>OFDA01000034.1_pt1 | contig 167653 bp, 135 predicted proteins | sample 1520921 | NCBI WGS metagenome assembly OFDA01 (sample SAMEA2699028, study PRJEB24076) | metagenome
ATCTACACACCCAACCCCCACCACGTCAAACCAAAACCACGTGAACCAGCACACAAAAGCAAGTAATACCGCCATTTCTGAATGGTCAGTCAGCAAACATTCATCCAAAAACGGCTAAATTCCAATGTGATAGATGCTTATATCAACAAAAGCGGGGCCTGCCTCACAAAGAGGTAGGCCCCGCGATTTTTAGTTTAAGCGGAGGTTTTGAGAAAGACGATTACGCTACCCAGGCGCCTACTTTCCCGAAACTCCGCTCCCGCTTACTCAGCGAGCATCCATGTGCTCTTGAACGGGGATGTCGATGGTCGGAAGGTCGTGGACCGCCTGACGCACAGCCTTCGACACCGCGCCGGGCACGGCCTCGTTGAAGACACCGGGGATGATGTAGTTCGGCGAAAGCTCGTCGGGGCTAATCACATCGGCAATTGCGTTTGCAGCGACGCGCAGAACCTCGGTCGTGATCTCCTTGACCTTTGCATCCAGGAGGCCACGGAACAGACCGGGGAAGGCCAGAACATTGTTGATCTGGTTCGGGTAGTCGCTACGACCGGTCGCAACGATCGAGGCGTATTCAGCAGCTGCAATCGGATCGACCTCGGGGGTCGGATTTGCAAGAGCAAAAACGATCGCACCCGGAGCCATCTTCGCGATATCCGAAGGCTCCAAGATGTTGCCGTGGGAGACACCAATGAAGACATCGGCATCGACAATGCCTTCCTTCAGGCTGCCATGGACCAAGCGCGGGTTCGTATTCTGCGCCAACCATGCACGCGAGGGGTGCATACCCTCGATGTCATCGCCTGCAAGCGCACCAGTACGACCGTAGCCGACAATGTCGCGCGCGCCTTGAGCCAGCAGGAGCTTGATGATTGCGGAACCTGCTGCACCAACGCCGGAGACGACGATGCGCACGTCCTCGATCTTCTTGTTCACGAGCTTGAGTGCATTGATCAGTGCTGCCAGCACAACGATTGCCGTGCCGTGCTGATCATCGTGGAAAACCGGGATATCGAGCTCTGCGCGCAGACGCTCTTCGATTTCGAAACAACGGGGAGCAGAAATGTCCTCGAGGTTGATTCCGCCATACGCGGGTGCGATTGCCTTAACAATCGAGATGATTTCTTCAGTGTCCTTGGTATCAAGGACAACAGGCCACGCATCGACATCACCGAATTGCTTGAACAGAACAGCCTTGCCTTCCATCACAGGAAGAGCAGCTTCAGGACCGATATCACCCAAACCAAGAACCGCGGTACCGTCCGAGACAACGGCGACAGAATTGGCCTTCATGGTCAACAGGTGGGCCTTAGAAGGCGTGTCATGAATCGCTGTGCAGACACGTGCAACACCGGGGGTGTATGCGCGAGAAAGATCGTCACGGTTACGCAGAGGAACCTTGGGCTTAACCTCGATCTTGCCGCCGACGTGGGCCATGAAGGTCTGGTCTGCCACGGAGGAGGTGCGAACACCTTCAAGGCCATCGAGAACTTTTTCAACCTCGCGGCGATGTTCGGAATCACGCATGTCGCAGGTGAGGTCAATAACGATGCGACCACGGTCAGAATCGGCAACATCAAGGCCTTTAATCTGAGCACCGGTAGCAGAAACAGCATCCACGATCTGCGAAACCGAAAGGTTGGCTTCGTCGACTTCAAGACGGTAGGACGCGGTGTATGACGGAGAAGTACGCATTGGTCACCTTTGCATATCCGATTGTTTTGAGGAGAGCCAAGAAGGACTCCTCCTCCATCGTAGCCGCGCCAGTGCGCGGGTGCAGCGGTGTCCATTTTGAGCCTAATTTCCGAGGCCGTGGTATGAACTCCCGATTCCTCACTCCCCCGCGTTCCGCGCTCTTTGATGGGTATGGAAAGGGCCCGGTCTGCTCTGCAGACCGGGCCACGGGCATTTAATCAACGAAGGATCAAGCGCCAACCATTTCCATAATAAGTTCGCGAACGCGGGCAGCATCTGCCTGGCCACGGGTAGCCTTCATCACCGCACCGACAAGAGCGCCGGCGGCCTGAACCTTGCCGCCCTTGATCTTCTCGACGATGTCGGGATTTGCGTCCAGGGCTTCCTGAACGGCTGCAGTAAGGGCGCCGTCATCAGAAACAACTTCGAGTCCGCGAGTAGCGACGACCTGCTCAGGATCGCCTTCACCCGCAAGAACACCTTCAAGGACTTGGCGAGCAAGCTTGTCGGTCAGACGACCGCTATCAACCAAGGACTGGAGCTGTGCGATCTGAGCCGGAGAGACCGGCAAATCCTCAAGCGCAACCTGCTTATCCTTCGAGTAGCGAGCCAGTTCACCCATCCACCACTTACGTGCAGCTGCGGGATCAGTTCCGGCTTCGACGGTTGCCTCGATAAGTTCAAGCGCGCCCGCATTGATGACGTCGCGCATTTCCTTATCGGCAAAACCCCATTGCTCGCGCAGACGGCGCCTCTTGGCGACCGGAAGCTCAGGCAGGGATTGACGCAGGGATTCAACCCATTCCTCAGAAGGAACAACCGGGACAAGATCCGGCTCGGGGAAGTAACGGTAATCTTCTGCATCGGACTTTTCACGACCAGACGAGGTCGTTCCGTCTTCCTCGTGGAAGTGGCGGGTTTCCTGAAGAACTGAGCCGCCATCTGCCAAGATCTGCGCCTGTCGCTGAATCTCGAAACGAACGGCGTTCGCGATCCCCCTGAAAGAGTTCACGTTCTTGGTTTCGGTTCGAGTCCCCAAAGGAGAGCTCGGGGTCGGACGAAGAGAAACGTTGATATCGGCACGGACATTCCCGCGCTCCATACGTGCCTCAGAGACGCCGAGGGTACGGAAGATATCGCGCAGTGCCTGAACGTATGCAGCGGCGACCTCCGGGGCTCGCTTCCCTGCTCCTTCAATAGGACGGGTCACGATCTCAACCAAGGGCACGCCCGCACGGTTGTAGTCAACCAGCGAGTGGTCAGCGCCCTGAATACGACCATCCGCGCCACCGATGTGAGTGTTCTTTCCGGCATCTTCTTCCATGTGCGCACGCTCAATCTGAACGCGGAACATGGTGCCGTCCTCCAGCTCAACATCCACATAGCCGTCATAAGCGATGGGCTCATCTGACTGCGAGGTCTGGAAAGCCTTCGTCAGGTCCGGGTAGAAGTAGTTCTTACGCGCGAAACGACAGCTCTTGGCAATTGAGCAATTCAATGCGAGGCCAATCTTGATCGCGTATTCGACTGCCTGGTGATTGACCACGGGGAGCGAGCCGGGAAGACCCAGAGACACGGGGGTCACGTAGGTATTCGGATCGCCACCGAAGGCATTGGGGGCCGCATCGAACATCTTGGTCGCGGTACCCAACTCAACGTGAACTTCAATTCCGAGAACCGGGTCGAAGGAAGCGGTAGCCTCCTGGTAATCCATCAGCTCAGTCATCACTTTTCCTCCCACTGCGCTGCGGGGCAGTTACCCGCGATATCGCCACTGAGTTGCTCAACGAGGCTTGCGACTTCATACATCTTGAGGTCGTGGTGAGCCGGCGCAAGAATCTGGAATCCAACGGGAAGTCCCTCGGCACTGATGGCGTTTGGAACACTCATTGCAGGAATTCCGGCCAGGTTTGCGGGGATGGTCGCGATGTCATTGAGGTACATCGCCATGGGATCATCCATCTTCTCTCCGAAACGGAATGCCGTTGTCGGACAGGTCGGAGAGACCAGAACATCGACCTCTTCAAAGACACGCGCAAAGTCGCGCTGAATCAGGGTACGAACCTTCTGTGCACTTCCGTAGTAGGCGTCGAAGAAGCCTGCCGATAGGACGTGAGTGCCCAAGATAATACGGCGCTTCACTTCATCACCGAAACCGGCTTCACGAGTCGCAGCCATCACGCGCTCTGCGGTAACAGGGCCTCCGCTGGGCTCGACACGGATGCCGTAACGCATCCCGTCAAAACGCGCCAGGTTCGAGGAAACCTCAGCCGGCATAATCAGGTAGTAGGCAGCAAGAGCGTAATCGAAGCTCGGGCAGGAAACGTCAACGATCTCTGCCCCGGCAGCACGCAGCTTCTCAACGGTCGCATTGAAGGCCTCGAGAACATCATCTTGGTAACCATCACCGGATAGCTCACGGACAACGCCAACGCGCAGCCCCTCGATCTTCCCGTCCTTGGCAACCTGAGCAACGCTTTCAGAGAGCGCGGGAACCGGCTCATTCAGGGACGTCGAATCGTGGGGATCGTAGCCACCGATCACCTCGGTTAGCGCAGCCGCATCCTCAACCGTGCGGGTTACCGGGCCAATCTGGTCCAGCGACGAGGCCATTGCGATCAGTCCGTAACGCGAAACTGCGCCGTATGTGGGCTTTGTACCCACGGTACCCGTCACAGCGCCGGGCTGACGGATCGAACCACCGGTATCTGAACCCAAAGCCAGCGGTGCCATGAAAGAAGCAACAGCAGCAGCGGAGCCACCTCCGGAACCACCGGGGATACGATCAAGATCCCACGGGTTGCCGGTGCGACCGTAAGCGGAGTGCTCGGTCGAGGAGCCCATAGCGAACTCGTCCATGTTCGTCTTACCCAGGATGGGCATTCCAGCCTTGTGCAAAAGCTCAACGACGGTTGCATCATAGGGAGGCAGCCATCCCTCAAGGATCTTCGAAGCGCAGGTGGTGGGAACGCCTCGGGTCACCATGTTGTCCTTGACCGCAATGGGCACGCCCGCCAAGCGAGGCAGTTCTTCCCCGGCGGCACGACGCGCATCCACGTCGGCAGCAGTTGCAAGAGCACCCTCACGATCGACATACAGGAAGGCGTGGACCTTGGGGTCAATCGCATCGATGCGATCCAAGCACGCCTGAGTGAGCTCGACAGAGGTGATTTCACCGCTACGCAGCAGGTCAGCAAGCTCGCAGGCGGACTTCTTCAACAACGGATTCATCAGTCCTCCTCCAATATCTGCGGAACCAAGAACATTCCGTCTTCTTGTGCGGGGGCCTGCGCCAAAACTTCGTCGCGGTCAAGCGTTGGGCCAACGACGTCTTCACGCCACACATTCGACAGTGGAATGGGGTGCGAGGTCGCGGGCACATCCGGGGTTGCAACCTCGGAGACCTTCGCAACGGCCGCGGTAATAACGTCTAGCTCACCAGCAATTCTGGTGATTTCTTCCGGTGTAAGTGCAATTCGAGCCAATCCCGCCACACGGGTGACCTCATCAGTACTGATCCTTGCCATAACAAGGATGATACCCGCCCGGGGCGCACCTCTCATACCGTGCCCATCGGTAGCTACTTTTGAGTAGGCTTAAAACATGTCTCAGCATCGACGGTCTTTTTCTTCGCGTACCCTCAAGGCACTGAAAATCACTGGAGCAGCGCTTGTGGGCGCCCAAGCATCGGCACTGATCGGCGTCCATATCGTTGATAAGCTCCGTAAAGACCGCGTTCCACAGGTCGCAGGCGGTTTCCCGACTTTTCCTCCCCTAGACACCGAAGTCGATGGGACGGACGTTCGCACTTATACCGAGGGCACCTCTCTTTATGAGGACATGCTTGAAGCGATCACCTCGGCAAAGGACTACATCTTCTTCGAATCGTACATTTGGCGCTCAGATGCGTGGGGCAAACGTTTCAAATCGGCACTCCTTGCCGCAGCGCAGCGCGGGGTCGACGTCCACATCGTCTACGACGGCTTCGCCGTGATGAACCAAGACCCGTTCTTCTACGTCTTCCCCAAGACTCCCCATCTCTACATCCGCCGATTCCCCGAAATCCGTTCGGGAATGTTTACCTTCAATTTGCGTAAGACAGGCCGCGATCACCGCAAGATCATGGTCGTCGACGACCGTGTAGCCTTCGTCGGCGGTTACAACATTGGTGATCCTTTTGCCCTTGAATGGCGTGATACCCACGTGCGCGTGACCGGGGAAGCAGTTGCAGAGTTAAAGTACGGCTTCATTGACTTCTGGAATCACTTCAAACGTCACGGACAGCCTAAACTTCCGCGTAGCCGAGCCCCTAAGTGGGACAGCGATGTCTCACTGGCCTTCAACCAGCCTTCACGCCTGCTCTACCCAGTCCGCGGCCTCTACATCGACGCAATCGATCGGGCACAGCACTCAATTCGTATCACCAGTGCGTATTTCATCCCTGACCGTGAAATTTTCGAATCCCTGGTACACGCAGCACGCCGAGGTGTCCGGGTACAGATTCTGATCCCGGAGTATTCCAACCACATCCTCGCCGACTGGGTTGCACGCCCCTATCACGGGCCGCTGTTGAAGGAAGGAGTGGAAATCTGGCTGTACCAGGATGCAATGATCCACTCCAAGACCATGACGATTGACGGAGTCTGGTCAACTGTCGGAACCGCAAATATCGACAGGCTTTCCCTGCAGGGCAACTACGAAGTCAACGTCCAGTTCCGTTCGCAAGCTTTCGCGGCAACGATGGATCGGATCTTTGAGCTTGACCTGACCAATGCGCGCAAGCTTAGCTTCGAAGAATGGGAAAAACGCTCGCTACTCACCCGAATTTCCGAGCGTCTTCTGCACCCCTTCGAATTTATCGTTTAGCCATCGAGAGCGGCGAGCCCCTGCTCAAGCACCCGCTCAAAATAGCTTTCGTCAACGACGGGCACTCCCAGGGCCTCGGCCTTTGCGGCTTTCGATCCCGCGCCCGGTCCTGCGATGACCAGCGATGTCTTCTTTGATACCGATCCCGAGGCCTTTCCTCCTCGGGCGACGATCGCTTCCTTCGCGCCCTCTCGCGTGTAGCCGGGCATTGCTCCTGAAACGACAACGGTCAGTCCTTCGAGGGACTGTTCAATATCCTCGCGAACTTCATCTTCCATACGGACTCCCGCAGCTTGCCACGCACGAACAATTTCCACATGCCAATCCACATCGAACCATTCCCGCAAAGATTGGGCGATTACTTGGCCAACACCATCGACTTGCGCCAGTTGCTCGACGGAAGCCTCCATTAAGAGATCCATCGAGGGGAAGGTCATGGCCAGAGCTGAGGCCGCGGTTGGCCCAACATGGCGAATCGAAAGTGCAACCAGAATGCGTGCAAGCGGCCGCTCTTTTGCAGCCTCGATCTGCTCAAGCATCATCTTCGTATTCTTCGAAGGAGTGCTCTCAAGCGGAATATAGACTCCGCTAGTTCCCTTCTGTTTCCATGCCTTAGTCCAAAAATATCGAACCTGCATCCAGTCGCCAGTTTCTTGGCCATCCTTCGTCACGGGCTTCCAGACCATGACATCGCGTAAGCGTTCAGCTTCGAGGCTGAAAACATCACTTTCCGAGGACAACACAGGCTTTTGGATAGAAGGAAGAAGCGCCTCGGCGTCACCGATCAGTTCGCCATGCGTTAATTCAGCGGTCTTTTCCATGCGAAGTGCGGTCCCGTTTTCCAGGAAAACAGTCCGTCCTGCCGCGAGCGCGGCGGCTACCTCATCGCGATTGGCCTCGGGCTGGGTAAGGGCAAGCGCGGCCTCGTCCCCAAGTCCTTCAATGTCCAAGGCGGAGCGCGCACCCAAGTGGGCAATCCTCTCGGTAATTTGTGCTGGGCACCCAGCTTGGTTCGGGCAACGAAGATCCACATCCCCTTCCTTCTGGGGAGCCAGCTTCGTCCCACACGAAGGGCAGTTCTCCGGCATAACGAAGGGATATTCACTACCATCGCGGGCCGCGACTACGGGGGCAACGATCTCGGGGATAACATCCCCAGCTTTCCGCAAAACAACAAGGTCGCCAATCAGAACGCCTTTTCGGGCAACTTCACTAGCGTTGTGCAAGGTTGCGCGTGAGACGTGAGAACCGGCAACGAGAATACGTTCCATGACGCCGTAAGGTGTCACACGCCCGGTACGACCCACTTGGACTCGGATATCAAGGAGGCGGGTATTAACCTCTTCCGGCGGGAATTTATAGGCGGCGGCCCAACGCGGAGCACGCGAGGTTGTACCCAGGCTTGCCTGAATCGCACGATCATTAATCTTGACGACAACCCCATCGATCTCATGTTCCAAAGAGTGACGTTGAGCGCCCAATTCAGCAATACGCTTCTCAATCGCCTCACGACCACGCAGAAGCCTAGTATGCGCAGAGACCGGCATTCCCCAATTTTTCAGGCAGTCAAACCATCCCGATAGGGTCTCAGGTTCTGTAAAGCCACTATCTCCGGCTTCGACAAAACCAATGCCGTGAGCCAACATCGCAAGAGGCCGTTCAGCGGTTTTCTTCGGGTCTTTTTGACGCAAAGAACCCGCAGCGGCATTACGAGCGTTCACAAAGGGCGCCTCACCCACACGAACGCGCTCTGCATTAAGAGATTCAAAATCCTTCGTCGGAAAGTAGACCTCACCGCGGATTTCAACGCGGGCGGGAACCAAGCCCTTCAATCGATGAGGAATACACGAAATTGTCCGGACGTTGGCGGTGACATCTTCACCAACCCATCCATCACCTCGCGTCGCTGCACGAGAGAGCACGCCATTTTCATAGAGCAAATTAACGGCAAGACCGTCAATCTTCACCTCGGTGAGCATGTCCAGATCGCTGCGACCCGTGTCATTAACCATTCGGGTTTCCCAGCCTGCGAGTTCTTCCAAAGAGAAAACATCGTCCAGGCTGGTCATCTGCTCGAGGTGTTCAACAGGAGCAAAGGCTTCCGAAGCCGCGCCACCAACCTGAGTGGTCGGAGAATCTGCACTGCGATACTGCGGGTATTGTGCCTCAAAGTCTTCGAGTTCACGGTAGAGCTTGTCATACTCTGCATCCGACAAAACAGGAGCATCACGGTCGTAGTACGCCGCTCGTGCATCATCAACTTCCTGAATGAGTTGGTAGTAGCGGTCAACTAGCTGGTGTTCCTCTTCACTCATGCTTGTCATTGTGTCATCTCCATTCAGGGTGTGCTTGTTCCCCACACGCAGATCTTCTTGTTCTTCCTCCACAGGTAGGACAGGCCATCGGCATTTTCCACAGCTGCGCCCTTTCACGAGCGCGGATACGGAGCCTGCTCAAGGCTGAAGGTTGAAGAGAAACCGGCCTCGCGCAACTACACAGTTCGCACGCTCACGCGGAGATGTTTTTAGGAGGTGATCACGCTCGTGGGAGTTTCCCCCTTGGCTCCAACGCTTATTCAAGCTGCCCTGCGCTCCCCGTGGCATTTTGCGTGCGTGAGTGGGCCAAACATCGGACTAGTTGCTTCTCCATTGGGGCGCACACAAGAATTTCCCGCACAGATACAGATCTTCACCGATCACCGAGGCCGCGAGCGCATGAGTTTCCTTCTCGACAGTGAGGATGCGCAAATCTGGATTCGCCCGGCGGCTTTCATCCCATGGCGACGCCTACGTGCGAAACGTGTATATACCCCCACCAAAGGTATGCAAGTCAAAGTAGCTGGCTGCTCTGCTACCGACTATTACCAGTTGCGACAACGGCCGCGTGATCTTTCTTTTCCTTCTTCCTCCCGCGACTCCAGGCGCCTACCTGCGATGTCCTTCATTGGTATTGTTCCGCTTCTGCTTTTCATGGTGATTCGTATGCTGGTCATGGGAGCCTACGGTGGGGTGTCACTTCTTCTACTTCTCGTTCCCCTCATCAGCATGTCAGTCCTCGGGATAGTAGTCATGAAACGACGAAAACCCAGACATCAACTTGATGCAGCGGGACTTGCACTTCTTCTTGAAGCTGCAGCTCCTTCCAGCTCAGAATCTTCGCCCCTCCTGATCTATCCCAACCAAATTGGGCGCGGGAAAGCTCACGCGGTTTCTCGCAGCGGCGGGGAAACATATCTTGGTTTTGTTGGCCCCGAGGCCAAGTTGAGTGCTTTGTGGTGCGCGGCTCAGCTCGCGGCACAGTTGGGAGGAGCACGGGTAGACGAGGGAACTGATGAGCTTATCGATATCGGAAGGCAGAAAGCTCTTGGCCCGGATTCCACTAATTCTGGACCCTGTCGTATACGCATCAGACTTCACGCTCCGGGTGAGGATGAGACCGGGGATGAAAATATTCACCTTGCCTGGGCATTTCATTTCAGTGAACTTCCAACGTGGTGTCACGCGGTGATACCCGCTTCCCGCGCACCTGTGTCTTTGGCGTGGTGGAAGATGCTAGGTAGAGACGCACTATTCGGTTCGATTCCCGAACACGTCGATTTCGATGAACTTCCACTTGAAGTAAGCGAGAGCGATGAGGGGTTACAGACAGCGATTGGGAAAGACGCCTCAGGAATTGTTGACATCGACCTTGTGAAGCACGGACCTCATGCACTCATTGCCGGCACGACAGGTAGCGGAAAGTCAGAGGCGCTTCGAACGTGGCTTCTTGGATTATGCGCGAGATACTCGCCCTCACGCCTCCGATTGGTTTTGGTGGACTACAAAGGAGGATCTACCCTTACTCCCCTCACTGCACTCCCTCACACTGAGGCCGTTTTGACCGACCTCAACCTTGGTCATTCCTCGCGCGCGCTTAGAGGTCTAGCGTCATGCATTGCGACGAGAGAAGCACAATTTGCACAATACGCAGTCAAGGACCTCTCACAGTGGCGTGAACGTTTTCTTCAAGAGTGTGCTCCTCCCCCGCCTCCGCGGATCCTTATCGTCATTGATGAATTCCAAGTTCTTGCTGATTTACATCCGGAAACCCTCGAGACCTTCTCTAGGCTTGCGGCTCAGGGGCGTTCTCTTGGTTTGCATTTGATCTACGCGACCCAGCATCCCGGCGCCTCGATCAACGCTCACATGCGCGCCAATACAGAACTACGGATTGCGCTACGTTGTATCTCCGAATCTGATTCACACAGCGTCATTGGCAGCGCAGAGGCTGCGCACCTTTCCCGTATTCCTGGCAGAGCACTGCTCGGTTCCGGAAATCCTGTTCAATTTGCATATTGCAGGAATATCGAGCAGATCATCGCTTCGATTTCGAAAACGCAGTCAGCATCCTTTGGCGCGCCTTTGTGGTGCCCGTCTTTGCCTTCTCAGCTCACACGCGGCGATCTCGACCAGCTGCACTCTTCAGACCAGGGCATTGCCATTGGGCTCATCGACGGGATCGAAAATGGTGCACACCGATGCCTTAGGTGGCAACACGGAAACATCATGATGAGCGGTTCTGGGAGCTCGGCAAGCAAGCTGGCTTTACTTATCCGTTCATGCGCCACGACCTTGAGTGATTCATTGGGCTTCCCCCTTTGCGGAGTGTCGATTGATTCTGGCATCCTGAATTCGAGTGCCACTTCACCCGACTACCTGATACGTGACATCGTGGATTTTGGTGTCCTCTGCGAAGACCTTTGTCATCGCGCCCCTTGCATTGTCTGGCTCGAGGATATCGAGGGAACCCTGCATATGTTGGAAGAGTGCTTGGGCGTGCTTCGCGCTCATGATCTGTGGGGTCAGTTCACTCGCTCATGCGATGGTGTCAACATTGTTCTCATTGCCAGCGATGTTTCAGGCCGATTCACCTCACGTACGCTTTTTGGTTCCTATGAGCACATTTGGTATGAGATTCCCAATCCCCAAATTGTAGAGAGCTGCCCGACAATCCGGGGAGCAGAGTGTACAGATTCACCCGCTCAACTTTGGAGCAGCGCTCACAAGTCTTTACTCTGCTTATGCACCGACTCAGTGAAGCCCTCTTTACCGTTGAGCATCCCATCGTGGAATCAGATACTTCACGACTGTCAGGGGCAATTAGGCAATGCATCGTCCCGGCAGATGAACTCTTGCTCTTCTCTTCCTTTGGCCGCGCTCGATACACCTGCTTTAGGCCAACAAAGACCTCGCTTCCCGATCATCCCAGCAATGACCCATTCTAGAGTTGCTGCCCATATCAAAACCGACTCTGACATGCGAATTCATTCGTATATCATTCGTTACGGTGCACAATTAAAACGCTTCTTATTTTCCGAAAAGAATTGCACATTTATCGGAGAAGATAATTCGGAATTAATTGACGCTCTTAGAGCAATAAATACGGGTTGCATCATTCATCATTTCGAACACTCACAGTGGATGAGGGCACTCGAAAATCGCACCGAACTGCTACTTTTTACGAATCCACCCAAAGAGGCACTTCGATTCATCGCCCAGAATTGTCAGAGTTTTCCCAGTTCTTTATATGCGCATTCCTGGAATTCTTATTCCGGTGTAATTGTTCATCACGGCATCGCTGGGCGTTTCGTCCTGACTTTTAAATAACGTGATGTCTTACACATGAATTTGTGTTTTTAATGGCCTCTGGACTCTTGATATACACGCGCTAATCCCCGAAACTAAGGACGGTTGTTTTGTTCGGTGCGGGCATACCTTGCCTGCACTTATGCTCTTGAAGGAGTACCCATAATGGATTGGCGGAGTAAAGCGGCATGTCTCAATGTCGACCCAGAGCTCTTTTTCCCGATTGGGAACACGGGTCCAGCCATCGCACAGGCGGCTGAAGCCAAGGCAGTTTGTCGCGAATGCGCAGTTCAAGCAATCTGCCTGCAGTGGGCACTCGACAACAACCAGGACTCCGGTGTTTGGGGAGGGATGAGCGAAGAGGAACGTCGTTCCCTCAAGCGCCGCGCAGCGCGCGCACGTCGAATGTCCTGAGTATTGCCTGCACACGTGAGTGGTGGTGGGAACGGGACCGTTCCCACCACCACTCATTTTTAGGTCTGCTTATCTAAGGCTCATATCCTCCAATCTGGAAAGTCACCTCAGATTTCAACGTGCCCTACAGGCATCTTTTCCTTCCCTGACGATAGAGCACTCCACCAGCAAGGGCTCCGACTCCCGCGAGCGAGACGATCAGAACACCCGAAGTGCCAGTACGAGCAACCTTCGGAGGCTTGGGTTGTTCTACGTTGAGGGTTTGCTGAGCAGCATTAATATCTCGATGGAATGCAATTCGCTGATCACCGTGAAATAGATCTTCAAAGATGACAACGCTCTTTGCTTTGATGTCTTCTCCCTGAACATTAATCATCACCTCTGCACAACCAGATGCTGTCTCAGCAGTGAAATCAGCTGTTCCTTCTACCGGTCGACCAGCTGCGCTCAATGGTTCACCACTTTCTCGGTCAACCACATTTGCTTTCAGTGAGTAACGTTCCCCTGCCTCGAGACCTTCATAGCAGACCTGGTCAACGATCTTGGATGCCCCCAGGTGGGCAATGACCTGGTCACCATCACCTCCATCGCGAGCACGCGTTGCCAGGCGAATGATCGAGGGCGCTTGTCGCGTGTACTGTTCATGCGGATCCTCGACACTGGAACGGAAGGCTTCAACGCGACCATCACCGTCAAACTCTGTAGTAAAAACATAGGTTCCGAGACGCTGCGGATCCACTGTGAATCGAAGATCACCAAGCGATGGATAGTATCCATTCTTTGCGGGAACCTCGACAGCTCCAACTTCTTCTGCTTTTTCTCGGTTTTCTTCAACAACCTTAAGACCTTTAGGGAAGAAAAGCAGACGATGACGCATGTGCGACTTGTCGGCAGCGATTCTTTCAGAACCACTCCAATAAGTGTGACCTTCCGGGAATCCGCTAACCCATAGATCATCGATTAAGAAGTCTTTGCCATTGGTCTCTTTGAGCTGTGCGGCAGAGTGAATCTGAATCTTCCAGGGAATCACTTGTGTTTCATTGGTAAGTCCCAGCTGATCGGCCCAATCGGCGTGGATAAGGGGAGAGTATTGTCCCTGAACTTCTTTACGCACCCTCCATACCCAAGAAACAAATCCTGGTTTTGCCTGTCCTTCAGGAAGAGGAATACTGACCTGGCGCTCCCCTTCTCCACGGAAAACGACCGTTGTGCTCCCAAGAACTCGCATATCCTTCGAGATGAAACGTGTATCCAAAGGCTCATTTGGAGGTTCGGTCCCCAGATCGTAGGCAGTTCCTTCGAAGGTTACCGGTATCGGCCCGTGCTCATCATTAATCCACTTTCCATCACCGTAATTGGGGTCTGCAAATGCCGTGACAGTATCGCTCAGGGTATTATCCTTCACGCTGGTTTGGGCTACTTGTGAGCGTCCCATGGGCTGAAAGTCCATGAGCACCTTCCAGGTTCCTCCCTTGAGGCTCTTTTCTTCCTTGTCGCCACCCGGCCTGTTTCCATACGAGGCCGTGTCCTGGGTTGCCGAGTTAACTCCGTATTTCGTGAGTGTCGAGCGCACAGGGTTTTCGTAGTTTCCTACCCATTTCACGGTTCCGTTACCCGTCGCTTCCCACTCAAGATTGAGGGCATTTCCTTGCGTTTCTCCATCCCATCGGTTAGTACCCGTGGAAGTGAACCGTGCAGGACCAATGAGCATGAGGTGGAGTTTCAGTTTTGGAATCCACTCCCCTTTTTCATTCTTCACGCCGAGGTCTTTGAGTAAACCACTGCGAGGAGTCTGGGTTTCTACGCTTCCATTTTCGTAGGTTGTAACAGCAGATTCCTTTGCTTGGCGCACGTAATCTTTTGCCCTGTCGAAAACTTGCGGCAGTTGACGACGCACGCCGTCAACCAAACTATTGACGGAATCTTGAGTATTTTTTCCTGATTGCTCTCCTTCAAAATTCGCGTGAATCAGAAATGAGAGAGCTGCTCGATTTTCTTGGTGTCGGTCATCCTGGTAGCGATCAAGAAGCCACGCCATTTGCGCGGTCGATAGATCAAGCTCGTCCGGTCCCCAGCGCTTGGACTCTCCCAAATCTGTAATCGATGCAGTGTCCTGCGGCTTGGGGTTTGCTCGCCACATGTGGGTGCACCACACCGGGTAACGTGTCTCAACGTTGTGCGGTGCAGTGTAGGCCCCTAGCCAAAATCCTCCAACAGATTGCGCTCCGACACCTTTAACGTACATGCCGTTTCCGTCAAAGAGTGCGTGCGCTGGCTGCGGATTCAACGCCAGTGTGCTGAGAGTTCCGATTGCCGTTGCAAAGACCAGTGCAACAGCTCCTTTTCTTGCACGATGCGCCCAAGGTTTTTGAATATTCGGATGCCTCCCGATCATGGATCATTCCTTTCGCAATCACTGGAGGTCGCTCCTCCATGATGCGAGGCTATGGGGACACCTCATCGGCTCGGGACGAGGATGCAAAATCTGTGGATAACTTCTTTCTGTACTTGCTCTGTGGACAAGGTTGCTGCTCAAGCAACACGAAATCTCATGCAGTGATCAGCCCATGATCGAGCTGCGCTACGGATAAAGCACTGCCCGCGCTGCTCAGCAGCGCGGGCAGTAAAGCTAAGGTTTCACGATGCTAGCCGTGCACCTCACTTATGCGACCAGAAACGAATGACTGTCTGAGGCTGGTTGGGATCCTGGAAGGATTGTGCCACCTCACCCTGGTAGCTGTAGTCGTCGAAGAAACGAGTGGAAGATATGGGCAGGTACTGAGGATTATCAGCAAGGGTGACGTTGTAGACCTTCTTGTTACCTTCCCAGGAGAACTCCATACCATCATTGATCTGGACACCATCAGCTTTAGGAGTCCAGTAACGATGGGTCTTTCCATCAACCGGATTTACCCGGTCTCCATCCCACCAGTAGAGGGCATAATTCGCATCTTCAGGGATACCGCGATCAACCTTGCCGTTAACGCGAGCGTAGTTCACAACCAGATGCTGAGGCTCGTAGCCATCCCAGTCTCTGCGCGGATTATTGCCAATGCTTATACCGCGAAGTTTCATCTCTTCGGCATTGAAAGCAAAGTCTGAGCGAACATCCTCTGCAAAAGGACGAACGATGATGTTGTCATTCAGATCGACGCCGGCAATACGACCGTTAACCTGAACTTCTTGGAAGTCGATCGCACCCCGAGACTTACCGTAGTAGTCATCTTTCGTTCCACTGCGAACAATCTTGTTGCGCTGAATGCTGGCCCTCTTGTTCAAGGTCAAGTTCCAGTCAAAATTGTGACCACCAAACACGGTGTTCAGACGAATACCAGCGCCTTCAAAATTCCCCGTAATGAGGTTGTTCTCTGCTTTTTGCCCGGATCCACCAAAGAAACCGATTCCACCTGTGCGCCACCCGAGCTCGATCGTGTTGTGCGTGAACTCAATATTGTCGGTGTGACGAGCATTCGAAACGTATTGAACGGGATCACCCGGTTTTGACTGCGCGTGACTTGACCACGATGCAAGGCCATCATCGCTATTTCCACGAATATTCGAATTACGAACAGCAGAATCACGGCTTCCCTGAGAGTAGTTCAGACCATCGGCGAAGTTATTGCGAATACGGGAGTGCTCGACCAGCATGTGCTCCGTGTATTGCATGTTTTTCTCGTCGACATAGTCACCCATCCAGAAACCACACTCGAAATGTTCGATCCAGAGGTTCACAAACTGTGAATTCTTGGTGACGCCTTGGAATCCTTTATAGTTTGCCCCTTCGTCATAACGGGACTTGAGATTAGTCGACATGTAGAAGTCACGGAATTGCAGGTCATGGCTGGTATGTTCAAGAACAATTCCACCGCTGGCCTTGTTCGGGTTACGGAAGAAGACATTCGTGTACCAGATACCCGCGCCTTGAATCGTCAGTTGGTGCTTGTCATTCGGAGAATGATGGATCGCAAGCTGACGGTCGAACTCAAAGGTTCCGCGAGGAATATACAGTGTCTTGTTCTCATCCGATGCGCGCCTTAGAGCTGCCAAGAACGCATCAGAATCGTCTTTTCCATCATTGGGGCGCGCATAAACCTTACGAGTTTCCCAAACACCCGGTGCTTTCTCTTCAGTCACCGTCAAGTCATCATCAGTGATGCTCACAGAGTTATCAGGACGTTGAATTTCCGGAAGAGCCTGCTCAAGCTCAACAAAGTCAATGCCGTAGGCATAGCCTTCGCTCCCGGCACGGACGACACTGATCGTGTCACCGGGGTTCACCTGCCGATTAAGCAGACCATGAACCTCATCAAAAAGGAATCGGGCATGTGCCGGACCATTACCAGAGTCTTTCTGCCACTCCTCGTCATAAACCTTGCTCTCTTGAACGTACTGGTACGCGCTTTCTGACGAAAGATTAAAAGTGGCAGCAGTTTCTCCGTTGACACGAATATCAACACTTCCGGCCGCGTGGTCAGGAAGAGTGAACCGAAGATCGATTGCATTCCCGGGAGCTTCGGCGGTGAAGCTCACTGAAGAATCCTGGCCTTCAAGCTCGACGTAGGACTGCTCACCGGCCTCAATCGCTGTTGAGTCAAGCATTTTGTTTACGGGCTGACTCTCGTCGAGCGAGACGACGTGTGCACGATCAAGCTGGCCACGCTCGGCCTCGTAGCGCGTATAAGGAAAAGAAGCACCATAGGTTGTGTCAGCATCGGCAGAGATGGCACTGTTACCGCCCAGTGAAGGCACCATTGCAATGACGGTAGCCGCGCCAACCGCTCCCACAATCTTTCGGTGTTTCATGAAGAAGTTCTTCCTTTGTATCGGCAGCGACACGACTTCCGCATATGAGATTGCGAAATTTGGTCGCCTCTAGGTGTCGAGATAGGCAACCCGACCGTTTTTACGGTTATGAGAAGTCCTATACGTTTTCAACCTTAAGGAAGCTTCGTGGGAGCATCTGTAAAAGAATCTTGATTCGGACTCATCATCCGCCACAAGATTTCTGCACGAATTCTTATGAATTACTTATACATTTCGATGCGCATAATTTGGCGGGTTTACGCGCAAAGCGATGCGCATCGATGCGTATCAAATCTTTGCTTCAACTTACTTAGAAAGCAGGCTTCTCGAAGTTTTAGAAGCGAATATCCACCAAGTTATCTCGTTAAAAATAGCTCTTTCAAACATATAGCCGCGAGATATACGCGTTAACACCTTCTAGCTAAAACTAAATTAACAAAATCCCGAAAACGTTGTTAACTCACATGCATTCGGGCATCGTCAGTGTCAATTAATATGCTTCAGCGAAAACGGCGATCACGCACACAAACGCTACCCGTTTTTGTTACCCTTATTCCTGAAAGTTTCCGACATGGGCGCCGAAAACTTCCTTATGTTCCCTTTCTGAGAGAGTAGCCCCGCCATGGCACGAATAAAGCAAATCATCATCTGGATCATTGGAATCATTTTGGTTTTAGGCGTTCTGAAAGCCTGCACAGACGGCATATCTGGCAAGACGAAATCTAGCCCCACCACAAGTTCAACTCTCGCTTCGACCAGCCCAACAACACCGACAATCTCTACTCCAAGTATCAAAGGAACGCTTCCTACATCAGCAGAAACTCCGAAATCGGAGAAAACAAGAGACGCTACAAGCCCAACATCTGCTCCAACCGAAGGTATCAACGCTCAAACGAGCAAAGGAATTGGCTTCTCCGATGCTGCACCCGCTTGTGATCGCGCGGCTCAGCAAGAGCTATGGCCCGGCCGCAAGTTCAAATCTCACACCATCGCTGGTATACAGAAAGTGCAACGCGGTCTAGAAGAAGACCAGCTGCTCGTCGTCTACAACGTCACACTCGACAAAAACTACAAGGTAGGACTCAGATGCCTTGTCGATGGAACAAAAGGTAACGTCAACGTAATCACTGTCAGCGAAGACATTTGGAATTAGCAACATCAGGATAGAAAAATGCTGGACTCTCCGCGGAGAGTCCAGCACCCTGAAAGTGGAGGTCACGGGGCACGTGTCGAACTCGTGCCGGCTCGCGATCACCTTTTGTTGGTGGCCATGGCAGCGTGAGGCGTATTCATTTCCGCTCATACACGAGCAGAATTAGAAAGCCCTGTATAAATGTGGTGAAATCAATGAATTCGTGATAAAGTATCTCCTGCCCCGCATAGAGCCCACGCGGGGAGGCGCAGCCGCCGATCTCGCCTGAGCGAGATGAGGATCGGACGTTAGGGACCTTATCGGGGAGATGTACCCCGGAGACATCAGGACAGGTCACACCTGGTGCGAGTGGTGGGCAACGATGCCACTACTCTGTGAGGTCCAAAATGGCTGCGATTGCCAAAACCACCCTACCCCAGCTGTATTCGCTGAGAACACTGTCTGAAGCCGGATACGGCTCAATTGCTACGCTCCGCCGCGCTATTCGCGAGGGACGTCTAGATGCCGTCCGCGTCGGCGGGAGTGTCAAGGTCAGCACCGAGGCACTCGATGCCTATGTGCGCGCCTCAACCGAGCGCTTCACCTCTAACGGGGGTGCACAGCGATGAGCTTATCCACCCCAAAATCGTGTGGAAAAAGGGGCGCTTCCAAACACCAATTCCGTAAAGATAAGAGCTTATCTTCACGCGAGACCCCTTCCAAACCCCCCTCTGATCAGGCATTTTGCACAACGGCGGCAACAATGTATGGGGGAGACCCCGTTGCCGCCGCTGCCGCCGTTGGCTGGTCGGTGTGCGTTGCCACTGACGTTGCCACCTCGAAGAAACACCCCGCCGAATTCACGGTCTTGACTAAGACGGTCGCGCGCTCCGTGTCTGGTGGTGGATCATCGTTCCGCGACTACCCCTCGATTCAGGCGATGGGCGCTGGCTGCGGTGACAGCATCGTGATCGGTTTCGACACCGAGTTCGTTCACGTCGATGGCCACGACCCGCAGCGGGGCTGGATCGGTGAGAACGAGGAGATCGTCCGTCGTGTCATCAGTTATCAGTTCGCCGTTATTGATCCAAACGACGACACCCAGCTGCGACTTTGTGTGGTACTCCCCCGTGAGTACAACGGACCTCTTGGGCGGCGGACTGCTCGTCTCTCTTTTGAGCGTGCCCTGGAGATCTGTATTGGGGAGTTTGGGCTTCATGAGCACCCTCTCGCTCAAGGATGGTGCGAGAAGGGTGTTCCACACGATGACTGCCTCGATAAGCGGGGGAAACAGCGTCCGAGTAGGTGGTTTAGGAAAGGAGCGCCGTCCCGCGCACTACCCATCACGCTTGTCGCGCATTGGCAGCACGCTGACCTCACGACGTTCGTTGATAAGCGTAAGGCGGTGAACACATGGAACGAGACGTATCCAGCTCGTAAGCGCAAGTTATCCGCCACGGCGGGTTACGACTCGCGCCGTGCTCGATGGCTCGACAATTCTGCCCCTGACATCCTTCGCGCTGTGATAAGTGCCTCGGGTGGCATGGTGAGTCCCAAGCCTGTGAGGCTCGTCCTCGACGGTGTGAACTGGCGGTGGAAGCGTCCGGTGGAGGTGTCGATCCGCGACACGATGGCTCAGTCCGGTGCAGTCAGCTTGGAGACTCTCGGTGAGTCCGTGGGAGTCCCGAAGCTGGAGGTGCCTGGCGATTGGATCACACGCATGGACGAGTACTTTGCTGAGCATCCTGCGGACTTCCTCGACTACGCGGCTAACGATGCGGTGATTGCCCTGGAATATGTCTCCGCTCTCTACGGTGACAATAAGGCGTTCCCACTGTCGCTCCCCACGGGGGCTGCAGGTGCAATGCGTCGGAATATCACTGAGCAGCTCGGTGGGACTTCCAAGGTCTTCAACGCTGTATTCGGTGGTCTCGTGAAGGTTGTCAAGAGTGAAGACTTGGAGACTTCTCACGAGAACGAACTTGCGTATTACAGGAAGCGTGAGCTGACTCCCCTTGATGGGGCCTCTGCCACGTGGTCCCACGCCTGCGCATTGTCCTTTAGAGGTGGGTACAACATGTGCTCGGAGGTGGGGTACTTTCCTTTCGAGACTCACGATTACGATCTCATGAGTTGCTATCCCACTTCGTCTGCGACGATTCTCGACGTGGATTTCCTCTCCAAGGGTGGGGTCATCACGCGGACGGTGAATAAGCGGTCCCTCAGCCTCGACGACTTCGCGGAGCATGGGGCTATCACGCCTTTCGTTGGCTTTGTGAGCTTTGAGTTCCCCAAGTCCGTGGCATACCCCTGTCTTCCAGTTCCTGCGGACGGTTCGATCTTCTACACGCGTACCTCTGGCGGTTCCCGTGGGGTCTGGGCAACGGGGCCTGAGGTGTGGCTCGCGCTCACTCTCGGTGCCTCTGTCACGTGCCAGATCGGGCATTTTGCCCGCGTGCGCATGGATGGTGAGGAGCCGTCACGGCTCTTGCGCGGTGCTTACAAGCAGCTGCTCGATGACCGTGCTCGTGCCAAGCGGGAGATTGGCCCCAAGTCTTTCGAGCAGGGTGTCCTCAAGCTCATGTGTAACTCGCCGTATGGCAAGCTCGCACAGGGTGTTCTAGGGCAACGCGGTTGGGACGCATGGGCACAGGAGCGAGATGACGTGGGTGGTTCAGCAATCACCTCGCCTTATCACGCGACTATGACAACCTCGCTGGTTCGCGCTGTTCTCATCGCCACCCTCAACCAGTTACACGACCTTGGATATTCCACTCCTTCGTGTACGACCGATGGGTTCATTACCGACGCCCCGTTGGTCGTGGTCAACAATCTTGATCTGTTTGGACTTGCTGAGCTGTGGAGAAACTCTCGTGAGGCGCTGACTGGCTCTCGACAGATGTGGGAGGAGAAGCATCATCAGTCAGATCTGCTCAATATCACCACACGTGCAAACTTCTCTCGTGAGCCTCATGGTGTGCTCGCTCATGGGGGTTACAAGCTCCCTGAAGGCATCAAGGAGGACTCGCAAGAGGATCGTGACCTCATGTGGAACCTCATGGTGACGCGCGAGGGCGCACTTCCTGTGGCGATGAAGGTGTTCCCCAGCGTGCAGGAGTTGACGCGTAATGAGAAGCGTCTCGACTTCGCTCCGAAGGTCGTTACCAAGCAGCTCACCATTGAGTTCGACCGCAAACGCCGCCCCGTCCGAGAGGGCATGACTACCCATCTCGTTGAGGTTGACGGGCAGGTGTGCGAGGTCGCGCATGTGCACACGGTTCCATGGGAGAGCGTGGAGGAAGCGATCCTTGGCCGCACCGTCGATAAGGGACTCAAGCGCTACGACGCTGAGCATGGCGATTACGTTTGGGAGCGGTCCCCTGTGCGTCGTACTCGCACACAGTGGGAGGACTATTTCGACCGTCTCGATGTCTTGCTCGATGAGGACGGTCAGATTGCTGAAGCTGAGCGACTTGATCGGATTAGCAAGGGCATCGTGATCGCACAGCGCCAGGGTGTCATCGACATCCCGTGGTTGAGCTCGACACTCCCGCTTGATGAGCGTCTCGATGCATTTGAGAGCTTTGGTCTCCCTCGTCCGAAGAAGCGTTTCTGGGACCACGCGCGCTCGAAAGTCGAACGACAAATCGAGGTCGATCTCGATGAGATTGCTCCCTACGTTGACGAAATGATGCAGTTCAACCCATTTGAGGAAGGTGATTTTTCATGACCTGGTATCCGCTTGGTGGAAAGCAATTTGAGACCTGGAGAGCTGTTGCCGACTACGCGCAAATCGTGCTTCACCGGTCGGTCCCTGGAGTCGCTCTGGAAGGTGAGGATGCTGAGTTCGTTCGAAGCCTCTTTGAGTTTCATCCCGAAGCCGTGAAGAAGGCTGCACCCGGTATTGATTTCTTCTACGTCGGGGTCATGTCGCACTGGGGTACGAGGAACTTCCTCCTTTATAGGAGTGATGGTACGTATGACAACTTCTCAATCAAGAAGTGCGTCGAATCAATGAAGAAACAACTCGGAAGTCACTAGGTGGCTTCGCCCATGAACATCGCCGAGTGGGCACCGGCATCAACACGCAAAATGAAAAGGAGGACATCATGTCTACGAAACAAGAAGAAAAGATGCCTGAAACGCACGTTGAGAAGCTCAAGAAGAAGTACGCTGCTGAACTCAAGGCAGCGCGTGAGAAAGATGCTAAGGAGGAGCAGAAGCTCCTGCTTCGCGTCGCTCGTCTCTTTGAGGAAAAGGAACCGGAGCGATTCACGGAGTATCGCGAGTATGCTGCTCAGCTTATTGAGCAGGAACGAGAGAAGCGTGCTGAGCGTGCGAAGAAGGCTCGGGTGAATCGCAACCAGCAGCATGAGTCTAGCGATGCTGCTGTTTATGCCGGTAGTGAGGGAGGTTATGCGCAATGATTATTGTTACGCGACCGACTAGCTCTCTACCGGCGCGTGGTGTTCAGCGTGCTGCTGCTCCTGCACCTCAGCAGGAGCAGCGTAGTGCACACCACTCGGTCACCTCGTCTGCTGCTGTGCAGCACGGGGTGACCTCCCCCTCGCCCGCAGTGAGCAACGCGACCGAGGACGTGGGCCAGCTGCATGTTGGAGGACAGAGGAGCTTGCTCCGATCGTCCGACAACAGGCCTGCTGGCAATGTCGTATTGCCGCCTCCCAATGTGCTTGAGGAGGAGGGCGGTAATACGAATGCATCTGCCCCGGCGACAGAGGAGACAACACAGGGGGCAGATGCGCGCGTCATCCTCGATGCACATATCGATGTGAGGGTGACGCGTACCGAGCTTGGCGCTGTAAAGCGTGAAGCTCGGGAGTTCGGCGTGAAGCCGAGTACGTGGGTGCGTGCTGTCCTGCGTGATGCGCTGGACGCACGTAGCCACGCGGTGGAGGCACTCGCTGCTCATGCAGCGGTGCCGATGCCGTCGCCCGAGAAAGCGAGGGCCGTTGAGCAGTTGCGTCGTGTCGGTGTGAATCTGAACCAGGTAGTGCGCGGGGGCACGGCAGTAAGCGATGAGCTTCTTCGTGAGGTGCTTGCTGTTCTTGCTGAGGTGCGTGCGTTGTTCGGAGACGAGGTGAGTTTATGAGCACCGTCAACGTACAGCCGACGACGAATGCACGATCAGCTGTTGCGTACGCGTTGTACGGTACAAGTGGGGATCGTTATCAGCGCTTTGAGGATGAGGATAAGGACACCCGTACTGAGTGGTACACGTGCTCGATGGGGAAACCGAAGGCGCTTGTTGCGCGTGCTGAGCAAGTCTCTGCAATTGGTCGTCGCAACGAGATGTACACCTACACGCAGAATTTCTCTCCTGAGGAGTTCGATGTGAATAATCCTGAGCACATCCAGCGCGTGCATGACCTCGGTGTGAAGCTTGCCAAGCGCATGAACAGTGCAGACTTTCTTGTCGTGACGCACACCGATAGTGCGGGTGGGCACTTGCACAACCACATCTACGTTGTGAATCACGACAACCTCACTGGGAAAGCACTGTCTCGATGTCGCTCGTGGTCTCGTGGTCTTCGGCAAGTTAATGACCAACTCATGCGTGATGAGGGCTGTCAGGTGCTCCCTGACCCACAGCAGCCTAAGCCCGATTGGGATCTGCGTCGTAGTGCTTTTGCAGAAGGTGGGTTTGAGCAGACGCTCGGAGACAAAGTGATGAAGGCGCTCCTCGATAAGCACTCGGTTGATCGTGAGTCGTTCGAGCAGGTGCTCGCTGAGTATGAGGTACGTTTGCGCGTCACGGATCGGGATGGTTGGACGTACTCCATGCGACGGGATGACAACGGTAAGTGGGGACGGCGTAAGGCATCGTCGCTCTGCGATGAGTTCACAGCGAAGGGTGTTGGAGCGATCTTCGCATTCCGTCAACAGAATAAGACTATTACACAGAAGGGAGAGCACCATGAGCGCTCTGGACAAGATCAAGCAGGAACAACAAGACTCGGAGACGTTAGCGTCCTTGACGTTGAGGCTCGACGCCGTAGAAGCTCACGAACGCGAGCTGACGAAGTCAGTCAACGCGATGAGCGGCTTTCTCAAGGTGATGGACGAGGCGCTGACCGCAGCGATCAATCAGGTGAAAGAGTTGATCTCGCAGCAGCACGAGCAGCCCTCGCAGACGCAGCTCGACGACGAGACGAAGAACAGGCTCAGCGAGATCGAGAAGACACTAGCCGAAGTCGCGAAGCAGCTGAGCCTAAGCGGAGCAGTGAAGCTGAACGATGGAAGCACAGTGACGCAATCGGATCTGCAAGCACTCTCGATGATGAAGCAGATCAACCAGAAGATGACGACCCTGGATTCGACTTCTAAGGAGCTTGCCCAGGAGGTACATGATAAGTCGCACGTGAAGCTCGATGGGGAAGTGACAGGCAAATGGCTTGCGAAGAAGGTGGTTGAACACTTCGATAAGGCCGTTCAAGAACCCGTAGACGGCCTCAGGAGCGATCTTCAGGGCTTCCGTGAGGAGATGGGCGCACTTGGGGCTGAAAGACTCTCAGAAGTCCGTAGAGAGGTTGACGAGACGGTTAGTACGCTCAACAAGAAGGTTGATGTGATGAGTCTCAAGCTCACCCAAGTTTGCCAGAAGTTCGAAGATATCGAACGCCGGGCGACGTTCGTCGGTGCCTCACGAATTGTCCTTGCTGTGCTACCGCTGTTTGCTGCACTCATCCTCGTGGGTGGCCTCGTGTGGGGCTTTGGGAGCATGGTCGGCATTGGCCCGCTCTTTGGCTGGATATGGACCTCGTTCACAGCGGCCTCGCTGTGGTGGCATAAGCTGCTGATTGCGATAGGAGGCCTCGGTGCGGCTGCGTTCTTTGTCTGGGTCGTGTTCAGAATGAGCCGATGGGTGTATGAGAATCTCAGGTGAGTGCTTGGGCCGTGACGTGTGAGGAAACAATACCCCGGCTACCGTTAGGTAACCGGGGTATTTGTGTCATAACGATCTGTAGACGAAGACGCCACCATCAGGCGCGTCGGTGATGGTGTAGTCGAATTCTTGGTCATGGATCCATGCGTCCCAGTCGAAGAAACGCTTCGCTTCCTCAGGCCATCCTTCCATCAAGCAGATGTCCTCAGCGAGCTGTGTAGCGTAGTCCTCGAATGAGTCCCAGCAGCCACAGTAGCGCTCCTCGAAGTCGGTGACACTCGGGAGATCATCACCTTCTGCGATGTAACAGCCGGAATCTACCCAAGCGAGCAGTGCGGGCCACTGTTCCTCTCCGACCTCATCGAAGACCTCACCCCAAAGCTGTGCGGTATCGGGCGACATTTCGCTGGTTCCTGTGGGGAAGCCCTCGTGGTCAAAGCACCACAGCTCCTCGTGATCTGTGGGGGTGCCATGCAGGTCTTCAGGTGTGACCTCATTGGCTTCTTCTGCAGGGACCCAGTATCCATTGAGCACGCCCTCGCTATAGCAAGACAGGCATCCAATCCAGACTGATGGACGAACAGTAGTTTGAGTAAGCATTTAACCTCCCGAGTAGGTGGAGGTGAGGCCGGGCAGTCCACTCGGTAAGGACGCACACGAGCGACCTCACCTCCAGCAAGTGGCTCGGGGTCGCGTTGCGACCTGTGCTCAGGATGGGCGGGAAGATGACCTTTATCGCTCATGAGGAGGGGGATTATCATCCTCAAACGACCTCATGGGGCACAGATACCGTCTGTGTCAAAGTCTGGGACGATCGTGATCTCTTGGTCCTGTGCTCGCATCATCTCTAGGGCCATGATCATTTTGTCAATGTCTTTGAGCAGGGGATGGTGAGGGTCATTGATCTCTTTGAGATATTGATCAGTCCAACCCATCCGCTCGCGCACACGGTTGAACAAGTCTTCGCCGTTTACGCCGAACATGGATTCGTCGATGTCGAGGGGCGGTGCGTCTTGCTGTGAAGTCATGCGATGGTATCTCCTTTCGTTGATATTGATGTTGTGATACCAAAACCCCGTAGCGCGGTGATGAACCGAGCTACGGGGCTTCGTCTAGTGTGGATTAGTGGCAGAGTTGTCGGCCATTGTCAATATAGACACAGTAGGTGTAGCGTCCACTGTTGGCTTCTTCATCACTGACACTGTGCTTGTAAATCTCCTCGTTTGATACCTTACCAGAGCTGGATGACCCACCTGAGTTGCTGTTATTGGAACCGGAGTAGGATGATCCACCAGTAGAGCCGGAGCTAGAACCACCGCCAGAGTAGGACGATCCACCACCGTTAGAGTAGGAACGAGACTGCGATCCGCTGGTCGAGCCGTAGGAACGAGCCGAGCCACCGTTAGATGATGCGCTCTGCTGAGCGGAGCGAGAGGCGGCAGCAGCTTGAGCAGCCTTGGCTTCCTGGTAGGCATTGATAGCGTTCTTCAATGCTTCCTGAGCGTTCTTCACGTCAGTCGCCTTCTGGTCAGCAGCCTTTGCCTTCTCGATGGAGGCCACAGCCTCATCGTAAGAATCAGCAGTCACTGTAGTAGAGATCGAGTGCGATTCGTTGTTCACGTTCTTCAAAGCGTCGTATGCACCCTTGACGTTTCCATCAGATGCCATCTGCGAGTCCTCGTCAACGGCCTTGATCTGCTCGTCTGCGTCCTTCTGAGCCTCGGCAAGGTTCGACTTTGCAGCATCCATGGTGGAGTTCGCTTCGTCAGTTGCCTTGGTCAGGCGGTATGCGTCGCGAGCATTAACGAAAGACTGAGTCTTGTCGTCAACAGCCTTGACAGCTGCCTCGGCATCAGTCACGTCCTGCTGGCTCAGGCACTTGCCTGCTTCTGCGCTTTCCTTTGCAGTCTCAGAAGTCTTGGCTTCGTCAGCCTTGGCGATCGCGTCGTTCAGCTCAGCGGTGGCACTCTGTCCTTCGGGAGCAAGAGTGAAGCCCTGGGTGTGCGCGAGTCGTGCGCCTTCGCCTTCCTTGACGGACTCATCGACAGTAGCAAGTGCGTCATGAGCCTTGGCGGTGGACTGATCCAGCTGGGTCAGCTTGTCGGCGAAAGCTACGGAGCGAGCCTGGCATTCCTTCTGGTGCTGGATGTGCGAGGTGATAACCGCACCTGCGATACCGGCCAGAACCAAAACTGCTGCAACGATGGCTGCAATGATCTTGTTCTTCTTGGACCACAGCTTGGGGTTGGTGAAATGAATGTTGTTGAGCTGGGGGGCGCTCATGTGTGTTCTCCTTGATGGGGTGTTTATGGGGTAACTAACTGTTGCCTATTCTATTGGATATTATCCATCCATCTTGTGCTTTTATTAGTAAAACATGCTCAGACAGGGGCAGTGAAAGCCAAACCGCCCCCTGTTTGAGCGGGTGTTCAACTGCGACGCTTGCGGTCTGTCTATTGACCGTGATGTGAACGCGGCTATTAACATCATGGTCGCCGGGAGTGCCCCGGAGACGTCAAACGCGCGTGGAGGGGACGTAAGTCGGACCAACGTACTGTTGGGCAACGTGGTCCCCAGTGAAGCGCGAACCAAGCAGGCGCATCAAGGCGCTGTGAGACTTGGAGCTGGTCTTGGCAACGAGATCATGCAAACTAAAACAAACTAGTTTGCAACGGTGAGTTTTGTGGTTTAGCTCCTTAGGGTGGCTACGCCTCGCCCTCATCGCCATTCAATAACCACGGTGTCAGGATTGGATGTTTTCTTGCCACGTGGATGAGGGGGGATGAGGATATTTACCGCTCTCGTATATGCACAGGTTGTGGGTCGGAGAGGTGTGAGGGCACGCGTGAGGCTTGCTCGGTAGACTTGGCTGGTATGAGCGTCTGTGATTTTGAGGAGACGACACGGTGAGGTTACATTCCGAGTACAACGACAACCAGATGGTCGTTGCCTATTACAGGTATTCCTCCTCCTCGCAGAACGAGGCGAGCATCGAGCAGCAGCGCGAGATGGTGCAACGTTGGGCGAAGTCACAGGGTCTTGTCGTAGTCAATGAGTACGAAGACGCGGCGAAGACCGGCACCAATGCAGACAGGCCGGGCTATCAGTTGATGCTCCGTGAGCTGCCCAAGATTAAGCCTGCCTACGTCGCGGTGTGGAAGAACGACCGCCTTGCTCGCGACCGCGTCGAGCTGGCCCTCGTCAAGCAGGCGATCCGCTCCGTAGGAGCGCGTGTTCACTACATCGAGGGGATCTCCCCCACAGACTCGCCCGATTCTGTGCTCATGGAGGGTGTTGCAGATGCATTCGCTGAGTACTATTCACTCCAGCTCTCAGCTAACATCCGACGAGGTCAGCGCTACAACGCCGAGCGAGCCCTCTCCAACGGCCACAAGATCTTCGGTTTCACTGTGGATCAAGATAAGCGCTACATCCCGGACCCGGAGACGGCTCCCATCGTCGCGCAGATCTTCCACGATTACGCCTCGGGCGTGTCCATGCAGAAAATCTGTGATCAGCTAAATGCGCAGGGAATCCGTACAACGCGCGGATACAGGTTCACGCCGAAGAATCTCAACAAGATGCTCAAGAATCGCGCCTACATTGGCGAGTACGCCTATGGCGGGTATATCCATGAGGACGGGATGCCTCGCCTCGTTGATGACCTCACGTTTAATGAAGTCCAACGCCGGTTCGCGATCAATAAGCGTCGTGGGGCGAAGACGAAAGCGGAGCTTGCTGCTCAAGGCGAGAATGCACCCGACTACTGGCTCACCGGCAGGGCGTACTGCCTCACCTGTGGCGGGCCGATGGAGGGTGTCTCGGGCACCTCGAAGACCGGCAGGACGCATCGGTATTACTACTGCCTCAATCAGCGCAAAAAGAAGTGCTCAGCCAAGACCGTTCGCAAGGATGAAATCGAGGTACGGATTGAGGAGATCGTCGCCTCTTTCCTCGCAGACCCTGAGATGCTGGCCTCGCTCGCTGTTGATCTAGCCGATCATTACCAGCAGACCCATGGGCGTGGAGATGACATCCTCAAGGCATTGGAAGCTCGGCGCGCAGACGTGGAAAAGAAGCTCGCCAACTTCGTCAAGGCCATCTCCCAAGGTATTTTCAACGAGACCACCGCCGAAGCCATGCGTTCCTTGGAAGAGCAAAAGCGTGAGCTTGACGCAGCGATCCAGACCGAGCATGTGAAGGCCACCCTTTACGAGGACGAGGCGAGCATCGGCGCGTTCTACAAGCGCTTCGCTGAGGCCACTATTGACACACCTGAGACTCGTGACCAGCTGTTTGAGTACTTTGTGGACAAGGTGTTCATCGGGCGCGAGCAGATTGTCATCGCATCCTATTTCCACGACAGCGCAGCGCCCATCGAGTTCGAGGAGCTAGAAGAAGCGCTCACCAGCGGATACAGAGCGGGGGAAGCGCGAACCTACACTCGAAAGCGAGAGTTCGACACTTCCCCCTCAGGTGGAGATGGGGGGAATCGAACCCCCGTCCAACAGCCGACCCCGAGGTCTTCTCCGAGCGCAGTCTACGAATTATTTCTCAGCCCCTGGCATCATGCAGACCTGCTACCAGATAGGCTCAGTTGATGAAGTGTCGGAGCCGTCCTACCAACACGAACGGCACCCAGTGGCTTCCTAGACGACGCCAGACACCGGACCGGAAGCAGCTTCCGGGCTGACGGACTAAAGGTTCACGCGGCAATCAGGCGGCGAGAACGTAGTCGGTGCGATTCTGTTCGGCACCTATTGGTTTGCACACATCGTTAACGAGTAGAGCATGCCTCCTCGGCTCGCTTCCCCTCGATCGACGACCGCTGTCGAAACCGATCATCCCCTATTGAGTTCTTCACTCTCCGGCATCCTGCCACCACAGCAGCACAAACACCGGACTTGAAATCATACGTCCCCGCAGCTGAGCTGGCAAGAGATTCCTGAGGCCTCGGCCCCACTCCCCCGCACGCAGGCAGTCAGCGACCCCTGGCCTCGGCGAAGAACAACCAAAAACCCGCAGATCCTTACATAAGCTTTGTAGACTCAAGCTTTTCAACCAAGAGCCGGGTCCTCTTAATCAGCAAAGGACGCAATCCAAAACCAAGCAGCGCTGCGACAAGCGCAAAGGCCCCCAGCAAAAGCATGGCGTCCAAGTACTCCCCGCCCGAATAGCCGGCGATCGCGGCTCTCAGGGCAGTAATTCCATGGGTTGCCGGCAAGTAAGGAGAAATCGAACGGAAGAAGTCGGGAAGAATTGCCAAGGGGAAGGATCCACCGGCACCCGTAATCTGCAAGACCAGGAACAGCACACCCAAGGCTTTCCCCGCATTACCAAAAGTAGCGATGAAGGTGTAGAGCAGGAAAGAAAACACCAAGGCAATCGCCCACCCGGTAAACATGAACAACCAGGGATGAATGTGCTGAATCTTCACAAAGAACAGCAAGCCCAAGCACATAATGGTTGCCTGGGTCAAGGCAAGAAGCCCGAAAATCAAGTAACGCCCAAGGAAGCCTTCCCACAGGCCTAAGCGATGCCTCTTGAAATATCCGACTGCAGGATGGGAAGAATCTAGCCCCTCGACGACATTCTCTGTGGTCACATCACTGCGAATGGTGATAATCATGAGGACAGATCCCACCCACAGTGCAAGAGCGGTATAGAAAGGCGCCATCTGAGAGCCAAAATTATCGACCGGATACACCGCAATGGTGGTAATACCCACGGGAGCAGCAAGAGCAACAGCCAGAGCCTGAGGATCCGAGCCGATGATGGTGCGGACCTGCGCGAGGTTCCCACTTTCCAAAGCAGCATTCAACTGGTTATGAATGTCTGCAATCTTCTGCGAGGCTTCACGAAGTTGATTTCCAATTCCGCTAAACGTCGATTGAAGTTTCGAGAGTCCCTCACGTACCCCATTCGAGCCATCATTAACACTGGCGCTGGCTACAGAAAGCTGCGTGCGCAGGTTTTCCATCGACGAGGTCGCTGAATTGATGGTTCCCGAAAGCTGTTCTAGCTGCGGACGGAGGGTGGAATCAACATCGCTCTTCAAATTGGAGATAGCCGACTGAGCTTGCCCAACAAGGTTCTTTACATCCTGACGGTTTGAGCCAACATCTGCGACGTTCTTTTCCATGTCATCAGCAAGCTTATTCATCGCATTCTGCAACGCACTCAGACGGTCAGCAGACGCTTGCAGGCGGTCCAGAACATCTTGAGAAATAGGTGTTCCCGGCAGATTTGCCAGTGTTTCCTTCACATGCAGGTACTGCGTCGATTGATTGCCCACCGACGAGGCCTGGGAACGCAAGGTCGCCACCGCCGAAGCGACGCTGCTGCCACCTCGGGAATACACATCGTCGATGGACGCAGAAAGCACCTCGAGGGAATGAGCAGAGGCACTCACGGCTGAGGAAAGGGCAGACGCGGCCTGCGAAGCCCCGGCACTAATCTGGTCAACGGAAGCCGAGGCGTTATTTGCCGCGCTCTCCAGCGGATCTCGGGCCTTCGAGGCATTGGTAATCATGGTCTGCGTTGAATCCACCAGCTGCACAGACGAGCCGATGAGTCCGGCATAGGCATCCGCGCTGGTTGCCGCAGTATTCAACCGCTGCGAGGTCGACTCCAGGCGAGAATTCAAGGCCTGGATGCCGCGAACATTCGTAGGATCAGAGAGCGAATCTGAAAGCGAAGAAGCCGTATCCACTGCAATTTCGCCGACAGTCTGCGCAAACACCTGGTTGATCTGCGCAGAAACGCGCTCTGCGCCTTGGCCGGCAATTTTTGGCGCCAAGCCATTCTTCTTTTCATTGATGTAGTAGGTCAGGGGCGTCGAATGCGCATCACTGGAAAAGAAAGTCAGCATCTCTTGAGAGAAGTCCGAAGGGATGACAACCGCCGCGTAATACTCCCCCGACCGCGTCTTCTCAATGGCTTGTTCTTCGCTATCGATCACCCAATTGAATTGCTCATTCGTCCGCAAAGCAGAGACAACACGGTTACCGATATTGACCTCAAGGGGAATCAGATCAGATTTATATCCCTTATCGGTATTGGCAATCGCAATCCGTAGGTTTTTTGTGTTGGCGAAAGGATCCCATGATGCGGAGATATTGAACCACGCAAAGAATGACGGAAGAACAACCAGTCCAAGAACAACGACCATACTGATCACGCTTCGATGTGCCCGCGAAAGATCAGCGCGGAAGATTTCCCATACCGCTTTCACTTGTCGCCCCCTTCTTCCGCCGCTTCTTCGTCGCCCGCACAAGCGCTCTTCTTCCCTGCCGAGGCGAAGAGTGCTGCTGCGCCGTGAGTCCTGCGGTGCAGAAGCGAACGCACATCGGAGTCATTCATATTCGTGAGCAACTGCTGGCGTTCAAGAGACTCACGAACAAATTCGATAGCAATCAAGAACGCAATAATCGCGAGGATCCAAACAATCCACAGTCCCAACATAATCGGCACTTCGGTCGCACTCGTTACAGATAAAACCGCAAGAAGAGCTGGAACAACGATCCCCAGAACCATCGCTGCACGGCGCATCCGCGGGTAGCGACGTTCAAAGGTGCGCACCCTGCGCGAAACGGAACGCGAATACGAATCGTGGTCGGCAAGAACAGAAACGATCTGCGAAAGACGGAAACGCGAGGAGGGAACCCGCGTGGCCTCACTAATAAACAATCCAGACCGCGACAGATCACGGGTCACCATTGCATTAAGGTTCACAAGATACGGACGCAAAGCAAGCCCAATGGTGAACGAGATCGCCACATGAATTGCCAGCACCCCAATTGCTCGAATATACGCGTGGTCATAGAAGCCACCGACCGTTTCGCGCATGGCATTGATGCCATAGGTGAAGGGGAAAAGCGGATAGAGGAAACGGAAGAAGGAAGGCATCATCTCGATCGGATACAGGCCAGCAGCACCCGGGATCTGCAGCATGACAATGACGACGCAAAGGCCTTTACCAATGTGTTGGAAGCAAGTCGCCAACATGTAAATAATCGAGAGGTAGGCCAGGGAGCTGACCATCGCTGTCCCAACAAAAGCAAGCTTGGAGACAGTTTGGATCCCAATGATAAGATCCCCAATCGACACAACCACTGCCTGCCCAAGAGTAAAGAGCGCCAGAAGCATCCATCGCGACATATAACGCTGGACCGAGCTCATGGGACCGACTTCCTCGTCATCGACCTCGAGCTTCAAAATTACGACAAGGGAGAACGCACCGATCCACAACGCTAGGTTCGTAAAGAGCGGCGCCATTGCGGAGCCATATGTGGCAACAGGGAAGACGGCCTGGGTTTGAATCGACGTCGGGGCTGCCATAAATTCAGCGATCTTTTCAGGATTGAGATTCATGGAACCTGAAAGAGACTGAATCGCATTCGAGGAAGAAATCGCAGAGATATCTCCCTGTGCGCTTCCAAGATCATTCATCAAAGTGCCGACATTTGTCGCTGACTGCGCAAGAGTGGTCTTCGTGGAATCAAGAAGTGCAGTGAGCTGATCGAGTAGGCCATTCATCTGTTCTCGTTGACCTTGAAGCACGGCAATTGCGGAACGAAGATTCGCCGAGGCCGTCGACATTTGATCCAGCGCATTGGAAATCGCGGGAAGTTGGTCCCCAATACCCGAGCGCGCTTGAGCAGCAGAATTGCTCAGTGCTTGACTGGAGCTGTGAAGTGTCGCAAGCGCTTGGGTGATCGAGTTCGAAGTCGTCGCAAGACTGCCGTTAAGATTCGACAAATTCGCCAGAGTTTGTCCAACCTGAGAATTTTGCGTGCTCAGGTCCTGCAAAGCTTGCGAGGCCGTGGGAAGTTGCGCGATTCCGAGGCTTTGGAGTTGGCGCAGGATGTCCCCATTAGTCTGGTTGATGGACTGTCCTTCTGTTAGGAGCCCATTAATCGTTGTCGTTGCGCCTTGCACTCCCCCGTTGAATGCCCCTCCGGCAGCCGATGCCTTCGCGGTGGCATCAGTTGCATGATTCGCCAGCCCATCGAGTGCACCAGACATATTGGTACTGAAGGTTGACAACGTAGAGCGCGTGTCATTTACTAACTGATCTGCCTGAGACAGTGCGCTATTGAGATCAGACAGGCTCGAATCGGCCGAATTCAACGAATTGCGTGCACCAGAAACCTTTTCCTTGGCCGCATCGATCTTTCCGTCCATTCCTTTGAGTGTCTGTTCAGCTTCACCCAGTTGGTCGCGAGCGGCACTGATCTTATCTTTGAGATCAGAACGGTTGCTTTGCAAAATGTCAGAAATCGAGCGCCCCGTTGAGGAGATCTTTGCAGAGAGGGTCTGCGCGACGGTCGAGACAAAAGTCGAGTTGATCTGTTGGTCAAGGGTATTTGCACCGGCTCCAGTAATTTTGGGAGCAATGGCATTGTTGCGCTCGTTAACGTAGTACTGCACGTTCGGCTTTGAATAGGTACCGTCAACAATGCCCGTTAACTTTTGAGAAAAGTCTGAGGGGATGACGATCGCGGCATACGCTTGGCCCTGCTCTACGTCTTTTTGCGCTTGATCGGCAGAGACGAAATACCAACCCAGCTGGTTATTCGCACGTAGTTGATTTTCTACCGTGGTTCCAACGTTAATGAAACCGATGATGTCCTTTGTTGCACCCCGGTCTTCATTGGCAACTGCAACGCGGATCTTCCCTGTATTCGAATAGGGATCCCAAAAACCGACGATGTTAAACCACGCATACAGTGCGGGTACAAAGAGAAGCCCGATGATGACAATCCAGGCGGCAGGCACGGTGACCATTCGCCGGATATCTCGCTTGAGCGATCGCACAACGGGCTTCATACAAGCTCCTCAAACAGAACAGGCTGTGTACCTTCCGGATGGAGAGCACACAGCACTTCCTCGTGAGCACGCCACCGATCAACGACGTGCCTGTTTGACATAGCGACGCATCGCGCGCTCTGCCTCACGCTGGTCCTGTTTTTCGCGCAGGGCCTGACGTTTATCCCACTCTTGTTTACCGCGAGCAAGGGCAATCTCGACCTTTGCACGGCCGCCAATGAAGTACAGCTCAAGGGGAACGATCGTGTAGCCCTTGGCGGAAGACTTATCGGCCAGAGTGGAAATCTGACTGCTATGCAGCAGAAGCTTCCTCTTTCGCGTCGGCGCGTGGTTGGTCCACGAACCCTGCGCATACATGGGGATATTCGCCCCGTACAGCCAGGCCTCGCCGTTCTTAATCTCTACCCAGGCATCGACAAGCGAGGCACGGCCCATTCGGAGGGCTTTCACTTCGGTACCCGAAAGCACCATGCCGGCCTCCCACGTATCTTCGATGAGATAGTCGTGGCGAGCCTTCTTATTGCGTGCAATAGTTTTCTTTGCGTCCGAGGCGGCCTTACGCTTCTCGGATTCGGTAGGCTTTGGTTTCTTCCATTCCTTCGGCATAAGCACCCCCTCAGTGAGAAATTACAGAAGAACTATTGTCCTACAAGTAATCCAGAGGTTCAACATCAGCACCATTGCGCATGACGGACAGGTGCAAGTGGCAGCCGGTGGCGTATCCGGTAGCGCCGACCCAACCCAGAACCGTATCGCGTCCAACGTGCTGACCAACATAAACATTGGTGGACTGCATATGAACATACGCAGTCGACATGGACGCACCATTCATCATCCCGTGGTTCACGTAGACCACGTTTCCGCCAGCCGTTTCAACGGTCACAGCGGTGACAACACCTTCGGCAACCGGATAAATTTCAGTACCGCAGTTTGCCGCAAAGTCTGTTCCATTGTGATAGCGAGAGATCCCAAGGACGGGGTGGACGCGCCACCCGAATGGTGAAGTCACAACCAAGGGAACGGGAAGCGGGCTGGAGAAGTTCGACGACGAGGTATAGCGCCTATTCTGGCGGCGGTTCTCTTCATCGATCGCAGCAAGCTTCGAGGTCGCATCCTGGTATTCGCGCTGCCACTGGCCAAGTTGTTCTTCAGCCTGAGCCTTCTGCGCATCCCACTGGGAGCGTTTTTCTTCCGAGGTTTTCTTCAGTTCGTCTAGTTCGCGCAGTTTCGTTTCTGCAGTGTTCTTTGCGCTCTCTGCTTCTTCCGAGGCCTTGCGTGCCTTCTCCTCTAGAGAGGAGATTCGCGAAGTGACTGCATCTTGCCTGCTCTGCTGGTTACGCGTCGCCGCCTGCATATCCATTGCTTGGCTGAGTGCACTGTCTTGAGCACGCGTCATGGCATCCGCGGCAGCTGCACGATCCGCAATCTCTTCAGTTCCCGAAGAGGAGAGCGCAATCAGAAGGGGCGAGCTCACTCCCCCAGACTGATACATCTCGCGTGCCAATGCACCCACAGCTTTTTGAGATTCCTCTTGCTGTTTACGTGCTTTCTCCATCGCAGTGTTAAGACGAGCAACCTCGGCCTGAGCTGCGTCCAGTTGTGCCTGCGCAACGTCATGTTCACGCTTGGCACCCTCGTAGCGTTCATTCGCAGTGTCAAGCTCAGCCTGGGCAACGGGGATCTGTGCATTCGCGGTCTCAAGGTCTAAATAAACCTGGGCGAGCGAAGCATCCAAACCCTCAAGATTGTTGCGAAGCTCTTGCACGTGCTGCGCAGACTCGCGCTGAGCCTGGGCAACGCGATCACGGTCTTCATCCGCAAAAGCGGGTGGTACCAGAGCCAGGGGCGCTGCAACAACAAGCAGCGCAACAGCACTGGTAAGTCCTGTTGAAAAACCGTGAGAACGCGTCTTTGTCATAGGATCAGATCTTCGTGTACTTCGCCAGTGAGAATGCGGATGCCGACAGCGCAAGAAGCACTGCAGCAACGATGAGGATCGGCGACATGATCCACACTTCGCGCATGCCAATAAAATTCGTCCAACGGAAGGCCTGGGCAAGCCACTGATTCACAAGGACGTGAACGCCAACGAACAGGGTTCCAACTGCCAAGAGAGCACCGACCACCGCTGCAATCGCACCCTCAATCATGAAGGGAGCTTGAATAAACAGATTCGAGGCACCAACCAGTCGCATGATGGAGGTTTCGCGTTCACGACTCATTGCGGACAGACGAATTGTGGTCGTAATGAGCAAGACCGCGGCGACGATCATGACGCCCGCCAAGCCCAGCGATAGGCCTCGGGCCTTACCCAAAACCTGGAACAAAGGCTCAACGATCTCACGCTGATCCTTCACAACGGATACGCCGGCTGAGCCGGTGAACTCATCGCGAATAATGCTGAATTGCTCGGGATTGACCAGCTTAACGCGGAAAGACACCTGCATCATGTCCTCGGTCGTCCACTGCCCCAGCGGAGAATTACCGTAGATCTTCACGAAGTTCTTAAAGGCCTCAGCCTTCGATTCTTCGTAGACGTCCTTAACGTAGGGAGCCAGCTCAGCCGAACGGAGCTTATCGCGCACCGCCGCAATCTGCGTTTCCGTTGCCTCTTGGTTATTGCAGCTCGGAGTCTGGTCATTGTTGGCACACATGTAGATCGATACCTCGATCTTGTCGTACCACTGACTCTTCATTCGAGAGACTTGCATCTGCGAAAGGCCTGCAATACCCACAAACAGCAGGGACACAAAGGTCACGATCACCACGGCAACAGACATCGCGCGGTTTCGCGACAGGCCCTTGCCAACTTCCGAAAGAATAAAACGTAACTTCATTACTTCACCGCCCCATACACGCCGCTGTTCTGATCACGAGCAACCGTTCCATCGTGCAATTCAATGACGCGCATACGCATCTGGTTCACGATTGCAGCGTCGTGCGTCGCCATCACAACTGTGGTGCCATTGCGGTTAATACGATCCAGCAAACGCATAATTCCAAGCGATGTATCCGGGTCCAAGTTACCGGTCGGCTCATCCGCAAGAAGCAACTCGGGACGGTTCACCATTGCGCGAGCAATTGCCACACGCTGTTCTTCACCACCGGAAAGCTCATGGGGAAGGCGCTTTTCTTTACCAGCCAAACCGACCAGTTCCAGAACATCGGGAACCTGGGTTTCAATAGCGTGGCGAGGCTTACCAATGACCTCCATCGCCAGGGCAACGTTCTCGTACACGGTCTTAGAAGGCAGCAAACGGAAGTCCTGGAACACGGTCCCGACCTGACGTCGCAGCTTAGGAACCGACCAACGCGAGAGTTTACCCACGTCATGGCCGAGGACCCACACCTTTCCTGACGTCGCACGAATTTCCCTCATGGTGAGCTGAAGGAAGGTGGACTTACCGGAACCGGACTTTCCCACGAGAAAGACGAACTCTCCGCGCTTCACTTCAAGGGAAACATCATCTAATGCCGGACGCGCACCAGGCTGATACACCATGGTGACGTGATCAAATCGAATCATGAGCCGTCTCTGATTGGGGTTATGGTCTCTTTTACCCTATGCAGCTCGGGCCTCAAAACTTAGGCGACACGCGCAAAAGCCCGGGCTAGGCCCGGGCTTTTCGCATCAGTCTTGATTCTGCTGGTTCTTACGCCAACGAATTCCGGCGTTGATAAAGCCGTCGATATCACCATCGAAGACGTTCTGAGGATTGCCGGATTCGTATTCGGTACGCAGGTCCTTCACCATCTGGTAGGGCTGCAAAACGTAGGAGCGCATCTGGTCACCCCAAGAGGCCTTGACATCACCCGCGAGTTCCTTCTTCTTCGCCTGCTCTTCCTCATGGCGCAGCACAAGAAGGCGAGACTGCAGAACTCGAAGAGCGGCCGCACGGTTTTGAATCTGCGACTTTTCATCCTGCATCGAAACGACAATACCCGTCGGAATGTGAGTCATTCGAACGGCGGAGTCCGTCGTATTCACCGACTGACCACCGGGACCGGAGGAACGGAAGACGTCGACCTTCAGTTCGGACTCGGGAATCTCAATGTGGTCCGTCGACTCGATCAGAGGAATAACCTCAACAGCCGCGAAAGAAGTCTGACGGCGCCCCTGGTTATCGAAGGGGCTGATACGCACGAGGCGGTGGGTGCCGGCTTCGACCGAAAGGGTTCCGTAGGCGTAAGGGGCCTGGACCTCAAAGGTTGCGGACTTCAAGCCAGCTTCTTCTGCATAGGAAGTATCCATAACCTTCGTCGGATACCCGTGGCGCTCTGCCCAGCGTAGGTACATGCGCAGCAGGATCTCAGCGAAATCTGCAGCATCCACGCCGCCAGCGCCACTTCGGATGGTAATGACTGCATTGCGCTCGTCGTATTCACCATCAAGAAGAGTCCGGATCTCAAGGGCAGACATATCGTCCTTCAATGAGGCAAGGTCAGATTCGGCCTCGGCAAAAATATCTTCCGCGTCCGCGGGATCACTCTCAGCGGTCTCACGGGCCATGTCGACAATCGCCTCGAGGTCGTCAATGCGCTCTTCCATTGCCAGAACACGATCGAGCTCGCTCTGGCGGTGCGACAGCTGCGAAGTCACTTCCTGCGCATGTGCCGGATCATCCCACAGGTCAGGAGCAGCTGCCTTCTGCGACAGCTCCGCGATTTGAGCGCGAAGACGCTCGGGCTGCACAACGGCGGAAATATTTTCCATCGTCGTACGCAAGGACAGGATCTCTTCAGAAAACTCAATGGCCACGTCTAAAGGGTAGCCGATTCATCTAATTATTGACGAGGCCGGGGCCGGGTGAGGGACAATCGCACCCTCACCCGGCCCCGGGCCGTGCCGTTATTTCATTGTATGAACGCCTCTGGGGTGCATCCGCCTGCATTCAGGCGATTGCATCCAGCAGTTCAGGAGGCCAGCTGGCCAGAAGGCAAGAGCCACGCCTTTTCTGCCTCGATTCCCAGGCGCACGTACTGTCCTTCTTCAAGAAGGTCCTCTGCACGCGGGTCGGAGACCACACACACCAGCGAGCCAAACTCGGTTTCGATCTCGTATTCAACGGTTTCACCGTAGAAGATCGAGGTGACAACCTGGCCCAGCGAACCGGTCAGTGTCGCAGGCTTTTCATCGGTTGCAGCGATACGCATGGATTCAGGGCGAACCAGAACAACCAGCTCGTCGCCCGAACGAACGGCTTCCTTTGCGCTCTCAGAAGCGTGGACATTGAGCTGCTGGCCCAAAGCCTCAATCTGAACCTTGCCGTCCTCTCCGACCTCGCTAGCCTTAGCGGGAACAAAGTTTGCGCGACCAACGAAGTCAGCGACAAAAACACTGGCCGGGTGCAGGTAGATCTCCTCTGGGGTATCTACCTGTTCAATTCGTCCCGCATTCATCACGACAATACGGTCGGACATTGCCATTGCTTCGGACTGATCGTGCGTCACGTACACGGAGGAAATCCCCAGACGCTTTTGCATCCGACGAATCTCCACGCGCATCTTCACGCGCAGCTTTGCATCCAAGTTCGACAAAGGCTCATCGAAGAGCAGAACCTTCGGACGCACGACCATGGCTCGGGCCAGTGCAACACGCTGCTGCTGGCCACCGGAAAGTTGGGAAGGAGCGCGATCTGCCATCGCGGTCAGGTTCATTGCCGCAAGTGCGATATCAACCTCTTCCTTAATTTCCGCTGCGCTCTTCTTACGCAGATGAAGGCCGTACGCTACGTTCTCACGCACACTCAGGTGTGGGAACAATGCGTAGGACTGGAACACCATGGACATCGGGCGCTTGTTCGGCGGAATAACCACCATGTTTTCGCCATCGAGCATGACCTGGCCTGAAGTCGCATCTTCGAAGCCTGCGATCATACGCAGGGTCGTGGTCTTGCCACAGCCCGAGGGCCCCAGAAGAGTGATGAATTCACCGGGGTGAATATCCAGGTTGATGTGATCAACCGCGGTGACCTCGGAAGCGGTGTTCGAGAAGGTCTTGGTCAGCTCCACCAAGGACAGGCGGCCGGGAGCATTTGTGTCATTCGTATTCGACATGGGTCTTTCCTTTGTCAACAATTACATGCCCGCGCCATTGGTGGCGGTGACAGATTTATCTCGAACAAGAACATTTGTTAGGCCGATAACAGCCATCACGATGATGATCAAGATCGTGCAGAAAGCAAAAGCGTTACCGAAACGGCCCGCATCAACCTCAGCAAGAATCTGAGAGGTCATGATCTTCGTCTTAGGAGTCGTGATGAAAATGATCGGCGACAGCGTGGTCATGGATCGCGCGAATGCGTAGGTCAAGCCAGCGATAAATGCCGGACGAATCAGAGGAAGCGTCACCTTCATGAAGGTATGCAAGCCCGATGCACCCAAGGAGGTCGAGGCCTCGTCAATCGAATGGTCAACCTGGTGGAGAGACGCAATACCGGAACGCTGGCCCGAAGGCATCGAACGCGCAACGTAAACCATAATGATTGCCAGCGCGCCACCAAAGACCGCAGACCCACCCGCGAGCGCGGGCAACAGCATCAGTTTTCCACCAACGATGAGCGGCTTGTTATAGGTGATGAGGTAACCAATACCCAGAACCGTACCGGGAACAGACAGGCCGAGCATGCCCAGGAAGTCCATGAAGCCGGCTGAGGCCTTAAGGCGCACAACCACCAGCCAAGCAACGACCATGCCCAAGACGCCGGCGATGGGCGTTGCGATCAGGGCCAAGATGGTCGTGTCGATGATGGCATCATTGCCGATGCCCGAGAGCACGTACTTGAAGTTCTTCAGAGTGAAGGTATTGTCCACACCCAAGATCGAGACGAAGGCTCCAACAATAACCGTTGCGTAGATGGTGACAACAAAAGCTGCCAGCAGCAAGGTGGCAATTCCCAGTGGGATGCGTGCCTTCATTGAGCGAACCATACGGACCTTGCCGGTCGGCTTACCCGTCACGGTAACCGTTGAGGAGCGTCCTGACCAGTAGCGCTGCAGAAGGAAGACAAGAAGCGCTGGGACCAGAAGGATCAATGAGTATGCCGAGCCCGCAGCCGTGTTGTATTCGCCGTTAACAGCGATGTAAGCACGCGATGCCAAGACGGTGAAGTCACCGCCAATGACCAGCGGGTTCGCCAGGTCAGCAATGGCCTCGACGAAAAGAAGAAGGAAGGAAGCGGCAAAGCCAGGGACGAGCATCGGGAGCGTGACGGTACGGAATATTGTCCACGAGGAGGCACCTAAGGAGGCGGCGGCCTCTTCCATCGCAGGGTCAAGGTTCTTGAGCATTCCGAGCATATTCATGTATGCAACGGGGAAGAAGGACAGGGACAAAACCAGGGTCAGACCTGAGAGGCCGTAAATATTCCACTGCTGTCCCAGGACCTGCGTCGAGATCAGGCCGTTACGACCAAACAGAGTGATGACCGATGTTGCCACAGCGAAAGGCGGCGAGACGATCGGGATCATGCAGATCAGGTGAAGGATCTTCTTTCCCGGGATATCGACTCGTGCCTGCACGTAGGCGAAGAAGAAACCAGCAAGAGTACCGATCAATCCAACAACCAGACCCAGAACGACCGTATTCAGAGCAATCGTTCGGTTCGTTGTCGAGCTGGCGAAGGAGGTCAAAACCTTCAGACCATCAGTCGAGAAGGCTCGTGCCAAGATCGTGACCAGCGGCAGCAAGACCAGAAGGAAGAGAACTGCTGTAATGATCGCGACGATCGCAACCGTCACAGGGTCGCGTCGCACCTTCGTTCGTTTTTTCTTTCCCGAGGCCACGGCTTGCGCCTGCGGGGTTTGTGCCCCTTGGGTGCGTGGTGGCGCAACTGTCTCCACTGACATTGGCTATCCGATCTCTCCAGGTACCCGCGTAACGCGGAAAAGTCCCTGTTGACGTGCGCATCCTTCAGCGGACACGCGAAGAAAGAGGGAGGGGATGGAACAGGGACATGGAAGAACCATCCCCTCCCTATGCGCCACTACTCGCGCGGCTTTGCGGCAACCTCTTCATCGAAACGCTTGGTCAGCTCGGGCTTTGCGGCCGCTGCTGCAGCGAAGTCGTAATCGATCAGCTTGATCTCATCGAGCTTTGCCATCTTGTCGTTGGTCTTGGCATTCGGGTTGGTCAGAATCTGGTTCGATCCAACGGTCTGGCCAAGGTTCTGAGCATCAGCCGAGATTGCCCAGTCGATGTACTTCTTGGCGGCCTCGGAGTGCTTTGAGTTCTTCACCAAAGCAACGCCACCAATCTCGTAACCGGTGCCTTCCTTGGGGAAGGAAACAACGAGGTCCTTCATGCCCTCATCGCGGTACTTGACGCAGTCGTGAGAGAAGACCAGGCCCACTGCGACCTCGCCGCGTCCTGCGATCTGGCCGGGAGCAGTACCGGACTTGGTGTACTGCAGGACGTTTGCGTGCATCTTCTTCATGTAGTCGATGCCGGCATTCTCGCTACCGCCAAGAACAACCTGGGTCCACAGTGTCGTGAACGCAGTTCCCGAGGTCGAGGGGTGTGCCGTTGAAATCTGGCCCTTGAGTTCGGGCTTGAGAAGGTCATCCCACGACTGAGGAACCTGGAGGCCCTTTTCCTGAAGAACCTTCTGGTTCGAGCAGAAGCCCAGAACACCGACGTAGACACCGGTCCAGTAGTGCTTCGGATCCTTGTACTTATCCGGGATTTCCTTAGCGGTGGGCGAATCATAGGCCTCGATCAGGCCCTTTTCTGCAGCTGCACCGTAGCCGTCAACCGGGCCACCATGCCAGACATCAAACTCTGGGTTGTCCTTCGCGGAGTCCAGACGAGCGACGGTCTCACCGGAGGAAAGGCGAACGTAGGTTGCCTTGATTCCGGTCTGCTGAGAGAAGGTCTCTGTCCACTTTTGGCAGAGGTCTTCCAATGCGCCACAAGCAACGGTAATGGAATCCGAAGATCCGCTTTCACTGCTACCTGAGGAGGCGGAATCATTCACAACACAACCGGAAAGTGCTAGTGCACCCGCCGCGCTGAATGCTGCAAGGGAGATGAAGCTCTTCTTCATCAGATTCTCCTTTGAATCGAGGGTATGCACGGGGCTGTCACTAGGCACGTGCACTCTTGCTCTCATTCTTACGTGAAACAGAACACGAAAAAGGCGCGCTTAGTAACGAGCGGTAACTGCTTTGTTACCGAAGATCCGGCATCGTGTACCCAACCGAGCGAACCGATTGGATCAACTCTCCCCCACGTTCCCCAAGAGCGCCTCGCAAACGATAAGCAGTCATCTTGATCATATCTTTCCCACCGGAGCTATCCTGCGTTTCCCAAACAGAGTTAAGGAGCTCGCGGTAGCTCACAGGCTCCCCAATATGCGAAGCAAGGAAATCCAAAAAGCGTCGTTCCGTCGAGGACAACTCCACCGGCACACCATCGACATAAACTTTCCGATCACGTCGATCGATACGCAAAGGACCGTTGGATACAACATCGTTGGGGTCCTTCTTACTTCGGCGTAAAAGAGCCTGAGCGCGAAGAGTCATTTCCTTTGGGCTAAAAGGTTTCGTAATGTAGTCATCCGCACCGCTTTCAAGTCCCTTAATGCGGTCGGGCTCTTCAGAAAGTGCCGTAATCATGATGATTGGGACATCACTCATCGCTCGGATTCTTTGAGCAAGCGAAATCCCTGAGATCACGGGAATCATCAGGTCAAGAATGACCAGGTCGTAGTACTGAGTAGTAAATTTCTCCCAAGCCTTCGCCCCATCGCTTGCGGTTTCTACAGTTATTCCCGAGGTCTCAAGGGCGAATTTAATAATCATCAGGATCTGGGGCTCATCATCAACAACTAAAGCCTTCGCGCTCATTGGCCCTCCTCAGGCAGGAGTGATTGATCGCCACTTCGTATGGTACGCGGAATAGTCAAATAGAAGGTTGTTCCTTTCGAGGAAACCGTATCAACCAAGATCGTTCCACCGTGAAGTTTCAGAATCTTTTGCGTCAGCATCATCCCTAAGCCCGTTCCGGGTCGTAGCGAGCCACCGGTATCGAATGGGATGAAAAGACGCTCTTTTTCTTCCTGGGTCATTCCCCGACCGTCGTCAACGATGGAAATGGTGACGTCTTCGTCAAAAGCTTGTACTGTCACGACGATCGACACGTCATCGCCTGCGTGACGGGCTGCGTTATTAATAACATTGGCGATCGCCTGCCCCATCAAGCGCGGGTCCAGCGACATATAGATGGGGGCGCCGTGGTTTTCCAAACGTATGGGCGAGGAATGGAAACGCCGCATCTGCGCGACGTTTCGACGCACCAGTTCGCGCATTTCAACGCGTTGAAGACGAAGATTGAATAAATCAGATTCCAGGCGCACTTCGGCCAGAAGATCATCAGCCATTTCGACGACCTGGTGCGCATTTTCGACAATAGTTTTCGCAAACTTCATTTGCACGTCATTCATAGGTCCAGCCGAACCATCAGCAAGAAGTTCTGCCGCTCCCCTGACAACAGTCAATGGAGTGCGCAATTCATGGGAGAGCACCGCTGGACCGGCCATGTAGTCCTGGTGAAGTTTACGTAGTTGTTCTTTTTCTGCTCGTAGGCGCTGAACATCTCGGCGCATTCGAAGAGCAAAGATGATCGCAAAAGCAGCAAGGAGCCACGACAGTGCGATAGCAACTATGGCAACTGATTGCATTGTCCTGCTCACCTTTCCATTGCGCTCTCAACGATATCCCCACCAGGTCAGGAGACGCGAATGATGTATCCAAAAGGGGGTCCTTCACGCCATCGACGTGAAGGACCCCCTGCTAAGAGTCTTCGAATTAGATCAGGCCCTGAGCAACCATCGCATCGGCAACCTTGATGAAGCCGGCGAGGTTTGCACCTGCAACGTAATCGCCAGGAACGCCGTATTCGTCAGCAGTTGCAAGGCAGTTTTCGTGAATGCCAACCATGATCTGGTGAAGCTTTGCATCCGTCTCTTCGAAAGGCCACTGCGTGCGACCCGAGTTCTGCTGCATCTCGAGTCCCGAGGTGGCCACACCACCGGCATTCGAGGCCTTTCCGGGCGCATAAAGGACACCGGCGCGGCGCAGCTCATCAATGGCCTCGGGAGTGGTGGGCATGTTCGCACCCTCCGCAACCATCTGCACACCGTTATGAATCAGGGCCTCGACACCTTCAAGACCAAGCTCATTCTGGGTAGCGCAGGGAAGTGCAACGTCACAGGGGACCTCCCAAATCGAGCCTTCTGAGAAGAAGTGCGCGCTGGGGCGCTCGGCGGCATAGTCGCTGACGCGACCGCGACGAACTTCCTTAACGTCCTTCAGCAGATCGACATCGATTCCCTCTTCATCAATGACAAAGCCTGAAGAATCGGAAACCGCAACAACCTTCGCGCCCAGTTGCTGAGCCTTTTCGGTCGCATAAATCGCCACGTTTCCCGAACCGGAAACAACAACGCGCTTGCCTTCAAAAGAGTCTCCACGCGCGCGAAGCATTTCCTGCGCAAAGTAGACCAAGCCATAACCGGTGGCCTCGGTGCGGGCAAAGGAACCGCCCCAGGTCAGGCCCTTGCCGGTCAGAACACCGGCATCAAAGCTATTGCGAATACGACGGTACTGGCCGAATAGGTAACCAATTTCGCGGCCACCCACGCCAATATCACCGGCGGGAACGTCTACGTTGGGACCAATATGACGCTGAAGCTCAGTCATGAACGATTGGCAAAAACGCATAATTTCGGCGTCAGACTTCCCCTTGGGGTTGAAGTTTGCGCCACCCTTTGCGCCTCCCATGGGCAGGCCGGTCAAAGAGTTCTTGAAAATCTGTTCGAAGCCAAGGAACTTGATGATCGACAAGTTCACCGAAGGGTGGAAACGCAGGCCACCCTTGTAGGGGCCAAGCGCCGAATTGAATTGAACACGGAAGCCACGATTGACGTGAATGCGGCCTTGATCATCACTCCAGGGAACGCGGAACATGAGTTGGCGTTCAGGCTCAACAATTCGCTCGAAAATCGCCAGATCCTGGTATTCGGGCTTGCGTGTAACCAGAGGAGTCAGTGTCGAGAGAACCTCGAAGACCGCCTGGTGGAATTCACCTTGGTGGGGGTCGCGCGCTACCAATTCATCGAAGACCGATGCGAGCTCGCGGGGAAACTGGGATGTATCAAACTTTTCACTCATGTCTTGATAATGGCACGCTCCGCTTTATTTACCTTTTCTTTTCCAATATATGGACTCTGCATTGCGTACTCCCTGATCACAGGCACGCAATACCCGCCACAAAGGCTCACATATTAGGTGCACTTAGCGGCAATTTTGTCTTCTCTCGATGTGCCTGTCCTGCTGTTTTCGCCCAGCACATTAAGGTCTAAACGTGACTCGATCTAAGACTCCCTATGAACTTGCTGCCCTTGCAACAGTTGCGGTTCCGCGGCTCGAAGTTGCCGGACTGCGTCCCCCGCAGTTTAGCGATGAGGTCCTTTCAGTCACCGGACTCATTGATACCTCAGGTGATCGCTGGATGGTTGTCTGCCCACACGACACTGTCGGCGGTCTGGATATGGAAGCCCAGAACGCGGTTTTAGAGCGTTTGGGGAAGGCTCACGATTTCTCGAAGATTCCCTTCGAGGTTCCGCGTCCCGCTGGTTTCACCCGCACCCCAGAGGGTGATCGAGTCATGGTCCACCGTGATCTGGGTGGGCACGTCATGGAAACCTCGGATTTCGACGATCCGCACTTGCTGCCTGCATCTTTGGGAAATGCATTGGCCTCACTGCACAATCTTCCCGAGGTGATCTACACCGGCGTCAACCTCCCGGCTTATTCGGCAATCGAGTGCCGTGACCGCCACCAAGCGGTTCTGGACGAGGCCGCGCAGGAAGTCGTCATCCCCGCGAATTTGTGGGATCGCTGGGAAGAGTCGCTGGAGAATCTGTCCCTGTGGCGTTTCCTCCCCTCCCCCATTCACGGCGATCTTTCTGAGACTTCAATTCACGTTGACCACGGTCGGGTCTGCGCACTGACGGGGTTCTCATCTGCGCACGTTGGTGACCCCGCGGTCGATATCGCGTGGGTCTTTGCGCGCGCGTCGGATGAGTTTTTAGAGCGATTCCACGAGGCCTACCAACAGACTCGTTCGGAGAAGGACCTGCACCTTCTGGCGCGCGCTGAGCTTCTTTCCGAGTTGGCCGTGGTGCGTTGGTTGGTTCATGGACTGCACAGTGGGGATTCCGATATTGTCGACGAGGCCCGAGCCATGTTGGCAGAGCTCTCGGCAAGTGTTGGAGAAAGTACTCCCAAGCGCACGGTAGAGCCTGCGAAGACTGCAGGCGATTCCTCGACTACTGAAGAGGAGTCTTCTTCACAGAGGAAGGACACTGCTCTTCGGACATCTGAATCGACTCCCGAGAGCCCGCTCGCTACCGAAGCAGCTCGAAGCGATGCATCCACCGGCACAAGTGAAGGTCATGCTCGTCCTCGCTCCGGCCCAATCAGGCTGAGTGCCCACACCTCAAAAGCTGATTCTAAGGGTGCTTCTGAGCAGGCTGCCGAAGCGCCAACTGAGCACATCGATATGAGTGCAATCCTGCCTACTCACGAGTAAATCAGGCTCAGCATTATTTCTCAGATTTCTTCTTTTCTATGCGGTGCTCTGCGGCGCTAGGCGGATGCCTTCAGCGCGCGGTCGTTCCTTCTTTCACTGTCCGTCAGCGCTAGCTGGGGTTTTTCTTCTGGAGTTCGGTGAGCGCCTGAGTTAGCTGGGATTCAAGCTGATCGACGGGTGCACCGGTTTGAGTCACGATGTCATCGATGCTGTAGCTAATGGGGCCCCTGAGGAAGCACACTTGAGCCTGCACTTCATTGGGTGAGAGACCTTCGCGCTGCGCCCAGGCAATGCGGTAGAGCTGAAGCTGACGCGCGTAGTATTCCCACGTTGAAAGCGACGTGTTCTTCCCCGGAAGGTGCGATGTTTTCCAATCAATGACGGTGTATGTGCCGTTGGCATCTTTAAATACCGCATCGATTCGTCCTTGAATAGATATTCCTGCAAGGGTAAGCGCAAAGGGCTCTTCGATCGCAATGGGTTCAAGCTGTTCAAGGTCTAGCGAATGGAAGTTCTCTTGCATCTGAGCAAGCAGTTGTCGATCAGAAGCTTCCAATGCTTCGCTGCCTTCCACGGGTTCGTCCCAAAGCTCACCGGTACTGAGGTGAAGTTCTTTTTCAACCCATTTGTGGAAGATTGTGCCAAGCACGGAACTTGATTGAGGTTCAACGGGCAAAGGCCTGCGGATATTGTTAATCCACGTATCTGCCTTCCCAATCAAGTCCGAGATTCCAGTGGCGCGAACACGATCAATGCGAATATCAAGCGCCGAATGAAGAGCCTTTTCTCGTTCTTCAAGCAGTAAGTGGGTGTCATGAACCAAGGGATCTCCGCTTGCGTCCATGGCATCTGGGTCACCTTTGCTCTGATCTATGAGAGCTTGAACGCGTGCAGCACTTTCAATGACCAGTTGGCGTGAACGCCCTGGGAGGATCGGATACTGCCGCAGTCGGGTATCGACCTCGATAAGCTGTTCAGATTCCCAGTCTTCGTCAGGTCGCGCGGCGATCTGCTGAGCATCTAGATCAAGCGCGCTCACTGTTTCCATGAGATACCGAGATGGATCGCGCGGTTTCAGGCTTCCTGAGTCAAACCAAGAACCGCTCAGGAGCAGATCGTGTCGCGCTCGAGTCCACGCAACATAAGCCAAACGCCGTTCTTCACATTCATGGTGAATTCCTTGGCGATAGTGAATGCTGTCTTTATTTGTTTCCTTGCCGGACTTTCCCTGCATGTGGTTGTTGAAGATACTCATCGCAGTCGTCCGCGAACTTGTTGCTTCAGATGCAAGCAGATCGAAATATGCTGCTATTCCGATCTCCCCGTACTCTTCGGGAACGATCTGGGGAAGATCCGAGTAATCTCTGCGCACGGGATAGGGCAACTCTGAAAGAGAGTTAAACCATTCTTTCGCTCCCGGAGGGTCCTGCTTCCAGTCTCTTGGCGAGGCACTGTGGTTAGGGAAGCGCGAATCTTGTAGGCCAAAGACTACGACCGAATCCCATTCCAATCCCTTTGCAGAGTGAATCGTCAGCAATTGGACGGCATCGGCTCGAGTGGCGCTGGTAGGGATTGGGAGTCCTTTTTCTTCTTCCTCTGCGACTGCTAGCCATGTAAGGAATCCAGATAGATCAGCACCTGCGACCTGTGCTTCGTAGTCAGCCGCAATATCAACGAAGGCATCGAGCATTTCCATTCCCCCGTCGCCCAAGGGGTCGGACATGATGGCTTCTCTGAGTCCAAGAATGGACATTGCACGCTCGATTTGTTCATCAAGCGGTCTGCCGGTTCCTTGACGAATAATTTCAAGTCTGCGAGCAAGAAGCGAAAGCCGTTCATGTGCGACAGCGGTAAATGACGGGCCTCCTGAAGGCGCATGCCATCCCGCAGGCGGAAGTTGATCGATGGCATCCATAAGGAAAACATCCGGATGCTCCTGTTCAGCCTGCGTTCCCTGGCGAGCCCGGTATTTTGCATATTGGTTAAGAACCAGGAGGTCAGCCGCGCCAATATCCATCGCGGTGACAAGGCGCATGAGGGCTGGCGCATTCGTCGGATCCGAAGCTAGTTCAAGGGCGGCACGAACGTCACTGACTGAAGGTTGGTCTAAGAGGCCTCCTAAACCAACAACTTGAACCGGGATATCTGCATCTTTAAGTGCACGTTCGATCGCAGGAAAATCTGCACGACGACGACACAACACAGCGCAGGTGTTCCACTTTCCCTTTTCATCCTGGAGGCGATGCTGACGGATGAATTCGACGACATGCTCAAGTTCTTCCTGGTAGGTCAGCGGATAGCTTGCACTCACTTCCCCTTCTCCAGCTTGTGGCCTTGGCCCAAGAACTGGAGGTTTCACCTGTGGAACCTTAATGGACGCGCTCCCCGAGCTGCCGTCTTGACCGATTCTGGGAAGGCCTCGCAGCGGACGAGCAACCGCATTTGCTGCTTGAAGGATTGCGTGGTCGTTTCTCCACGCGGTAGAGAGGGTGAGCTGCTTTGCCTCACGCGGGGTTGAAAATGCGGTCAAGAAGTTACTGAGCGCGGATGCGGAAGCACCTCTCCAGCCGTAAATTGCTTGACTGGGATCACCGACTGCGGTGGTTGGATGATCTGCAAAAAGGGCGGATAGGAAGGTCATCTGGATGACCGACGTATCTTGGAATTCGTCGAGAAGGACAGCTTGATAGTCGGAGCGCACCTGACGGACAACTGAAGCGTTCTGCGTGACGATTCGTGTTGCAAGAAGAAGCTGATCTGAAAAATCAATCAGACCGTGACTGCGTTTGTAGTCTTCAAATACCCGCGCCATTTCAAGGAGCAGAATCCTATTGGCGTTGACGGTGATCATGGATTTGAGGGAACCGGTCGGACCTTTTCCTGCAGTTTGAGCGATTTCTTCCAGCTCTTCGCTAAAAGCGCGGAGAGCTTTTGCCCCTTGGTCAAGGGTCATATTTTGTTCCGCGATATGACCGCTTAATGCAAGTACCGCAGCAACAATTGATGACGTCGGTTTGTATCGCCCGTCTTCTTCGGGGTACTCTCCCCTCCAGTTTTGGACGATCTCCGTGAGGATCTGAACCTGCTGTGCCTGTCCGATCAGGCGCGAGTCGGGATCTACCCCAATTGTTGCGCCATACTCACCAAGGATGCGAGCGGCGAAAGAGTTATAGGTCAATGCCGTTGGATCGCCCTGGAAGCTACGACCAAGATTTGATGCCAAAACCCCAAGGTCTTGTCGCATTTTGAGCCCAAGCTCCCCCGCTGCTTTCCGCGTAAAGGTCAAGCCGAGAATGCGCTCCGGCTCGATTCCATGATGGGCAACCATGTAGAGCACGCGCTGTGACATGGTGGTTGTCTTCCCTGCTCCCGCTCCCGCAACGACAAGCAGAGGTTCAAGAGGTGCTTCGATTACGGCACGCTGCTCATCTGTGGGGGGAAAATACTGGCGGCTTCGGGGGGTGGCCATACGCAGAATTTCATCAACACTGAGCTGTGAACTATCGATGGTCATTCCACACTCCTCTTTCCTTGCTCACGAGCCGGGCAAGAACGGGCGAACTCGCAGTATTGGCATGCTTCATCAGAGGGGGTCGCAATAAAAGATGGGCCTTTCATTTTCTGCCCAATCTCATCAAGCTGACTGATCCAATCCGCCCTTGTTTCCGGGTCTAAGGGGTCTTGCGAGATGGTCCGGACATCACCGTAGCCAAGATATTTGAGCTCTGCTCCTAGAACTTCATAACCCAGTTGTTCGACTGCGAGTTGATAGAGAGCGAGCTGCGGATGGTCCGGGTCCTTTTTCGCGCCGGTTTTATTTCCCTTCTTCCCGGTCTTGAAGTCAATAATCCGAACGCCTTGGCCTTCCAATTCCATTCGGTCAATTCTTCCGCGGATGTGAACTGAAGAGATAGGAACGTCAAAGGGCACTTCCACTTGAACATTTCCGTTCGGGTCTGCCAAGCCTCCCGCTTGAGCTGATTGCTCAAGATATTCACCGAGCGCAGATGCCATCTCTCGAAGGTGGTCCATGTGGATCTTGCTGGCAGCTTGTCCTTCATCCACGCCCATTGCACGAATCTCTTCTTCGAGCGCATCCATCACAGCGCTGCGAGGCCCGCATGGGAAGCGCTCGGCAAGGCTGTGGATTAAGGTTCCATCTGCTGCACTCTGCGTCGGTATTGAAGTGCCGCTATTGGAAGCAAAGAACCAGCGAAGAATACATTGACGTGCGCTATCAAAGCTAGAAGGACTCACCGTAACACGCTGCTGGTCATAGATCGGGCTATCCGAGCTGATCCCTCCGGCTCCAATCCAATTGCTGGGGATTGCGCTGGACACCCCGCGTCTGGCAAGAATTGCAAGCAGACGGGTAGCAATCTGAGATGTTTGGGGATCATGCTCCTGCGCGGCAAGGTACCTCAGTCTGGAGATATGACCAGAAAGGTCTAATGCGGGCGGGACATCTTCAATCGCAAAGCCGTCTTCGGGGATCTCGATCCCCGCGCCTTGTGCAACGAGTTCAACAAATTGTGACGGCGCCTGGTCTTCATTGGAAACAACTCCAATGTGCAGTGCCAGATTCGTTCGTGAAACGGCAGCAAGAAGTCGCCGAAGTTCATCGTCTAAGACTGACCTGCGTTGGATTCGAGGATCATCGATGATCTCTTCGGCAGGGTCAGTACTACGCGTGATCTCCCCAAGAAGATCAGCGCGCAGCAAACGCTGTCGAAGCCGCAGATCTGGCCAACTGCCATCTTGAAGCCCATAAATTGCCACGACATCCCAATGCCGACCCACTGCCTGTTCCGGGGTGAGAACTTGGATCCCTTCGTGGCGATATGCGGTTGCAGCAATGGTGTCGGTCGCTACATCAGATTCGAGGAGCTCGCTTGCAAACTCTGCGGCGGTTCTCTGCGGATTTCTTTGTTGCCAGATATCCGCCACCCTAAACAGTGCAATCACTGAATCTAAGACATCGTCAAAATAATCTGAATCCGAGTCGTGCGCTAGTGCCCGTTTGCTCAGTTCCTCCGCCACATCTGCCGTCGCCCATGCTTCCCAGAGCGCTTTTTGTGGGGTGAGGGCTTCTACTTCTTTCCATAGAGTCGAGGCCTTCAGAAGCTTGCGCAGTTCCGTTTCCACATTCTGTGAAAGAAGAGAGGGATCGTGAAGAATGCGCGAGACCGTATCTGTACTGAGGTGCTGAACCCGCCCCTGTGCCAACTTCTGATCGCTATGCGCCCAAACATAGTTATGAAGGAGCGAACTTACGTGCAGAGCATCGATCGAGATCAGATCTGAACGTAGCCAGCGATCAATAACTCCAACGCCATTGTCTTCATTCGGAATTAAGGCTTTCAGCAACGCGCTGGTCATTGAATTGGATGCAAAATTGAAAGCTTGTTGACCTCCAGCAAGGGGAATTTTGCTACGTTTCAGGGCCCTTCTGGCCTGCTGAATGAGAGATTGTGAGCGAACTATTACCACCTGCTCAGACCAAGGAATGTTGTCACGCAGATAATGGGAGCGCAGCTGATATCCCAGAGCCGCCCCCATCTGTGCAAGGCTGGCACAATTGTGGATATGTACCCCCTGCTCACCGAGCCGCCTTTCAGAGTCACCAGAAAATGGGGCATTTCTTCTTCCGGAGGGTCCGCTTTGCGTAATGCGTGAGGCAAGCGAGAGGTTCAAGGCATGAAGCTGAGGAGTACCGATGTAGCTACCCCCACAGTCTTCAATTTGAACGTCGAGGATCTTGGCCAGATCGAGATCCATATGCGCATAACCGCGCTTGTATGAGGTTACTGAGAGATCTGGATTCGAGAAAGCAATAATGCGGCTTCCCAGTTGGTGTGCGACATGAAGCAGCGCTAGCAGTGAGGGGGTGCAGTCCTGCAGGTCATCGATCAGAAGGTAGCGTGGAAGCGGGGCAAAAATTCGTACCCCAGCGGACTGCGCACGATCATCCCAATGGGCAAGGAGCTGGGCAGCTTGCCTTCCTAGCCGCGCCCCGTGCGCCAGCATGGTTCCCCGAAACTCCACCTCCAGCTGCGGAAGTTCGTTCCACTTCTTGAGCAGGGGCGCGAGGCTCACCCACTGATTCATCGCGCGAATGCTGCCAAGCTCCTCTAGATTCTCGGCAGCGGTCCCAGACTCTGCAGCGGTATCAATGAGATCGCGTAGTTCCATCCGAAATGCCGGAAGTGAACGGATGGTATCTGAAAGCTCTTCGGGCCACTGAATCGCAGTTTCTTCTAGCAGTTGAGAGACCATACGATCCATGTTTGCGCCCGTCAGGAGCTCAACATCAGCCAGCGGTTGGTCACGCGTATTTCGCCACTGCGACACGATTGAATAGGCCCACCCAATGGGGGTTCGCACCGGGCGCACCGCGTTGGGAGCAAGTGCTTGTACCGCAGGCATCAACTGATCGGCGCGTGAACGGTCCGGAGTGAGAACTAAAAACGAGCGGTCGTTGCGTACAAGTTCAGCGACAGCGGCAAGAAGAAGAGTTGTCTTCCCGCTCCCGGGCGCACCGCGAAATACAGCATCACCTTCAGCGATCTGCTTAAGTAGAAATTGCTGATGCTCACTGAGTTCCGGTAGGCCTGAGAATTCAGAGCCAACCGTGATACGCACCGCTGTGTTGTTCATATAGTGATTCTGACAGAGGCCACCGGCATTTGGAGACCAGTTTGAGCTTCAGAGCGAAATTACGCTGACACTGAAATCCCCCAGCCCCACTTTCCTCCTCACGTACCATGAGAGTGAAAAGTTACCCAACCGACGAATCTGGGAGTCGCAGTGAACATCACGATCGGTATCAACGCCAGCCCGCGCGAACTCGACCTCGAACTGGGCCTCAGCGAAGACGAACTCTTCGCCCAAGTCACCAATTCCCTACGCGAACAGACTCCCCTGATCCTTACGGACACCAAGGGAGAGAAGACACTTATTCCCGCCCAGGCAATTTCCTACGTACGCGTAACTGCCCCGCAGACGCACCGCGTCGGCTTTGCAATTCACTAAAAGCAAGCCGAAATTAGCTAACACCTATCCACCTGCGTCTATGCACGCAGGTGGATTCCTTTCATGCGCTCTGCATGCTCAACACTCAAAGTCTGGGCAATAGCATCTGCATCTTCAGGAGAGTCTGATAGTTCGGGGTGCATGAACAGGGTTGAACGCACCAATCCCAAAACCTCTCCAGCAACTCTTCGCGCCCACAACGACAGGCGTGCGGCAAGCTGCTCATCGGCCTCGAAAATCGGAGCCAAATTCTGGCGCTCCCACTCCCCCTGCTCAAGATCCCATGTTGCCCCCGGGAAAAGGTTTTTACGCGACGCAATCTCGCGCAGCAGGCCGCCCAAGATTCCCAAGGTCACATAGGTTTTGACCGTGCGCTCATACCAGGTCGTCGGTCGAGTACGGGCATCGAGATCGTCATAAAGCCCATCAAAAGTCTGAGCTTTCTCAGCTAAGTCAACGCCGCGATGCTGACACCAGGTTTCGACCTGGGTATAGGTATCGAAAACTCGAGTGGCCATGCGCGCATGCTCGACCTTCGCCTCGAAAGTCGGAGCCTGGTCACTGTCCTTTGCCAAGCGTGTCATTGCAGCCAAAATCGAATACGCGATCAGACCAACAACGTCAGCGTCGCGATCCGGCACAGGTTCATAGGTGCGTTCCATGCACTAACACTACATCAGATAAACGTGACGGGTTCCTCCTCGAGCGATCCGCGTCAACCTCGTAGAATACAAATGACAGTGCTGACCGATCGCACGTGAGATATTTTGCCCGGGCGCCTATGCCCCTTGAAGAAGAACCGCGATCGGCTGCAATTTCCAACGGGTTTTTCCCAGAACAGGTTGATCGTGACTTCACCGTCTGACTACTCTGCTGGCGTCGTACGTTTGGGCTCAGTCACAGCCCCTTCGACCCAAGAAGATGAAACCATCCCCGATATTACGAACTCGGGAAATGAAACATACGAAGCGAAGTCTTTCGCTGATTTCGGGGTCAGTGACCCCATTGTTGATGCACTTGAAGAACGAGGCATCACTCACCCCTTCCCCATCCAGGCGCTGACTCTTCCCGTCGCTCTGGATCGCCACGACATTATTGGCCAGGCCAAGACCGGTACCGGTAAGACTCTGGGATTCGGCATCCCCGTATTGGAAGATGTCATTGCTCCGGATGAAGAAGGTTACGAAGATCTTCTCAACCCGAACATGCCTCAGGCCCTCATCATCTTGCCGACCCGAGAGCTCACCAAGCAGGTGGCCGATGATCTGCGTGCAGCGGCTTCTAAGCTCTCAACGCGCATCGTTGACATCTACGGCGGCGTTGCTTTTGAACCCCAGATTGACGCACTCAAGCGAGGCGCGGATATCGTCGTTGGCACCCCCGGGCGTTTGATCGATTTACTCCGTCAAGGCGTGCTGCACCTGAATGGCGTAGAGAACGTTGTCCTTGACGAGGCCGACGAGATGCTCGACCTTGGCTTCCTCCCCGACGTAGAGACCCTGCTTTCGCGTATTCCCGCGGACCGTCACATGTTGCTCTTCTCAGCAACCATGCCCGGCCCGGTGATCACCCTGGCACGCAAGTTCATGACTCAGCCGACCCACATCCGCGCGCAGGATCCCGATGATCAGGGTCAGACCGTCAACACGGTCCAGCAGGTCATTTACCGCACTCACGCTATGAATAAGACCGAGGTCGTCGCCCGCATTTTGCAGGCACGAGGCCGCGGTCGTGCAGTGATTTTCTGCCGCACCAAGCGCGCGGCGGCGCGAGTTGCCGATGAGCTCACCGAGCGCGGTTTTGCCGTTGCCGCCCTTCACGGCGACCTTGGTCAGGGTGCGCGCGAGCAGGCTCTGCGTGCCTTCCGCAATGGCAAGGTCGATGTTTTGGTCGCAACGGATGTTGCCGCACGCGGTATCGACGTTGACGATGTCACCCACGTCATTAACTACCAGTGCCCCGAGGACGAAAAGGTCTACATCCACCGCATTGGCCGCACAGGTCGCGCCGGTAATTCCGGTACAGCTGTGACCTTCGTGGATTGGGACGATGTGCCTCGCTGGTCTTTGATCTCGAAGGCTCTGGGCTTGGGAGTTCCCGAGCCTTTGGAGACCTACCACACCTCTCCGCACCTGTACACCGACTTGGATATTCCCGAGGACGTCACAGGACGTCTTCCGCGAGCACAGCGCACTCGCGAGGGGCTGAGCGCCGAGAAAATTGAGGATTTGGGCGGTTCCTCGCGTGGTGGCCGAGGCCGAGGCCGCGGTGGTCGTTCCTCCGCTCGCTCAGGAGGACGCGGGGAGCGTTCAAGTACTGGCGAACGAACCCGCACCCGACGCCGTACCCGCAAGGATGGCGATCAGACAATGAATTCCGGAAAGCAGGGACGTTCTGACCGCGGAACCAAGGGCCGAGGCCGCGGCGAGCACTCCCCCGCACCACGAAAGCGGGTGCGCCGCCGTAAGGGCAGCGAAGAGTAAGGCGCGCGTTTACCGGCCGAGGAAAGGCATGGTGTTTGCGCGTAAGACAGGATTGGCAAGCACCCAGTGAACAGCGGCTTCCCTCAGGACATCGCTGGCCTCGGTTGATTTTCCACCGCGAAGATCCCCCACTGCTTTCTTGGCGCGCGCAAGCTCGTCTGCACTGAGGGGGACCTGAGAGGAAATGATCACGAAGAATTGCTTGAGGAGCGCGTTAAAAGTTGCTTCCCAGTTAATGCCGCCGTTGTCGTAGACCTCGTAGGCGACCTTACCCGTGATCCCGATGGCTTCACCTTGGAGTGTCTCGGCCTGATTATCAAGCGGAACGAGCAAGTCCCAGAGTTCGCCAGAAAGTTTCTTCCAGCTCTTCGAGGAGTCGAGCTCAAGCTTTTCTCCAACGCTTGGGGCGGGACGTGCAACTTGCTGAGCGACACCAAACAGTTCGCACAGCTGACGCAAGGCTTCCGCGGCTTCGAGGAAGCGGGCATTGTTAGCGTCTTCGGGGCTGTGGGCGATGATCGAGCAGCGATCTTTATCCATGGCTTGAAGAGCTTTATGTTCCTCACCGCTTGGGTATGCGCCATGAGCGCGTAAAACTTTGAAAATACGCAGGATTCTGGGCGAATCAAACAAGTTGTACCAACTGAGCGCGTACTTCGTCAGCGTGTAGTCCCCATAGATTCTTGAATGCGCATCAAGAGTGGGGTCAGCGCCCCACTGGATCATCTGTTCTACCTCGGGCGCATCCAGGCGTTCGACAGCGCCGAACAACGGAGTTTGGTCCGTGTTATCTCGGGCATTGATATCGCCGCCAAGGGCAATGAGACCGGGGATCAGATCGGGTCGACGTTGCTTGACTCGGCAGTGAATGGGGGTTTGTCCGTGTTCATTGCGACAGTTGATGTCCCCGCCTCGAGCGACCAAGAACTCGACGATCTCTTGCGAGCAGAGGAGGTGCAAGAGTTTGGGCTTTCCGTATTCGCTCCGCAGGTATGCGCCAATCTCGCAGTTTTTCACTGCCTCAGCCACGGCCTCGACGTCCCCGCCTGCGAGGATTTCTTTGATGTCGTTAGGGAGAGTTTTGCGCATACCAGCCTCCGTGTGAACGTTATTCTTCAAGAATAGCGTCTTGACTCACGCCTCCATTCAGAATTCGTTCCAAGTGCATGCAAGCGACTTATCGGTGTTTGGTCGTTCGTTCTCCAATCGCCTGGATCGCCCAGACTACGACTCCTCCAAGGACAGCAGCGGTAAAGTTTCCAAAGTGATTATTACGCCGTACTGTGGATGGTAGCGGTTCAGCGTAGGCTGGCTGCGCCGCAGTTTCTAACTCTTGTCCTGGCAGATTTTGCTGAGTCTGAGCGCCTTCCAGAGCATCTGAAAGCGATCCAGATTCTCTCGCATTAGTACCATCACCGGTTAGTGAACTAATGAAACGCTCGATTGTAGACGAGAACATAGTAAAGAAGAACAGAACCGCTAATGCCGCTGAAAACGCAATTGCCATTGTGAACAGCGGGATTGTTTCAATTGGTTGTGTTTGACCTTGCTCCTTGATACACGTCCCTTCCAGTAGCGGGCGCGTGCACATTGCCCGTAGTAACGCAAACGAACTGAGCATGTTCGGTAGAAAAATACTGATGATGAACAGTATGCCGCCGACACCGATACGTATTTCGTTTCGATACTTATCATTCATCACCGACAGCATCTGAAGAGCTGCGCCGACCAGGAAAAGAAACCAAATAAAGAACGCTTCATAGAGGGAAACAACTCCAGGTTCCGGATTACCGAGGAAGAAGGCGAAACCATTCCCACCTGCAAGGCGTAGTACGCCCCTAAACACCCCCAAAAGAACGGTAAAATTCAGCAACTGCACTGTTAGATACAGCCACTTCGATGCCTCGACCCCTCCCGTCCTGCAAGATCCAAAAACCGCAAGGATAAGTAGGAAGAAAAAGTACAGGGCGATATACCCCCCGGTATAACGCCCCTCATCCTGAGTCCTAATCTCTGCAACTGTTCCGCGAACACAGCAAACTATAAGAGCCAACAAACCAGCCCAGATTACCCCGTAGACAATTGCGGTACATAGCTTGCTTGGTTTGCGTCGACCTTGAACACTCATACGCAGATTTTAAATCCAACCGACATTACAGTCTTTTTTGACATGCTTCACTGACTGCGATCCGCGGATTGAAGTAGAAATTTCACTCTCTCCCTTATGAAGATCCAGAGGAAAGACAAACGGATAGCGAGGAGAAATGCAACATCACCATACTGAAAACAGAAAATTAAAACACCCGACTCTAACGTTCAGCCAATACTCTTGCTCAACATATTCAGAATTCGAAAAAGGAATCAAGACCCCTAGCAGGAAGATAATTAAACCAAGCAGAACACTAATATATTCTGACTGACGCACCAACCACTAACTAACTTCACAAGAGCAATAATGCACCTAACCCCAAACAACCTTATTTAATAAGCAACAAGCAGCTTACACAAGCATCGCAATGCGCTCAATTTCCCCTACAGCTTAAATGACCGAACTTTCACACCAATTCTCAAACAGCCACCTGATTGTCAATTTCTTCCGATCACCTCAATCCCGAGATTGAGGTTTATTTTCAAAATGTTTTCTAATCGTTGCCTTCGCCGCACATAAGAAAAATAAGACTAAGAAAAGAATAAGTAAAGATCCTAAACCAGCAAGAGTAAAGTGGAATATCGGGATTTCTTGCTGACATTGCGAGTAAAATATCTCATCAACGAGCGTACCGCACTCAATTTCCAGCAGATTAAGCGAATTTAGAAAGCCCTGGAGAAATACGGCTGAAACTGCGAGCGAACCGCCAACGAAAGAAGCATAATACCCCAGATTGAAATAAAAGCTCTCAAAAGATGAACACACTATTAAGACCGAGATAACGAAAGGTGGTATCCACGATAGTATAGTCACTTCATACGGTGATATAATACCGCTCACCGCAGAAAATGAGCGCGTTGTCCCTTTAAAGTTCTCCGTAAAATCATAGAAAACGCAATATGCGACCAAATAGAATACATATAGACCACACGGGACAACCCAGATCTTTTCTCCAACCTCTTTTTTCCTCTTTTTTTTAGTCAGAAACAAAATGACGAATATCAAGAAAGGTATTGTTAGAACTTTAACGACTAAATTAGGATCAAGCCCACTCCCTTCAAGTCGATTTCTCAGCAAACAATAAGCCCAGTAATTCAGAAGCAATACGACAAGTAGCCAGATAGCAAGCAATGCGAGCCATATCAGTCGCCTCCGCTCGATTTTCGTATGCATTTCCTTAGCGCGCCCCCGCAAACATGCAGAAAAATAACAAAAACAACACCAACACCAGTTCACGGCATAAGGAGCCTCCATGCTATGACCTCGCCGGTTGCATTGAGCCTATCATACGGCTGAAACAGAATCTACAAATCTAAAGAATATCAGCTAAGTAAGTTTGACTTGAACTGGGAAGTGAAACAAAAGTAACTCTCATCCAAAGCTACGTGAGCACAACACCTAATTTCTCACAAGCGCTAGAAAGACCGTTAGTATCACATTTAATTTTTCACCTAGAAATATCGTCAACAGTCACACACCCCGTCATGCAGTCAGCACCCCAAAACAAGCGTCCGGCAGCGTTTCCACCACCGGACGCTTGAACTCCCCTGATACACCTGCGCGATCCCATACTCATGAACCTGCGCAGGCCATCAAGGTGAGCAGTCTATACCTCCCGATCAGCCAACGCGGGAGATTTTAACGATCGCGCCTTCATCGCTGACGGCAACCAGCTCGTAGGCAAACTCGCCTTCCAGCGTCATATCGATCTGGTTAAGAAGCGGGGTGGGTACGTGAGGTGCAACCAGCTCCATGGCCTCGCCGACGTTCAAAGAAGAAACGGCACCCAAGATTGCGGGGTGACGCAGGCGAGGCGGGAAGGGGCGTGCATCCAAGCGCGGAAGCTGAGCACCGTGATCGCAACCGCAACCGCATCCACCGGACTGAGCAGGCTCTTGCGCCTTTTCGGCGGAAACATCACGAAGTTCGAATTCGGGCAGGTCGGAATTAGGTTCGATCATGAGATCCCTTTCGTGGGGCTCGGCGACTAAATGAAGCGCCTGAGCATCAGCTTCTAATAAAACATAGTTTATACGTTTTTATTAGCCGAGCCCCAACGGGAGGCGTGAGCTAGAAGGCACACTTATTTCCACCCCTGCAAGCAGGTTTCACATCACGTTAAAGGCCATCCCCAGAGCGACCAGAAGATTTGCCAAAGAGTGCAGCATCCAGCTGGGGATCACAGAGCCACCGGCCGCTTCTTCGTTCAGCCACCCCATAATCCAACCATTGATTCCGGTAAGGACCGTGATGGCGACAAGACTCAATACGGGGAGATAGTTGATAAACAACAACAAGTGGAGAAGAGCAAAAACAACGGCTTGAATGGTGTTTCCACGGGAAAAACCAAAGGACGCACATAAACGCTTAGCTAAGAAACCCCGGAAGAAAAGTTCTTCAGCCAAGCCGGTCTGAATAAAGGCATAGAGAAGGATCGGGACGACTGCAAGAAGTCCAGCACCCATAAATCGCGAGGTCGCCAGAGCACCCCATACCGAGCTTGCAATCCGAAGTGACGCCAGTAAGACAGCGGCCCAGCAGACCAAGGCGATGCCCAGTTGTTTCTGCGAAACACGCCGGACAGGACCGACTTTCCACGTCGGAACATAAAGACCAATCCAGGTAGCAAATTCCAGACGACGTTTAGTTGTCACCGCCCACCAAATCGCCGGAATCAGCAGAGCAATTCCCAACTGAACGAAAGACGAAATAAAAGTCGCGAAGAGCATGAGGTTTTCCTGTCACACAAGCAGATAACTCTCACAGAATACAGCTGAGCCCGGGGCGCACGTGAATGCGTCCCGGGCCATATACCGCTTATTAGCCGGCTTTTTCTAACGCAATGAGGTTCGCTTTTCAATTGAGCGCGAGGCCCACACTGCTAGGAATAGAGCGAAGAGAGGCACGATGATGTAGGAGCCGATGCCGATGACATTGGGTTGACCGTCGGTTCCCATCGTCGCGCGGTACGAGGTCCACATGATTTCGGTGGAGAAGTATCCGCGGGTCGTGACGGACAGCGGGATGAAGAACGTTGAGACCATGGATAGGATCTGATCAACGACGTACACGAGGACAAAACCGATGATGGGAGCTCCGAAGCCCAAGTGGTTGAAGCGACCCTGGGCAGCGATGGACATGACCGCGCATCCCTGAATGATCCACGACATCGACAAGATGACCTGCGCTGTGATCATGAGCACCACAGTGGAGGTGGGCACTCCTGCCACGAGGGAACGCGGTCCGGCCGTATACTCGGCGAGGCTGATGCCGTTGCTCCACGCGGCGGCCGAAGCGACGGCGAGGATTCCGCCGACGGCCAGGGCGAGGGCCAGGAGGCACTCGATCATAATGCGGGTGATCTTCGCCCAGAAGATGACTGTTCCGGAGATCGGCAGGCTCATCGTGAAGTAGCCGCGCTGCCCGTACAGAGTCTTCCAGTAGTCGCCCATCGCCGCGATCGCGCAGGCGGCCGGTGTGAGCGCACAAAGGGCGTAGGAGAGGACAGCAGTGGATCCACTGATGCCGGGCAGCCCCGCGGCGACGATCCCCGACGCGATGGCAATGACAGCGAGGAAGGCCCCAAAGGAACGAGCGTCCGTGACGAGGCGCGACCGGATTTCATAGGCAAGCAGTTTGGCGTACATCAGCGGTACTCCTTCCGGAAGATAGCGTCGAGCGAATCACCGTGCGTAGCGCGCAGGTCATCGGCGTCGCCTTGCAGGAGGACTTGCCCCTCTTTCATGAAGAGCGCGTAGTCGACGAAGTGCTCAATGTCGGAGATGAGGTGGGTGGACATAATGAGCAGCGACTCGGGATTAAACTCACGCAGGATACCTTCGAGGATGATGTCGCGCGTCGCAGGGTCGACACCGCTGATGGGCTCATCGAGGAGGAACACGCGGGCGCGGCGGGACATGATCAGGCTGATCTGGAGCTTCTCTCCCATTCCCTTGCTCATCTCGCTGAGGCGACGGTCGCTGGGCAGTCCGAAGAAGTCCACCATCGAGGCGGCCTTGTCGGCGTCGAAGTCAGCGAAGAACATGGAGTAGACGCGGATCGCATCCTCCACAGTCCAGTCGGCGTTCAGAAAGTCGGCATCGGGCAGGTAGGAGACGATTTCCTTAGTGGCGACACCGGGGGGTGCACCCACCGATCGTCACGATACCCTCATAGTCAGAGAGGACTCCGGCGAGGATTTTCAGCAACGTCGTTTTCCCACATCCATTGGGACCCATCAGACCGACGATGTGCCCGGAATCCAGTGACAGCGAATAGTCCCGCAGAGCTGGCGTTTTCCGGTAATGCTTCGTGAGATGCTCAACGTGGACGAGGCCTTGCCCCGTACACGTTCCGCGCTCAGTTTGTGTGGTCATGAGTTTGCCTCCTTGGCTACTTCTCCGTGCCATCCCAACGTTGATCGATCAGAGCCCGAGCACCTTCCAGATCGATTCCCAGTGAACGACATGCGCGAATGTAGGTATCTACCGCGAGATGCGCGTCGCTCTTCCACAAAGCATGCAGAGCACGCTCATCAGTTGCGACAAAACGCCCTGCGGTCCGTTTCGGGACCGTCAGCCCTTCTTCGTCAAGTGCACTCAGGGCTCGCTGAACGGTATTGGGATTGGTGCCTGCCTCGATCGCGAGATCACGCACGGAGGGGATCTTTTCGCCAGGTTTCCACGTACCGTCGGTAATACGACCGCGGAACGAATCAGCTAATTGGATCCAGATTGGACGGGTGTCATCGATGCGCATCGATGTATCCCTCCTGTCTATCTGTATTAATACACTAATACAGTGCCACACTATCAAAACTGTGTCAACACAGTAATACAGTTTGCTCAGAAAATGAGCAACACCAAACGCCCCGTTGGGAAATCCCAACGGGGCGTTACGGCATTAAACCATGCAGTCAGCCTTAAACAGAACGCGTTTTACGCATTCACGCAATCGGTTCGGCGTTGATGTGCCAGACCTCGCGAGCGTAGTCACTGATGGTTCGATCAGAGGAGAAACGACCGGAACGCGTGATATTGATCCATGCCCTGCGCGACCAGGCTTCCTGATCGCGGTAATCCTGTGCCATACGATCCTTCGTCTCACGGTAGGAAGCGAAGTCACCCAAAACGTAGTACACGTCAGCAGGCTCATATCCCGATTCCAGAAGCGACCAACGCAGGTCATGGAACCAACCGGAGTTGGAGTCATCTAGGGTGCCATCGGTCAAAGCATCGATCACGCGCTTCAAGCCAGGCACATTCTCATAGTGCCAACGAGGATCATAGTGACGACGCAGTTCGGGAAGCTCATCATCGGTTGCACCGAAGATATAGGCATTCTCCTCCCCCACGGCCTCGAGAATCTCAACGTTCGCACCATCCAAGGTTCCCAAGGTCAGCGCACCGTTCATCATGAACTTCATGTTCGAGGTACCGGAAGCTTCCTTACCAGCCATCGAGATCTGCTCGGAAATATCCGCAGCAGGAATGATGTGCTCGGCGGGCGAAACATTGTAGTTGTGAACGAAAACAACCTTGATGCGACCATTGATATCCGGATCATTGTTGACCAGGTCGGCAATGGTGTTAATCAGCTTGATAATCGCCTTCGCGCGAATGTAGCCGGGGGCAGCCTTCGCACCGAAGATGAACACGCGCTTGGGAACATCCAAAGCCGGATTGTCCTTGATGCGGAAGTACAGATCCAAGACGTAGAACGCGTTAAGCAGCTGGCGCTTGTACTCGTGCAGACGCTTAATCTGAACGTCGTAAATTGCATCTGGATCGATCTCAACGCCTTCGCGGTCCTTGATCCACGCGGCAAAGTCGACCTTATTCGCATGCTTAATCTGAGCCAGACGAGCGTAGAGCTCCGAGTTACCGGCACCCGTATACTCAGAAAGCACATCGAGGTCGGTCACCCAGCGATCCGAACCAGTCACTTCATCCAGAAGTGTTGCCAAGCGCGGGTTGCACTGCTTGAGCCAACGACGCGGAGTCACGCCATTGGTCTTATTGTTGAAGCGCTCAGGCCAAATCGCGTACCACTCTTTGAGCGTCTCACGCTTAATGATTTCAGTGTGCAGCGCGGCCACACCGTTGATCGAGTACGAGGCGTAGCAGGCGATCCAGGCCATACGGACCGTGTTGCCGGAGACGGGAGCCATATAGTCAATGGTTGCGCCATCAACGCCGCGCTCGGACATGTCGATGCGGAAGCGGCGGTCGATCTCTCGGACGATTTCAGAAATACGCGGGAAGAGACGATCGAAGATGTGGATATCCCAGGTCTCAAGCGCCTCGGCCAAAACCGTGTGGTTCGTGTACGCAAAGGTACGTGAGACAACATCCCATGCATCTTCCCAACCCAGACCATGCTCATCCATCAGGATGCGCATGAGTTCGGGAATCGCAAGAACAGGGTGAGTGTCATTGAGCTGGATGGCGTTGTAGTCAGCAAAACCGCGCAGATCCGAACCGTGCTCAGCAACGTAGTTGTCAACAATGGCCTGCAGCGACGCAGAGCAGAAGAAGTACTGCTGGCGAACGCGCAAAACCTTACCTTCAAAAGTCGTATCGTTCGGGTAAAGAACACGCGAGATATCCATGGTGCGCTCGCGGTCAACAATCGCGTCGGTAAAGCGCTGCGAATTGAACGCGTCGTAGTCGAACTCTTCCATGGGCTCGGCCTTCCACAGACGCAAAGTATTGACGTTCTGGGTGCCGTAACCGGTAATCGGCATGTCATAAGGAATCGCGCGAACAGTCAGATCCGCATAGCGAACAATGCGCTGTTCCTCTTCGCGACGAATAACGAAGGGGTAGCCCTCTTCCATCCAAGGATCAGGGTGCTCAGTCTGGAAACCATTGTCGAAGAGCTGCTTGAACAATCCGTAGCGGTACAGGATGCCGTAACCGGCAACGGGCAAGTCCAAGGTCGCACAAGAATCAAGGAAGCACGCTGCCAAACGACCAAGACCACCATTACCCAAAGCGGCATCGGGTTCCTCTTCCAGAACCACGGACAAGTCCTTGCCCAGTGCAGCCAAGGCCTCGCGGGCCTCGTCAACCATGCCAAGGTTGGAGAGGTTATTGAGCAACGCACGTCCCATAAGGAACTCTGCGGAGAAGTAGTGTTCCATACGGCCCACTGCGTAGGTGCGCTCAGTTGCATGCCAGCGATCTGCAATACGATCAATGATTGCCGCCGAAAGGCCCTGCCACGCTTCCATCTCGGTCGAGACGCGCTCTGGGCGTCCGGAAACTGCGCGTACCTGGGACTTCAGCTGTTCCTCTAAGGACCGGCTCATAAAATCTCTCCTTGCGATTGACTCAGCACTACCGGTAGCACTGGAATAAGCCTACTGTAGCCCCACAAAGCGGGGCGAGATAAAAAAGATGACGGACTGCCAACCTGACTAGTGAACGATTCCAGCGTTCTTAATAAAGTCGAAAACGCCACCCATGACCAGTTCGGTTGCAATAGCGGCCAAAAGCACACCGGAAATCTTCGTGAGCAACATAATGCCGCCCGTTCCCAGGAAGCGTGAAAGCTCCAAAGCAAAACGCATCGACAGCCAAATCACCACGTGGGTTGCAACGACAGCACCGACAACGCCAACAATGGAACCAACCGTGTGGGCCTGTGCCATCGACACCATCACAGCAACAATCGCACCCGGACCCGCAAGCAACGGAATCCCCAGCGGAACCAACGCAACATTGACTGCGTCATCACCGGTATCGGGCTCCTCCATGTCGCTGGAGGTCAACAGTTCCATCGCCACCAAGAACAGCAATACGCCACCGGAAAGTTTCAAAGATTCCATTGAAATATGGAGTGCGCGCAAAATCTGCTGCCCAAGGAATGCAAACGCAAGGATGACTCCGAAAGACACCAGCGAGGCTTGGAAAGCCGCTTTACGCTGAGCGGTGCGTGACAGCTTAGAAGTCAGCCCCAAGAAGACAGGCATTAAGCCCATAGGGTCCAAAATGACGATCAAGGTCGCAAAAGTCGTCAACAAGACCGTAATGTCCACAACAGAACCGATACTCATGGGTGCAGGACCTCTAAAAACGCTTCCTCTTCAAGTTTGTTCAGCACCGACTGATCCGTTAGGTTTTCACCAAGTTGATTCGGCTTTCCCAGGCCGTGATAGTCGGAGGAACCAAATAATTCCAGCTTCAAACGGCGTGCGATCCGCTCCACATCGGCTCGATCCTCTTCGGTATGATCACGATGATCGCGCTCAATCCCGAATAGGCCCGCGTCCTTCATCATATCAATGACTTCCTCGGGTAGAAGCCTTTGGCGAGCCCGCGCGCGCGGATGCGCCAGCACAGGGACTCCCCCGGCGGCTCGAACCAACTCCACAGCATCGACGGGGTCGGGTGCCCAGTGCATGACGTAATACTTACTAGAAGGATGCAAAGTCTGCGTAAAAACAGCGCTACGATCAGGAAAAGCGCCTATTTCAACCAAGGCATCCGCAATATGCGGACGCCCAACCGGCCCATCTTCAGGAGCAAGAGCGCGCACTTGCTCCCACGTAATTGGGTAGTCTTCTGCGAGGCGTTCAACAATTTTCTGCGCGCGCGTGAGACGCGACTCAGTTGCTCGGCGCTGAACTGCAAGCAGGGCCTCGTTCGCAGGATCGGGAAGGTATCCCAATAGGTGAACGGTGATCCCCTCACGCGCGCAGGACAACTCCACCCCGCGCACCAAGGACACGCCAGTTTGCTCAACGCACGCTGCGGCCTCGTCCCAGCCGGCGTAGGTGTCGTGATCGGTCAGCCCCACGACATCCAAATGTGCCTGACGCGCCTTCTCCATGAGTTCGGCGGGGGTATCAGTTCCGTCCGAATACGCACTGTGTGTATGAAGATCGATCCTGGTCATGTATTTAGAATACGGTCCGCGTAGCATGCCGCACAGGGAAAGTGAGACCATGACACTATGACTACGACTGAAACAACCTCCGCAGAAGAAGCACCCGATTCTTTGGCTGAGCGCGTGAATAATCGCTCGCGCCGCCCATCCTCAGATGCATTCCGAGAATTCATGGGTTCCCAGTGGGGGCCGCGTCCTGATCCGGGTATTACTCGATCGGCCGTTGCCGACTACCTTCCCGCACGCGCAACAGCAGCCGGAGAGTCCTTCGCTGGTGAACGACTGGTCATCCCCGCAGGCACCTACAAGGTTCGTTCAAACGACTGCACCTACCGTTTCCGCGCGTACTCGGCTTTCGCTCACCTATCGGGTCTTGGGCAAGAACGCGAACCCGATTCGGTGCTTGTCCTCGAGCCCCTCCCCGAAGGCGGTCACGAGGCAGTGCTGTACTTCAAGCCTCGCACCTCCCGTTCTTCCCAAGAGTTCTACTCCGACTCACGCTATGGAGAGTTCTGGGTGGGTGCCCGCCCCTCCCTCGAGGAAGTTTCAACCGAAACCGGTCTGCGTTGCGAGCACATCGATACCCTTCGCGACGCTCTGGCCAAGGATGCGGGAATCGTTCGTTTGCGCGTGGTTCGTAATGTCGACGAGGCCGTGGAGGCCATGGTCAACGAGGTACGCATGCAAGCAGGCCTACCTTTTGGTGGTGACGCTGCCGAAACAGATGACGCACTGGAAGAGCGTCTCTCCGAAATTCGCCTGCGCAAGGACGAATTTGAGATCTCTGAGCTGCGTCGCGCAGTCAAGATTACAAAGGCTGGATTCGAAGATATCCTTCGTTCACTGCCCCGAGCCGTTGGTCATCACCGCGGCGAACGCGTCATTGAGGGTGCCTTCGGAGCGGTAGCCCGCGAAGAAGGAAACGGCCTGGGCTACGACACCATCGCCGCCTCGGGCAACCACGCGAATACTCTGCACTGGATCGATAACGATGGTCCAGTGAACGACGGTGACCTGGTTTTGGTCGATGCCGGTGTCGAGGTTGATTCGCTCTACACCGCAGACATCACCCGCACGCTCCCCGTCAATGGCACCTTCTCCCCCACTCAGGCGAAGGTTTACCAGGCGGTTTTGGATGCCTGCGAGGCCGCACTCGAGCGCGCGAACCAACCCGGAACCCGATTCCGCGATGTTCACGATGCCGCGATGAAGGTCATTGCCGCACGACTGGAAGAATGGGGCCTGCTGCCCGTCAGTGCAGAAGAATCACTTTCTCCCAACGGCCAGCAGCACCGCCGCTGGATGCCTCACGGCACCAGCCACCACCTGGGTCTGGATGTTCACGACTGCGCTCAGGCGCGTCGCGAAATGTACCAGGATGCACTGTTGGAGCCCGGAATGTGCTTCACCATCGAACCCGGTTTGTACTTCCGCGCCGATGACATGGCGATCCCGGAAGAATTCCGCGGAATTGGCGTGCGCATTGAGGATGATGTTCTGGTGAACGCTGATGGCAGCGTCACCCGAATCTCGGAAGATATCCCGCGAACCATTGCCGATGTCGAGGCATGGATTGCCAGCGCTCAAGGACGCGCATAAGTCGGAATGCACAAGTGGCCTCGTCCCAGCCGGGACGAGGCCACTTCGCGTATATCCGTCAGTTCTGGGGATCAGCTTGCGAGCTTTCGTCGTCGCGACGTTCCTCTTCAGTAGCGCTGGCGTCAGTTTCTGGCAGTTGCGACAAGCGCACTCCAAAACGAGGCTTCTCATCGGGACGCGAGCCGTACTCAGTCGGACCACTGCTTTCACGTACCTGGCGAACTCGACGCGGGCGCATCTGATTACCTTCAGTCTTCTGCAAAAGTTCGAAGGCTTCGCGAATGCGATCGCTACCGGCAGTCTTCGCAATGATCACCGCATAGCGACCAGCGACTACCTGGGATTGAGAATAAAAGTCCCCTCGACGCCGGCGAATCAGGAACATTGCAGTGCTTAAACAAGATGTGATCAGGGCACCCGCCAACATGCAGGCACCTACCCAGACCATTGTGTTTCCTTGATTGACAGAGAGCACGATGCCGATCATGGCGCCCCAGAGCGCACCGTTCATCACTGCCTGGGAAACCGCTCGAGCCCAGGTCACGCGCCCGATAATTCGCTCAACCGAATAGAGGTCGGTACCAACCACGCTGACGTTCTCAACATCAAAGTCATTGTTGGACAAGACCTCAAGAGCTGCCAAAGCCTGATCGTAAGAGGCATAGGAAGCAACTTCGGTGCCGTCAGGCAGGCTTCCACCCCCACGGGTCCGCCGGGTTCCGCTCACAGGTACGCTCATACTTTTCCCTTTCGTATTCTGCCATCGTAGCGAGAACTTCCTTGCCGTGGGCGGGTAAGAAGTTCGCTCTGGGGATAAAATGGCCGGGTGAGCAGTGCACCTATGAACGTCGGAACAACCGGGCGCCGAATCTATATCGGCAAGCTTGCCGGCACCTCCGTCTTTGACCCGCTGGGCGAGAAAGTCGGTGTCATTCACGACGTCGTCGTGACATTTCGCCTGAATTCGACCGCCAACGTCATTGGCTTCGTCGTCGAGGTTGGCCCCCGAAAACGCGTGTTTCTGCCCTTTACTCGTGTGACGGCAATTGAATCCGGTTCCGTCATCACAACCGGTCTGCTCAATATTCGATCTTTCAACCAGCGCCCCGTTGAAACGCTTGTCATCACTGAGCTTTTCGACCGTGAAATCACAATGAATGACGGAAGTGGCGTTGTAAAGATCCTTGACGTCGCCATGCAGCAACGCCGGCCTCGCGACTGGATCATCTCAACCCTGCACGTCCAGCGCGTTCGCACAACAACTTTGGGCTTCAAACGCGGCGGAACAACCATGACGGTTCGCGTCGATGAGGTCTCTTCACTGCTCAAGACCGATTCAAACCAAGCTGCGACCGCTCTGATTCAACACACAGAAGACATGAAGGCTGCGGACCTCGCAGACTTCATCCACGACCTTCCTGCAGAACGACAGCTGGCCGTCGCAACGGAACTCCCCGACTCACGTCTTGCAGACGTGCTGGAAGAGCTGGGCGAGGACGACCGCGTGTCGATCGTTTCTCAGCTGGAATCCAAACGTGCTGCTGATGTTTTGGATGCGATGCAGCCCGATGACGCTGCTGACCTTATGTCTGAGCTTCCCGTTGAAAAAGCTCAGTCTCTGCTGTCCTTGATGGAACCGGATGAAGCTGCAGACGTTCGTCGACTGATGGCCTACAAGGAGTCAACAGCCGGTTCCTTGATGACCACCGAACCGGTCATCTTGGCCCCCGATGCGACTGTGGCTCAGATGCTCGCTTCTATTCGTCGTTCTGACCTCCCAGTTTCTTTGGCCGCAGCTGCTTTCATCGCTCGCCCACCCTTGGAAACCCCGACGGGTCAATACTTGGGTGCTGTTCATTTCCAGCGCGCACTTCGTGAGCCCCCCAATACGCTTCTGGGGACCATCATGGACACAGACCTGGACAGACTCTCCCCCGACGCCCACGTTGCAACTGTCACGCGTCTGCTTGCTACATACAACCTGACAGTTCTTCCCGTTGTCGATGAAGACGGGCACCTTCTGGGCGCCGTTTCCGTTGATGACGTTTTGGACGAGCTGCTGCCACGTGACTGGCGTGACTGGGATGACGATGTGACCGACCGAGTAATGGCAAGGAGTATTGATGGCTGATCGTCTTGATACCCCCACCGAGCGGAAGTTTAAGCTTTTTCGCCGCCGTTCCTCTGGTGACGGTTTTGGCCAGTTTGCCGAGGCCACGGCCCGCTTCATGGGCTCGCCGAAGTTCATCCTCTACATGACGATTTTCGTCGTCTCATGGATTGTTGCGAATGTCCTTCTTTACAAGGTTTCGGAACAGTACGCTTGGGATCCCTATCCCTTTATTCTGCTGAACCTTGCCTTCTCAACCCAGGCTTCATATTCGGCACCTCTGATCCTTCTTGCACAGAATCGCCAAGACGATCGTGACCGCGTTCAAGCAGAACAAGACCGTCAGCGCGCGGAACGCAATCTTGCCGATACCGAGTATCTGACCCGCGAGATTGCTGGTCTTCGTATTGCGCTGCAAGACGTGGCAACACGCGACTTCGTTCGCTCGGAACTTCGCGATATGCTCAACGATCTGCGCGAGGAGCTTGAAGATCGCGACGAACGATTCGCGCAGCTGAGCGCAGAGGGAAATCCAGATCAAGCAGAGGATTCTGCGGATCTATCTACTCCGCTTCACGCCGACAGCTAAACCAGTCTGCGCAAACCGTTGCTGGGCCATAGGATTGACACCATGACTTTGACCTCGCAGAACGTTCTTGATGCCCTGTCGACTGTTATCGACCCCGAAATTCGTCGTCCGATTACCGATCTCAATATGGTCGATTCCATCAATATCGATGGTTCAACGGTTTCGGTGACGATCTTGCTGACAACAGCGGGGTGCCCTCTGCGAACAACGATCTCAGAGGACGTCAACAAGACCCTCAGCGCCCTGGATGGCGTGACTGATGTCAAGGTCACCATGGACGTCATGAACGATGAGCAGAAAAAGGCTCTTCGTGAGAAGCTCAACGGCGGTCGCCCCGAACGCGAAATTCTATTTGCACGCCCCGATTCTCTGACGCGCGTCATTGCTGTCACCTCAGGAAAGGGCGGCGTCGGCAAGTCCTCAATGACCGCAAACCTTGCCGCTGCACTGGCACGAAAAGGCCTCAAGGTCGGCGTGATGGACGCCGACATCTACGGTTTCTCAATTCCTCGAATGCTGGGAGTGAGCCACGATCCTCAGGTCATTGACGGAATGATCATTCCGCCTTTGGGAGCCGAAGGGGTCAAGGTCGTCTCGATCGGTATGTTCGTTCCCGATGGCCAGCCTGTTATCTGGCGTGGCCCTATGTTGCACCGCGCACTTCAGCAATTCCTTGCAGATGTTTTCTGGGGTGACCTTGATGTATTGCTCATCGATATGCCTCCCGGTACCGGCGATGTTGCAATCTCGATCGCGCAGCTTCTGCCCAATGCTGAAATTCTGGTTGTGACGACCCCGCAGATCGCTGCAGCCGAGGTCGCTGAGCGCGCGGGTTCTATCGCAACTCAGACTGATCAAAAGGTCATCGGTGTCATTGAGAACATGTCTTACCTCCCCCAGCCTGACGGCTCTAAGTTGGAGATCTTCGGTCACGGTGGTGGCCAGTCTGTATCCGATCGTTTGAGCGCTCAGCTGGGCTATTCGGTTCCGCTGCTGGGACAAGTTCCGCTAGACATTTCACTGCGCGAAGGCGGAGACGCGGGCGATCCCGTTTCAACACACGAAGGTCCCGCCGCTCAGGTCCTCCAAGAGCTCGCAGGCAAGTTGGCTCACGCCTCGCGCGGACTTGCGGGACGCCCGCTGGGTGTCGCTCCCCTGAACAAAACCATTTAATTCAAGGAATCGCCGCCACAATGGCGCGTAGTCATCAAGTTGACAAGGGTTGTGCGTAACCTATGAGACATAGGTACACGAGTGCGGAGGAAAAGATGGCGTCAGATAAAGCCTTGAGTTGGGTTTTCGCGGAAGAATTCGTCGAAGAAAACGAGCTTCTTGCGCAAGCTCGCGAGGCTGCCACCGATTTAGGTGCTGATCCTGTCTCAACCGGAGTCGGTGCCGCCCTTCGTCTTCTGGCTGCAACCTGCGGCGCAAAAGCAGTTCTGGAGATTGGTACGGGTGCCGGTGTTTCTGGTCTTTGGCTGCTCCAAGGCATGTCTCCGGATGGAGTTTTGACCACTATCGATCAAGAGGTTGAATTCCATAAGCACGCGCGCCGCGCCTTTGCGGCAGCTGGGATTCCTTCTCAACGTACCCGTCTCATTGCCGGTCGCGCGCTGGACGTCCTGCCCCGCATGGCTGCCCGCGGTTACGACATGATGGTGATTGATGCATCCAACGCTGAAATCCCCGATTATTTGGATCATGCACTCCGTGTCCTGCGCCCCGGTGGCCTGATCGTGATCGTCCATGCTCTCTGGCATGACCAGGTTGCTGATCCCGCGCAGCGCGATGAGCAAACCGTCATGATGCGCGAAATTGCAAAGGTCCTGGGATCTTCTGAGGAGTTCATCCCCGCGATGCTCCCCGTTGGCGATGGCCTTCTTGCTGCAGTCAAACGACGCTGAACCAGGCCGCATTTTCAACTCTTCTTCTGACGTCCGCAGATCTCGTCTTCGCGATCTGCGGACGTCACTCTCTCTACTGTCCTTATCCGACTGGATTTACATGTCTCACTTTCTGGCAGCGTTGGCGCCTCCGAGCACCCGGCATTAGTATGAAAAACATGTTTGGTACTTCAGCATCTCAGATGTGGTGGTGGCTCCCCTAAGGGCGGGCCTCCTTTGACGTACCTGGAAATGATCAAGGCTCGCTCATGTGGCGGGCCTTTTTCGTTGCGCTGGCCCGCCGAGGGCAAGGGATAGGAACACAATGACACACGCAGACACACCCCACGTGATCTCGCGCGAGGTGCGCTACCACCCAGACGGCGGCAAGCTTTTGGCTTACCTGTGCGAAAAGGGGTTGGTCCCCCAATCGGCCTCGGGCCACCCAACACGAGTTGTCCTGTTGGATAGCGCCGATATCGCTTCTAAGCAGCACCTCACCACCATTGCAGTTCTTGATACTTCAGCGTCGATTCAATGCGATGGAGACTACGTACGCGTCACCTCGACCAACCCGGTTGATGGGCAAAGCGCACTGAATCAGGTCTGCGAGGCTCTCCCGAACGCTCTACGCGAGCGGAAGGACACGCATGCTCTCTTCGAGCTTCCCTCCCTCCGTGAAGACGAGGCTGATGAGGAAACTCGCTTGAAAGAGCGCGCAACCATGGAGCCCTTGCGAGTTCTCACCGACACTCCCATCGATCACCCACACCTACCTTTGGTCGCCGGAACCGTTTCTTTCGATTACCTCGCAACATACGAATCCCTACCCGATGTCGACCAGGGATTTAATTCCTGCCCTGATTACCTGTTCTTCCTTGCGCGAATCATCTTGGTCGTCGACCATCCTTCGCAAAGCGCCAACCTTGTCGGAGCCTCACTCGACCGCGATTCTCTTGAGCAGCAAATCGATGCGCTTGCCCAGGCGATCGACCACGCTCCCCTGTCGACCGAGACTCCCACGGCCTCGGAAATGAAAATCGATCCCACATCGCAGCCTCTTATTGCACGCCCAACCATCTCTGATGATGACTTCGAGGCTCTGGTGACGACCATGCAAGAGCACATCGCTGCTGGCGATATCTACCAGGTCGTTCCCTCGCGCGGTTTTATTGCGGATTGCCCGAATGCACTGAGAAGCTACCGCTTTTTGCGAGACGAGAATCCCAGTCCATACATGTTCTATATCGGCGCAGACGACTTCGAGCTTTTCGGCGCATCTCCGGAATCTTCGCTGCTTCATTCAGCAAAGGACGGAACGGTCGCAATTCGCCCTATTGCCGGGACACGCCCTCGAGGATTTGCCCCCGATGGCAGTATCGATCACGAACTAGATATTCGCTTGGAGCTTGAATTACGTTCGGATGCGAAGGAAGTTGCCGAGCACGTGATGCTCGTTGACTTGGCACGCAACGATGTCGCACGCGTTTCACAACGAGGAACTCGTCGCGTTGAACAGCTCTTGCGCGTCGACCGCTATTCCCGAGTCATGCACCTGGTATCTGAGGTCAGCGGCACCCTGGCAGAAGATTTGCATCCCTTGGATGCCTTCCGCGCGTCGATGACCATGGGAACACTGACGGGGGCACCAAAGCTTCGCGCGGCAGAGCTCATTCGCAACTACGAAGGTCAGCGCCGCGGCTCATACGGTGGTGCTGTTGGTTACCTTCGAGGCGACGGTGAACTCGATACCTGCATCGTTATCCGTTCAGCCTTCGTCAAGGACGGGCAAGCGATCGTGCAGGCCGGAGCGGGAGTCGTTGCAGATTCTGTGCCCGCTCGCGAGGCTGAAGAAACCGTCCACAAGGCAAGCGCTGTTTTGCGCGCTTTGGCTGCGTCAACCGGTCGTCCCCTGGCCATTTCCTCGAATGCGGAAGAAAGCGAGTTCTAAGATGCGCGTCATTTTCCTGGATAACCGCGACTCTTTCGTCTACAACTTGGTGGATTTAACCGCCCGCGAGGCCGCAGTGCAGGTCTTCCGTAATACGACCCCGATATCAACGCTTCTCAAGGCGCTTATCCCGACCGAGGCCGAGCGCGCCGCGGGAGAGCGTCCTCTCTTGATTCTTTCCCCCGGTCCGGGGCATCCCCGAGGCGCAGGAAACATGATGGAGATCCTTGAGGTGGCTCTGAGTGAGGGCATTCCGACCTTGGGGATTTGCCTGGGCTTCCAAGCAATGGTCGAGGCCTGCGGGGGCGTCGTCGGTCCAGTAGGGGCAACCCATGGGCGCACCGACCGCATTGAGCTTACCGAGGCCGGCATTGAAGACCCCGCCTTCTCATCGATTGCAGAGGCTCCCCGTCCCGGTGATGATGCTGAGCACGGATATATCTCCGTCGCGCGTTACCACTCTCTGGGCACGCGTAGCCTTCCCGACGCTTTGGTTTCCTTGGCGCACACCCGCGATGGGATTGTCATGGCTGCACGTCACCGCAGTGCACCGTGCATCGGTCTGCAATTCCACCCAGAATCGATTTTGACTCCGGCTGGGCCGCTTCTTCTGCGTGCTCTGCTGGCTGACCTAACCCTATCCACCGCTACTAATTCAAGGAATTGACATGAGTGAGTCCTTTCTGCGCCGCGCATTGAACGGTCACGTACTAGACCAGGAACAGGCACGTTCCGTTTTCGAGGAGATGTCACGCGGGGAACTCAGCGAAATTGAAATCGCAGCTTTCCTTGGAGCGCTTCACGCACGCGGTGAACAGCCCAGCGAGATTGCGGGTGCGGCAGAAGCTTTCCGTTCAGCAGCACAGCACTTCACAACGACTGCTCCCGGTGTCATTGACGTCGTCGGAACAGGCGGTGACGGTGTTGGAACAATCAATATCTCGACGGCCTCGGCCTTCGTTGCGGCGTCCATGGGACTCAAGGTTGCCAAGCATGGTAACCGCGCGGTGTCTTCGAAGGCTGGAGCCGCAGACCTCGTTGAGGCCGCGGGTATCCCCCTGGACCTCTCCCCCGCTTCTTCGGCGAAGCTCTTGGAACGCACCGGTTTCTGCTTCTTGTTCGCGCAGAAGTATCACCCGGCAATGCGCTACGTTGCGCCTGTGCGCGGTGCTTTGAAGAACCCGACGATCTTCAATCTCATCGGCCCCTTGGTGAACCCCGCACCGCTGTCCTACCAGGTACTGGGGGTCGGTAAGCCTGAACTCCTGGATGTCGTTGCGAAGGCTTTGGCGTCCTTGGGTCTGAAGCACGCACTGGTGGTTCACGGAAGCGGTACCGACGAGTTCGCTGTCCACGGTCCCACCGAGATCCGCGAGATCACCCAAGAGGGTATTGCTTCCTTTACCCTGACCCCTGAGGAGCTGGGAATTACTTCTGCTCCGCTCTCTGAGTTGGTCGGTGGGGATGCAGAAGAAAACCTGCGTCTGATCTCGGAGATCTTCGCCGGGAAGGGCGCGCCTGCCCAGCGCGAGGCCATCGCTGCGACAAGCGGTGCGATGCTCTATCTGGCGGGCAAGGCGGAATCTTTGAACCAGGGAACTGAATTGGCGCTGGCTCAGCTCTCCAGCGGCGCCGTCGCCTCCCACCTTGAGACCATCGTTTCGACCGCGCGCGAATTGAAAGAGCAGGAGAACCAGTGAACCAGTCATCTTTCTCTCCCATTTCCACGCGATTGCGTGAAACCGGGACCGTCCTTGATTCGATCGTCGCTCAGCGTCGGACGCGTCTTCCTGAACTTCACGAGGCTTACGGGTACATCGATCCCCTAACGCTTCCTCGCTCGACGCGCTCTTTTGAGGACGCACTACGCACGCGTCATTACGACGATAAGGAGGGCTTCCAGCCTCGTCCCAGCGGCCCGGCAATCATCATGGAGTGCAAGTCGGCATCTCCAACTTTGGGCACAATTATCGAGGGCGCATATTCTCCGCGCCTCTTGGCTCGTGCCTACTCGCGCTACGCTGCAGCGATCAGTGTGTTGACAGAGCCCGACCGTTTCAACGGCAATTTCGCTGATCTTGATGAGGTCCGCGATGAAGTTAACCAGCCCGTCTTGTGCAAGGACTTCATCATCGATCCCATTCAGATCACGGTTGCTCGCTCTCACGGTGCAGATGCGATCTTACTGATGCTGTCCGTTTTGGACGATCAGGACTACACGGAGCTTTCCTTGGCGGCCCAGCGCCTGGGAATGGACGTCCTGACCGAAGTTGACAGTGAAGAGGATATGCACCGCGCTCAGCGCCTGGGTGCACGCATTATCGGCATCAACAATCGTGATCTACGCACGCTTCAGATCGACATTACCCGTACGCAGAAGCTGGCTCCCCTTGCTCCAAAGGGAGCAGTAATCGTTGGCGAGTCTGGCGTTCATTCACGCGATGATGTGATGACTCTCGCCCCTTACGTCGACGCGCTGTTGGTTGGCTCCTCGCTCTCGGGATCGGATGATCCCGCACAGGCAGCTTGGGAGATCGCAGGAGCCCAGCCCAGTGCCGGCCACGCCTTCCTCGAAGAAGCGGCGCTCCACACCTCGTGGAGGCCCTACTCCAGTGAACGCCTCGGCGCAAAGACTGAGGGCACGACGGACGAAGAAGCTCTAGAGCGCCCAACGAAGCTTTCCCCCTACTTCGGACAATTCGGTGGACAATACGTTCCTGAGCTTCTGATCCCCGCACTGGACCAGCTTGAAGAAGCCTTCGTTCAGGCAATTGACGACCCAACTTTCATCGAAGAGATCAATGCTCTTCTCCATCAGTTCCTGGGACGTCCCACCCCCGTCACAGAACTACGCAACCTTCCCGGTGGCGGTGCTCGGATCTTCCTCAAGCGTGAGGACCTGGTCCACGGAGGCGCACACAAGGGTAATCAGGTTCTGGGACAGGCTCTGCTGGCTAAGCGCATGGGTAAGACGCGCATCATCGCTGAAACCGGAGCAGGCCAACACGGAACCGCAACCGCAATGGTATGCGCGCTTTTGGGATTGGAATGCACGATCTACATGGGCGCGGTCGATGTTGTTCGACAGGCCCCAAACGTCGAGCGCATGGAACTCATGGGTGCAACTGTTGTCCCCGTGACCGCAGGCAGCGGAACCCTCAAGGATGCCGTCAACGAGGCCCTGCGCGACTGGACCGCAACCTTTAAGACCTCGCACTACTTGTTAGGAACCGCGGCCGGACCGCACCCCTTCCCCACAATGGTGCGCGAATTCCACCGCATCATTTCAACCGAAGCTCGAGCTCAGATCCTCGCGCAAACCGGTGCGCTCCCCGACGCGGTTATTGCCTGCGTGGGTGGAGGCTCAAACGCAATCGGCATGTTCGCTGACTTTATCGACGACCCATCTGTGGCGCTCTACGGCGTTGAGCCTGCGGGCGAGGGACTGAATTCCGGACACCACGGCGCAGCAATCCACGAGGGTAAGGTCGGTGTTCTTCACGGGGCGCGTTCCTACCTCATGCGCACTGACGAGGGGCAGGTCGAAGAGTCCTATTCGATTTCCGCCGGCTTGGACTACCCCGGTGTCGGTCCGCAGCACGCCTATTTAGCCGCGAGCGGCCGCGCTCACTACGTGGGAATTACCGATGATGAGGCCGTCAACGCCTTCATCGAGCTCTCGCGTCATGAGGGAATCATTCCGGCAATGGAGTCCTCTCACGCCTTGGCTTACGCCCTCAAGATGGCGCGTGAGCTCAAGGATACGGGCCACACCGAGGGACTTGATACGCGCGAGGGACACGTCCCCACGCTGCTTGTGTGTCTATCCGGCCGAGGCGATAAGGACCTCGACCAAGTCCGCGAGCGCTTGGGAGGCTCCTTCTCTAGGGACGGAGCCGTTGCCCGCGCCGCTGAGCTTGTTGCACAAGAACGTGCCGGCTTTGGAACCCATAGGACCCATTCCTATGATCTGGGTTCATCTAAGGAGGAACGATGACTCGCTACGCATCAATGTTTGAGCACTGCGCCGCACAGGAACGCGGAGCAATCGTCCCCTTCGTTATGCTGGGCGACCCCACTCCTTCATCTTGCGAGGCCATCATCGAGGCGCTCATCGCCGATGGCGCAGATGCTCTGGAGCTCGGTATCCCCTTCTCAGATCCGGTCGCAGACGGCGTTGTTATTCAGGAAGCACACCTGCGGGCCCTTCAGGCCGGTACTGCTATCGATGAGTGCTTCCGGATCCTTTCTCGCATTCGCAACTCACACCCAGATCTCCCCATTGGTCTGCTGGTCTACGCGAATGTTCCCTTCTCCATCGGGGTTGATCGTTTCTATGATCTCTGCGCGCAGGCGGGAGTCGATTCGGTACTCATTCCAGATCTCCCGATCCGCGAGGGGCATCCATTCGGAGAAGCAGCGCTCAAGTCGGGGATCGACAGCGTGTACATCGCTCCCCCATCGGCCTCACCCCGCACCCTGAGCGACGTCGCGCACTCTGCACGCGGGTACGTCTACGCGGTCTCTCGCGTGGGCGTGACGGGCGCGGATCACGAGGCCTCGACCGTGGGATTGCGCGAGGCCGTCGCAAAGCTTCGTGAAGAAGCGGCCGCTCCTGTTCTCTTGGGTTTTGGGATTTCTCGCCCCGAACACGTGCGTGCAGCACTCAAGGCAGGAGCAGATGGCGCGATCTCGGGTTCAGCAATCGTGCGCATCATCGCCGAGCACGCCGCACAAATCGCGGAAGAGGAAAAGAACGGCTCCAGCGATGCACTGAACGAAACTCTTGTGCGGCTGGGTGAGTTCTTCGCACCGATGTACCAGGCGACTTTGAATCACGGGAACAACTGAGTCGTGGATATTCTTCCCGCCCTTGACATTGCCAATGGCCGGGCGCTCACGCACCGTGGAGCTGACGGTCGTGAGGGCTCGACCAGTGCTGATCCCTTCGAGGTTGCGCGTTCCTTCGTTGCTCAGGGAGCGAGCTGGATTCATCTGGTCGATATTGATGCAGCCTTTGAGCGAGGAAACAACTCAGATGTGCTTTCTGAGGTGATTTCTGAGCTTCACGGATCTGAAGCATCCATCTCAGGCCGGCTCGCGCCTGAATGCCGCATTGAGTGGTCTGGTGGGGTACGCAGCGGGGAGGATATCGAAGCTGCGCTTCAGGCAGGTGCCGATCGCGTCAATCTGGCTTCTCAGGCCTTGGTCGATATCGATCGGGTCCGCACCTTGATTGATGAGTTCGCCGGGCGCCTCAGTATCTGCATTGATGTAGAGGGCGATCGAATTCGTCCACGAGGCGTTGATGGAGACGCGGGTAGCCTTTGGGAAGTCTGCCGCGTTCTGGACCAAGCCGGTGTGCAGCGCTACATCGTCACCGAGCGCCAACGAGACGGGGCACTTATGGGACCGCCCGTAGACCTGCTCAGAGATCTACGGGCGAAAACACCTACGCTTCTAGTCGCCTCGGGAGGAATCCGTCATATCGGGGATATCCACACCTTGAGGCGTGAAGGCTATCTGGATGGAGTGATTGTTGGCAAGGCTCTCTATGTCGGAAGCCTGACTCTTGAAGAGGCTCTGAGTGCCTCACAGAGCGTTAGCTAAGGCCTGAGCCAGTTCCTGTGCTTCTTCAGCGCTGAGTTCGATGACCAGACGGCCGCCGCCTTCGCTGGGGATACGCATGACAATCCCACGACCCTCTTTTTCTGCCTCGAGGGGGCCATCTCCGGTTCGCGGCTTCATAGCTGCCATGTTCGTTTCCCTTCTGAACGCCGGGTATTAAATACCGCTAAAAACACATTTATTCTACCGAGAATGCCGTGATTTAGTAAGGTATTGAATTATTTGTGTCCAATTACTATTTCCACAGCTTCTTCGGGACTATCAACCACGTGCAAAAGTTGAGGATCATTACTTGACAGCATTCCCGATTCCTTCATGGTCGAGTTAATCCATTGAACTAATCCACCCCAGTACTCGCGCCCAACCAAAATGATCGGGAAGGAATGCACCTTACCGGTTTGCACCAAGGTAGCAGCCTCAAACAGCTCATCCATGGTGCCAAATCCACCCGGCATAGCGATAAAGCCCGAGGAATACTTCATGAACATGGTCTTGCGGGCAAAGAAATAACGGAAATTAATTCCAACATTTACCCATTCATTCATTCCCTGCTCGTGAGGAAGCTCGATTCCCAAGCCAACGGAGGTTCCTCCCGCTTCCCACGCGCCCTTATTGGCAGCCTCCATAATTCCCGGTCCACCACCGGTGATCACAGCAAATCCCGCCTGCACTAACAGCGAGCCAATGGAGCGCGCGCGCTCCCAATCTTCGCTTCCAGCGGGGGTACGGGCCGAGCCGAAAACCGACACTGCTGGCCCCAACTCTGCAAGCGCTCCAAAGCCTTCGACGAACTCCGATTGGATACGAAGCACCCTCCAGGGGTCCTCGTGCAGCCAATCCGCAGAGGACTGGGGACGCAGCAGTCCCGTATCGGATGTTTCGCGAGGAATCTTTCCTCCGCGAAGGATCACCGGGCCTCGACGATAGGAGGAATTTTGGTATGCGTGTTCCATGGGGTCCTTCACTTACGGGGAGAAATCAACAGGGGGTCGAACTGAGTCGTAACCACGAGGCTGCCCGTGAGCAACTGCTGGCGCATCGACGCCAAGGAGTCCTTGAGCTCGGGTGTCATAAGTGCCTCGTGAGCAGCGAAAGAAGCCAGCGTCACGCCGTTATTATCAAGAGAATCGATGACCGAATTCGTTGAGAAATCGCTTCCTCGTGCGGAGGTAATTGCCTCGGTCACGTGGTCCTTCGTGGTCGTCGTTACCGCCGTAATGACCTGGGGAAGATCACTGGGAAGGTCATCACCCATCCACACCAAGCGCTGGGCCGAGTTACTTCCAGCTGCTTCAAGTGCCTGGAGCGCACCTTGGTTTCCAGCATCTGCGAAGGGGACCAAAATATCCGCACCCGCGGCAAGTGCCTTAGATGCCGCCTCCTTGATGCTTGCCGGATCATCGTTTCCGGTGAAGGTTCCGCGCATGCGGGTGGTATCCCATCCTTCAAAGCGGATCGATGTCCCGTATGAGAGGTTGTAGGCGTCGACTCCCTGCGCAAAGGCATCCATCAGCGCTTGGCGTTCGCTGGTCTCAACCCCACCAAATCCTGCGATAGTTCCCGTCGTCGTTAAACCTGCGGAGGCATAGCCGGCCATATAGGCGCCCTGGGTTGCGCGCGAGACAACAGCCTTGCCGTTACTAGGCTCGACAGTTTTATTTGCTGATTCGAAGCCAGAGTTAACGGTAATGAAGCGGACTGACGAGTTTTTCTTTGCCGCCTGGGTGATGGCCTGAGTCATTCCCTGGCCTTCAGAGACAACAATGGTGCATCCGCCCTTGAGAAGTGCATCCAGTTCACCTTCACCGGTGGCAAATTTTGCTTCCCCTCCAATTTCCGAGGCCGCCTGCGAAATTGCCCGTTTCGCTGGAGTTTGCGAGGTCGCGCTATCCCACCCAGATGCGTCAGAAATTCCGCACAGTTGAGTTTGAGCATGTGAGGCAGGGGCTGAGGAACAGCCGGCAAGGAGAAGCAGCAAAGCGCTTGTTGCTGCGCATAGGTGTGCACGCGCAAATCGAGTCATGGTCTTCATCCTAAAGGAGTTCTTTCTCTCCGCTCTGCGTCAACTGGTCAACCACGTGTTTCACGTCCTGCGCGCGATTACGGTCAACAACCAATATTGCGTCCTCTGTAGCGATGACAGCCGTGTTCGGCGCTCCAACCAAAACAATCTTTTGGCCGGTCAAAGATCGGACGAATGAACCAGGCGACTGAATCCGAAGGGCCTGGCCTTCGGAGCTAATCTGTGCAAGCGCATCAAAGTCACCTACATCGGTCCAGCCCATATCCGTCGCTGGCACAACGGCCACTCCCCCCTCAGAGGCAAGCGGTTCGGCGATGGCGTGATCGATGGCAATCTTCGTGAGCGCGGGCCATTCTTCGCTGAGAGTCTGGGCAAAGCTATCGCTTCCCCAATGGCTTCCAATCACACTCAGATGTGTATCCATGTCGGGGTGAAAACACGTCAGTGCACGAGCAAGAGTCCCTGCGGTCATGATGAACATTCCAGCGTTCCACAGGTAGCCCTGTTCGCAGTAATGCTTCGCGGTCTCTTCATCCGGTTTCTCGACGAAAGAGCGCACGATAGATCCCTTTTCGGGAGACTCCTTTTCAAAGGGATCTCCCGGTGCGATGTAGCCATAGGCTGTCGAAGGGGTCAGGGGCCTCAGGCCAATCGTGACAACGTAGCCCTTCTGAGCAACTTCCAGCGCACCTTCTACACAGTCAAGAAGAACCTGAGGATGGGCAATCGCATGGTCGGCTGCGAAGGAAGCAATCGGAGCCTCGTCACCAAAGCGCTGGCGAATGACATAAGCCGCCAAACCGATAGCGGGCATCGAATCGCGTCCTTGAGGCTCGACAAGAACAGTGACATCAAGTCCCTGGGGGATCTGAGCACGAACGGCTTGTTCATGTGCTCGCCCCGTGACAATCGTGAAAGAAGCGGCAATTGGAGCCAGCCGGTCAATGGTCTCTTGAAGTAAGCTCTTTCCACTCATGCGTAGGTCAAGCAGAAATTTCGGCCGATCCTTACGCGACAGAGGCCACAGCCGAGAGCCCACTCCCCCGGCGGGAATAATGACGTGAAGTCGATTCATACTTCTCAGTGTAATAAAAAGGGAGGCTTGCCAAACGGCAAGCCTCCCTTAAGCGAAGTGAGATCACTCAGCAGATTCTGCAGCAGCCTCGGCGGGTGCTTCCTCTTCCTCGACCTCGACGACCTCTTCGGAGACCGTGACAACGACGGTCTCGGGATCGAGCTCGGAGACAACGCCCTCGGGGAAGGTCACATCGGCGACGCGAACGGCGGTGCCGGCCTCGATACCGGTGATGTCAACCGCGATGGACTCGGGGATAGCGGTGGCGGGAGCCTTAACCAGCAGAGCGAATTCTTCCTGAGTGTGCTGGGTGCCGGCCGCGGGCTCACCGATGATCGAAACGGGAACCTCGACGTCGACCAGTTCGCCGGCCTTGACGGCCAGGAAGTCGGCGTGGAGCAGATCGCGAGAAACCGGGTGACGCTGAACTTCCTTCACCAGAGCAAGCTGATTCTTGCCCTCGATGACCAGCTCGAGCAGAGCGTTCTTCTGGCCACGGACAGCCAGGAAGAGCTCGTGAGCGGGGAGATCAACGTGAACGGGCTCGCCACCGTGACCGTAGAGGACACCGGGGACCAGACCGGCGCGACGTGCGCGACGTGCTGCACCCTTACCAAATTCAGAACGGGTCTGTGCGACCAGCGTGGGGTTGCTCATGAGAGCCTCCTTCAAATAGTTCATTCCACGCACCGGCGCTAGGAATCTGAAGGACAACCCTACAGAAAGCCCTGTCGATAACGGCGCTTTCGCGCCCTCGCCGGAGCAACCTAGTCAGAATAGCGCGTTTCGAGGCCTCAGGCGACCCCATCAAAGAGAGATGTGACCGATCCATCGTCGAAAACCTCACGGATTGCACGTGCAAGCAGCGGAGCAATCGGCAGGATTGTCAGGTTATCGAAACGCTTCTCAAGCGCAATGGGCAGGGTGTCGGTAACGATTACTTCCTGCGCACCGCATTCGGAAAGACGCTGAGCCGCAGGATCAGACAAAATACCGTGGGTTGCGGCAACGATAACGGATGAGGCACCCGCGTTCATCACAACCTTAACGGCCTCAGAAATGGTGCCGGCGGTATCGATCATGTCGTCGACCAACACACACTGCTTACCTGCAACATCACCAACGACACGGTTAGCAACCGCGACATTGGGACGGGTGGTATCGCGCGTCTTGTGGACGAAAGCCAAGGGGCATCCACCCAGCTTTGCTGACCACTTCTCGGCAACGCGAATACGGCCGGCGTCGGGAGAGACCATGCAGACATTGGACAGATCAACATGCGAGCGCACGTAGTCAACTAGGACGGGCATTGCCCAGAGGTGGTCAACCGGACCATCGAAGAAGCCCTGTTCCTGCGAAGCGTGCAGGTCAACACTCATGATGCGATCGGCACCTGCCGTCTTGTACAGATCGGCAATAAGGCGGGCAGAAATAGGTTCGCGCCCCAGGTGTTTCTTATCCTGGCGCGCGTAGGGGTAATAGGGGGCGACTGCGGTGATACGCTTGGCCGATGCTCGCTTCGCTGCATCGATCATCAAGAGCTGCTCCATCAGCCACTTATTCACTTCACCGGTATGCGATTGCAGGACGAAGACATCCGCACCACGTACTGATTCGTTAAAACGAACGTAGGTTTCCCCACTGGCGAAGTCATATGCGGTCGTCGGAGAAACTCCGCAACCCAACTCTTCGCCAACCTGCTGGGCGAGTTCAATGTGTGCTCGACCCGATACAAGAACCAGACGCTTTTCACCGCTGGTTACCAGCCCCGTCATGCGGTATGTCCCTCCCGTTTATGCGGACTTTTTTCGTCGAGCAGTATCCTTATTCACCGTTCGATCGAAGTAAAAGGCGTTACTATCGTATCGCCTTCTAGGCGTGTGTTACTGACCCAGGCGGCAGGTACTCGGCACCCCGGTCCGACCTGCGCATTCGTCAGTGTTGTTCCCGGGCCAATTTCACAGCCCGTGGCGATCTCGGTACGACCGCGCAGAACAGTATTGGGATAGATCGTCGTATCTGCATCAATGCGGACATCACATTCGATCCATGTGTTTGAGGGATCCACAATGGAAACGCCTGCACGCATATGTTCCACGCAGATCCTACGGTTCATTTCTGCGGCCAATTCGGCAAGCTGGACCCGGTCATTGCAGCCCTGCGCCATCCACTGATCGTCAAGAACAACACCGTTTGTTACGCGGCCCGCTTGGTATGCCTGGGCAAGAACATCCGTGAGGTAAACCTCACCCTGATTGTTATTGGTCCCAACGTGCATCAACGCGTCACGAAGGAACTCACCATCAAATGCGTAGATCCCAGCATTGATTTCGCAGATCTGACGCTCTGCTTCAGATGCATCTTTTTGTTCGACAATCCGGCAAACATCGCCGTTTGTCTCATCTCGAATAATTCGCCCGTAGCCTGTGGGATCATCGACAATGGTCGTCAGCACTGACACCGTTGCACCGCGCTCATCATGAGAGCGAACAAGAGCATTCAGGGTATCTGCATCAAGCATGGGGACATCGCCGTAAGTCACCAAGATCGTTCCCGAAAGACTATGACCGCGGCAAAGAAGTTCATCAAGAGCACATTGCACCGCTCGACCGGTTCCGGGAATATCATCCTGGTCTGCAATGATGGCATCAGGATTGTTGCGCAGGATTTCCGCAGCGACAAGTTCACGCTGATGACGAACAACCGCGACAAGATGATCGGGGTGAGTCCCCGCGGCTGCATGCAGCGCGTGACCAATCATTGAACGCCCAACGACTGGATGAACAACCTTGGGAAGGGAAGACTTCATTCGGGTTCCGGCGCCGGCGGCCAGAACAATCACTGCTGTGGGACTAGTCATGTCGCCCTTTCACGCGCGCTCATCCTGAGCTCCGCCCCTAGGATTCGAACCTAGACTAAAGGCACCAAAAACCTCTGTGCTGCCGTTACACCAAGGCGGAAGGACACATAGATTGTGCCATAAACACACCGAGTTATGCCATCTAGAACCTCCGACACCGTGTGAGTGTACGGTTAAGGTATGGCCGAGAAGCGGATGAGAATGAGCGCTTTTGCGCGTCGCGAGCAATTGGTTGCCGTGGGACGTGCGACTTTTGCCTCAAAGGGATTTGACGGCACCAGTGTGGAAGAAATTGCCGCTCACGCAAAGATCTCAAAACCCGTTATCTATGAACATTTCGGGGGAAAAGAAGGTCTTTACGCAGTCATTGTCGACCGAGAAGTCCAGGCACTCATGAGCGCATTGGAAGCCGCTCTGGATTCCCATAAGCGACCTCGAATGATCCTTGAGGATTCAGCGCTCGCTCTGCTGAGCTACATCGAGTCCCATACGGATGGTTTCCGAATTTTGGTGCGTGATGCCCCGCAGAATTCAACGTCGGGTTCTTACTCTTCGCTGCTTGGAGATGTCGCCATTAAGGTTGAGCATCTCTTGGCCGAGCAGTTTTCTCATGCGCATATGGATCCCAAGTGGGCGCCCCTGTATGCACAAATGCTCGTCGGTCTGATTGCACAGGTGGGACAGTGGTGGCTGGACGAGCGCCGAATGAGCAAGGAAGAGGTCGCCTCACACGTGGTCAACCTTGTGTGGAACGGTATGCGTAATCTACGCCCCTCCCCCATCCTCATGACTTCCGCGGACGAGGCCAAGTAGCAGTTTTCCCGCTACAGGCGCGCGGCCTCGGGAAAGTAAACGGAAAGGCCACCGTCAGAAACCGGGAAAGTTACCCACCCGTCTTCTTCGATAACGACGGCAGGGTGCTCGCCAATAGCGCACACCCAGGTCTCACCCGCACGCCAGTTCCCAAGGAATAAACGCTTCTCACCGGCGAGGCGGTCTGAAAGGATAACGGCGCAGCCAGTCGATGGATCGCCTTCGATTCCCTGACGAGAAAAACCGACAACATCGGGATCATCGAATGCATCGAACTGCGGGCCTTGAGCGGCGGCCTTCCGCGCACGCATGAGGAAGGGTAATTCACTCACAGCGGGAAGAGAATCGCCGCTACCCAAAAGATCTCCCCAAAAAACGCAGGGCACTCCGCTATCACGCAGCAAGATCAGGGCGTAGGCGGAACGCTTAAACCAAGGGGCAACGGTGGACTCAAGTGACTGTCCCGGTTGCGTGTCGTGGTTTTCCACGAAAGTGACGGCCCGTTCCGGGCGAGTCCCAACCAGGGTATTGGCAAAAAGCTGTGAAAGATCAAAATTCCCATCCGAGACAGAAGCATCGTGAAAGTGAAAATGCAATGGGACATCAAAGAGCGCAACATCGGGGACTCGGTCAAGATACGAGCACAGCTGGCCCACGTCGTAGCTCCAATATTCCCCGACGGCGGGAAGAAGTTTGCCTGTCGCCGCGCGTAAATTTGGCAGCCAGCGCGCAAAGAAATCTGAACCGACGTGTTTGACAGCGTCCAAGCGCAGGGCGTCGACGCCCGTTGTTTCGATATACCAGAGGCCCCAACGATCTAATTCTTCATTAACCTGCGGTGAAGAGACATCAACATCGCAGCCCATGAGGTAGTCGTAGTTGCCCAACTCTTCGCCGGCAGTGGGGTCCCATTCTTTACCGTCGAAAAGCCAAACAGCGTTGCTCTTCGTATTTTCATCCCAATCGATGCCGTTGAAACACTGCCAATCCCATTGGAAATCGGAGTAGGCTCCAGCCCTGCCCGGGAAAGTAAAACGGGTCCATGCGCGGATCGTTTCTTCATCGGAGATCACCTGCATTCGGTTCCCCGGATCAACCTTGCGCGCTCGAACGTCTTCGGTCTCATCCCCACCCAGGCGATGGTTAAAGACAATATCGGCAATTACGTGGATACCTGCTGCGTGAAGGGCGTCGATGGCAGCCAGATACTCTTCCTTTGTCCCGTACTTTGTCCCGACGCTTCCCTTTTGATCGAACTCACCCAGGTCGTACATGTCGTAGACGCCGTAGCCGACATCCTCGCGTCCCATATAACCCTTATATGCGGGCGGAAGCCAGACACCTTCGATTCCCAGATCCGCAAGGTCCTGCGCCGAAGCGGCAATGCTCCTCCACAGGCTTTGATCGGCGGGGAGATCCCACGCGAAGGCTTGCAAAAGCAGATGATCGTGAAAATCTTGCGGCTGCGTATCTGATGCGGTGTGTTCTTCGCTCACACCTTTATCCTGCCAGCCTCGTTTGTTTGTTGCGAGTCAACCACGCACAGGCAGTAATAGGCAGATCAATAGCGAAGCAGCGCTTCCAGGGAAGAAGCATCACAAGGAAGTGAATAAGACTGGTCGGTGCCGCCCGTAGGCAACACCCACCAAAGGTCTTTCACGCGCCCCAGCTACTGTGCGCACTGCACGGCAGCTGCGGCCTCGGAACTTATTCAGATCCCGATCGCAGCGCCAAACTCAGCCTTGATGCTCTCTAGGCGAGCACGAGCGGCTTCCCAAGGCACCTCGGCGCCTTCCACGACGGGAAGAATCACTTCCAAGTAGCACTTGAGCTTTGGTTCAGTGCCCGAAGGACGAGCGATCACGCGGTCTCCAGCGGTGGTTGTGACCATAATTGCATCTGTTCCGGGAAGGCCATCCCATCCCTTCGACAGGTCCACGACGCCTTCAACCTCAGCACCGGCAAGGGTTGTCGGCGGCTGAGCACGCAGGCGCTGCATTCCTTCAGCAATAAGCTCCAGTCGATCGACGCGGAAGGTCAAAGGAGCGGTCACGTGCAGACCATACAGGCGCGCCATGCGTTCCAATTCATCCTTCGCGCTGCGACCCTGAGTCTTGAGCTGCGCAAAGAGGGAGGCCGCGACGACGGATGTTGCAATACCGTCCTTATCGCGTACACGCGAAGGATCGGGGCAGAAACCGATTGCTTCCTCGTAGCCGAAGTAGAGGCCAGGAACGCGAGCAATCCACTTAAAGCCGGTCAGCGTGTGCTGGTACTTCAAGCCATGCCCCTCAGCGATCTTTCCCAGAAGCCTCGAGGAGACAATGGAGTTCGCAAAAACCGCGTCAGAAGGCGCGCTCTGAGCGCGGAATTCACCCAGCAACGATCCGATCTCATCACCGGAGAGCTGACGCCAGCCGGTCGCAGATTCGCTATCGGGGACAGCAAGTGCACAGCGGTCAGCATCGGGATCAACAGCGATGATCAGATCCGATCCGTGCGCGGCAGCGTGCGCGATTGCCAGGTCCAATGCCCCAGGTTCTTCCGGGTTCGGGAAGGAAACAGTCGGGAAATCCGGATCCGGATCGGCCTGCTCGGCAACCAGAGAGACATTGGTGAAGCCGGCTTCTTCCAGGACCTTCTTGGTGAGTGCAGCGCCCACACCGTGCATTCCCGTCAGAGTAATCCCCAGGTCTGCCTTGCTTTCACCGCTCCCCGAGGCCAAAGAGGCTGCGCGGGCAATGTAGCCCTCGCGGGGATCCACATTGACGATGAGTGCATCATTTTGTGCAATTTGATCGGCAAAGGGGGCCGACGCAATCGCTGAGGCGATCTCTGCGTCAAAGGGAGGAACGATCTGAACGCCCTGACCGGCATCCGTCACAACTGTTCCGCCCAGATAGACCTTGTAACCGTTGTCGCGAGGAGGATTGTGCGAGGCGGTCACCATGATTCCCGCATCCGCGTCCAATTCGCGCACCGAGAAAGCAGTGAGCGGGGTCGGGTTCATCAGGGGAAGCAAGAGCACCTCGCATCCCGCTGCCGAGGCCACGCGCGCGGCTGCGTGAGCGAAGTCAACCGAACCGTAGCGTGCGTCGCATCCGATGACGACACGCGGAGTGCGCGGAGCATGCTTGAGGAGCACTGCGCACAAGCCCGCCGTCGCGCGGATAACAACCGCAAGGTTCATCCGCGACTCACCGGCACCGATCTGTCCGCGCAGGCCAGCGGTACCGAATTGCAAGGGACCATTCATGGCACGTGCAAGTTCGAGCTCTGCGTCCTGATCGCCTTCGCGAGCGGCTTGGACCAATGATCCAAGCTCTTCGGCGGTTACGGGATCCGGATCGTGATCAACCCACTGTTGGGCACGTTCAATAAGGTTCATATTCAGTCCTCAAGGCCTTCAAGAATTGCTGCGGTTGCTGACACACCCAAACGGTTTGCTCCGGCATTGATCATGGCGACAGCGGTCTCTGCATTGCGAATACCGCCCGAGGCCTTCACACCGATGCCCTCGCCAACAGTCTCACGCATGAGCTTCACTGCGTGAACAGATGCTCCACCTGCAGGGTGGAAACCAGTTGAGGTCTTGACAAAATCAGCACCGGCAGCGACCGCCGCGCGGCAGACTGCAACGATTTCTTCATCACTCAAAGCCGCCGATTCGATGATGACCTTGAGAACCTTACCCGCGGGGATCTCTTCGCGGACAGCACGGATTTCATCTTCGACTTGATCGAACTTGCCTTCTTTTGCCAGGGCAATATTGATGACCATATCGATCTCATCAGCACCATCGGCAATAGCCTGCCTGGCTTCATAGGCCTTGACCTTCGGCTTCACTGCCCCTGAAGGAAAGCCCACGACGCAGGCAACCTTCAGTCCTTCGGGCACCTCAAGTGGGAGCATCGATGGGGATACACACACGGAATAGGTACCAAAACGTGCACCTTCCTCAACGATCCGCGCAACATCTGCGTGAGTTGCCTCGGGCTTGAGGATCGTGTGGTCAATCAGGTGTGCAACTTCAGACTTCTTCATACTTTTCCTTTTCGAGTCCTCAGATCTGCGCCAGAGGAAGTGCGATTTCCATCATCTGGGTGAACGCGGTCTGACGCTCGTGCGCAGTGGTTTCCTCACCGGTGACCAGCGAGTCTGAGACGGTGAAAATACCCAGTGCCTCGACCCCGGCCTCGGCGGCAGTGGCGTACAGGCCCGCAGTCTCCATTTCGATGGCCATGATGCCCATCTTCTGCCAGCGCTCGTTGAAGGTCGGATCGGCATTGTAGAAAGTGTCCGAGGAGAGAACGTTACCCACGTGGGTGGTCACGCCCTTTTCCATTGCATTCTCGCGCACAGCTTCGATCAGGCGGTAGGAACCGATGGGGGCATAGGTTCCCGGGATGTTGTACTGATCGATGAAGTTCGAGTTCGTGCAGGCTCCCTGAGCGATGACGACATCGTAAAGGTTGATTCCAGGCTGCAGCGCGCCGCACGTACCCACACGGATGAGCTTTGTACAACCAAAAACGTGGATGAGTTCCCACGCATACAGCGAGATCGAAGGAATACCCATACCCGAGCCCATAACCGATACCGGGGTGCCCTGGTAGGTACCGGTGAAGCCCAGCATGTTACGCACCGCATTGAATTGCTGCGCATCCTCAAGGTAGGTCTCGGTAATGAACTTGGCGCGAAGCGGATCTCCGGGCAGCAAGATGGTCGGTGCGATGGGAGCCGTCGGGTTGATGTGCGGTGTCGATTTCATGGTTGTTTACTCCAATACGTATGTGGCGGTGGTGTCGCTTGCTTGGTCTGGTTTAAGTCTTAGCCCACGCGGTCCAAAATGATGTGACGAGGAGCGGGTGCGGTTTCACTGATCCCCACTCCCCCGTCCAGTGCCTCAAGAGCACGGGGAATGCGCCATTCATCATCGGTGTGCAAGGTGAAGAGCGGCTGGCCCGCCTTGACCTGATCACCGGGCTTTGCGTGGATTTCGATACCCGCACCGGCCTGTACCGGATCGTCCTTTACTGCTCGTCCGGCGCCCAGCCTCCACGAGGCCACTCCCACGCTGAGCGCATCCATTTCGGAAAGGTAGCCATCGGCCTCGGCAGTGACAGTGTGGGTCAGCGTTGAGGTCGGCAGCGCAGCATCCGGGTCTCCCCCCTGCTCACGGATCATTGCACGCCAGGTATCCATCGCACGACCGTCCTTGAGCGCAGCCTCAACGTCGACGTCGCTCTTACCGGCCATGGACAGCATGGTGCGAGCAAGCTCAACGGTCAATTCCACGACATCTGCGGGGCCGCCGCCGGCCAGAACCTCAACGGATTCTTCGACCTCAAGCGCATTACCAACCTTGAGCCCCAGCGGGGTTGACATATCGGTGAGCAGCGCCTGGGTCTTCACGCCGGCATCTCGTCCAAGATCCACCATGGTGCGGGCAAGCTCGCGGGCGTTGTCGATGTCCTTCATGAATGCACCACTGCCAACCTTGACGTCCAAGACCAGCGAATCGGTGCCTTCAGCAATCTTCTTCGACATGATCGAAGAAGCAATCAACGGAATACAATCGACGGTTGACGTGATATCGCGCAGCGCGTAGAGCTTCTTATCTGCGGGGGCAAGTCCCGCACCCGCTGCGCAAATGACAGCGCCGCAGCCTTCGCCCAGCTGATGGTAGATCTCTTCGTTGGAGAGCGAGGCACGCCAGCCGGGGATGGCCTCGAGTTTGTCCAAGGTCCCGCCTGTGTGGCCAAGGCCTCGACCGGAAAGCTGCGGAACGGCAATGCCAAAACACGCAACCAGGGGTGCAAGAGGAAGGGTGATCTTATCGCCGACGCCGCCAGTAGAGTGCTTATCGGCGGTCACTCGGCCAATTCGAGCGAAATCCATACGTTCGCCGGAATCAATCATGGCCTGGGTCCAAGTGACGATTTCTTCCCGATCCATTCCGCGCAGGAAGACGGCCATGGCAAGCGCTGCCATTTGTTCATCTTTCATGACCCCGCGCGTGTAGGCATCAATAGTCCACTGGATTTCTTCGGTGGACAGTTTCCCGCCATCGCGCTTCACGCGGATGACGTCGACGGCATCAAACTGTTTCATGATGTCCTTCCTGGGTGTTGTTGTCGGGCTATGCGTGTGGCGGACGTACATGTCACCTGATGACACATACGCCCGCCACAGTAATTAGTCTTCTGTGAATCGCGCCGAGGCGACTTCGGTTAGGTCGTGCGGACCAAAAGCTCCCGGGAGCACCTGCTTCATGGTCATGACACCTTCGGGCATCAGAACCAAACAGTCATTCCCACCGTGCTCAAAAATAAGCTGGCGGCAGCGTCCGCAAGGAGCCACGGGTTCACAGTTTCCATTCACTGCAACAACCGCTGCCAAGCGGCCACCACCCGAGCGCACCATCTGCGACACCATCCCGCATTCGGCACACAGGGTGACGCCATAACCGGCATTTTCCACATTGCAGCCCGAATAGGTGTGTCCATCGGTTGTCAGTCCTGCCGCACCGACGGGGAATTCGCTATAGGGGCAGTAAGCCTGCTCCATTGCCGAGATCGCAAGATCCTTGAGTTGTTCCCAATTGATATCCATGTTTGGTTCCTTCATTTACCTAGCGGTCGATCACTTCGTGTAAGGAATGTTTTCGGCTGCCGGCGGACGCGACTTTCCAACGAATCCAGCGACCGCAATGATGGTCACGATGTAAGGAATCATCGAAATCAGGTCCGAAGGAATGGACTGCTCAAGGTTGGGCAGCAAGCGGGCAAGCGCCTGAGCGAAACCGAACATGAGCGCTGCGCCCATAGCACCGATCGGGTGCCACTTACCCAAAATCATTGCCGCAAGAGCGATGTAGCCGTTACCTGCGGAGATATTGTCAGTGAAGAAGAGGCTCGACCCGATGGTGAAGAATGCACCGCCCAATCCAGCAAAACTGGAAGCGAGGATCGTATTGAGGGTTCGCGTGCGATTGACGTTGATGCCCACGGTATCGGCGGCTCGCGGGTGCTCACCACAGGCGCGAAGGCGCAGGCCCCAGCGCGAGCGGTAAAGGTAAACCGCCAAGAAAATCACCGTAGCGTACATCAGGTACACCAAGATGTTGTGGTTGAAGAGCACGGGACCAAGAATTGGGATCTCACCTAGGAGCGGGATTTTGATGTCTGGGAGCGAGAACCTGTTGGTGTTGAACAGCTCGGGCTTCGTCGTCATCCACGTTCCGTAGAAGAAGGTCGTCAGACCCGCTGCTAGGACGTTCAAAACCACACCGACGATGATCTGATCCACGCCGTACTTGACCGAGAAGAGTGCCAAGAGGCAGCCAAGCAACGCGCCAGCAATCGGGGCGGCAATCAAACCTGCCCACGAGGTCTGGAAGAAGGAGGCTGCCATGACGCCCGCGAAAGCACCCAAGAGCAGGTCGCCTTCAATGGCGATGTTGACAACGCCAACGCGTTCGGAGACAACGCCCGAAAGGGAGCCGAAGATCAGAGGCGTCGAGATTGCCACTGTGGAGTAGAGGGTGGAGGTCAGTGTCACGACACCGGCCGAACCCGAACCCGCGTAGATCAAGAAGCCAAAGACCGTCGCAGTTCCCGCGACAACCATCATGGTGACGTCAAGCCACCGCGGATTTTGACGACGTGCCCACACCGAGTAGATCGACCAGGCTGTCACCAGAAGGGTGAATACCGTCAGTACCAGAAGGATGGGACGACCGGGGGTGACAATATCGTCGATATTGATGCTCTGGGACTTGTCGTTGAGCCTGATTGTGACATCGCCACTGACCTTGACGACGAAAAGAATCTGCAGAAGGGCTGCCAGAACGTAGACGACCGGCATCTTCCACGAGCGCTTCAGCTGAACGTCATTCATTGCGCGCGTCTGGCTCATCGTGCCTCTCCTTCCATATTGGTGGAGGCACCATCGGTGGTGGCATCGCCGCCCTTGGATGCTGCGTCTTCCTTTACTGCCGAGGCCACGGCCGGGGTCTTCCCGTCTTCTTCAGAGTGCTCACCGCTGAGTTCAGCGAACTCAGCACGCAAGCTCTTCTTGCTTTCCTTCGGCAGGTGGAAGAGCCAGCGGACCAGCATCGGAGCTGCGATCAGCAAGACGATCACTGACTGGAGGATCAAGATCATATCGATCGGAACACCCTTGGCCTGCATGGTGTAGCCACCGGCTTTGAAGGCACCGAAGAGGATACCTGCACCCAGAGTGCCCAGAGGCTTGTTCCGGCCCAGGAGAGCAACCGTGATGGCATCGAAACCGATTGAACCAGCGATGTCTCGGGAGACGTAACCAACGGTACCCAATGCCTCGTTCGCACCTGCAAGTCCCAGGAAAGCGCCCGAGATTGCCATGGTAATTGCGGTGATCTTTCCGACTGAAATACCAGCGGTACGGGCGGCCTCGGGGTTGGCACCAACTGCGCGAATTTCAAAGCCGAGGGTCGATCGCTCAATAAGCCACCAGAAAACGATGACTGCAAGGAGCGCAACGAAAAGACCAACGTGGATCTTGAAGGGCGCATCCAAGATACGGGTGAAGGCAGCTGAATCCGCGACCTTCGGGGTTTGAGGTTGATTAGAACCGGGAACCTGCCATGACTTCTTCGAGAGGATGTAGCCCAGCGCCAAGGTCGCAATCGAGTTCAGCATGATGGTGACAATGACTTCGTTTGCCCCGGTCTTTGCCTTCAGAACACCGGCAATTCCCGCATAGAGCGAACCAGCAACCATTGCGGCAAGGAGAGCAACAACAGTGTGAACGACGGGCGGCAGGTTCATTGCGAAACCAACCCAGACAGCGGCAAGAGCACCAAAGATGATCTGGCCATTACCACCGATGTTGAACAGGCCTGCGCGGAAGCCCAAGGCAAGGCCCAAGCCACCCAATACCAAGGGGATGGAGAAGAACAGGGACTCTGTCAAAGGTTTGATCTGACGCTGGAAACTACGAGCTGTTGGATCAAAGATCGCTCCGCGGAACATCGCGTAGTAGGCATCGAGTACCGATGCACCGGTCATTGCGATCAGAATGGCACCGATAGCGAAGGCGATAAGAACCGCAAGGATGGAAACGAACCATCGCGATCCCAGGATATGACGGCACACAATCAGTGCCTTCGAAGGACGCTTTACCGCGGTCATCAGTTCTCCTCCACGTGTGAATCCGAAACCTCAGCGTGTTCGTGCACGCCTTCTACGGCCTCGTCATAGGGAACACCAGCCATCATCAAACCAAGAACGTCACGCGGGGTGTCCGCGGGAACAACCCCCATCACGCGACCTCGGTACATGACGACGATGCGATCGGCCAGCGAGATCACTTCATCCAATTCCGATGAGATCAGAAGGACGGGAATGTTCTGGTCGCGCACCTCAACAATGCGCTTGTGAATGAATTCGATAGAACCAACATCCACACCGCGGGTCGGCTGGTTCGCGACAAGCAGGTTGAGGTCCTTTGACATCTCACGCGCGACAACAACCTTTTGCTGATTTCCACCCGAAAGCGAGGAAATCGGGTCGTTGATTGAGGTCAAACGAATATCGAATTCCTGCTCTTTATCGCGCGCATTCTGTGCAATGGCACCCAGTTTGAGCATTGGGCCCGATGCGAAGGAGGAATCCTTGTACTGGTCCAAAATCAGGTTCTCGGCGATGGAGAAAGTAGAAATGATGCCATCGGTCGAGCGGTCTTCGGGAATGAAGCCAACACCGGCGTCCAAAGACTTTCGAGGACCTGCATGGGAAATATCTTCGCCCTCCAGAAGAATTTCACCGGAATCAGGGGTGCACAGACCCAAAACGCTTTGCGCCAATTCGGTCTGGCCATTGCCCTGCACGCCCGCGACGGCGACGATTTCGCCGCGCTCTACCGCGAAGGAGACATGATCAAGAAGCGGAACTCCCTGGGGCGAAAGCATGGAGACCGCCTTGAATTCAAGTCCCCCACCGCTGGGCGCTGCGGGAGTTTTTTGGACGCGCATCATAACGGAGCGGCCCACCATCTTATTTGCCAATTCTGATTCAGAATCTTGCGGAGAGGCTTCGCCGACAACGGTACCGCGTCGAATCACGGTAATTTCGTCTGCAACAGCTCGAACTTCGCGAAGCTTGTGAGTGATGAAGACAATCGAAGTTCCCGCGTCGGCAAGCTGACGCATGATCGCCATGAGTTCATCTGTTTCTTGAGGCGTGAGCACTGCCGTTGGCTCATCAAGAATGAGGACCTTCGCCTGACGCGACAGGGCTTTGACGATTTCAACTCGCTGCTGGGCGCCGACGGAAAGATCTTCAATGAGCGCATCAGGATCAAGATCGAAACCAAAGCGCGCTGAAACCTCTTTCACGGTCTTACGCGCCTGAGCAAGATCAATCAAGCCGCTTGCCTTGGTCGGTTCGAAACCCAGTGCGATTGATTCTGCAACAGTGAACACCGGGATCAGCATGAAGTGCTGGTGAACCATACCAATGCCGGCTGCAACAGCATCACCGGGCCCATCGAAGTGAACAGGCTTTCCATCGATGAGGATTTCACCTTCATCAGGCTGGTGAAGGCCGTAGAGCACGTTCATTAACGTTGATTTACCCGCTCCATTTTCACCGAGAAGTGCGTGAATGTGGCCTTCTTCAATAGTCAGGTTGATATTGTTATTTGCGACCAGAGGACCGAAACGTTTCGTGATCCCCTTCAGCTCCAATTTCACTCTACTGCGCCCCTTCTGCGTGGTCGAGCTCCCGTTTCAGGATAGCCGAAAAAAGTGGGGCGCGATGGTCGAAAACCACCGCGCCCCAGCCTAAAATTTCCGCGTCACTTCGGGGAGTTTGCGGACTCAACCTTCAGTTCGCCCTTCTTGATCTGATCGGTGAGCTTGGTCAGCTCATCCTTCAGATCCGAGGGAACCTTGGAGTCGAAATCATGGAAGGGAGCGATGGAAACGCCACCGTTTTCCAGGGTGCCCACGTAGGGGGTTGCAGTGAACTTGCCGTTCACGGAGTCCGTGATTGCCTGCTCAACCGAAGCACCAATTTCCTTCTTGACCGAGGTCAGAACGATCGACTTGTAGTCGGGGGCAGATTCGTACCAGTCGGAGTCAACACCAATGATGTAGGTCTTTCCATCAGCCTGTGCAGCTGCTGCTGCGCCCAGGCCCACGGGGCCGGCGACAGGCATGATGATGTCGGCGCCCTGGTCGATGAACTGCTGCGCCTGCTGCTTGCCCAGTGCCTGGTCGTCGAAGGATTGGGTGAAGGAGCCGTTCTGAGCTGCCTTATCCCAACCGAGGAGCTGGACATTGGTGCCCTTGGCCTTGTTGTAGGCGGCAACGCCATCGGCAAAACCATCCATGAAGACGGTAACCGAAGGAATCTGGATACCACCGAAGGTGGCGACCTTGCCGGTCTTGGTCATGCCTGCTGCGGCATAACCCGCAAGGTAGGCGGCTTCAGCGGTGTTGAAGAGCAGTGGGCGTGCGTTCTCGACGGTGACGGTCTTATGGGAATCATCCGAGAAGGAGGAGTCAACCAGTGCGTAGTGAACATCCTTATTCTCATTTGCAGAGGCGTGGAGCGCCTTCTCGAGGTTGAAGCCAACGCCGATGATCAGGTTGCAGCCATCGGAAACCATGGATTCGGTGTTGGGAACGAAGTCTGCCGAGGAGGAGGACTCTGCCGTGTTGATCTGAATACCGAGCTTGGACTGTGCACTCTTCAGACCATTGTATGCGGACTCGTTGAAGGACTTGTCGTCCCAACCGCCTGCGTCCGAAACAGCGCAGGCCTTGAAGCTTGCACCCTTCGATGCTGCGTCGGAGCTAGATTCTGACGAGGCCTTCTGGCCGGATGAGCACGCGGTCAGCGCGAGAGTTGCGACGCCGGCAACCGCAACAAATTTGGTGAGGGTCTTCATGCTGTATTTCCTCCACATAGGTTGTGTACATCCAGAACTGGATAGACGCGAGGATGCGATGAGACCCAGAATGGGCACATGCATCACCGCTTGCGAGAACGCATAAGTGTGCTGCGTTGACGCCCACTAATGAGTTTCACCCGCCACAATTAGGCGTGTCAAGGCGGATTGGATACAGCTCGATAACGAATCTATAAAACTCATCTTTTCCGCATAATTGCGATGATTATTCATTTCTGAATCACGGTTACCCTCTCAGCATATGGGCACACTTGCGTAAAAGACCCCAAGGCCGTGCAGGCAAGCATTCTCAAATTGACACAGCTGACAAACACAGTGGGTGGCACAGCCATACGACCGTGCCACCCACGTGCGAATTCACTGCTCAATCAGATTGAAATCCTCATGATGGCAGCATCCGTTTCAGTTCTTCTTGCGACGCAGAGCAAACCCTGCACCGCCCAAGGCAAGAGCAGCCAAGACTGCAATTCCAGCTACAGAACCTGTCTTCGCAAGCTTCTTACCCTTCGGGGCCTTCGGATTCACCGCGGTGTTCGATGTTGCAGGCTGCTGAACGGCGGGGCAAGCCACCGACACGGTCAAACCTGCGGCCTCGGGAACGACGGTTCCAAAATCGGTCTCAACGGTGACGGGCAGTGAGAGTACTCCCCCTTCGGGCTTTGCAGCGCACACCGACATCGGCAACGAGGCCTTCAGAGTTGCCTGGCCTGCGCCATCGGTTGTAATAATCGATGCCTCATCGGATGCGTGCTCTTCACGCAGCGAGTTGTTAACGCTTGCATTAACGGCTACCGATCCGAAGGAGACCTTGACATTCTGGGTCTTTCCGGGGCCCTCGGAGAAGGACAGCCCACGCAAAGGCACCGTGAATTCTTGATCGGGAGTAAGCGTATCGCTGGGGAGCGTCACGCCAATTGCCTGCTTGAGGGTCGCAGCCTTGATGCCATTGTGCGCGCCAAGGTATTCGTTGAACTTATCGCGGTCGAGGTTACCCAAAACCGTCTTCGTTCCACGGGTCAGTGCCGGGAAGGTATCGCCTCCAGCAAGGAGGAAGGTCACCGATCCAACCGTGTAGTCCTTGTTCATGTCAATGGGCGCGCCATTGACGAGCAGCGAGGTAATGCGCTCACCATAAGGCTTGGAGGGATCGTAGGTGTACTGGACATTCTTTGACAGACCAAGCTTGAGCAGCGGGCGCGAGTTCTGAGAGTTCAGGTTAGTCTTCCACTGTTCTTCCAGAGCGTCCTTCACATCAGAACCCTTGATGGTCACGTATCCCAGCTCGTTCGAGAAGGGCATGACGTCATAGCTCTGCTTGTAGGTGATGGTGCCATCGCTACCGGGTTCAAGATCTGCACGCATACCGCCAGCGTTGATCATGCCGATATCGACGGGGTTGCCATCGGGGGTGTGGATCGTTTCGCGCATTGCGTCAGCGGCCAGGTTGCCCAAGGTCGACTCAATACCACGGTTACCGCCCTTTTCGATGCTTCCATCGGGGGCCTCGAAGATGCCGCGGTGGAAGCTCTCGGTGTAGCCCCGCGCCACAACCTCAGCGCCGGCAGCTGCCGAGGCCTGCTGCGCGCGGGTAACAACTGCCTTCGTCTCGGGGTCTTCACCGCACTCGTAGACGGTTGCCGCGGGGATCAGCTTGGTATCGGCCTTAACGACCTTTCCGGTCGCCGTATCGTAGGAGATCTGGATAAGGCCCAGGTTATCCGTGTAAGAACCCGAGGCGACACCCGCGAGAAGCGGATTTGCGGAGGTGAGCGTGACCGCCGAATCGACATGGTCGAACTCGTAAGGAACATGCGTGTCGCCACCCATGAGACCGTCGACATCGGGGCCCATCTTCGGGTAGTTATTCTTCACGTCATCATCAAGCATGGCGATGACGATCTGCGCGGTCCCGTCCTGCTTGAGCTGCTTCGCCAGGGTGTTGATCTTGGCGACCGGATCGTTAAAGGTCAGACCCGCAGTAGTTCCGGGGCTGAGCTTATAGGGCACGTCCCCAGCAATTGCACCGATAAATGCAACCGTCACTCCCGAGGGAGAGGTCCACAGCTTGTACTCTCCCAAGTACGGAGTGCCCGCACCCCAGGTTCCCATTCCATCAACGTTTGCAGCCAGGTAGGGAAAGTTCGTCTGAACAAACTCAGAGGGGTTCGATCCATCAACGCGCTGCTTGAAGACAGTCTGGCCCATATCCAACTCATGGTTCCCCATGGTCGAGCCCAGGGGATGCATCGTGTTGAGCGCTTCAATGGTTGGATTGTCCTTTAACGCGCCCGAGGTGTAGGGGGAGGCGCCAATATTGTCACCCAACAGGGTGAAGCTTGAGTTCGGGTTCGCTGCCTTTGCTTTCTTGAGGTAGCAATTCATCGCCGGAAGACCTGCTTCGCTGATCTTCTTTGTCTTGCGGTCCCTTTGCGGCTCAATGTGTCCGTGTACATCGGTCAGGTTGTACAGGTCCAAGGTGACGATATCGGATGCTCCGCGCTCCGTTCCGGTAGCGGGGGCCGGGGCAGGAGTCGCTTCGCTTGCCGAGGCCTCGGTAGCGGGGGCGGCGGCAGGAGCCTCGGTACTGGCTTCCGCCGTGGGGGTGGCGTCGCTGGTAGGCTCCGCGAGCGCAGTCAGCGGTGTTGCAAAGAGCGCGAGTGCCGCACCGGTTGCAATCGCCACTCGTCGTGAAGTGGTGAACATATTGCGTGTTCCTCTCGTGATGGTTGGTGAGGGTCAGAGGGTCTTACGGCGCAGCGCACAACCGATTGCCGCCAGGGCCAAGGCTCCCGCAATCAGCGGAATGCTTCCCATGACACCGGTCGAGGCCAAAGTGGAGCGCTTCGGAGTTGCTGCAGATTGCGGGGTGGGTTGCGTGGGCGCGCTCGGGGAGGTGGAGGCCTGCCGGGAAGGGTCGCTGGTCGGTGCAACACTTGGATTGTTGATCGGAGTGATGAGATTCAAACCGATGATTTCTGGATTGTGGTCCGAGGCGCGGTAGGGGTTATCGGCCTCGAAAGCCAAGTAGGCGTTGTAGTTGGCACGCGAGTATTCGAAAGCAATACTCTCTTGCGCGTTCACTGCCCACGACTTCACTTCAGTGATCAACGGGTGTGCTGCAGAGTTTGCAAAGACGTGGTCCATCGATCCCGAGCGACCACCATAGACATAGGAAGAGTCGCCGTGACCTGACTCGTGGGTCCAACCGGCATCGGTCAGAACTTTCAGCGGATCTTCCTTGGAATAGGCGTTGAAGTCACCAACAAGCACAGTTGGAGTTCCATCGAAACGCTGAGCAAAAGTGGCAAGTGCTCGGGCCTGCTTCACGCGGACTCCATTGGAGTTGCCCTGCCCGTCACCATTGTCGGTATTCGCAGCAGCTTCTGCACCAGACAAGTTCTTCGGCACAGACCCCTTCGACTTAAAGTGGTTGGCAATAACGACGAAATTCTTGCCCTCGTGGTTTGTATCAGTGATCGGCTTGAATTCTTGAGCAAGCGGCTGGCGTGCGAGCCCCGTGTATACGGGGTCATCAAAAATGACTGAGTCACCAACCGGGGTAATCCTCGCCTTCTTATAGATCAAGGCAATACGGATGACATCTTCGTTCGCAGGAACGGTTGAGGGGCTGGGGACATAGGCCCAGACCTCGGATCCGGCAGCCGTATTGAGTGCATTGACTAGGCTCTTGAGCGCACCGTCACGGTCACTACTGACACCGGACGCTACGGGGTTTTCGATTTCTTCCAGTGCCACGACGTCGGCATCGATCGTGTTAATCGCCTGCACGATCTTGGTCTGCTGGTTCGCAAAAGCCTGCGATGACCAGGCGCCGCGGAGCTTGCAGTTCTTGTCGGTCACGTACTTGTGGTTGCGGTCTTCGTATCCCTTGCATCCGGGTTCATTTTCACCCAGATCAGAGAAGTAGTTGAGGACGTTGAAGGTTGCGACCTTGGTATCACCGCTCACTGTTGGTACAGCGGGGCGCTCCCCCGTGATGGCGACCGGAGAGCGATCAGGGTAACCAGCGGTCATCTGTGTGGGCTGGAAAACGAAGCTTCCAAAGCGTGATTCCAAGACAACGGGTTTAGTGAAGGTGACATGGTAGCCCACGCGCGCAGGCGCTCCATTAGCCAAGTAGGCGTAGCGCTCTTTGTGCCCATTCTGCTTGAAATTCGTCAGGTCCGTGGTGGAGGCGTCATCTAGATCAATTGTCTTAGCGGCGTTTTCAGCCTCGTAGGCTTGAGCGGCAGCACCGGGGGCAACAACGTCAGTGGCGGTTCGCAAAACCTCGGTTCCGGGGGTCAACGAGAGTGTCCCGTAGCGGTTCGTCTGGTAGTTATCCGTGATTGTCCACGTGTCCTTGGGCAGAACCAGCATGGATTCAAGCGCTTCCATCTGGTCTCGAGTTGGCACACTGCTCAGTTCCGTGGGTTTAACGGGATCGCATCCGCTCACTGCAGTGATCTTTTGCGGAAGCAGTTGAGTCAAACTCTGCGTTGAGGCGGTTGCATTCTTAACGCCCGCATATTCAGCAACCTTGCCTTTGACGACAACACAGTCACCGATGGAAGGCATTGATGCGGAGGACTTCCCCATAAAAACGAAGAGGCCATCGGAGGTGCTTCGCGTAGGATCCCAGCTTCCGCCTGTTCCGGGGGTTTGGATGGTGAAGCCCTCGAGGCCCTTGAGGTTTGCATTCTCGCCCTTGGGATAGGCCGCGGTTACAACACCTTTGGTTTCAACGGTTTGATTAATCAGGTGAGAGTCATCTCCATCACCTGGGGTTTGGATATCGCCGATGCTCACCAGCGTCGGTGCCGCGCGGTCCTCGCCCGGGGCTTGCGAGGCCTCGGCAGTAGGAACGGAAGCCGCCTCCTCTGGGGATGCAGTTACTGCCTCGGGCGCAGGAGATACCGTTTCCGCATCATTTCTTGGTGTTTCACCTCCTGCTGGATCAGCGAAAGCCGCAATGGGCATCCCCATGAGCGAGAGTGTCGCAAGGGCGGTCACCAGTGTCCGATTCTTCGCATGCAGCATGTGCATCTTCCTCTCAAGGCGAACGAATCCGTATGCAGAAAACAGCAGGTATCGTCTACGAGGACAGAGCAGGCCCACTCCTGACCTGTTACCCCAATCAGTCAAAAGGTTAGTCCTACTCAGAAGGCCTAAAGGACGTTTTCCCAAAATCTCAGTATCACTTTTGAGAATCATCAGGTCATACTCAGATAAAGGGGAATGAGCGTCCATTTACTGCAACTTTCTCCACAGCTGAGGAGATATTCACTACTGTGGGAACATGTCTATACCTACTCCTTCCCCAGCCCAGCCTTCAACGACGCAAGCTCCTGTGGATGCTCAGCCTCCTGCACTCGCAATTCGTGGTCTCGTGAAGATTTTCGGAAACCTGGTCGCCGTCGCAAACCTCAACCTTGACATCCCCAAGGGCTCCTTTTACGGCTTCGTCGGCCCCAATGGTGCAGGCAAGACAACCACCCTGAACATGGCTACCGGCCTACTCAACCCCGATCAGGGAACCGCCTACGTCAATGGGATTGATGTGTGGAAAGACGATCACGCGGCTCGCGCGCAGCTCGGCGTCATGCCCGACGGCATGCGCTTACTTGACCGCCTCTCAGGCCCAGACTTCCTAGTGCACGTTGGAATGCTTCGCGGATTGGATCGGGAAACTGCCCGCCAGCGCGCTCACCAGCTTCTGGACACCCTGGACCTGACCGATGCTGGAAAGAAACTCATTTCGGACTACTCAGCGGGCATGACGAAGAAGATTTCCTTGGCAGCAGCACTCATTCACGCTCCTTCTCTGCTGGTTCTTGACGAGCCCTTCGAGGCCGTTGACCCCGTTTCGGCGGCAAATATCCGTCAGATCTTGCAAGACTTCACTTCCCGCGGGGGAACGGTCATTCTCTCCAGTCACGTCATGGCAACAGTTCAGCAGCTGTGTACCCACGTCGCGGTGATTAATCACGGGCAAGTACTGGCCTCTGGCACAACCGAAGAGGTCGCAGCGGGAATGTCCCTTGACGAACGTTTTGCCCAGCTGGTTGGCGGCGTTCACACCAGCGAAGGACTGTCATGGCTGGCCAACTGATTCGCATGAAACTGCGCATCATGTGGAATACGGTGCGCAGTCAGACGGCCGTTTTGATTTTCTCGATCATCGGTATCTTGTACGGTTTGGGTTTCACGGGCTTTGCCTACTTTGGCATTGCCAAGATTGCGACCATGACGATTCAAGCTCCATGGGTATTCGTCATGCTCCCTGGCCCCGTGATTTTTATGGGATGGATCATCTGCCCGGTGATCATGGCATCGATGGATAACTCTCTTGAGCCGCGCCGACTTTCTCCCTTTGTCGCGCCTACACATCAGCTCGCGCGCGCACTTATTGCCGCTTCATGCGTGAGCATCGGTGCAATTTTCTCTGGACTCTTCATCATTCTTCCCGCATGGTTCTATCTATTCCGCGGGCAATGGGCCATGGCTACAGGATCACTCCTTGCCGGGCTGCTCACACTTCTGACCGCAATCGTCTGGGCAAAGGCAATCACGACTTGGGCGGGAAACCAGATTCAAAAAGATTCGACGCGAAAGAACTTAGCGGGCTTCATTGGGACCATGGTGTTCATTTCTGTCTTCGCACCGATGGGGATCTGGTTCCAACTCATTGCCAAGCATTTCTCTTATGATACGGTGCTGGCAGCGCTTCCAGTCGTTTACACAACGCCTTTTGGTTCCTTCTTTGGAGTAGTCGCTTCTCTGAGCGACAGTGATTACCTCACGGCAGGGATCCGTTTCATGATTGCTGCCGTCACCACCGGCGCGGCTTGGTTCCTGTGGCTTAGGGTTCTTGGACCTGCGATGCACGGAGTATCGCGCCCGGTATCTGCGCAGGCTCAGCAGGCAATTAAAGAGGGACGCTATCACGTTGATGAGGAGCTTGCGTCCAAAGAACGTGAGCAGCAGCGACAGGATTCACGTGCGCTGGGACTGAAGTACGTGCAACGCTGGGAAGCACTTGGTCTCTCACCACAGAGTGCTTCTATGGCAACGAAGACCGTTTACTACTGGCTTCACGATTCGCGTCTGACAACTACTCTAGTGTCCAGCATTTTCTTCCCCTTCATGGCAGTTCTCATGAGTTTCCTGATGGACAGCGAAAGCCGCAGTGAGGTGCCCTTCTCCTTCAATTTCTTCCTGTACCTTGCTCCTTTGCTCATCGGGACGACAATCGGGGCAAATATGCAATACGACTCCACTGCAGCATGGATTCCCATCGCTTCTGGAGTTCGTGGCTCTCAAGACCGCTTGGGACGCCTGTTTGGCTCCTTGGTGCTGATCACTCCGGTTGTCCTCATCGCAGATAGCATTGCGAGCACCATCTTGGGTAATACTCTTGCCGACACCGCCTGGGTTTTGGGCCTGTGCATACTTCTTTTGGCTGCATCTTCTTCAACGGCGCTGATCATTGGAAGTCGCTGGGTCTATCAGGTCCAGCAGCCAGGGGCTTCTCCCCTGAGTACCCGTGGAACTGGATCGGGCATGGTTGCGATGTGGGCGACCTCGGCTGCAACACTCGGGGGGCTTCTTGGCGCACTTCCCGGGTGGTTGGCCCTGCATTTTACCGCCGGTCACACGATCGCATTCATCGGAGCTTTCGTATTCTCACTTGCGTGGAGCGCAGGCCTTATTGCGATTGCAGTCAAGTGGGGTGGAAAACTCTGGGACCGTTACAAGGTCGAGATGCTCAACAAGATGCAGTCTTGGCCCGGACGATAAGCGATATTTTCCCTGGCGCTAGCGTTCACTAGTCAACGCTCAGTAACCAACGCTCAGTGTTAACCGCCTACTGTTCAGCATCCAATGCTCAGTAAGGGATAAACATAGGGGGTGTGGCCCGCAGGAATTCCTGCGGGCCACACCCCTAACTACGCTATGTTCAGCGAGCCTGGTAGGTCAGGCAGTCCGCACTGGTCGAGCCCACGCGAATCGCAGAAGCGGTGCACTCAAGATCGGTGTTGAAGGAGCAATCCGCCTTCTGGCAGGCACCCACAACGGGGCTCTTGCGCTCAAGACCGCCGCGAACAGACAGCGGAACGAAAGTAGAGCAGGTGCGTCCGTATCCGATGGTAACGGCGCCGGCAGCGCAACCATTGTTGTTGTAGGAGCACTCGGAAACGGAGCAGTCCTGAACCAAGGGGAGGTCGATGGTCGTCATGTTGATCTCCTTGAAGAGTCGGTATAAAGAATGAAGACACTCCAAGAATGGCGTAATTAAATTCAAAATCCACTACATCCAGTTTTTCCGCGAAATACCGCCACTTTAAGGCGCATCAATACACGAAATACAAGAGTATTTACGAAACATTCCAACCGGCTATTGACCTTAGGCAAGCCTGCGCTGATCAAAGCGAATTTCACCAAAGAAGCAGCTGTTTTCACCTCTGCGTATCCTTTCGCTTAGCCGTTTTGATCAGTCTTCAAGCAGCTCGGCATTTTCCAGCCAGGCTTCCTCCAACTCCTCAATTTCGGCACGCAAATCCGTGGACTGCGTAGAAAACGATGTCATCTCATCCAAGACGGAAGGATCCGTTGCTACCTTTTCGGCCAAAAGGGCAAGCTCGGCCTCGACCTTTTCCAAGCGCGCACGAAGACTTTCAATCTTTCGTTCCAGGCGCGCGGCTTCTTTCTTCGCCGCTCGCCTGGCCGCCGAATCCGTCATCCCTGCGCTCTTAGTACTGTCAGATGATTCCCCACCCGATGTATTTTCAGATTGACTAGGGCGCACCGCGCTTTCAGCACCGCTGGAAGCATCCGCAGCGAAAGTGCCGCCACCGGCCTCGCGAATGCAAAGGTACTCCTCTACCCCACCGGGAAGGGCACGCAAGCTTCCATCCCCCAAAAGCGCAACTTGGTGGTCGGTCACGCGTTCAAGCAGGTAGCGGTCGTGGCTGACGACAACCAGAGTTCCCGGGAAGGCATCCAGCAGGTCTTCCATTGCCGCCAAAGTATCCGTATCCAGATCGTTCGTCGGCTCGTCAAGAAGAAGAACATTCGGTTCAGCCATAAGCAGGCGCATGAGCTGCAGACGTCGTCGCTCACCACCGGAAATCTCTGAAATCCTGGTCCATGCACGCTCTCGAGTAAACCCCATCCTCTCGGTCATTTGCGAGGAGGAGACTTCCTTGCCGTCAACGATCACGCTGTGCGCAACCTGATCGACGGCCTCGACAACGCGCATATCTGAAAGACCGTCAAGCTCGTGGGTATCTTGCGAAAGCGTGGCCACCTGAACGGTCTTTCCACGCTTCACGCGCCCGCTGGTCGGTTCCAGATCCCCTCGAAGCAGATTGAGAATCGTCGTTTTTCCCGCGCCATTCACACCGACTACACCGACTCGTTCGCCCGGAGCGAGGCGCCACGTCACGTGGTCGAGAATTGTGCGTTGGCCGCCTTCTGGAGTTGGGAAGGTTACGGTGACGTCCTCGAGGTCCAACACGTCTTTCCCGAGGCGCGCGGTCGCCATTTTCACCAGCTCGACGCTGTCCCTGGGCGGGGGAACGTCAGCAATTAGAGCTTCGGCGGCAGCAATATGAAACTTCGGTTTGGAAGTTCGCGCGGGGGCACCTCGGCGCAGCCAGGCCAATTCCTTTGTCAATAGGTTTGCGCGTTTCTTCGCAGCGACATCAGCTTGACGAAGGCGCTCCGCTCTAGCCAGGGTGTAGGCAGCGTAGGAGCCGTCGTAAATTTCAACGTGGCCGGGAATCTGAGGCCGAGAACCGCCCGGATCAATCCCGGGAACAACCTCCCAAATCGTTTCGCACACAGCGTCCAAGAACCAACGGTCGTGGGTCACCGCAATGAGAGCGCCGCTTGCACCCGGACGAGCAAAACGCGCATTCAGATGCTGAGCAAGCCATGCGACACCTTCCACGTCTAGATGATTCGTCGGCTCATCCAAACAAACGACATCCGAGGGCAACGCAAGAACTCGCGCCAGATCAACGCGACGACGTTGCCCACCAGAAAGTGTTCCAACCCGAGCATGCAGGTCGATATCAGAGAGCAAACCGGCGTGGATATCGCGAATTGAGGGCTGCGAGGCCCATTCATATTCTTCAAGTCCAGGGTGTACCGCATCCATCACGCGCGCGTCATCGTCAAGATGATCGCCCTGCTCAAGCATGACAATGCGTAGGCCATCGCGGGTGATAATTCGGCCATCGTCAGGTTGCTGCAGGCCCGCAACCAAGCGCAGAAGCGTTGATTTTCCCGCTCCGTTGGGGCCAAGAATACCGATCCGAGAAGAGTCTTCGACACTGATATCGACACCCGCAAGTAGTTGGCGCGAACCGGCAAGGGCTCCCAGTGACTGCGTCCCCAGTAAGTGGGCCACTCTTAGCTCTCCTCTTCTTCTACGATTGCTCCCACTGCGGGGCCAGAGGCCGGTAGGACTGCACTAACTTCACTGCTTGTTCGAAGAGCTTCAGCGAGTTCATCGGCATGTTTGCTATCACGAGCAAGGACAGCAATGGTCGGCCCCGAGCCCGAAAGGATCACTGCGCAGGCACCCGCATCCTTTGCGTCGTGAATCGTTGTTGCAAGTTCGGGGTACAGGTGAAGAGCCGGCGCCGTCAGGTCATTACACAGCAGTGAAGCAAGTGTGTCGGCATCTGCGCAAAGCGCATGTCTTTCCGCCTCACTCAGCTGTGCTGGAACGCCGCCTTCTCGCAGCTGGTCAAGGGTTCGAAAAACCTCGGGGGTCGACAGGCCGTGGCGTGCACGCGCCATCACCCAGTAATGACACGGCCACAAGGACTGGTCCGAATCAAGCAAGGAGGTCAGGCGGTCACCCCTCCCCTGCCCCAGAGTCATTCCACCCATGATGCAGGCGGGAACATCTGCACCCAAGGTGCGGCCAATCTGGCAGAGCTGTTCAAGCGTTAATCCCAGTCCCCACAGCTGATTGCAGGCAACCAGAGCAGCGGCGGCATCAGCGGAGCCTCCGGCCATTCCTCCGGCTATCGGAATGCGTTTATCAACGTGAATACTCACCCCGGCAGCAGTCTGAGCCCAAGGACCGGCTGCAGCAAGTTTTTGAAGCGCACGCGCTGCTCGATATGCCAAATGGGTAGTGGGATCAAGATCTGCCATCGCCGCTGTTGCGACCTCATCGACCGAGCCATCGGCACCGTAGGCCACCGTTTCAATGTGGATCCCAGGCGACTTTGAGGTGCGTACGGTCACGCTCTCACGAACATTCAGGCACTCAAAGACTGTCACCAGTTCGTGATATCCATCAGCATCCGGGGCACCCGCACGAAGGATGACATTGACCTTCCCGGGTGCCGATGCACGTACCTCACGCACGGGGCTGCTCCACCCCGCCTTGTTCGCTCTCCTGAGTTGATTGTTCAGTGTCCTGAGCAGCGCGGCGCTCCTTCGCGTAACGATCCTGCTCGGGAAGAGGAATCTTGCCCTCAGCACGCATTTCAAGCAAAACTGAACCGAGACGCACGTAATCGTCAATCCCCAGCTTTTCGCCTCGGATCGAGGAATCTACCCCAGCGCGATCGCACAGCTCCTGCGCGGCCTCGGCACTGCCAGCCCAATTCTTCAAAGCGGCACGCAGTGTCTTCCGGCGCTGGGAAAATGCCGTATCGCAGACCTCGAAAGTGGCAAGACGCAAGGAGGCATCCCCGCGCGGGGTCTTTGAGCGCTGAAGCTCTACCAGTGCGGAATCCACGTTGGGGACGGGCCAAAACACCGAGCGTCCAATGGTTCCCGCGCGGGTTGCCGTTCCGTACCACGCGGCTTTCACCGAAGGAACCCCGTAGGTACGCGAACCCGGCTGAGCAGCCAGGCGATCGGCGACCTCGGCTTGAACCATTACCAGTGCCGCTTCCAAGGAAGGGAAGGACTCCAGCATGGAAAGCAGCAAGGGAACCGCAACATTGTAAGGAAGATTCGCCACCAAGTGCGTTGGCACCGGCCAATCATCGTCAAAGTCCTCGAGGCCATTAATCTGAACGGCATCGCGGTTGATGACATGGAGGCGCTCCGCGGCCTCGGGCATTCGCTGTGCGACGGTCACTGGAAGCGCACGGGCAAGCACCGGATCGATCTCAATGGCGCGTACCTGTGCCCCGGCTTCAAGAAGTCCAAGGGTCAACGACCCCAGTCCAGGCCCGACCTCAATGACTTGCGTTCCTTCACCAATTCCCGCGTCTCGCACGATGCGTCGAACAGTACCGGCATCATGAACAAAGTTCTGTCCCAAGGTTTTAGTCGGGCGCACCCCCAGTGCCTGGCAAATCGCATGCACTTCAATAGGGCCAAGCAACCCGCTCTCGCTGGGCTGGGCGTCACTGGGCACATTCGGCGTGGAATATCGACGGGGAGAAGTCACGCTCCCATCCTAAAGGATCAGTACCATCCAACGGAGTTTGAATGCCCCAGAGCAGAGCAGGGTGTCCCATAGCGTCCGGCGATGTACCCCAAGCCCCACTTGATCTGCGTGACCGGGTTGGTTTGCCAATCCGAGCCCGCCGAAACCATCTTGCTTCCCGGCAGTGCCTGCGGAATGCCGTAGGCGCCGGAAGAGGAGTTCTTCGCGTAGGGGTTCCAGCTGGACTCACGGTTCCACAGTGCAACCAAGCATTGGAATTCGGAGTCTCCCCATCCGCGAGCGCTCACCAGGGGTTTAGCCAAAGAACGAGGATCCTCACCCGAATAGGTCAAGGGAATATTGGCCGTGACCATCGCCTGGGCAACTTCAGCTGAGTTTCCGCCCGCTGCAGTAATCTCCGCGGCCGTTGAGAGTGTCCCGAGCTTCGCGCGGTAACGGATTGATTTCGTTCCGTCGGCTTCGGTCTTTTCTTCCAGCGTTGCCTTGGGGTCCAGACCGGCTTCAATCAGCGCCTTGGGAGTGACTTCCTTGGTCCCGACCGAACGAATCTGCGCGGTAGGTTCGCGAGTGACCTTTGAGTTCAACGGTGCAGCATATGCTTCCCCACCGTCAACGTTTTCGCTCCAGGTCAGTTCTTCAGATTCGCCTTCAACGCCCTTCGTGGTGACTTGTTCTTCACCGACGAAAAGTTGGTCGGAATCTTGACGGTGTTCCTCGAAGGGAATCGGCACCTTCCGCGGCGCAAGCGCACGCGAAACCCGGTGAACATCGATGGTCAGGCCGTCAGTATTCTTAACCTCAACGCGGTCCAGGGGTCCCAGGTTGATTTTTTCTTTATCCAAGATGGCCCGAGTGTCCATGCCTTCACGCGCGGTGACCTGACGCGAGCTTCCGTCGACGTTAATGGTGACGGTGCGTGTCTGAGTGACCAAAGGAGTCAGACTGGAACGCGAATAGGAACGGTCGACGGCAAGAACGGCTTTTGTCGAATCTGCCCCAAGGCCTGAGAGCACGCCTTCGGCTGAAGGCGCGGTCGACCACAGGGTTGTTCGGTCTCCGTTAATGGTCAGAGTGTAGGGCTTCGCTGTGCGCACCACGATCGTCTGCCCATTTGCAATGTATTGCGAGGCAGCGGGCTGAACTTGGTCGTGTTCACCGAGCTCGATATCCGCTTGGCTTAGAACACCCGAAACGGTGTGCGACCAAGTAGAAACCGGGTAGGCAATACCATCAACTTCAAGGTTCACGGTTGAATGTGCACGGGCAATGCCCACTCCCGCGACCATAAACATGGCCAGGCTGGCTGCGCCTGCACCTGCTACGACACGACGTTTCGTCGGTGCCCATGAAGCGGTGCGGCCGTGGCGGGCTGCGTTCACAGAAGCCCTAGTGCTCGAGCGCAAGCGGGCCACTGGCCCCATCCGGAACGGGCCTGAAGCGCCTGTGCGCGTTGGGTTTGTTCTGCTGCCGAGGCCTCGGAGGGCAGTCCGGTGCCGCCCATTGCGCGCCACGTGGAGGCAGAGAATTGGTAGAGGCCATAGTAGCCGTTACCGCTATTCCTTGCGGGGTTGCCGCCCGATTCACAGCGGGCCAGCGCTGCCCAGACTCCGTCTCCGCTCACCGTTGCCGATGATGACGAGGCCGAGGACCCTGAGTTCGAAGAGGAGCTTGCTGAAGTGGTTTCCTTGGTGCCGACCTTGACGATCTGCTTGACCGGTTCGGTACGGTTTTCGCCCAGCATCTGGCTGACGACCTCTTGGCCATCACGACGCTCCACGTAGAAACTGCGCTTGATGGAGCCGTCGGAGCCTTCCTGAACAACGCGCTTAGTGCCCTTGGCCAGGCTGGAGTCTTCTTGTTCCTCTACTTCCTTGGCCAGAGTTTCTTCGCGTTCTTCCGTGCCGCGTTGAACGCGGGTGACCTTGAGGAATACGCCCTGATCGTCACTTGAGAAAGTCACGCGGTCAAGGGGCGAAACCTGAACCCCTGCCTGCTGGAGTAGGTCCGAGGCGTGAGCACCTTGGCGCGCGTCAACGGTGTGGGTTTGCCCATCAGCAATAACGCGGATATTCCCGGTTGCAGTAAGTGCAGGAAGGGTCGCTCGAGAGGTTGAACGGTCAGCAGCGATCACCGCGCCGGTGGTGCCGACCTCGCTCATGAGGTTGTTGATATCCGTAGCGGTGGACCACGTCGGGGTTGAAACACCGTTGATATCGACCAAGTAGCGCTGCGCGCGACGCACGACGACGGTTTGTCCATTCGTCACGCCTTCTTGAAGGGAAGGCGCAACCAGATCATGGGGAGAAACTTCTACACCCGCAGTTGACAGAACGTCAGAGACCTTGCCCATGAATCCCGATACGGGGATGGAGACACCATCAACTTCCAGGGTGACATCTCTAAATGACGTGGCTACCGATGTCCCGGCGATACCGGTGACGGCAAGTGCTGCAACTGCAGCGCTGGCAATGACTGCCTTGCGCGAGGGGTGGAAATTCACGTAACTCCAGACTTCGTAGGATTCGCCCTGGCAGCTTCATAGAAGCGCAACTCGCATGCGAGCCTGCGGCGAACGAACAGTTCACACGCTACAGGGTCCCGAATAGACCAAGCGAGCGTTAGTGATGGGGACCATAAACATTTACACCATTAATCACATTCGTCACATGAGTAACAGAAGTCCAGGTTTATGAGATGAGAGATTGATTGCTCAAATTGGCGTTTATTCAGTAACGAACATTAGGATAAGGGCAGATTTCAACCGCTTCGATGAAGGGACCGTGAATGATGATGTCACGTCACCGCGGGATTTGGGCGTTTGCTACATGCGTACTCTTGGGAGTATCCATGGCAGCTTGTGGCTCCGGATCCACAACGGGCGACGGCTCAGAGCCGAGCTTCGAGAAGACCGTCTTCTTTAGTACCGCGCCGAATGACAAACTGCGTGACCTCAGCTCCGTATCCCCTCAGCCCGAAGGCAAGGAAACTTTCAGCGCCGAGGACTCAAAGCTTTTCCTTGGCAGCTACTCACTGCGTTTTGATGGCACATCAAAATCCGTCAACGCCTACACTGACCGCGGTTCTTTCCGCTTCACTCTTTTAGGCGCATCAAAACTTCCTCAAACGACCAAAGATGGAAAGTCAATCATCAAGATCGACTACAAGTTTGAGAACCATTCAACTGGCGCAAAGGAATCGCCCGATAACGCGCTGCGCTGGGTTTTCTACGCAAGCACATCACCGCTTCCTGGAACTGATGAGGCGAAGGCACTCCTAGCTGGTTCAGGCGATCGCAATGATGTCCCGATTTTTAAGCTTTCCGATGTGGATGCACAGCTATTGAAGGCCCCCGATTCCAGCCAATTTACCTCCGATGACCCGCAGGTGAAGGACGCTCAGGAACCCCAGGGATACACCGGTTACCAGGCTGAGAATAAGCAGAAAACCTACTCATCCCTTTTCGTCGCACAGGGCGATCCGAATTCGACCAAGTTCTCCTTGGCTATGTGCACAAACGGTAAGGGATTCACCCCGGACATCTACTGCCAGACCGTCCAACCTCTGGAGGCAACGATCAAATGACCTTCTCACGCTTTTTCACACGCACCATTGCGGCCTTGAGCATTGTCACTCTTGCTTCCTTTGCACTCCCATCCGCTGCTCACGCTGACGATTCCGTCGATCAACTCAAGAAGAATGACCCCACCGCATTCGAATGGCTCGAAGGCGTGCAGGAAGTCAATCAGGGCGACCAACTCGTCATCCCCACCAAGGTCAAGCTCGCCGATTTTGAAAAGCGAAAGTCGGATGAAGCCGATAGTAAAAGTTCGAAGTTCGCAACCCCATTCGCGGTCTATTCCGACGCGGCATTGGATGTGGATCTAGGGTTTGAGCTCGGCACGTACGGAGCTTATGAAGGTATTTCAATCTCACCCTCGTGGATCACTCTGCAGTCACGGTCACACGCAAGCCCCCTTGCAGACATCACTGGCTCTTCAGGCTGGGGTTTGCTCCCCATGTACTACCTTGTTCAATACAACGACTTGCAAACCGGCAAGCTTCTTGAACACCCGATCGTTCGCCGCATTCGCGTCAGCGACAAGGGCTTCCTTCCCCGCCCGCAAAACATCTCAGTGGACGAGGAAGCCAACGGTACTTTCAGCGTGTCATGGGATCCGGTCGAAGGCGCTGACTCCTACTATGTCGTCTTTCTCAATTCCACCGATAAGGACGGAAAGACTAGGCTCAACCCAAGGCTTGTTGCATCGACAAATCAGACCTCGTGGAATTCTGATCAACGAGCTGATGACGAACCCCAACGAGATCGCACTCTGAACACCGCACTGGATGCATTCCTGACCGTCCAGGAAGATTCCAAAGGCAGCTCACACGAGGGCTGGCTGACAGACGAGGAGCTTGACCGCATCCTCAACAGCAAGGGAACTCAGGTCGCGGTAATCGCGAAGAAGAACGCGAAGATCTCGAAGATGTCCGATTTTATCGATATCGGAAATACCCTTGGAAATACGCCTATTCGAATTGCTTCCAACGCACAGCGCCAGCTTGGTCTGGATCGCTGGGAATTCGATAATTTGAGTGACCTTCCCGCTCAAATCCCCATGACGATGGCCGATGGGCACACTCGTATGCAGACTTTGGTTGTCGATCCCGAAAAGAGCTGGGTTGAGAGCTCAAACCCGAAGACGGTCAAAGATCCTCAAGCAAAACTCCACGTTGTCTACCACATCGGAAAGACTCGATTCACCAGTTCCTACATTGTCAATAACTTCGATCCATCAACCTACACCGAGGATCTCCAGAAGCTGAAGAAGGATCAGGAAGAGGCACATACCGGTTACTTTGCCTCCAATCTGACCTACACCAAGGAAGTCCAGAAGAAGGAATCCAAGGACAATGTGGCGCGAACCTTCCCAGATACTCCCGTGCAGGTGCTGGGGACAACGCCGCTGTCAAAGTACATCGCAGCAAACCTCATGAACGGTTACACAGACATTTCACTTGCTGATTTTAAGGAGGCAACTTCCTCTCAGCGAGTCTGGGATGCACTCGAAGAAGCAAAAGATCAGAACGGCCTAGTTCCTTTCATTATTGATGCAAATGTTTCAACGAACGACATGGTTCTTCACGTCAAGCTTGGAACAACCGGTGCGACTGACCAGCATCTATCACCCAAGGACTACTCCGCCCAGATCAACTCTTCAGCGGACAAGGTTGTTGCCGAGATCATCAAGCCGGGCATGGATGACGCAGCAAAGGTACGAGCAATCAACTCGTGGATTATTGCCCATACGACGTACAACTACGAGAGCCTGAAGCGGACTGATGAGATCTGGGCAAACCCAGATCCAAAGACGCATAGGCTCCCCCCTGAACTCACTCCCGACCACGATGCAGGTGGCATTTTCTTCAAGGGAACGACCGTCTGCGAAGGTTACGCAAACGTCTTCCAGCTCCTGGCGACGAAATCGGGTCTCAGTTCGGTTGTTGTGACCGGTGATGTCACCCGAACGAATGGTTCTAAATCTGGACATGCATGGAACCAGGTGAAAGTTAACGGAACCTGGAAGACCGTTGATACCACGTGGAATGACGGTGGCGATTCCGGCGACCCTGCGGTTGAGACAAAATACCTGATGATCCCGAATAACGATCCGCTTCTGACCAGGAACCGCGTTTGGAAGGATCCTGCACTGAAGAAGATCCTCTAAGTAGATTCGGTCTCTACGTCAGTGGTGGGGTCTCCCGACAGGGAGGCCCCACCACTGTGTTTCATCCTCAACTCAAGCAGTTACGACATGCGCCCAAGCATCCACCAGCGCCTCACTATCCCGTTAGCCGAGCGCTTACCAGTTTCCGTAGACTCGCTCGGTATTTTCCGTCAGGCGCTCACACGCGAGCTGCTCTGAAACACCCCAGAGCTCAGCCATAAAGCGCACGGTATATGCCATGACATAGGAAGCATTGGGGCAGCCCCTCCATGGAACCGGGGTCAAGTAGGGAGCATCCGTTTCAACCAACACCAGTTCAGGCGGAAGGAGCGCAAAGGCTCGACGGAGGTTGTCATTAGCCGGATAGCTAATTGGCCCTGCAAAAGACGCATACCAGCCATTCTCAGCCAAAATATCGGCCATCTGCGCATCACCAGAAAAACAATGGAAAACAATGCGCTGATCCGAACGCGCGCACTCACGCAGCAGGGCAATGGAGTCCTCATGAGCATCACGGTCATGAATCTGCAGCGGCAAATCGTGGCGAGCAGCCATTTCGATGTGCGCGCGGAAGGACTCCTTCTGGGCCTCGCGACCGGGATCAGCGGTACGGAAATAATCCAAACCACTCTCCCCCACAGCAACCACCAGCGGGTCACTCAAGCGTTCCTCCACGGCGGACAAGGCCTCGTCAAGGGGAATATGGTGCTCACGCACTTGGGGAAGCAAACCATCGGGGGAAAGATCGGCACAACCGGCGTGCAAGGCGGCCTCGTTAGGGTGGATCGCGAGGGCAACACGAACTCCCTCATGCGCCCGGGCAAGCTCAAGCATCGGATCAAAATCTGGCAGCTCGCAGGCACTGGAAATCATTCGGGTCACGCCTACTTGGCGTGCACGCTGCAGCTGTTCCTCAAGGGGCATCTTGACCCCATCCGCGCGGGGGATCTCTTCTTCGCGGACGGGAAGATGTGTGTGATTATCTATAACCGGCAGAGCCAAGGGATTGGGAGGATCCGGCCAGGGACGAAGCTTACGCTTACCCATACCGCCTCCTCAGTGCTCCCACACGACGGACTCGCGCACGTGCTGTGCGGCCTCGTCCCCCAGAAGCTGGCGGACCAGCTCAAAACCAAGTTCTAGAGCAGTGCCCGCTCCCCTGCTGGTCACAATGTTTCCATCAACGACGACGCACTCCGACTGAGCCTGCGCACCTCCCGCGCTCAGGGCATCCATGAAGCCAGGATTTGCAGTGGCGCGCTTGCCCTGAAGAACTCCCAGTTCGGCCAGAATCGAAGGGGCAGCGCAGATCGCAGCGGTCTTTTCTCCAGCCGAGGCACGACGCAACAATTCCTCGCGCACGTGCTCATTTGCCTTCAGCCCAAGCGTTCCGGGTATACCACCCGGCAGGAAGACAACGGTGTAGGAAGCTAAATCCACATCTGCAAGCATGAGGTCGGAAACGAGCTTGATCCCATGCGAGCTGACAACGTGACGCTCATTTTCAATCGAAATGAGATCCGCGCGGATGCCCGCTCGATACAGGGCGTCGACGACCGCAAGGGCTTCGATTTCCTCGAATCCGGTTGCAAGCAGGACAGCGACGCTATCCGTCGTTGCCAGAGTATTAGGCGTTGGCATAGTTCCTCCTCAGGTGCGCAGCTCGGATCATCTTCCAAAAGCGCTGCATACTTTCAGGGTAACGCAGGCTTGCGCCCATCGAACTCGCGGCTACTCTGAGCGAAGCGCTTCAACGGGGTCTTGGCGAGAAGCTCGCGAAGCCGGAATCAAACCAGCAACCACGGTCAAGCCAACCGAAATTGCCACCAATACCGCGGCTGTCAGCGGGGAAAGCTGGGCAATGTTCTTCACCTGGAAACCCTGTTCAGCAATCGCATTGACCAGGCCACAGATCCCGTAGGTCACGCCAACACCGATAATACCTGCGATCAGACCCTCGATGAAGGTCTCGGCGTTGAAGACCGCAGAAACATTACCCTTTGAAGCACCGATCGAGCGGAGAATACCAATTTCTTTCTTGCGTTCAAGAACGGAAATGTAGGTGATGATCGCGATCATAATCGAGGAAACAACCAGCGAAATCGATACGAAGGCAATGAGTAGCCACGAAATCACATTGACGATCTTCGTCACCGAACTCATGAGCATGCCCATGACATCGGTGTAGGTGATGACCTGATCGGTTTTGCCCGCGCTTTCCTTGTCTGCGTTGTACTGGTCGAGCACAGCCTTAACGGAGTCCTTGTCCTTGAAGGACTTCGGGTAGATCGAGATGCTGCTAGGTGACTTCAGGTCAGCCCACCCCAAATCGCGTAGGTTAGTCTCAAGCGTGGGAACGTTCGTTGAGAACATCGTCGCCATCAACGCGGCAAGCGACTTCTCATCAAGATTCGACGAGAAGGCCGATGCCATCGCCTCGGGATCAAAATGGAAAGCACTGCTCATATTTGTTGCGAATTGGCTCATTCTTGCACTGATCTGCTGGCCAATCGTGTTAGATAGCTGAGTCATCATCTGAGTCATGGCGTTCGCCATAGTCTCTTGAAGAACCTGACCGATCGCAGCAGAGACTCCGCGCATCAGATTGCCACCAAGCTGGGCGGCGATCTGCGCCGAAATCTGGTTTGCAAGTTCCGTTGATACCTGAGAGGCGACCGACTCAAGCGCCGGGTCATTTCCAAGTGCTGCCTGCAAGTTCGTCATCAGTTTCTGACGATCAACAACCTGGTCGGAAGAGACAGCAGTGTTGATCTGCTGGATGACCGAGGGCTGAGAAAAGTACTCAGAGACCAGCGTGGCAAAGTCCGTGGAGCCACCCGCAGCAATCTGGTTTTGTGCGTAGTCCTGGAAGCCCTGAAGGATCTGACTGGCCTGAGAGCTTAAGTATGTTCCGGCGGTATCCTTTACCGCGCCATCCGCCAGCGTCTTACGGATAATTGCGGGGAAATCAACATTTTGCAGCTGAGGAACGCTCTTGCTGAGCTCGCCCAGGTTGAGCTTCGAGGGATCGATCTGCACAGCCGAACCATCGGCGGGAACAAGCTTCGAAAGATCAATATTCGACAGGTCCATCCCCGACAGATCAAGGTTTGAAAAGTCAAGGCTGGACAGATCCATTCCACTGAAGTTCAGAGAGGATAGATCCATCTGCATGGCGGAAGGATCAATAGAAAACGCCGCAGACAGCTTGCTTTGATCAACAGTGAACAAGCTCGACATGTCAAAGCCACTGGAACGATCTTTCGAAGAATCTGCAAGCTCTTGGAAGGTTTTTCCAGTGAAGACATCCGTCTTCGGGTTCGCCCGCTGATCCTTGACGATCTGACTGTCCTCGGCCTCGCGAATAATCTGGCGAGTCAGATCAGGGGTATAAGCGAGGCCCTGGCGCAGCGCTCCCCCATGCGAGGAATTCGGCTTCACAATTGCACTAATGCGAAGTTCTTGCCCCTCGTCGATCAGCTTCTTCATGAATTCTTTATCCGAGGAGTGATCCGACCAGACCTTGTACTTGTCGTCCCACGTGTACTTTGCCGCTGCGTTGATGCGCTTGTACTTAATCCCCAAAATCTTGTCGTAATCGTACGAGGCCGCGGGGGCGTCGCTCGCAGAAGGTGACGGGGTCGGGGTAGCGGAGTTCTTTTCGCCAATAGTCCCCGAGTAGTACTGACGCATCAGTTCGTCGAATTCCTTGTGGTCTTTCAGACCGAGGACATACTCCATCAGGTTCGACATATTGCCGTCTTCATCAACAACAAGGACGACTTCGGACGCTGAAGTTGGCCAGTGGCCGGCAAGGACATCGTAGGCGGAGGTATATAAAGAGGATTGCTGCGGCATTTGATAGAAAGCGTTGGTCGCCATCATCGAGGACATGGGGCTTCCACGCATGCCCGTTTCCATCCGATTCATCGCTTGGTCGGGGCTGACCTGAATATTGTCCTTCGAGGTGTCTGCCTGGAAAATCTGTGGCGTCACATCGTAGTCATATTCGATGGCGTTGACGTAGGAGTTGACATTCCCGCCGTTTCCATCGAGGAAGGCCTTCAGAGAGGCCAAGTCATTCGTCTTCGCATCGCGAATATTGTCTGCAAGAGTCCTCAGTTTGGAGACGCCAACTTTTCCATCGCTTGACTTCTCACTGCTAGCAGCTTCGACTTGCGCAGACAGCGCACTGGACATGTCCATCCCGCTCTTTTGAATGCTCAGCGGGTATGCGCCCAGGGTTTCTTCTTCCGTTTGGGCGATGTATGCGTTCGTACCGTTTGCCAGCGCCAAAATCGCGGCAATACCGATGATTCCGATAGACCCCGCGAAAGAGGTCATCAGGGTACGGCCCTTCTTTGTCATCAGGTTATTGAAGGACAGGGAAAGCGCGGTCAGGAATCCCATCGAGGTACGGCGCACCGGCTTGGCCTCGCGAACTTCTTCGGTGCCGGGGACGAAGGGACGAGAATCGGCGACAACTTCACCATCCGCGAGTTCGACAATACGCGTTGCGTATTGGTGCGCAAGCTCCGGGTTGTGGGTCACCATGATGACCAGACGGTCTTGGGCAACGTCTCGCAGGAGGTCCATGACCTGGACACTGGTCTTGGAGTCAAGAGCACCAGTCGGTTCGTCAGCCAAGAGAATTTCGGGGTCGTTGATCAGGGCGCGCGCGATGGCGACACGCTGCATCTGACCGCCAGAAAGCTGCGAGGGCTTCTTCCCGACGTGCTCGGCCAGCCCGACGCGTTCCAAGGCTTCCATCGCGCGCTTGCGACGTTCGCCTCGGGAGACACCGGAGAGAGTCAGCGCGAGCTCAACATTGGACAAAATGGTCTGGTGCGGGATCAGGTTGTAGGACTGGAAAACGAAGCCAATGCGGTTGTTACGGTAGGCGTCCCAATCGCGTGCTTTATAGTCCTTTGTTGAGATTCCATCGATGACCAGGTCGCCGCTTTGGAATCGGTCCAGGCCGCCAACGACATTGAGCATTGTCGTTTTACCCGACCCCGACTGGCCCAGAACTGCGACGAATTCGCTATCTCGGAAGGCAACCGAAACGTCATTGAGCGCGACTTGGCGCAGGTTTGCGGTTTCGTAGATCTTGACGATGTTGCGCAGCTCGATCACTGGGATTCCTTCGACCGTTAATTGCTGACCTTTTTAAGGCTAACAAAATCGCCCTTGGGTTGCCAATCGGGGATTCCCTTGGTTGACGGCCATAAAACCCTGGGTCAGTGGGAATTTGATTGACCCGAGACCAGAAGAATCTCCTCGTTATCCAGTCGTGCGAGAGCTCCTTCTAGGGCTGCTGAAGAGAAGATGCCTTCGTCACGAGCCTGAAGAAGAGCATCACGCTGAGCGTGAATCGCTTCAAGTGCCAACTCGCGAATCTGCTCACGCGTGAAGGAACGTTCAACTTCCTCTTCGCTCATTTCCACGGGAGTAGCCTCGTTTTCCCCGTCGGTGCCAGGGAGAGGCTCGCTCGAAGTCCCCCAAGAAGGAGAAGATTGCAGGTCGACAACATTGCCCAGACGGGACAGGGTTCGCGAGACTCCAGCAGACAAAAGTGTCTGAGCGTCAACTTCCTTGATTGCCTGTGCCAGAGCCGTATCCACGAGTGCGGAACTCATGACATGTCGAAGTTCTTCGCGTTCTTCTTCACTGATATCGGTAGAGGCCATCTTGGGCTTGATCAAGCGGATCAGCCACGGCAGCGAAAGCCCTTGAATAACCAGCGCACCAGATGCGATGAAGAGGGCGATCGTCAGAAGGAAGGAACGCATGGGCGCTGCGGAGGAAATCGTTTGTGCTGCGGCAAGAGTGATGGCTCCGCGCATTCCGGACCAGATAATGACACTGGCTTCACGCGGCCCAAGCGGCTCTTTTTCAAAGTAATCGATGTCGGATCGGCGCACTGCGTGTTGCCGCTCGGCAATTTTGAGGCGGCGCCGCCAGCGGGCCATGGTTTTGATCCACTGTTCTTCACTGAGGTTTCGGCATGCCAGAACCTCACTGTCCACGGTGCAGGCCTGTGCCATTCGCTGCTCGAAGGCTTCGAGGCGCCCAGCCTCGGCCTCGTAGCGCCTCTTACGGTGCTTGCTGCGGTGGTCGAGCCAAGTGAGCATGAGTGCGATGAAGAGCGCACGGATCAGCATAATGAGACTGCCCGCAATGACGGCAATCACGGCGGCTCGCGCCAATCCGCCGCCATGTCCATCGGCGTCTTCGATGATGCCAAATGCCTGCAACCCCATTGCAAGGAAAATCCCACTTTCGAGCATGAGAGTCATGGTTGACCAATTTTGCTGCGAAAAACGCCTATTTTGCGCGGAAATCATGCCTGCGCGACGGCCGGAAACAACAAGACCGGCAACGACCGCGGCAACCAATCCCGAGCCACCCAGATGCTCGGCAGGGATCGAAGCAATGAAAGGCATTGCAAAGGAAAAGACCGTATCCGTCGACGGATCTTTGATGATCGAACGAATCCGAACCCCCACTTCACCTGCGATTAAGCCGACCACAATGGCGATGCCAAGGGCAACGAGGACACGACCCGTGAGCAGTGCGGGATTGAGGGCACCGTTATCGGCGGCAAGCCCAGCGTTCATCGCCGCAGCGAGAAGCACCAGTGAAGTGGCGTCATTGAAAAGACCTTCGCCTTCAAGCACCGTAATGATGCGGTGCGAGACACCGCTGCGCTTGGCAATGGTGACGGCGACCGCGTCGGTGGGAGATAAAACAGCTCCCAGCGCCACGCCCCACGCCAGTGAAATCTGCGGAACCATCCAGTTGATGAGGAAACCAATGGCGAATGAGGAGATAAACACCAACGGAATAGCAAGCATTGCCACGGCTTGCATTTCTCGGCGGAAATCCATCGTTGGCATTCGGACCGCTGCTGAAAATAGCAGGGGCGGAAGAATAATTTCCAAGATGATGTGTGGCGCGATTTCGATGGCTCCAACCTGCGGGAGGAAGCCGATCGCAAGCCCAACGCCGAGCAGGATCAGCGGTGATGCGACGCCAACTTTGGGGGCAATAAACTGCGTGGCAACAATAATGAGCATCCCCAGCAGCGCGATCATCAACGGTTCCATACATATAGTTTACGGGTGAGGCGTTCACATGTCCGAGGTGTGCACATTCGTCATCACTATGACAGTCTGAACCTATGCGTATCGCGCGCAACCCCACCGGTGTCATTGCCATCTCGCCACAGCGGCTACGCGCGCCGCGAACTCGCGCGGAGCACCACACCCCACCCACCTGCCCTCTACATCTTCCCAAAATGTCAAACAGATGCAGACGAGCAGAACACGTTCTACCATTAACCCATAGTTTCAAGGAGGTTCTCATGACCGCTTACGACCACTCGTCGGGGTACACCTACGGTACCGATGCCGTCCCCACATCCCCGCTCACACTCGAGGACCTACGACAGATTGAGGCCGCCGCGCACGTCCAGCCCGGTGACGCGGAGCTGCTCTCACGAGCAGAACCCATCCTGGCGCCCCATGCCATGGAAATGGTCGACACGTGGCGCGGGATTTTGGCTCAAAAGACGTATCTGGCAGCACATTCCGCGCACCCGGACGGGCAGCCGAACCCCGAGTACGCGCAGGCCTCGAAGCCGCGATTCGCCCAGTGGATCATCGACATGTGCACGCGCGAGCGGGATCAGGCGTGGTTGGACTACCAGTACCTGATCGGCGCACGGCATATGACTGCGGCGAAGAACGCGACGGATGGGGCAGACTCGACACCATTCGTGCCACTACGCTACGTGCTCGCTTTTATCGCTCCGACTGTGGAGGTCGGGCACCGTCTCCTCGCGGAGGGCTTCGAGGGCGAGGAACTGAGCGCCGTCCGCGATGCCTGGACTCGCGCTGTGACTGTCGCCGTGACAGTGTGGGCGTATGCCTACCGAGAGCACCCCGAGCAGTTCTGATCCGGCACTCGCCACCTACGACTCCCCCATCGGCCGCCTCACGCTGGCCGCGCGGGGCGGTGCGCTCGTCGGCTTGTGGGCGGCCGGGCAACGCTTCTTCGGTCGCTCCGTCGGCATCGACGAGGCTGTGGTGTGCTTTGCGCTCGACCTGACCTCGCCCAATTCCCGGGAGGTTGTTCTCGCCGAGGTCGGGTGGGACGAGGCCGACGCGCGAGCTCTTCGGGCGGCCGCCGGGTGGTTGGATGGTTATTTCGCGGGCGAGACCCCCTCCCCCGCCGCCGTTCCTCTCGCGCCTGCGGGCACGGACTTCCAGAGGCGCGTGTGGGAGGCGATGGACACTATCCCCTACGGTGCGACGCGCACCTACGGGCAGATCGTCACCCAGCTGCGCGAAGCAGGCACGCCCGCGTCAGCCCAGGCGGTCGGCGGCGCGGTCGGGCGCAATCCCCTACTCCTCATCCGCCCCTGCCACAGGGTCGTGGCGGCCGACTGCCCGGGCGGCTACGCAGCGGGAGGCGACGCAAAAGCCTGGCTGCTTGCGCACGAGGCAGCTACGGCCTCGTCGGTGAGCTGACTCAGTCGTTCGCCCGGTCGGCCTCGAGCGCTTCCTCGACCAGGGCCTCGTCGACGGGCAGAGCCTCGCGCGCATAAGCGGCAGCGTCGTCTTGAGTTGCGACGATTTGTTCCGCAATTGAATCAGCATCGCGGCGCAAACTGCTCGCATCAACGACCGAGGCTCGCGCAAGGGTCTGGGCCTCGGCACGATCGGCATCCGTGTACTCAAGGTCTTCGGCGTGCTTGCGTACCTGCACGCGGATTAGCTTGCGGCGCAGATTTTCTTCGCGGATTACCGAGGCGCGGTGGTGCAGCCACGCGATGGCAAGGACCACAAGGAGGGCGATTCCCAGGTAGCCGATGATCGGATACATGCCGCCAACCAATTTCTTGAATCCCATCAGTGAATTCGCATAACCTGTAGCGGTCACCCCTGTCAGAATCAGTCGCATGCGCTGATCCGAGCCGCCGGAGAAGCGTCGAGCTGTTGAGTAGAACAGGGAAAAGACCGTGTTGTAGATCAGGGCGAAAATGATGAGCGTATACAGGAGCGCGAAGGCCGGATGAATGCCGCGAGCGATCTCTAAAGTTGGTACTCCCACGTCCCAGATGCGGTCCATGTTGAGAAAAAGCGTCACCGCGTCGGCGACAATAACAAGGGCGATCAGCGCACCGCCCAGACGCCCCGCCTTGCGCGCAACATCAATGCGCAGGACGGAACCACCCAGAACGAAAGCCATCGCGACACCGTTGACCACGCAGAGCGCAAAGTAATTGATTGTTGAGAGCCACAAGTTCGGTAGTGCGGGGGTGACGTTTTGCGCGGCAGTATTGAGTTCTGCGACTCCGGGATGGTGGCGCACCAGCGAGTAGACCGTCAAGATACTGATGGCAATAATGATCATCGGTGTGAAGACGCCGATGACTTTCATGATGCGATCAAAATCAAGGAAAGCCGTCACAACAACTAAAACTGCACAGATCGCGCTTCCCGCCCAGGCCGGGATTCCAAACTGCTGCTCCAAATTCGCTCCCGCGCCAGAGAGCATGACGACGCCCATCGCAAAGCCCGAAAAGACCAGAACGACGTCGATCATGCGACGAACCAGAGGCGGGGCGATGCGCTCAAAAACTTCGTCGTGATGGCCCGAACGGTAGTAGGAGCCCAGCTGTAGGGCCACAACACCAAAGACGATGTTGAGGACACCGAGGACAGCAATGCCGATCAGGCCCTTCGCACCAAAGGAGAGGAAATACTGCAGAAGGTCTTGACCGCTGGCAAGGCCGGCACCGATGACGACGCCAACGTAAGCAAATGCGACAGACAGGTACTGTTTGGGCACTCTTACTTCCCCTCAAGAAGCTGGATCGGCGGGCGAGGTGCGTTGACCTGATTGATTGGGGCCTGGGTGTCTGCGTATCCCAAGCAGAAACCGGTGATGAGCTTGTAGCGCTGGGGAATTTCAAATTCCTGTTCGAGCGGACCGCGCCAAGCCGAAAGTACACCGATTGCACACGAGTCAACGCCGTGAGCTTTTGCGGAAAGGAAGAGTGTTTGAAGCATGAGGCCGGCGTCCATTGCACTCCACGGGAGCATGTTTTCGTGGACGAAGACAAAGCCTATGACGGGGGCGTTGAAGGCAGACACATTTCGACGGTTCGCGTTGTCGCGACCCTCATAGTCGCGGCGCTCGACGCCGTATGCGCCGTAAATCAGTTTCGCGACCTCGACTTGAGGGGCTCGAAGCTCCTTTGGGTACGACTTCCAGACTGGGAAATCACCATCGGGAAGCTCGCGCTTGAGTGCGGTTTTGATCGCGGCAAAGCGCTTGTGGTGCTGGATATCCAAGGTCTGGTTGAAACGACGGAGGTATTCTTCACGCAGCCGATCCGCGCGCTCCCCCGTTGCCAGTGCGACGCGGAAGGCACGGGTATTGGACCAGCTGGGGGCCGTTGTCGCGTCCTTGAGGATCGCATCCAGGATGTCCTGTGGAATCTGCTGGGCTATGTATGCGCGGGTCGAGCGGCGCGAGGCCGCGAGTGCAGAGAAGTCAAGGGCATTGAAAACGCTAGCGTCGGTTGTCACTGTTCAAGGGTAGCGTGCTTGTGCTAATTGGAGCGTGTTTCGATGGGAGTTCGTTCCGTTTGCTGCCTGCCTCAATGCGCGCTCCGTCCACGCGATGCTCCCCGCGCAGTCCCAGACCTTTTGTCACACGAAGTCGCGAAAAGACATGCGTTATAAGCCATGACATTTACCGACATCATGTGGAGGGAGCGGAAACGAGCCGGCAGTCAGATCAGCTGGGTAACGTCATCCCACCTGACACACGAAGTCACGAAAAGACACACGCAATAACGCATGACATTTACCGACTTCATGTGGAGGAAGCGCCTAGGGCCGCGGTGGCTATCAGGCCAGCGCGGCCTCGAAAGCCTTGATGTCCTCTTCGGGAGTTCCCCACGAGGTGCAGAAGCGCGCCAAGAGGCGACCATCGGGTAGTGTCTCCCAAATGCCATAGTGGACCTTTCGCGACAAGCGCTCATGTCCCGCCTGATCTAGGGCAACGAAAGTCAAGTTCGTCGGGGAATCCATGGTGACGACATAGCCCGCGCGGATCAGAGCTTCGCGGATTCGCCGCGTTGACTCAACTCCCGGCTGACCAATCGTCGAATACAGGTCATCCTCAAACAGGGCCTCGAACTGAACACCCAAGAGTCGGCCTTTAGCAAGTAAAGCTCCGTGCTGCTTCATCTGCGTGACGAATTGGCGGATTGACCCGCCATCGGGGATCACCACGGCCTCGCCGAAAAGGGTGCCACACTTGGTGCCACCGATGTAGAACACATCGGATAACCGTGCCAAGTCAGGCATTGAGACATCATTCTCCGGCGAAGTCAGGGCGTAGGCTAAGCGCGCACCATCAACGAAGAGCTTGAGGCCGTGCTCGTGGCATGCAGCAGAAAGTTCTTCCAGTTCTTTTAAGGAATACAGCGTTCCGTATTCGGTGGGCTGCGAGATGTAGACCAACGCGGGTGCGATCATATGGTCGCGCGCGCCATCACCTTCCCATGCTGAATAAATCCGCTTGACATCAGCCGCGTTGATTTTTCCGTCTTTCGCGGGGATATCAAGGATCTTGTGCCCGCCGCGCTCAACGATGCCCGCCTCGTGCATGTTGATGTGTCCGGTGTGGGGAGCGATGACTCCCTGCCAGGGCAGGAGGATCGCGTCGATGACGGTGGCGTTTGTTTGGGTCCCGCCGACTAGGAAGTGAACGTCCGCATTGGGCGCGTCACAGGCCTTACGGATCAGGTCGCGTGCGTGCTCGCAATGTTCGTCGGTACCGTAACCGCTTGATTGCTCCATATTGGTGGCAACCAAGGCGTCCAATACTTTTTGGTGTGCGCCTTCTTGATAGTCACTGGAGAAATTCGGGATTACAGCTGCACTAGTCATTGCACAATTATTGCACGCTTTTTACCTTAGGAATAGCACGCCGAGCACACACCCGCATCTATCATGGTGACAAAGGTAAAGACGCCGCCAGACCGCTAAAGGACGCTACTCATGCCACATGACCACAGTCCGAACCCCACTTCAATCAACCGCGATTCCAAAGACTACTGGAACAAGCGCGCGGCAACTTTTACTCGTTACGCGACCGAAGACTATGAACTCTGGCTTATGGATCTACTCTCCCCCGTACCCGGCAACACGATCTTGGACATGGGCTGCGCGACGGGCACTCTTGCCGTTCCCCTTGCCAGAGCCGGTCACCGAGTCCACGCGTGCGATTTTGCCGAGGCCATGCTGACTATCCTCGATCAGCGCACCGCTGCCGAAAACCTTCCTATTACCTCACATCTGCTTGCCTGGGATGAAGACTGGAACCGGGCTGGTTTGGGTGAGAACAGTGTTGACTGTGCTTTTGCCTCAAGGTCTCTAATGAGCGACAACATTCTCAGCCGCATCGCAAAGCTTGACACCGCAGCGAGAGTCAAGGCCGCTGTAGTGGTCCCGAATAGCCTTCCACCATCGTCAGATCCCAGGCTCTTGATCTACCTCGGTCGCAAAGCGAAGCGGCCCAGTACCGTTCCCGAGGTCATGCGCGCGCTGCGTTACCTCGGCCGAATTCCTGTCACCGCCACAACGAACACCTACCGGCCCATGCGTTTCAATTCCTTTGACGAGGCCAGGGATGATTTACGCCGTTTGGCGCGACCCGAGCCTTTCACTCCGCGTGAGCAACGTTTGTTCGATGCCTATGCACGCGATCATTTCGTTGAGGTTCCGGCAGTGCAGCTTGTAAACGGTCTTTCTAACGATCACAGCGAGTCGTCTCAGACACAGTGGGTTTTGAATTACCCACTCCCCGTGGTTTGGACTTTCATTGGTTGGCGGACTGACGGAAGCGAATGGGAGTAACAAGCGAGAATAAAGTTTTCCCCAAAGACATATCTATCTTTGGGGAAACAGAACTCGCTTAGAAAGTCACTTCATAATCTGCGCAACAAGCCTTTGCAGATCTGGAATGACAGTCTGGTCAAACCAGGGGTTCTTCTTCATCCAGATCTGGTTACGAGGCGATGGGTGAACCAGCGGGAAATACTCTGGCAGGTAGTCGCGGTAGTCCTTGACGACCTGCGTGAGCGAGGCCGAGGACTTGAGCTGCAGATAGCGCTTTGTTGCGTAGGAGCCAACCAGAATAGTGAGCTTCAGGTCAGGCATGAGCTCCAGTAGACGCGGGTGCCACTTATCCGCAAAGCCTTTGCGCGGGGGCAGGTCACCGCTCTTTCCAGTGCCCGGGAAGTAGAAGTCCATGGGGACAATGGCCAGTTTCCCAGAGTTGTAAAAGGTATCGCGATCGATCCCCATCCAATCGCGCAGGCGGTCGCCGCTGCGATCATTCCAGACGATTCCGCTTTCTTCTGCGACGCGGCCGGGAGCTTGGCCGACGATCATGATCCGACATTCGGGCCCAGCGAAGAAGAGCGGGCCAATGCCGCGCTTTGTGAATGAGGCATTTTCCGGGTCATTCCGGATTTCCTCTGCGATTGCTTTAAACCTCGGATCAGTAATCTCTGGAGTCATATTTTCACTCTAGACCCGTTTCTATTCACCTGCAGCGGCCTCAATAAAGCTTGCGTACCTTTAATGCAACGGCCGCTTCCACGTTCCCAGGATGTCAGTGTTGACAATCCCGATCGCGCTCATCAAGGCCAATGCGGTGACCGGACCAACGAAGACGAAGCCTCGGCGTTTGAGCTGGGTTGAGAGAGCAAAGGATTCTTCCGTTTGGGCGGGTACTTCCCCGGTATTTTTGGGTCGGGGATGCTGACTGGGTTGGTAGAGCCAAACAAGATCGCCCAGGTGTCGCGGATAGGGTTGCCGAGGCCGAAGCAGCTGTGCAAGTGGCGCTTCTTCCGTCCGTCCGGCGCAGTGCGCGTCAGCTTCGGCGGCTAGAGCACTGCGAAGCGCAATGACTGCCCGAGCGTTGGTAATGGCCGCGTCGATCTTCCGCTTATTTCGCACGATGCCCGCATCCTGCATCAAGAGCTCGCGGTCTTGATCGGTAAAGGCAGCGACGGCCTCGGGAATGAAGGAGGCGAAGGCAGTGCGGAAGGCTTCGCGTTTCTTGAGGATCGTTGACCATGAGAGGCCGGATTGGAAGCTCTCAAGGACGAGGCGTTCAAAGACGCCTTGCTCGGAGGTGACCGGACTTCCCCACTCGGCGTCGTAGTAGTCGCGCAAGAGTGGGTCCGAAGCCGCCCAGGTTGGGCGGACAAGGCAGTCTTCGCAGGCGACGAGGCCTTCGGGAAGAGTCACGGTCACCTCCTCGAGCAGTGCTACTTATGCCCTCGGCTGACGCTCCGCCCACTCTTGCAGGCTCACGCGGGGCCCCGTGAAGAAGGGGGTATCTTCCCGCACGTACAGACGCGCCTCGGTGTAGCGCTGGGCATGCATGACGCCCTCAAGGCGGTCCAGCGAATCGGCCTCGAAAGCCAAAACCCACTCGTAGTCAGAGAATCCGAAGGCCGACAGGGTCGAGCCCTTGACGTCCGGGTACTGCGAGAAGCCGTTTCGCCCATGCTCAGCCATGATCCGCGAGCGCTCTTCGGGGGCCTTCAGATACCAGTCGTAAGAGCGCACGAAGGGGTAAACCATCGCCCAGTCACGCGGCGCAATCCCACCAAAGCACGCAGGAATATGGCGCTTGTTAAACTCGGCGGGAGTGTGCAGACCCATGCAAGACCACACGGGTTCCAAGAACTTGCCCAGCGCACTGGCGCGCAGGCGATGGTAGGCGTCTTGCAGGACCTCCGGGTCGTCATCGAGCCACCAGACCATCAGGTCTGCTTCGGCGCGGAAGCCGGACACGTCATAGAAACCGCGGATTTCTGCACCAGCGCTCTTCACGTAATCCAGGGATTCAGCAACAATCTGGGCGCGCTCACTGTCGTCTGCCGGCAAGAACTCACCCAATGCAAACACAGAATACAGTGCGTAGTGCTGCTTGCCATTGACCTCATCCAAGTCAATATCGGTCCGATCGCGCGGGTCAGGAACGTAGGAGTGCGCGGCGTGGTGGTGCGGAGCGTGCTCGGCAACATGTTCGGGAGCAGCCTCTAAGTGACCGGAGTGTTCGGTATTTTCAGCGGGTTGTTCCGCATGACGATTCAAGAACGCCATTGATTCCTCCTCTTGTATGGCGGATTGGCCGGCGACTCGAGCAGGGCCGTCGGAAGAAAGTGGGGCATGCGAGCTCATGTGCTGAGTGCCCGCTTGATCGGAATGCTGGGAATGCGCAGGCCGAACCGGAGCTAGGCAGCAATCTGGTGGACACACCGTATGGAAAGGTCCTGTACCCGTAACGGTCATGCGGAAGGGGTTTTCTCCCCTCGCTTGGGCTGCGCGTTCTTCCAGCACGTCCACCAGCGAAGAGATAAACGCGGGGTCCGTAGAGATTGTTTCCGCGCGCTTATACGCAATTCCTAGCTCCGCAGCGGTTTCCTTCGCCTCGGTGTCCAGGTCGTAGACGACCTCCATGTGGTCGCAGATAAAGCCGATCGGCACGACGACTACTCCGCTTGGCTTTCCAGTTCCCGAGGCCTCGTTTCCTTCCGCCGTTCCCTGACCTTCCGGGACAATTAGTTCGCGAAGGAAATCGTTGATATCGGGCTCTAGCCAACGCGCCTGCGGTGGGCCTGAGCGAGAACAGAACGCTAGGTCGTACCCCAAATCTTCGCGCCCCAAGACCCGACGAACTTCCGGCATGATCGCCTGAATGAGTGCATGATGCTGGGCCACGTAACTGATTTCGGAAGCGGGAGTACCCAGGGATGAGGTTTCTTCGCCTTCAAGCTCTCCACCGGCCTCGGCAGTGGGGGAAGAAGAAGCGGCTGAAGGGAAGGGGAAGGGAGAGGCCCCTTCTTCCATGCTCACGGGGATGGAGTGGGTGACGAAAATCAGTCGAATCCCGTTTGGATCCGCCCCACCCTCGACAAGGGCGGACCATGCACGCCGAATCGAGGCAATTTCAGCACTGGCCATACCGGGCGTCGAATAGTAGGGGCGCACTTTATCGACAATGATGTCAGCGCTCGGGTTGTCCGCACTGTCCTCTGCGCCCAGGACGATACTCCCCCACTTTTCGCTGAGGGAGTGCGCGGCCTCGGCAAGGTCTTCTCGGTACTGACGGCACCCCGAATATGAGGCATAGGCCGAGGTCGGCAGCACAAGGATGCGTCGCGCGCCGGCTTGGGTGAGCTCGTCTAGGCCCTCGGCGACGAAGGGATGCCAATTGCGGTTTCCCCAGCCGACGGGGATGTCATATCCGCGACGCGAGAGTTCAGCGGATAGGTCAGCGATCAGGCGCTGATTACAGGCATTAATGGGCGAAACTCCACCGAAACGCTCGTAGTGCTTCGAGACTTGAAGAAGGCGTTCGTCGGGGATTCCACGGCCTCGCGTTGCGTTGCGCATGAAGGGCAGGACATCCTCCATGCCATTGGGGCCACCATAGGACAGCAGCATAATTGCGTCGTAGGGTTCCAATCCCAGCACTGTGAGGCCTCCTTCATGGGTAACGTGGCAAGTTTAGGACCGGATGCCCATCCCTCGCAGCGACAAAGTGTCAGAAAAACGCGAGATTACACCCTTGCCCCCACGTGGGCACACAAGTACATCCAGCACGACTACGTTCAGTGGAAGCATGATGGAGGCGCTTAGTAGAAAGAACCGGCTCCAGAACCTCTGCGAAGAGAGCACCGGAACCGGTTACAGCTTTCAACTGTCCAGAACGATCACACCTCAACAGCAGTGCCCGTGGCAATTGCTGCGAGCATTCCGTTGTCAGATCCGGCGGTGAAGTAGTCGACATGCACGCCGACGACCGCGTTCGCGCCCATTGTCTGCGCGCGCTGGCACATCTCGTTGATAGCAGTTTGCGAGGCCTCGAAGAGTTCCTCTTCATAGTTCGAGGCCCGGCCACCAAAGAGGTTCGACAAACCCGCGCCGATGTCCTTGAAGAAGTTCACGCCCGAGATCGTCTCTCCGGAAACAATTCCGTAGTAACGCTTAATAGGTGCACCTTCAAGGGTTGGGGTCGTGACAGCAATCATGGCAACTCCTTTGTCCAGTTGATTCCTCAATCCTATCCGCCTGTAGCGAAGGCGCATTCGCACCGCCACAATCTCGGACCTAAAATCGACTATATGAGGTCAATACGCACGAACTACACGGAACTTTATCGATGAGCACTCCGACCTCGCCCACCCTCGAAACCGCGGAAGTGCCGGCGCGCCAGCCCCGGCCTCGTGGCCGCAAGGGGACGATCGCGCTTGCCGTGGGCACTCTAGTGGTGGCAACCACCCTAGTCAGTGCAGCAGGATACGAAGCCTATCACTCCTTCCACCCCTCCCTCGCAGTTACCCACCAGGAGAAGGCGGACGGGACAACGGTGATCATTCCCGCGGCCTCGGAAAATCCGATTCCCCTGCACGGGCGGATCGACACCGTGGATTATCAGCAGGAATATCAGGGCGTGACCTACAAGAAGCAGGCGCTGGTGTACGTTCCGGCAACATACGTACAGGGAATGCCTGCCAATATCGCATACCTGACTCACGGGTGGATGAGTAGTGCAGAGGAGATGGCGGACGAGGTCTCGCCGGCAATCGATGACCTTGAGCGCAGCGGCGCGATCTCTCCAACAATCGTTGTTTTTACGACGTATTACCCTGATCGCTCTTTCGTGAATGATGATTTTGAAACGGACTATCAGCTGAACCGTTTCTTTGCGACCAGCGAGATCAATACTTTGATCGACACGATCGAGTCGCGCTACTCAACCTACGCTGGCGGCGACACCACGGATGAATCCTTAAAAGCCAGCCGTATGCACCGCGCTTTCGGCGGTTTTTCCATGGGCGGGATTACAACTTGGGATGTCTTCGCCCTGAACCCGGACTATTTCTACGGTTATCTGCCAATGGCCGGAGAGTCATGGATTGGCCGCGATCATGACGCGCCCCTGCCCCAAATTGCCGACGAAGTGACTCTGGGGGTGCGCAGCCGCGACATGGGACCGCAGGATTTCCGCATTATCGCCAGCGTCGGATCAGACGATCCAGCGCTGGACGACATGAATCCGCAGCTCAATGAGTTTTACCGCAAGTATCCAACCCTGATGACGCCCCAGAGCTTGCAGGTGTGGATCGATGAGGACGGGACACACTCTCTAGCCTCGGTTTCGCGCCAGCTCAGCCACGCTCTGCCGCTACTTTTCCCTGGAAAATAGGGCCTTTTTCAGCTTTCGTTAGCGCCGAGGTCATTCCACCCGCGGTAGGCACCCCCGAGCAGCCCATTGATTTGCAGGCCGCGAGCGCCACATTGACACCACTAGGCGGGATTGGCACCATTAGGCGCGATTGGCACCACTTGGATGCATCGCATACCCCAAAAACCGCATATCCGAAGCTCTAACTTGTGTCAATGCCTCCAAACAGTGTCACTGAGTGCCAAACAGCGCCATCTCTTGGCCCAAGCAGCCTGGATCAGTCATCCTCGGGGCGCGCGTCAAGTAAGAAAGCTTCTGCTCAGGCCCACTAGGCTCCACCATCGGCCACGGGGCAGATCCTACAAGTAGGGATTCTCCTCAACCTCACTGACAATCCGCTCAGTTCCGCCCAATTCCGACAGCTCGTCACGCAGCCTCGCAAGCCCATCGCTCAGGGAAGGTTCATTGACGAGGCTTAGCGCGGCCTCGGCAATAAGAGCGGGCTTGGGTGCGCGCACGCTCAGGCCACAGTGCGTGCGCTCGACGGCCTCGGCGTTGAATTGGCGCTCAAAAACGCGCCCGGGTACGACGACTTGGGGAACTTCATAAGCCAGCGCGTCCATCATCGAGTTTTGCCCGCCATGATGGACCATGACTCGGGCGCGCGGCAGGAGCTTGGCAAAGTTGAGGCGAGGCGCGCAGTGCACCTCGCGGCCAGCTGCGGCGTAGACCGCTTCGGGCACACCTGCGACGTGCACATCGCAGCCAAGCGCGCTCGAGAGCTGCCGGCCCGCGCGCACGGCAACTCCCGCGGGGACACTGCCCGAACCGAGGTAGACCACCGCGCAATCACGATCGGTGCTCAGACTATCCAGCTTCGGCACATCGCCAAGAAAACCGCAGTAGATCGCCCGCTCCCCCGCCTCCGGTTCCAGCGCGGGACAGCTCGGGATGAAGCGCTGTTTCATCCCCTCGAGGATTGTCAGGGACGAGGCCGGGGCGGGCATGCCCATCTCGCGCAGTAGGCGTCGAATTCCCGCTGATTTTCGCGGGTTTGAGGCGTAGGCGACGGTTGTCGGCTGCGAGCCGCTGCCCACGCATGGGATTCCCTCGGCGCGGGCGGCTATCACCGCAGCCAAGTTGAATTCCGAGTAGACGACGTCGGTGCGCCAGGTGCGCATGAATTCGCGCAGCTTCTCAACGGCCACGCAGCTGTAGCGGTAGTCCAATGAGCCCGTTAGCCACAGCACTTCTTCGAAACTATGAACGGGCTTGCGTCCCATCAGTCCCAGGCGCGAGGCCAGGGGGAAGGTGTGACGGGCGATGGCCTCGGGAAGACCAAGGGGCGAGGGAACGGGAATTTCAAATGTCGGGGCGACGGGATCGACGCAGTTTCCGTCGTCTCCCCATGCGAGCGCGACCTCGTGGCCGCGGCTGAGGAAAGCGCGGGCGATCTGCTGCGCACGCGACCATGGGCCGCCCATCTGCGAGCGGGCCAACATGGGAACGACAAGGATTTTCACGGTTTAAGGGTACGCGGATCGGAAGCTGCTCAAAACACGGACAGTGAAACTAGACTTCACGGGGATGCGTAGAACCGTGAGCCTTTGGCGTCCCCGCCGCTAGGTCCACCTTTGGAACACTACAGTTCCAGCCTCATGTACACGAGCTCCTGATATCCCGCAGACGCGGACCGGTAGCCCTGGGGGTTGCGCCCGTATTCCTCGAAGCCCACGCGACGGTAAAGAGACACCGCCCGTTCGTTATCCGCCACCACTTCGAGCTCAAGCTGGGTGTAGCCCGCCTGCCGAGCACAGGCAATGCTCGCATCCATCAGTACCCGGCCGATCCCCATCCCCCAGTACTCCTTGAGGATGCTGATCCCAAAACGCGCACGGTGCGCGACCTTGCGCCTACTGCGCAAAGCTGAGACTCCTGCGCTTCCCACGATCCGCCCGTCGATCACGGCGACGAGTTCAACCTCATTGCCACTGCGTTCTGTTTCTTCCAGGGAGCGGGCTTCTTGTTCGTCGTCGACGCTCTGCTCGTCCGGGTAGGACAGCAGGTAATCAGTCTCTGCATGCGTGCGTTGCGTCGTCTCGCGCAGAACGCGGGCATCCGAGGCGACGGCGTTCCTCACGAGGAGTTCCACTCCGCCCTTCAAGACCACCGTCTTGGTGTACCTCATTGTCGGACTCCTTGTCTGCCTAGGAATAAGCGCCAATTTCACGCTCAATGTAGCAATAGCAGTGCACGAGTGACACGCGCGAACGAGTCTGCAAGGAGCTTACTGACCCCACTGCAGATTGATTACCGCCAATTTATACCGCCACTGGCGGTCATCGGGTGGCACTGATGACTGTCAGAGGGTAAAACCCATGCGTTATCCGGGTTCGCGTACATGCTGCTGAAACAGCGTTAGCCTATCACCGACGTGGATTTACACTGTTGTCACCCCTCGTCTTTTGGGAAAGGAATGCTTATGTGGCCCAGCCGGATGCTTGAGCTGTTGACCCCACTGATTGCGGGGCTGTGCGAGGAGCTCGGTATCCCTGTGCCCGCGCCGACCGGGGTCGATGAGATGTGGGAGCAGTTCCGCGCGCTGGTCAATACGCGCCCGCCCATGCCTGCCTCGCCGCAGTGGCTGGCTTTGCAGGATCAGTTGCTCAGTGAGTTGATTGCCGGGGACGGGGTTATTTCCATTGACGAGGCCGAGGTCACGCCCCTGCACCCGAATATTCGCCTGTGGCGCGGTGACATTACGAGGCTCGCGGCAGATGCGATTGTGAACGCGGCGAACTCGAAGATGTTGGGCTGCTGGGAGCCCGGGCACGCGTGCGTTGATAACGCGATTCATACCTTTGCGGGCGTCCAGTTGCGCTTGGAGTGCGCGCAGCTCATGGAGGAGCAGGGCCACGAGGAGCCAACGGGCAGGGCGAAGATTACAGGCGCGTATAACTTGCCTTCGCAGCGAGTGATTCACACGATCGGGCCGACTGTGCCCGCCGGCGAGGACGCTGGCATGTACCGTTTCGAGCTGATGAGCTCGTACCTGAATTGCCTGGATTTGGCACAGGAAAGCGGTATGGGCTCGCTTGCGTTCTGTTGTATTTCGACGGGCGTCTTTGGCTACCCGAAGCAGGATGCTGCCGACGTCGCGGTAGACGTGGTCAATCAGTGGCTGACAGCGACTCAGTCCCCCATGGTCGTTGTGTTTGATGTGTTCTCTGATGAGGACGAGGCGATTTATCGCGGGCTTTTGGGGTTCTAGGGTTGTGGGGCTGTAGGCGCTTCTGAGCTATACGGTTTCCGCTATTGCAGGCACTTCGAAGGGCGGGCAAGCATGGATAAGAAGGCTGTTCAGATTCTGAATCGTTTGATGGACGATCGGAAGAAGCATTCGGTGAGTGCTGAGGAGCTTGCTTATGCCCGGAAGATGGGCGTCATTGTTGAGGATCGGCCGATTACTCTCGATCAGGCGATTGAGGTCTTGGAGCGAGTCTTTGAGGCCGTGACTTTAGAGGATGCGGCGCAGGCGTTTTTATATAGCTTGTCCTCGCGCGATGTGGATTACCGCTATATTTTGGCCTCCTATGTCTATGCGAACAGTTGGTTTTCCTTTGACCAAGGCCTAACTCAGGAGCTTCCAGAGAAGCTGACGGGCACCTTCTTTAACTGGGTGAAGTACAAGGGTGGCGGCATTTGGGGAACTATCGGGAAGCCGATCTTTTACTTGGAGCAGTTCGCGTCGACGGAGCGGCGGGTTCCGAGCGATGCTGATGCGGGGATACTGAGGTCGATCTTGGAACTGGCTGATTCCATGGAGGACGAGGCCCGTGGAACTGCCCTGGCGACCGCTATCCGCACCGCGAAGTTACTTCCCTGCAACCAAGCGGAGGCCGTTGGAATCGTTGAGACTCTGGGAATCTGTGGGATTTTAGATACGCCAGGGCACCCCGGTTTTCTACACTCATTCACTCCCCCACTGGAGCGTGACACCGGCGACCTCAGGCAGAGCCTGTCCTACCCTTTGAACTGGTGGTATGGGGTTGATGGAGTGAATTGGGAGAATGCGGCGGAGGTGTTTGGAGCTAATTTCGGACGATTCTGAGAATTTGACTCCCAAGTTATCACAGGGCGGCATGCAGTTTGTTTTCACACTTCAGTTTCACAACTAATAGCGTGATAGTCATGTCGTCACCTGAAGCAAAGTGACAACGCACGTCACCAAAACTTAATCACTCATCGATGATGGCAGTAGCTAAAAATAGTGATCAGACTATACCAAGGTCTAATAGAAAGACGAGAGTACCTGCGATGAACGCAAGAATAATAAGCTCAAAGGGAACAAACCTGCCCCCCCGAACGGGACTTCAATCTTTCGTCGTTATTCTTTGCTGATGGCTCATCGGTATACTGGCAGCTACAAATTTAGATAATCCCACACTGGCGAAGGAGCGATAGCTCTTCGATTTTCTTCTCAAGCAGAACTGGACGTCCTTCAATTTTTCCAATGTTATAGGCGTTAAGTCCACATTTACACAGGGCTTTCGTTACTTCAGCACTCGTAACCCCATATGGAGATACCACAAAAACACAAGGCAGTGTCTTAGAATTCATAAAATTACGTTCAACATACCGACGCACTACTTCCAAGACTTTCTCTGAGTAATGCTCCTTCCTGGACTGTCGACATTCACTCTTAGCTGGTCCAACTCCGAACATACCAAACGGCAAAACTCGTTTATCAAGCAACTGAATTCTAAGATCAAAGGTGCCAGTTCCAGAATCCTCACAAAACCTCGCGTCTAAGAATAGATATTCTCGCTCTGACGAAATGAGCCCATTGATTTTACCTAGAGGTGTCTCCTCGATCCTTGAACGTATCCTTAACCAGCCGGCTCTGATACCAGGTAACGACTGCGAATCAGTGAGAAGATTCAGAACCGCAACCCCAGCAAGAACCGCTCCGAGCATAAAAATAAGCACTGAAAGGTCTAATCCCATTTTAGCTAAAATCGGAGTAGTAACACGATTTCGATAGACCTGAAAAAAATTTGATAAAAGAATAAAAAATAAAGAAAGCAGAAAAAACCACCCAACGGGGCTAATATCTTTTCGATACTTCTCATCCAGATAGCGCCTAGTAATCAGCTGAACTGAATCTTCTGCGATCTCTTTAGCCAAAGGGCCGCCAACCTCAACACCACCATCCAACGCGGGAAGGGCTTGCAATGCCCTAATATATCCAAGATTTCTAAATTCGCCTTTCTGCGTAACATCTCCCATTGATCGCGGGAAAGCCTTATATCTAAAATAAACATAGAAACATCTAATCAGCAGGGACAGCAGACTTATAATAACGCTTGCCAGACTAACGTAGTACTCCATTGCATACACCTCCAGGACTAGGCGGCCTGATCACCTAGTTCAACTTCAGATCGACTGCCGCGCCTAGCTATTTATCGTATCGACCACACCTGCAAACGTAAAGCATTTTTTGTGACCGGAGAGCCATTGGCAACGTCAGCTATCTAACCCTCATTCACCACTCATCACTCGCACCAAGCAAGGGTAAATAAGTTCGCAACTCCTGAAGTAAACATGCACGGCTCCCTACTCTAGGTCGCCAAGTTTCAGATTTGGGAGACAACATCAAAAGCAATATGCTGAGAACTGCTTGGTTTCTGCAGAAACTAGTTTCATATAGGCCTTGCGGTCTAACAGGATGGACACTCATTAATTTAAAGTGCGATCATTTGACATGTCAATTCACATCTTCCGAGGTGTCAGGATAGTAACTTATTTAGCTCAATCAATGCGGCCTGGCTGCAAAGATTACTTTTCTGACTCAGTTAAACCGCATTTTTACAGCTCTTCCATGCACTAACAGTCATTACCTACGCTCTTTCAATAGTTCATCCAAATCATTTATCGTGGGCCGAAGAATATCGCCTTTGCACACGCGTCCCCTAATTCCCATGTCTTTTCGTAATTGGACAAGAACCTTTTCCATCCCAAGAAGCAGGTCTAAGGACTCCGAATGACCAGCTGCAGTTGACGTACGCCAATAGCCCCACAGACGAATGGCTTTGCTAAATCCCCAGAGCGTTAATTCTCGATTAAATTGGTCAACCAGCTCATTCAGGCGTTTCTGAGAGACCTTTTTACTCTCACGCTCAGAAGCCTGCACCTCGTAAACAAGGGAGATCAACTTTATATATAGCGACTCTCTACCTGCACGGAAATGCGCGGTGGACACAATCGAACAAACTCTTCATAGATGATGCTCTTCAAAACACAGATGAGAGCGAAAGAACGACCACAAACTCACGAGAGAGAACGCCGCCCAAGAATGATCGCAAGAGTGCGCTTCACATCAAAGCCAAGACTCCACACATAATGAACAAAGTTACGACCCGCATACCGCGGACGCAATAGGCTTTGCACATCCCCTTCGAACACATAATCTTGACGCCCGAACTTCCGCGCACAATTCACAAAGCGCTTATGCTCCTCATGATCAGAAAAATAGACAGAGGCATCATCACCCTGAACACGAAACATTGTATGCGGATAGTCAACAATAAGAGCGTTTAGGACAGGGGTAGCCATTTCCGCATACATCGATTCAGGCTTCCAGAGAGACCTCGCATGTGCATTCGTTCGATAAAAAGATTCCAAGGGCCAATGAGTAACTGCCGAAAGTGCAATATAATCACCCAACGAAAAACCTTCAACCATATCGCGAGGATCCCCCTGTGGATGAAGTTTTGAAAACACCTCAACAGCAACATAATAAGCAAGCCAGATTACCGACTCATACATTGAGAACATTTTATCAACGCGCACCTCCACAGCCGTCAAGCCATTAAGAATCTCGGAACAATGCTCTCTTCCACATGAGACAAAGTACTTTCTAATCAATCTATGCACATGATTAGAATCGCAAAAGTCGCCGAGATCAAACCACTTGCCCTCAAGCCACCTATCAAGCGAAATCAAATGATCCGTTTCAGGCCCATCCGAGTAAGGATCCCGCCAGCTAGAATCACAAAAGTTCGAATAAACATTTGCCTCATACCTGAACTTTTTCCGACACGCATCCAAAACTTGAACACTTGCTACCGCATTTTTTAACTGAACATCAGGAGAAAAGCGAATATTATGACGGTAATTTTTATTCACTTTCTCCCATTCATCAGCAGAAAGAGTACGCATTAGACGGTCAGCTAATAGTAGATCCTCTGCCGCTTGCCTATAGATATCGGTTTCAATTTCGGAACAGCGACTAGACTTTCGCACTTCAACTTCAACTTCAGCACAATTCAGCTTATCCCGAAATGAATCAATAATGCGATCCAGCTCCAGTTTTGCCATCCTCGCTTTGAGGCGCTCATCCGGATCCTGTACGGTCATTTTTACTACTAGATCATCCAATTCCGAAAGAAGCGGATACTCATCAGCGATTTTCAGATAGGATTCCCCGCGAGGAACATTAAGTGTGAACATCTCATTAAGAATGAGTCCGAGCGAAAACACATCAGCCGACGAAGCAACATTCGTCGCCCCCACCCCCTTGCGCTGCTCCGGAGCATAATAGTATCTATTCATCAGCATATCGCTATCTGCAGTAACACCTGCACCATCAAAATGGGCAATACCAAAATCAGCTAATAAAGCACGTTCGCAACTCTCATCAACAAGAACATTCTCCGGCTTTATATCTCTATGAACAATATGATCATCATGAATTTGCGCTACCGCACCAAACAGCTGAATTAGTAGACTAAATTTGGTATCCAGGCTAACTTCAGGCGCAATGTAATCTCTCAACGTACGCGAGTACATTGGCATCACACAACTAAGGAGAACATCCTGATTAGCTTCATCCACCAAACGCTCTTCTGATTCGATAATTTGCACAATGTTCTCTGAATGGAACTGTTTACAATACTCAACCTCTTGACGAATGCGCTCATTTTGCGCTTTATACTTTTTGCCGGAACGAAGAGTTATTTCTTTGATCGCATATTCGCGCCCCTCTCGTACCACATGCCAAACGGTCCCTTGGCCACCTTGACCAAGAATCGGCTTGCTGGGCGAAACTTCATATTCATCACCATTCACACGCTTTATTTTTTCCACGGATCCCCCTTCGCAGCACAATCTTGCTCACATATATCGTCCCACAGCATGAGCACACGTAACGCATTTGACAGCCAACACCACAACCAAATTACCGATAACCCTCATTAGATTCGACAGACCATGCGTTTGTCATTTTCGTTACACACCCACAAGCAGCGGCTCCAGCCTCAGCTACACACCTGATTCACTTCAATCGTTATTCGATTCTCCTCGGGCCTATTCACCTGCAAAACTTCAGCAATGGCGCGCCTAGTACTGTCCCGCACCCGAGATACGAAGGAATCGGCTCGCACGGCTCCCTGAGGAGTGCGATGCCGGCAGACGAGAGGCGTCCATCGCGATGCTGCGCAGCTCGATCCGCTGAGCAAAGCTCTCTTCGGTAATCTCGGGAACTTCCTCGTCGGCAGACTCGCGCCACTCGCACGCGAGGTCGGTCAGCTCGCGCGCGGCGCTCGCGCGCATGTCACCGTCCCAGCGATCCTGCTCCGCCAGCATCACCTTCATCGCGCGCCTGGCATCGGCCCAGGTGTCCTCGTCCGCCGCATCGACCTCGAGCGACAGGCAGATCTGCTCGCTGCGCCACAGGACCTCCCCTTCGAACATGTAGAGGTCCTTGTCGAGAGTGAGCTCTCCGAGCACCTCGTCGACCACCACGACCGGCCTGTGGTATTCGGCCAGCACCTCTTTCAAGGCGGGGCACGGGGAATCCTCTTCCAGGACCTCGACGATCAGGAACTTGTTCGCGAGGAGGCGGTCACAGCCTCGGGAACCTCGTGCGGAATCTTCTTGTGCGCCTTAAGGCGGCACACCGCCTCCTGACGGAAGCGATCGAGGAGACCTCCGGCATCATGTTCCTCGTCGCTGACGGGATAGACGATCCGGCCATCACCCGTGTGCAGGGCACCGGTTTCACATTCCACGTATGCCAGATAGGAGTGCGCGACCTCCCAGAAGCCGTTCCGCTTTCCAGCCCCGCTGCTTCCAGCGACCAGGACGAGAAGCTCCCGTACCTCTTCCTCGAAGGTGCGTTCCCATTCATCCTGCGTCATGTCACTTTGCGAGCGCATGTATTCCAGCAGTTCCACGTGTCATCCTCCTTGATCGACGGGACCGGTTCGCTACGACGAACCCTACTCCACGCGATGCGCCATGATCACCTCGAAGCCAAACGAACCCCGGCCTCGTTCTCCCTGAATGAAGGGACGAGGCCGGGGCACAGTTCGCAGTTACACGGCGCGAAGCGTCACTCCCACTCAATGGTTGCCGGCGGCTTGGACGTCACATCCAAAACCACGCGGTTAACCTCGGCAACAGAGTTCGTGATGCGCGTAGAAATGCGAGCCAGCACGTCGTACGGCAGGCGCGTCCAGTCAGCCGTCATCGCGTCCTCTGAAGACACGGGGCGCAGCACGATCGGATGACCGTAGGTGCGGCCATCGCCCTGAACGCCCACGGAACGAACGTCGGCAAGCAGCACAACCGGGCACTGCCAGATCTCTTGATCCAAGCCAGCAGCGGTCAATTCCTCGCGGGCAATCAGGTCTGCGGCGCGCAGGATATCCAGGCGCTCACGCGTGACCTCACCAATGATGCGAATACCCAGGCCGGGACCCGGGAAGGGCTGGCGGTTCACCAGGTAGTCGGGCAGGCCCAACTCGCGGCCAACCGCGCGAACCTCGTCCTTGAAGAGGGTGCGCAGGGGTTCAACCAGCTCGAAGGTCATATCCTCGGGCAGGCCGCCCACGTTGTGGTGGCTCTTGATGTTGGCTGCACCCTCACCGCCGCCGGACTCGACGACGTCGGGGTACAGCGTGCCCTGGACCAGGAACTTCACTTCACCACCGGCAGCGCCGACCTCTTCGATGACCTGCTTCTGGGCGGCCTCGAAAGAGCGAATGAATTCGCGGCCAATGATCTTGCGCTTGGTTTCGGGGTCAGTAACACCGGCCAGAGCGGACAAGAAGCGCTCGGACTCATCACAGGTGATGACGCGGATACCCATGCCACGCGCGTAGTCATTTTCGACCTGCTCGCGCTCACCCGCGCGCAGCAGGCCATGGTCGATGAAGAAGCAGGTCAGCTGATCGCCGACGGCCTTGTGAACAAGCGCGGCGGCCACGGAGGAATCCACGCCACCAGAGAGCGCGCAAATCACCTGCGCGTCACCGATCTGCTCGCGAATCTTTGCGACCTGCTCGTCAACAATCGAGCCCGGCGTCCACGTGGGTTCAATTCCCGCACCCTTGTAGAGGAAGTTCTTCAGAGCATCCTGGCCGAACTGCGAGTGGCCAACCTCGGGGTGCCACTGCAGGCCGTAGAGGCGACGCTCGGCGCATTCGAAAGCTGCAACCGGGGTTTCTGCGGTCGATGCGGTGACGGTGAAGCCTTCGGGCGCGCCCTGAACCGCGTCACCGTGGCTCATCCACACGACCTGGCCTTCGGGAGTCCCATCAAAGAGGCAGGATTGCTCAGAAACAGAGGCATCGGTGTGCCCGTACTCGCGGGTTCCCGTGCGTCCCACGGTTCCGCCCAGCGCGTGGGCCATGGTCTGGAAACCGTAGCAGATTCCCAGAACCGGCACACCCGCGGCGAAAATCGCGGGATCAATGGAAGGAGCGCCCTCTTCATACACGGATGAAGGGCCACCGGAAAGAATGATTGCTGCGGGTTCTTTCGCAAGCATTTCGGCGACCGGCATGGTGTGCGGGACGATTTCCGAATAGACGCTGGCTTCGCGCACGCGACGAGCAATGAGCTGGGCGTACTGCGCGCCAAAATCGACAACAAGGACGGGATGAAGATCAGCTGAAGTCACCCCACCATGCTACCTGCTGTGCCCCCTCTTCGACGAGGCCAAGTAGCGAGCGCTCCCCCACACCCGGGTTGGTTTAGTTGCCGGGTGCGTCCTCTTCTTCCGAGGCCTGAGCCGCCTCAGCGTCATCCCCGAGGTTCTCCGCGAGCTGAGTTTCGTCGGCAACTTCGAGCGAATCGCCAGCAGTTTCCTCATTGGCCGCGTCTTCACTAGGAACCTCAGGCACAAGCTCCACGGTCGCTACTTCCCCTGCTGCGGCCTCGTGATGGCGATGCTCATGGACACGCGCTTTCCCAGCGCTCACAAGCTCACGCGCCCACGCCACACTCACCGGGTGCGAAACCGCCACGGTCAGCAGAATCCCCAGCGCCACCTCGGCAAAAAGACACAGCGCGGAAAGGGACATGCGCGGCCCAAGGTAGGCCAAGCGCCCCGTTCCCAAAACGAAGGCCGAACCCAAGGAAATCACCAAGTAAACGGCTGCGATCACCACAGCCGCGATACCGCCTTGGTACAGGTCATCGAGAAGCGATTCACTACCTCGGCGCAAACGCAGGAAAACGCCCACTCCCACGCCGAAAAGAACAAGCGCAAGAATCACCCAGGTCCCGGGAGCGCTCACAGGAGTCGCTCCAAAAAGCGGGATCGCGGGGATCGGTCCAACGGGAGCAGAAGTCGGCGAATGCAAGGCATCACTACCAAGGTAAAAACCGGGACCGGAAAGCCAAGACAGCGCCCACACAATCGCGTTGGGAATGAAGAACAGCTGCGCGACAACGATCATGATCGAATCAATCGCCGAGGTCGATAGCAGAAGCTGGTCGATCCCACGGATCTGCGACCAAGAAACGATCACCGAAAGCAGCAGGAAAAATCCGCCATAGACCGCCAGAGCCCACGATGCGCGCCAACCCGTGCGTACTCCAACGCTGACCCACCTCGGCAGCTCAAAGCGAAGCTCAAGGTTCTTCGGGGCAAGCGCGACCTCCCAGGCGGCCGCAATCAAGGGGATCAATATAGCCAGGGGAAGCGCGCCCCACACACTCACGTGTGTACCAATTCCACCTGCCAAAAGCAGTGCGGTCACGGCGAAACCGGGGATTGCCATCCATTGCGACGCAGGGGAAAAGCGCCGTCCTTGCAGAAGGAGCAGCTTGGTCAGACCAATCAGGAGCAGCACAAACAGCAGGGGCACTGCGCGATAGGAGACGTCCCCAGAGACCACTCGCGCCCCAAGGGAGGCACCCCACAGGTCAGAGGCAAAGTGGAAGGCGTCCTCCCAGGTCGTGGACACCATCCACTGGTTAGAGGACACCGCGGCGTAGGCGATCAGGGTCGGGACAACAACCAGCGCCCAACCCAGCAGAGCCACCTCGATCCCGGACAGCATCGAACGCGCCCACCCCTGTGGAAGGGCAACGCGGATGGTCGGGCGGGCGGAAACTGTTGTGACCGTCGTACGCGCGGTGGGATCCTCACTCATCGAGCAGCCAGCGCCTCACGTGCCAAAATCGCAGTCTGCGAAGGGGTACGACCGACCTTCACGCCAACTGCTTCCAGTGCCTTCGCCTTTGCAGAGGCCGTGCCGGAGCTTCCCGACACGATAGCGCCCGCGTGGCCCATGGTCTTGCCTTCGGGGGCCGTGAAGCCCGCGATGTAGGCGACGACCGGCTTGGTCATGTGCTCGGAGATCCATGCTGCGGCGCGTTCTTCGGCGTCGCCACCGATCTCACCGATCATGACAACCAGATCAGTATCGGGGTCATTTTCGAAAGCTTCCAGAGCATCGATGTGGGTGGTTCCCACAACCGGGTCACCGCCAATACCGATGCAGGTGGTGAAGCCCAGGTCGCGAAGCTCGTACATGAGCTGGTAGGTCAAGGTACCCGACTTAGACACCAAGCCCAGTCGGCCAGGCCCCGTGATATCTGCCGGGGTAATGCCCACGTTGGATTGTCCAGGGCTGATGATCCCGGGGCAGTTCGGGCCGATCAGGCGGACCCCGCGTTCCAGCGCGTAGTCAACGAATTCGGTCGAATCTTGAACGGGAATACCTTCGGTGATGACAACCAGGGTTTCAATTCCAGCATCAATAGCTTCAATTGCCGCGTCCTTCGCGAATGCCGGGGGCACGAAAACAACCGAAACATTCGCACCGGTTTCCTCGCGGGCCTGTGCAACGCTTCCAAACACGGGAACCTCAACGTCACCGGCAGCGCGGTTTTCAGCGCCCGGACCGTAAGGCTCAACGTGGAAGGTCACCGAAGTGCCGGCCTTGCGCGGGTTTACGCCGCCAACGATATTCGTGCCGGCAGCCAGCATGCGGGTCGTGTGCTTTTGGCCTTCAGAACCGGTCATTCCCTGAACAACGACACGCGAAGTGGAATCAATAAAAATACTCATGAGTTTTCAGTCCCTTCCCCTCTCAGGCGTTCGCGGCCAGTTCGGCGGCGCGGCGTGCTGCGCCATCCATTGTTTCTTCCATGTGAACCAGGGGGTGTGCAGCGGCAGCCAAGATTGCGCGGCCTTCCTCAACCTTGTTGCCATCCAAGCGCACGACCAAAGGCTTCGATGCGGCATCTCCCAGGGCTTCCAAGGCGCCCACGATTCCGCGAGCGACTTGATCGCAGGCGGTAATTCCGCCGAAAACATTGACAAAGACAGAGCGAACCTGATCATCACCAAGAATGACGTCCAAGCCCTTGGCCATAACCTCTGCCGAGGCACCGCCACCGATATCCAGGAAGTTCGCGGGCTTGACGCCCCACTCTTCACCAGCCAAGGCCACAACGTCCAGCGTGGACATAACCAGGCCGGCACCGTTACCGATCACGCCAACTTGGCCTTCCAAGCGCACGTAGTTCAGTCCAGCTTCCTTTGCCATGGCCTCGCGCGGATCCTGCGCAGACTTATCGGCAAAAGCCGCGTGTTCGGGGTGACGGAAGGCCGCATTGTTATCCAGCGACACCTTGCCATCCAGTGCCAGAACATCGCCCTGCTCGGTCAGGACCAAGGGGTTGACCTCAACCAGGGTGGCGTCTTCGCCTCGGTAGGTATCCCAAAGCTGAACCAAAACGGGAGCAAGCTTCTCAACGTGCGAACGGTTGAAGCCGGCCTCGCACAAGATCTGGGCGGCAACGTCTTCATCAATGCCAACCTTGGGGTCCAGGCCAACGCGAGCCAAAGCCTCGGGGTGTTCGCGTGCCAGGGTTTCGATATCCATGCCGCCCTGCGCCGAGCACAGTGCAAGCTCACGACGCTCGGAGCGGTCCAGCAGGATCGAGAAGTAAAATTCTTCGGCGATATCCGCGCCCGCAGCGATGAGGACCGAGTGGACGGTGTGTCCCTTGATATCCATGCCCAAGATCGCTTCGGCCTTTTCGCGCGCTTCTTCTGCACTGCGAGCCAGCTTCACGCCACCGGCCTTGCCGCGGCCGCCAATCTTGACTTGGGCCTTAACCACCAGAAGGTCATTGTCGGCCAGCAGCTTCTGCGCTGCCTCGTAGGCCTCATCTGGGGTGCGTGCAACGATTCCCGCAAGTACGGGGACGCCGTGAGCAGCGAATAACTCCCGTGCTTGGTATTCGTAGAGATCCATTGTGTCCCTTCACTTTGTGCCCGAAGGCGCTGCCTTGCGCGGTTACCACGTGAACTGTGGCGCGCAACTTCCTTAAGCCTACCGCGACTAGATCTTTTCCATGGGGGCCATCCGAAGCAACAGGCGTTTTTCAGCCGACGCGAAGGCGACTTGCGCGATGGTGCGCTCCCCCGCTCCTTCGAGGCCAATGACCGTACCTTCACCCAAAGTTGCGTGTCGGACGCGATCCCCCACTCGCACTTCCTCTGGGTTAAGTGTGTTTTTCGGAGCGCTTGCGCCAGTTGGCCGTGACACTGCAGTTCGCGCTGCAGGTGCACCGCGTTTCCCGCCCAGGCCTCGGCCGGCAAGCGGGCCGCCATCACTGCTACTGGATCCGCCGCTGCGACCACCAAAGACGGGACCGCCATCGTCATCACGGCGCGAGTATCCGTAGTCTGCATAGTCTGAGCCATAACCCCCAGACCTGCCCCCATAGGAGGAGCCGTAACCGGAACCCGAGTAACCACCATAGCCACCCGAACCGTATCCGGAACCACCGCCGTATCCACCGCGCAGGCGTTCCATCGAGGTCGAGGATCGACGAATGTCCAAGAGTTCGACGGGGATGTCATCCAAGAATCGCGAAGGAGGCATTTCCTGAGGTGCTCCCCACGCGCTTCGCACAGCCGCACGCGTCAGGTAAAGCTGCTTGCGGGCGCGCGTGATGGCGACATAGGCCAAACGGCGTTCTTCTGCCAATTCTTCGGGGTCGCCCAGCGAGCGTTGGTGCGGGAAAGTCCCATCCTCCATACCGGTCACGAAGACGACCGGGAATTCAAGGCCCTTCGCGGTGTGAACCGTCATGAGTGTGACCTGCCCGCTTCCGCTTTCTTCCTCGGGAAGTTGATCCGAGTCAGCAACCAGGGCAACACGCTCAAGGAATCCTGCCAAACCGACCTCGCCGCTGGTCTGCACGTAGTCCAAAGCAACCGCGTGCAATTCGGCAAGGTTTTCCACTCGGGACGCGTCTTGCGGATCTTGGGAACGCCGCAAAGTCGCAAGATATCCCGTACGGTCCAAGACTTCTTCAAGAATCTCCGCTGCGCTTGCTCCGGCCTGTTCGGCGCGCCGCATGGCCTCGATCAGTCCCCAAAAATCACCGATTGCCGAGGCCGCGCGCGGGCTCAGCCCGGCGACTCCCCCGCGGGTATCCTCAGCCTCTTCCTTGGGAAGCTCCGCCAAGGTCAGGCCGGTCCCTTCTGCTTCTCCGAGGCCTCGGCCCTGAGAAATCCAGCAATCCCGAGCAGCCGCGCCCATCGAAATCCCATAGCGATCGCTGTGGGCAATGAGGTCGGCCTCCGCCTTGGCACCAATCCCACGACGAGGAGTGTTGATGATTCGCCGCAGTGCAACTGTGTCGTCGGGGTTCGAAATCACCTGAAGATAGGCCAAAGCGTCTTTAATTTCCGCGCGCTCGTAGAAGCGGGTGCCTCCAACAACTCGGTAGGGAATGCCTTGGCGAACCAAGAGTTCTTCGATTGCTCGTGATTGCGAGTTCGTCCGATAGAAGACGGCAATATCTGCCCAGCGGGTCCCGGCTGCCGACAGCTTTTCCATCTCTGAAACGATGAAACGTGCTTCGTCGCGATCAGAATCCGCTGCGTCAACCGTAATAAGCGCGCCATCCCCCGATGCCGTCCACAGGTTCTTCGCGCGGCGGCCTTCATTTCGAGCAATGACAGCGTTGGCAGCGGACAAAATATTTTGGGTGGAACGATAGTTCTGTTCCAGCAAAATGGTCCGCGCCCCCGGAAAATCTCGCTCAAATTCTTCGATATTGCGAATCGTCGCGCCGCGGAAAGCATAGATTGACTGGTCCGAGTCACCGACAACCGTCAGCTGCCCCGGCTCCACCCCATCGTCCCCGGTGCCCACCAGTTCGCGCACCAGCACGTACTGCGCATGATTGGTGTCTTGATACTCATCAACCAGGATATGGCGGAAGCGACGGTGGTAGTGCTCGACGATCGCCGGGTTGTCTTTGAGTAGGCGTACCGTACGCGAAATCAGGTCGTCAAAGTCCAAGGCATTGGACTGCGCAAGGCGCTTCTCATATTCTTCGTAGGCCGAAGCGACAACTCGAGAAATCGGGTCATTCGGCGCGGTATCTCGGTATTCCTGCCAGGTAACGAGCTCATTCTTGAGGTCCGAAATACGCGCGGCCACCAGCTTGGGCGTGAATCGTTTGATATCCACATCCGCGCTCTTGAGCACCATCTGGATCAGGCGCTGGGAGTCCTGTGAATCGTAGATACTGAAAGTCGAGCGCAAACCTGCCGCACGATATTCCGCGCGAAGCAATCGCACACACGCCGAGTGGAAAGTCGACACCCACATCCTGCGCGCAGCTCCCCCACCGACCAGCGACTCGACACGCTCACGCATCTCAGCTGCTGCCTTATTGGTGAAGGTGATCGCCAAAATCTCACCCGCGCGGGCTTGACCAGTTGCCAGAAGGTAGGCAATTCGATGCGTCAGAACGCGAGTCTTCCCAGAGCCCGCACCGGCCATGATGAGCAGGGGCACGCCCCGATGCTCGACCGCTGCGCGTTGCTGGTCGTTCAAGCCCTTCAAAAGGCTCTCAGGGCCACTGTGCTGCTCCCACGCACCGTGGCCGCTTGTCTGCGCCCATTGAGCCAGTCCCTGGCCTGAGGTACCAATAGAAGAGCCCGCTCCCACACCCATAGCATTGCTTGAAGAGCTTGGGTCGTAGAGGGGAAGGTCCTCCGCCTGATCGGAACCGAAATCGAGGAAAGAGCCGAGATTGGGAAGTGAGTGATCCTGATCCATTTTCAGTGCTTGTGGTAGACGCCCTTGGTTGCGTGAACGGGTTCGGCGGTGACATTCATGCCGAGCTGACGAAGAATGCCTTCATCAACGCTGCCCAGCAGAACTGAAGAGTGCACGTCGCATCCAGCCAGTTTCGACAGCTGGTTCAAGGCCGCAGCTGCGCGTTCGTTGGAGCGCGCGGATCCAGCCAAAGCGATCAGCACTTCATCGGTGTGCAGGCGAGGGTTGCGGCTGCCCAAGTGCTCGGTCTTGAGCTTTTGAATGGGCTCAATCTGTTCGGGGGCAAGCAACTTCTCATCATCGTCAATACCCGCAAGAAGCTTCATCGCATTGAGAAGCATCGCAGAGCAAGGCCCCAGCAAGTCCGAGGTCTTTCCAGTGACAATGCGCCCGTCGCTCAATTCCATTGCGGCTGCGGGATATCCGGTTTCACGTGCGCGCTCAAGCGCGGGAGCAACAACCGGGCGATCCGCACTGGTCAGGTTCATTGCGGTCATCAGGCGAGCCGCACGCTCAGACTGTACAGGCGGAAGATCCTCGCGCGCTTCTAGGGACAAAGCCTTGTACCAGCGGCGAATGATTTCCTGCTTCGAGGCCTCGCGGCAGACTTCATCATTGCTGATGCAGAAGCCCGCCATGTTGACGCCCATATCGGTGGGCGACTGGTAGGGAGAGGCCCCCATGATTTTCTCGAGCAGGCGTCGAAGGACGGGGAATGCCTCGATATCACGGTTGTAGTTGACCGTCGTCTCGCCATGAGCCTTCAAATGGAAGTGGTCAATCATATTGACATCATCTAGGTCAACAGTGGCCGCTTCGTAGGCGACGTTTACGGGGTGATCCAGGGGGAGATTCCAGATCGGGAAGGTCTCGAACTTTGCGTATCCCGAGGTCATTCCACGCTTGTGATCGTGGTAGAGCTGCGAAAGGCAAGTTGCGAGCTTGCCTGAACCTGGGCCGGGAGCGGTAACAATAACCAGCGGACGGGTCGTATGGACATATTCATTGCGTCCTAGGCCTTCATCAGAAACGATCAGATCGATGTTATTGGGGTAGCCCTCGATGGGATAGTGACGCGCGACCTTGATACCGCGAGCCTCGAGCTTGCGCTTGAAGGCATGTGCTTGGTCATTGGAATCACTCCAGCGCGTGATGACAACATTGCCCACATACAGCCCGTATTCGCGGAACATATCAATGTGACGGAAGACGTCATCTTCGTAGGTGATTCCCAGGTCTTCACGCATCTTGCGGCGCTGGAAATCCAAGGCGTTGACGGCAACAACAATTTCGGCCTCGTCAGCAAGCTCGGCAAGCATGACAATTTTGTTATCCGGGGTGAATCCGGGAAGAACACGAGAGGCATGCATGTCGTCAACAAGCTTGCCACCAAACTCCAGGTACAGGGTTCCACCGAACTGCTGGCGACGTTGCGCAATGTGTTCAGATTGAAGGGCTAGATACTGATCGCGGTCGAAGCCGATTGCGTGCATGATCGCCACTCCCAAGGCATCGTGGTGCAAGGACTACTCATGGTATCGCCCCTACCCCGCAACTCCGTCCATGAAGCGCCCAGCACGCGGGTGAACTTCACCGCAAGGCACCTGAAAGACTAAATAATATGCCTTTGCATCGCCCAGTGAGTGAGCTCATTTCGATTCGATAGCTGAAGCTTGCGCAGCACGGCAGACACGTGTGTTTCCACGGTTTTAATCGAAATGAAGAGCTCAGAGGCAACCTCTTTGTAGGGGTATCCACGCGCGATTAAACGCATGACTTCCTGTTCCCTGGCTGACAGCAAATCCAATTCATCGTCATGAGCGGCAATGGGGGCACTCGCCCCTCCGAAAGCGTCCAAAACAAAACCGGCCAAGCGCGGCGAAAAGGCAGCATCTCCCGCGGCAACGCGCTGGATGGCCTCGACAAGCTCAGGAGTCGAGATCGACTTAGTGACGTATCCGCGAGCGCCCGCACGAATAACCGAAACAACGTCTTCGGGAGAATCTGACACCGAGAGCGCAAGGAAACGGAGCCCTTCAACATCAGCGCACGAGGCCGCGACCTCAGCGCCGCCGCCACCGTTTCCTCCCGGCAGGTGAACATCCAGGAGGGCGACGTCGGGTTTAAGTGCGTGACAGGCTGCGATGGCGCCCTCAACGTCACTGGCCTCGCCGACGATGTCAAAATCGGCGCCACTAGATTCGAGCTCTGCACGCACGCCCGCACGTACCAGGGCGTGATCATCAATCACCAGAATCCGAATTGTCATGGAATTGTCTCCTTCAGCGGTCATCGTCACTCAAGTGTATCTACGGGCATGGAGAGATGGACCTCAGTTCCACTGGCTAGATGGCGGATTTGAGCCTTCCCGCCTGCTCGCTCCATTCGGCCGAAAATCGAATTGCGCACGCCGTGCCGGTCCTCGGGAATCGCAGAGATATCGAATCCATCTCCGCAGTCTTTGATAAAGATCTCCGAGCGCTGCGGCCCCACTTCCATGTAGACGCTCACGGGCGGACGTGCATGGCGAATCGCGTTGGAAACGGCCTCGGAGGCAGCGGCAACCATGGCCAGCTCACCGGGGCCTGGGCGCATATCGGAAACCGTCACAACGCCGACTTCAACACCAAAGGTTGTCTCCAGCGTCGAAATCGCCTCGCGCAGGGCCTCGGCAAGGGAATCTGCTGCTTCTTCACGCCCCGTGTACAACCACGAGCGCAACTCGCGTTCCTGCCCCAGGGCCAGCGCTCGCACGGAGCTTGGATTATCGGCGTTATTGCGGATCAGGGTGAGTGTTTGGAGGACAGAATCGTGCAGGTGTGCGGCCATGTCAGCACGCTCCGCTTCGCGTTTCTCATGCTCTTTCGCTCGCGCGTTTTCTTGGGAGGTCCTCACCCAAAGAGGAATGATCGCGACTCCAAAGGAGAGGATCAGCGAGCCACCTAGGATTGCACCTCGCGCCATATCCCACGGCGATTGCCCACGGAACGAGGCCAGCACCAATCCGCTGGCAACCAAGATCATGCCCGCCAGAGTGATGAGGATAAAGAGCGGGTTCTTCCATGAGTACGCGCGAGTACTCTGCGTCCAAACTGCCGCGATTCCACCAAGGACCAGGACCGCTGCGGCAATATCACGCAGTCCCGCGATCCCCGTAAAAAGCAGGTAGGCAATTGCAAGGGCTAGGCCCACCGAAGCCAATCCGACCAAAAGCATGCGCAAGTTGCGTTGGTCGTGTTCGCGTCGAACGATTTCTTCTGCCGAGGCCAGGGGAACACGTAGACGTTCGGGGACGCTTTGTGTAGCACCGGGATCGTCGGGAAGAGTGAGCCACATCCAGAGATACACGAAAAGCGGAACCGCGAAAGCCGGCAGGGCGGCCACGAATGCAAAGCGAATAATTCCGGCAGATACCCCGAGCATCGAGGCAATTCCCGCACAGACCCCGCCAATCCAGGGCAGAGGCATATCGGTTGAAGACGCGCTGGAGCGATGCAGAACGCGTGTGGGTTCGCGCAGCTCGGGTGGGCTCCACTGATACCCACGGGGCTTCTGTTCGCCCGACTGCCACACTTGCTGCTCATTACTCACATCTGTATCTTCACACGAATCGGGAGCAGAAGCGCAAGGCTGAGAAAAGAATCGGGGATCGATCAGGGCATCCCCCCATATCTTTTCGCCAGTCATACGGGCACAGTGGAATCATGAACAAAGGATTCATGAACTCGTTGCGTCACTCCGGCTTCTTCCGTGGAGAACCACGCGTCATCGGAGGCGTGTGCCAAGGTTTGGCTCAGCGCTATGGATGGGACGTGAACTCCCTAAGAATTGCCGTCGTTGTTGCTTCGCTCTTCTTCCCCGTAGTGTGCGTCTTCTACTCCTTAGCGTGGGTTTTCCTTCCCGAGGCCAAAGATGGCCGTATCCACGTTGACGAAATGCTCAAGGGAAATTTCGATGCTGCGATCATCGGAGCAATCCTCTTAGCGGTCTTTGGCGGTGGGACTTCAGGAATCGCGCTCGGTCTCTTTCACGCTTTCGTGTGGATTCCTCTGTTTATGGTCTTCCCCGTCGCAATTGTCGTGATTGCAGTTCTGCTTGCAAAGCCCAAGCAGACTGGCACTGGCCCCACACAAGCTCAGTACTGGAGTGCGACACCACCGGCGCAGCCATCCTCCCAGCCGGCCTCATCCCCCTTTACTCCTGCATCACCCCGAGGAGAAGAAACCATGCCAGATACAACCCCTGATTGGCGTACGCAGGGTGGCCCAACATCTTCAGACCACTACACTTTCCCTCCTGCACCGCCTTCAGCGGCACAGACGACTCACTCACAGTCCCCTGTTCAAACCCCGCCCGTTCAGACCCCACCGGTCCAGGCTCCCTTCACCCCCGGTGAATCTCAGCCCCAGGCCTCGGGACAAACAATTCCTCAAAGCGCAGGAACACGTTTCGCGCCCTTTGCCACGCAGCCCGCACTCCGCTCTCGAGTCGTCCCTCGCGCGTTGGTCTTATGCGTCTACGGGCTGGTCTTCCTCGCTCTGGCAGGAACTTTCTTCCTGCTCTACCGAAATGGATACAGCACCCCGACTCAAGTTGATCGAAGCATACAGATTGCGTTGACTGGCGCGGCCGCCTGCCTGCTCATTGTCGGCATTGCACACCTGATCGCCGCTCTTCGCGATCGTTCCTCGGTCATGCTCACCATCTTGTCGGTACTAGGCATGTTCTTCGCAATTCCAGCGCTGCTGGGAGGCATGGCATACTCCACCACCTCTCCATTGCACTACACATCCGTGGCGGGAAACATTCAGACCGACGCTGATTGGCGCTCAGACACAATTGGAAGTTCCAACGGCTCCAATGTCGTCAATCTAGAGCTTGACCTTTCTCATGCGCCCGATGGCCTCACCAAGGACATCACCGTTAACGCTCAGGTGATTCCTTACGCGAACATCCGAGTTCGCGATGGTCAGCCCATTCGCATCGTCGCTCAGAAGCAACCGATTACCTTTGATCTTGATCTCAGTGGCGATCATAAGTGGAGGGGCTTCGACAGTAATAGCCCCACAGTTCTAACCTCTCCCAACTGGAAGGAAGGCCAGGGGATCACTGTTTACCTCAATGCAAACCAAGTTGTCACCCTGGACATCGAAGAAACCGGGAATTCTGTCGATCGGGATCCTTGGCCGTCTGCGATTCCCACTCCTACTCCCACTCCCAGCGTTACTCCTTCGACGGGAAGTTCCCCCTCGCCCAACCAGAGTCAGTCGCCCTCGCCGAGCGCATCCTCTGAATCTCCCTCAGCCGGCCAGCACTGAAAGGAATTGTCATGAGTACGAACGACTTTGACCAGACCACTCCCCTGCCGGTCGGCAACGATGAAACAAAACCGCTGCCTTCCTTCGCGGATGCTCCGATTGTGGACCAAAAAACTTCTGCCGAGGCTGACACCGAGGCAGATACCAGCACCGAGGCCGAGGCGCCCGATGCTTCTAGAGCCTGGACAGGCACCGCAGCAGGCGTGGCGGAAGGGCCGACACCCGACTTTACCCCGGCCTCGGAACGCGCATTTGAGCCGCAAAGCACCCCGATTGTTCCTCCCGCTCACGTGTGGTCAGCCGAGGACGTGAAGGAAGCTCCCTATCGGGGCGTGCGCATCGGGCAGCTTCTCTGGGCGTGCATCATTATCTTCACCGCAATCACACTGATCGCCATGGCCTTCGTCAAGGCAACAAACCTTGCACTGGTGGCAATTGGGACCTTGGCGGCGATGGGCGTGCTCCTCATTATTACTGCGGGAGTCAGTACCGTGATGACACGTAAGAAGCGCTAGCTGCGGTAGATATCGCTTTCAAGTTGCTAATGCTTCTTCTAGGTCATGCAAGGATCTTCTTCCCAGCGCGCTCTAGCCCTTCCCGAGGCCGCGCCCAGCAAAGTGGGCAGTCTCCTCTTCCGTCTTCCTTACCCCCAAGAAAGGTGTGTGGCCCAAGCCAAAAGGCTTGGGCCACACACTCATCAACAGCTAAAAGCTCAGGCTCCCGTCACATCGTCAGGGCGAGACTCCGCGTAGCGCGCAAGTTCTTCCTCGACAATGGCCTCGTCAAGCTTTTGGAAGACCGGGGTCGGCTTCTCAATCGGAGTACCAACGACGATACCGTGACGCTCCCAGGTGGGAACATTCGTGTAGTCGCCAGTGATAACCGGGTATCCCGTACGGCCTTCGAAGTCTGCGGGAAGAACCTCGGGGTCCAACTCCTCAACTTCCTTGATGTAGGGCATTGGAGCGATCTCACCGCTGCCGCCCATCACGCGATCCACATCATTTGCGGCGTGAGGTAGGAAGGGAGAGAGCATGAGGTTCAAATCGGCCACGGCTTGTGCCAACGTCCACAACACGGTCGCCAAACGCTCGCGTTCTTCGGGGGCCTTGAGCTTGAAAGGCTCAGTATCGGCAACGTACTTGTTGGCCTCGCCAACCAAACGCATTGCAGCGGCAAGAGCGGCCTTCTGGCGGTGGTGACGGATCAGGTCTCCAACCTCATCAAAGCCCGCAGCGATGGCATCCAGCAGCGCGCGATCAATTTCTTGGAGCTCTCCCGGCGCAGGGATTTCACCGAACTTCTTGTGGACCATCGAGGCGGTGCGATTAACCAGGTTTCCCCAGCCTGCCACCAACTCACCGTTCGTACGACGCACGAATTCCGCCCAGGTGAAGTCCGCATCGGAGGACTCGGGGCCAGCCGCTGAAATGAAGTAGCGCAATGCATCTGCCTGGTAGCGGCTGAGCATGTCACGCACGTAGATCACAATGCCGTGCGAAGAAGAGAACTTCTTGCCCTCCATAGTGAGGAACTCTGAAGAGACGACCTCGGTGGGCAGGTTGAGCACGCCAAGGTCACCGGGCTGGCCGCCCCTAGAACCCTGACCGTTGTAACCCAGCAGTTCGGCGGGCCAGATCTGCGAGTGGAAGACGATGTTATCTTTGCCCATGAAGTAGTAGGTCAGGGCTTCCGGATCATTCCACCACTGGCGCCACGCTTCGGGATCCCCCGTGCGGCGTGCCCATTCAATAGAAGCGCTCAGGTAACCAATAACCGCGTCAAACCAGACGTACAGGCGCTTACCGGGTTGGTCTTCCCAACCGGGGACCGGGATGCCCCAGTCAATATCACGTGTCATTGCACGCGGGCGAATGTCCTCAAGGAAGTTCTTCGAGAACTTAATGACGTTGGGACGCCATGTGCCCGAGCGGTCACGGTCATCCAGCCATGCTGAAAGTGCGTCAGCCAGTGCGGGAAGATCCAGGAAGTAGTGAACGGACTCGACGAATTCGGGGGTTTCACCGTTGATTCGGGAATGAGGATTGATTAGATCTGTGGGATCGAGCTGATTCCCACAGTTATCGCACTGATCGCCGCGAGCACCTTCGGCACCACAAATCGGACAGGTACCTTCGATGTAACGGTCGGGAAGAGTGCGTCCGGTCGAAGGCGAGATCGCCGCGCGGGTGACCTGTTCGATCATGTAACCGTTATCGCGGACGGTCCGGAACATGTCTTGGACGACGCGGTAGTGATTTCCAGCAGTCGTACGAGTGAAAAGGTCGTAGGACAGGCCCAGTTGAACCAAGTCTTCGACGATGAGCCGGTTGTTCTGGTCGGCCAGCTCTCGCGCGCTCATTCCGGCACCATCAGCGGCAACCAGAATGGGGGTTCCGTGTTCATCGGTTCCGGAAACCATTAGTACGTCATGCCCGGCCATTCGCATGTAGCGAGAGAAAACATCGGAGGGAACTCCGAAACCGGCAACGTGACCAATGTGGCGAGGGCCGTTGGCATAGGGCCATGCAACGGCAGACAAAATACGACTCATGGTCCCCTAGTCTAGTGCCTATTGGCGCTCGAGTCGTCCCTGCCTTATTCTCGAAGTACACGCTGCTCATACTTTGGGAGGATGTAATGCCCCGTGCACTCATCATCGTTGATGTTCAACCCACTTTTTGCGAGGGCGGTGCCCTTCCTGTTGAAGGTGGGAATGCCTGCGCTCAGCGCGTCGCTGATTTCGTTGCCGCACACGCAGCGGATTACGACTGCATCGTGACTTCGCAAGATTGGCATATTGACCCGGGTTCGCATTTCTCTGACCACCCCGACTTCGTCGACACCTGGCCTCCTCATGGCGTTGCAGGTACTGCCGAGGCCGAGCTGCACCCAGCCCTTGCTGACCTCCATGCGGATGTCACCATTCACAAGGGCATGTACGAGGCTGCTTATTCTGCCTTCGATGGCGAAGACGTGGCAACGAAGCGTCCCCTGCTTGATCTCCTTCGCGACAAAGGTATTGATTCGCTGGATGTCGTTGGCCTTGCTCAGTCCCACTGCGTATGCGAAACAGCGTTGGATGGCGTGAAGGACGGTTTTAAAGTGCGAGTCTTCACTGATCTCACTGAGCCCGTCAGCCCTGAGTTGGGTGAGCTCGCGGCTCATCGCATGGCCGAGGCCGGAGTCGAGCTGGTCCCCTCGAAGGCCTGATTCGCATCTGCCTCCCTGCTTCGGGCCCGTTCCTCTGATTTTGCGCAGACTCCCCTGATTCGTACCGCTCGCTTTATTCGCAGCGTTCCCCTAGTTCGTGCGCACTCCCCTAGCTTGTGCGTGCGAGTGCCGCGCGATAAAGCTCGTTCTTGCGTAGCCCCGTGGCCTCGGCAACCTCGGCAGCGGCATCCTTCAAACGCATCCCCTCTGCTGCCAAGGCAAGCACGGCCTCGACATGGTCATCCGCATTGCCCTTCGCATGTCCGGGCGCAATTACAAGGGTGATCTCACCCAGAACTTCACCTTCTGTGGCCTCAACCAGCTCTGCAAGACTCCCACGAATCACCTCTTCGTAGGTTTTCGTGAGTTCTCGGCACAGTGCGGCTTGACGATCGGCGCCAAAGACCTCAGCCATGAGGATCAGGGTGTCATGGACACGTTTGGGTGATTCAAAAAAGATCAGGGTGTGAGGATCCTGCGCAAGAGCCTTCAAATAGCGCGTTGCCTCTCCGGTTTTTCGCGGAAGGAAACCCTCGAAAGCAAAGCGATCGGAGGGAAGCCCAGACAGGGCCAGCGCGGTTACGGGAGCCGAGGGCCCCGGGAGGACACTGACGTGGACGCCAGCTGCCGTGGCCTCGTGAACTAGGCGGAACCCTGGGTCGGAAACCGTCGGCATTCCCGCATCGGAGACCATGACGACACGAGCACCCGCCCGCGCCTGCTCGACTACTGCCGAGGCCTTAGCAGACTCATTGTGATCGTGGAGGCTCATCAGCTTGGCACTCAGTCGGATTCCCATTCTCGAGGCCAAGGCAAGGAGGCGGCGCGTATCTTCTGCGGCAATAATGTCTGCCTGCTCAAGTGCGGGGGCCAGGCGCGCGGAAACATCACGCACGTCGCCAATTGGGGTAGCCGCAAGAAGGATCGACGCGGGGGCCTGAATGTAATCCTGGTCTTCACTCACGCGTCAATCGTCGCACCTTTGGGTGTGCTACTCCAGTTGAGCAGGGGCCTCGGTAAACTGGTCGGGTGGACGACAAGACTCTTTCCGATTCAGATATTCCCGAAGACCCCTCCTTGGCTCCGGACGAGGATTCCTCGGCTGTTGAACCCCAGCCTCTTCCCGAGGCCGACGAAGGCGAGCCTAGCCCGTCGGCATCGGCAGACGAGGCCTCAACAGAGGGGGATCCTACGGCCTCCTCTGCAAAGGAAAAGCCTGATAGCACCAGCGATAACAATGAGAACGACACGCGCGCTGAAGGCGAAAAGCTCGACCTGACCTCAGAAGGTGAAAAGTGCGATGCCAGTCCTGAAGTAACTGAGCGCGAGCGTAAGCCCGTCCTCATTCCCAGGTGGGCACGTTTCCCGATGTCTGCGCAAGCCGGCTGGATTGCGACTCTTGTGACGACGCTTTTAGCAGCGCTCATCAGGCTTCCTGGTCTTGGAACAATTAAAACTCTGGTCTTCGATGAGACCTACTACGTTAAAGATGCCTACTCCCTGATGACTTTGGGCTATGAGGGAAGCTGGGCGAAGGATAACGACCCGATGTTTATCTCGGGTGATTACTCCGGGCTCTCGACCAATGGTGGTTATGTCGTTCACCCATCGGTCGGAAAGTGGCTGATCAGTTTGGGAATGCGCGTCTTCGGAGCAACGAATCCGGTCGGCTGGCGCATCAGCGCAGCCATCGCAGGAATTATTCTTGTCTTCCTCACCGCGCGAATCGCACAGCATTTGTTCCGTTCCCCCGCTATCACAGCGCTTGCGGGATTCTTTATGGCAACAGATGGCATCGCGATCGTTCTCTCGCGAACCGGTCTTTTGGATGTATTCCTGGCGATGTTTGCCGCTGCCGCTTTCCTTGCAGTCCTGAAAGATCAGGAGATTTCGCATCCACGTTTGGTTGAAAAACTTTCCCAATGGAAGCCGGACCCCGATAATCCCTCTCGAATCGGCCCCCATGCGGGTACACGTTGGTGGCTATTGGTCGCGGGTATCTTGTGTGGCCTCGCGATGTCGGTCAAATGGTCGGGTCTCTACGCGCTCGCTGTCTTGGGGTTGTTTGTCGCTTTCCGCGACTGGATGACACGCCGTCGTTTTGGGCACCCACGCGCGTTCTATGCAACCCTGATCAACGACACCTCCGTTGCATTCTTGGCCATGGTTCCACCCGCAGTCATCACGTATGTCGCCTCATGGTTCGGCTGGTTTAGGCATTGGAATGCCTACGGGCACAAAACTCACGGCTTTATTGGGGCATTCCACGACCTGTGGGACTACCACGTAGGAATGCTGAAGTTCCACACGGGCCTAACCACTCCGCACACCTATCAGGCTCATCCTGCGCAGTGGTTTGTTCAGGCTCGCCCGACCTCCTTCGCATGGAACAAAATTGCGGACGCAAGCTGCGATAAATCGGATTGCGTCAACGCTGTTGTCGCACTGGGGAATCCGCTTCTTTGGTGGTTTGCGGCGATTGCCTTCTTCATCGTTTTGTTCGTGACGCTACGGGACCGCAACTGGAGGACTGGTTTTGTTGTCTGCGGATACTTGGCGATGTACTTCCCCTGGTATTTGAACGCAAACCGAACGATCTTTAATTTCTACACGATAGCTTTCGTACCATTTGTGTGTCTAAGTGCGGCGTGGGTGATTGGGCTGATGCTGGATCAAACTCGCTGCGAAGTAGATCCCGACCGCATGTATGACTCTCAACCTCTTGAAGAGGGCGACTACAGGTGGATGGGCGCTAATGTCGTGACGCGTCAAAGGTTTGCCATTGGCGCTGTGGTTATTGTCCTGCTCATTACAGCTGTCTCGATCTTCTTCATGCCCCTGTGGCGAGGAGATCTCATCTCGTACAACTTCTGGCACATTCACATGTGGTTCCCGACTTGGATCTAAAGTGAACTGCCATTCGCATTAAGACGCATGTGCCCGCGAACTTCCGTTCGCGGGCACTACTTTTACCTCGCAAGGAGGCAGGAAACCCATTACGTCATGAAGAGACACGGTGTCTATGCGGCCAAACCGAAAAAGCGCCAAGTACCAAAAACTAACTAGACGCAGTAAGCGACGGTTAGTGAACATCCTCGCGTGTGCGCCTTGTGGAGTCGCGGCGTTGCATACGTATGCGTAGTGTTCACACGCAAGAGGGGGCATGTGTTGACACGTGCTGGTTGCGTTAAGGGCCACCTACGCTAAAAAGAAGGGGGGCTGCCATGAGGCCGTTTTACAGGTCTTGGGGCTGCCCGCCAGGTTTTCTTGGTGGTGTGGAAGTGGTACTTTCCTGAGATACATAAAAAGTGGTGGGGCCTGGAACTGTTTGTGTTCCGGGCCCCACCCGTTGAGGTGTGTTGTGG
>OFDA01000036.1_pt1 | contig 162398 bp, 139 predicted proteins | sample 1520921 | NCBI WGS metagenome assembly OFDA01 (sample SAMEA2699028, study PRJEB24076) | metagenome
CTCATACAACTATACAGACCCCCAAACACCCATGCAACCCGAAAAAGAGTGAAGTGGGACACAAAATGAGTATTGAAAGAGCCCCAAACACCCGCCCAAACACCAAAATACCTAGTCAGCACGTTTCAGGGGTGCTAAAAAATCTTTAAAAAACTTCCAAAAAACCTTATAAACACAGAAGAAACCACTCAAACCCTCGCAGAATGCCCTCTAGAGCCCCCTCCGCAGCCCCTAACCATGCGCCTGGGCGCCCCATACCTATAGGTACAAAAAGCCCCTCCCCTTCCATTCCGAAAGGAACAGAAGAAGAGGGGTAAAGCCGCTGAGGGCTGAAGCTTAGTACTGGGCTGGTTAGTACTGGGGAGGCGCCTCATTCGCCATATTGTTGAAGCGCGAGTACTTACCGCTAAACGCCAACGGGATAGTACGAGTCGGACCACCACGGTGCTTAGCAATAATCATGTCCGCCTCACCCACACGATCACTCTCAGGGTTATACATATCCTCACGATGCAGCAGAATCACTATATCCGCATCCTGCTCAATAGAACCCGACTCACGCAAATCCGAAACCATCGGACGCTTATCAGTACGCTGCTCCGAACCACGGTTCAACTGAGACAGCGCAATCAACGGAACATCCAGCTCCTTAGCCAACAGCTTCAGGCTACGAGAGAACTCCGAAACCTCCTGCTGACGCGACTCTACCTTCTTACCCGAACTCATCAGCTGCAGGTAGTCCAGCACCACAAGCTTCAAATCATTACGCTGCTTGAGGCGACGACACTTCGCGCGAATCTCCATCAGAGTCATATTCGGAGAATCATCAATAAAGAGAGGCGCAGAATCAATACGACCCTGCAAAGTCGCCAAGTTCGTCCAACCCTCAGTATCAAGGTCACCCTTTTTCAGACGACCCATCGAAATCTTGCCCTCCGCAGAGAGAACACGCATCGCCAGCTCAGTACGGCTCATCTCCAGGGAAAAGAAAACCGTCGCCATGTGGTGATGGATAGCTGCCGAACGAGCAATATCCAGAGCCAGGGTCGACTTGCCCACACCCGGACGAGCCGCAATCACAATCATCTGGCCACCGTGCAGGCCACCGGTCAGCTCATCAAGCTCGATAAAGTCAGTCGGCACGCCGTACACGCCATCGGGACGGTTCGAGTTTGCATCAATCTCACGCATCGTCGCTTCCAAGGCCTCCGAGAAGGACACATAATCTTCCTTCGCGTTGCCATCGGTCACCGCATAAATTTCAGCCTGCGCCTGATCGACCAAAGTATCAACCTCGGTCTCGTTGGCATAGCCCAGCTGCGCGATCTTAGTACCCGCCTCAATCAGGCGGCGCATAATCGCGTGCTCCTTCACAATCTCGGCATAGTACTGGGCATTCGCGGCGGTAGGCACCGAAGCAATCAAAGTGTGCAAATACGCCGCGCCACCCACACGAGTCAGCTCGCCGCGCTTCTTCAGCTCATCAGCAACCGTAATCGCATCCGCAGGGCTACCATGACCGTAGAGAGACAGAATCGCCTCATAAATCGTCTCGTGCGCCGGCTTATAGAAATCGGACGCACGCAGACTCTCAACCACATCCGCAATAGCGTCCTTCGACAGAAGCATGCCACCAAGCACCGACTGCTCAGCCACATCATCATGGGGCATCGTGCGAGAACCGTAATCCACCGAAGACTCAGACATAAAACCTCATTCACCCGAAACCGTAGAGGCCCGGGCACCTCGCCCGGGCAAAAACTCTATCTCTCCATTATGAGGTACCAGCAGCCCCGCCAGCCCCGGAGAGCTCAAATACGGGTACGCACGACGGTGGGGCGGCCACCCGCATTCGGGTAGTCGTCCCACCGTGCATCCGAATCTCTCGGAAACGTTATGAATCGTACGTGAACTACTTCTTACGCAGAATCAGGCCAATAGCGCCAATATGGTCGGCGTGACGGCGGAACACGCCACGCATACCCAGCACACGCTCACGAATCTGCGGCTTACGCGCCAGGTTGAACGCAATCTTTGCAACGCCAGCGGGACCCTCATCAGCCAGCAGACGCTTCGGCTCCAGCAGCGCCATATCGGTCTGGTACACATCCAGCACCTCAAAGCCAGCCTCTTCTGCCAAGGCGGTCCACTCGGCGACAGTCAGCGGGCGGGCATTCACACGAATAGTGCGCGCCAAATCCTTCTGAATCTCTTCCTTTAGCTCGGGGCGCAGGTAATCGGGAACCAGGGACATCTCGTGAATAGCGTAGTAGCCACCCGGACGCAGCAGACGAGCCGCCTCGCGCATAATCTCCAGCTTGTGCTTATCGGTCTGCATGGTCAGCATCGCCTCGCCCACCACGGCGTCATAGCTCTCGGAAGGCAGACCAGTCTCCTGGGCGCTAGCGTTCACCACGCGGTAATTCGGCTTAGTCGCCGCACCAATACGCTCGGTCACAATTTCGGCGGCCTTGGGGTCGAGATCTACACCGGTGTAGCTCTTCGGGGAACGCTTCACAATCTCCTGAGCGGTGATACCCAGGCCCGGGGCAAATTCCACGACGTCAATGTCGCCACCCAGGGCGCGAGCCAACAGCCAGTTGGTGGTCTCACGACCACCGGGACGCAGAACCTTCTTGCCCAGCTGCGCGAGTAGCCAGTGGCCCGCAACCTTATCGGCGGGACGGTCAGTACCGGGAACGGAAGGGGTCTTAGACACGGAAGACAACTCCTCAATATTTGTATCTAATATGCAAAATTTATCTTCCTTAATTCTAGACCCGTAATACCAGAGAAAGGAAATATGACGTTATACGAGAGTATGGGTACCCTTTGTTACAGTTCACCCTAGATACAGCAGCCCGCAACGCCGCGGTATCTAACACTCTAGCCGCGGCACCGCGACCCCAGAGGTTAAACAGAAACTGGAGCCGAATCTTTCGATTCAACCCCAGTCTCATCACACACACATACATACGAAAATCAGAGCCACTTCCGCAAGGAAAGTCCAACTTTCTGACGGTTCTCTCGAACCATCTATATAAAGTATTACGCGTAAACCTTTATTCCCTGTAGGTTAAAGCTGGAAGAAAGCTGGGAATAGATTTCTCCCTAAAATTAGGGTTCCTCACACACATCCAGCACTCGTTTCCACCGCCCATTGAAGATACGAACGATCCATAGAATCACGTCAGATACACAGCATTTCCCCGGGACGGCGTCCCGAATCCATACATCGAGTTAAAAGAAGGAAGGCAAGGCGCTTTTGCCTTGCCCTCCTTCTTTCGCAAGCGGGCCTCCCCGCTACACGAAACACACACATTCACATCGCAGTCCTCTCGAACCAACACTTATAGTAAACATTGCCAACCTTACGGGAGGATTGAATTTAGCTGGAAAGCAGCTGGGAGAAGACCCGTAGAACGCTGAGAAGTGCGGAATATTAGCAGAGAAAAGTGTGTGCCGTTCTCGGGGCTAGGACGCGCTCACATACAGGGTGAGCACAAGTAGCGGGTTCGTCGCAATAGACACCAAGAGCAGGAGAACGTTAGACCAGCGAAAGCGGCGGAACTTAACCAAGCCCACCAGGGCGCATACCACCGCAATGCTAGATCCCAAGCCGCCAACAATCAGAAAAAGCAACAGCAGAGTCGTAGCGAGATTAGCATCTGCCATTGGAATAAGCGCCAGGGCACACAGCAACAAGTTCACGCCCTCAAGAATGGCGCCGGTCATCAGAAGCTGGGCACTTGAGGACATACGCGATAAAGATTTAGCCATGTCTACCAGTCTACGGGGTCTGTCAGCCTGCGTCGCGTCCATCGCTCCTCCGGGCTCAGAGTGTACACCCTCTACCCCATTATCAATGTTTCACGTGAAACATTGCGAAGCGGGTACAGCAAACGGGGTGCTCCTCCCGAAGGAAGAACACCCCGTCCAAATACTCAACGCCGCGGCGTCAAATATCTAAAAATCTACTTACGCAGCAGCAACGACGTCCAGGACAACGTTAGCAACAACGTCAGCGTGCAGGCGGACAGCCACCTTGTACTCACCGGTGCGCTTAATAGCGGAACCCAGGTGGATGGTGCGCTTGTCAACGGAGCCAATACCAGCAGCCTCAATAGCCTCAGCAATAGCGTCAGCCTTGACGGTACCGAACAGGCGGCCGTCAGCGCCAGCCTTGTGTGCAACGACAACCGGCTTAGCAGCCAGCGACGCAGCAATTGCCTGAGCCTCTTCCAGAGAAGCCTTGGCGCGAGCCGCACGAGCGGCGCGGATGGACTCAACCTGCTTCTCGCCACCCTGGGTCCAGGTCACAGCGAAACCGCGGGGCAGCAGGTAGTTACGTGCGTAGCCGTCCTTAACGGTGACAACATCGCCAGCTGCACCGAGGCCGGAAACTTCCTGAGTCAGAATGATCTTAGCCATGTTACTGTCTCTCCTTCTCTTTAGCGGCCAGCGCCGGAGTAGGGCAGCAGAGCAACTTCGCGGGCGTTCTTAATAGCCTGAGCGATCTTGCGCTGCTCCTGAACGGTCACGCCAGTCACGCGGCGAGCGCGGATCTTGCCGCGGTCGGAGATGAACTTGCGCAGAAGTGCGACGTCCTTGTAGTCAATAACGGTGACGTCAGCAGCCTTGAGGGGGTTCTGCTTCGGTTTGGGCTTACGGATTTCAGCCTTAGCCATCGTGGTGCTCCTTAGAGTTGGGAGCCCGCGGCGGATAACCGCGGGATGGATTGATAAATTACTATTCGGAAAACGAAACCGGCTTAGAACGGAGGTTCATCGTCGGCGCCGCTACCCCAATCATAGTTACCACCGGACTGGGAACTCCACGGATCAGCAGCGGGAGCTGCCGGGGCTGCAGGAGCAACCGGAGCGGAGTAACCGGTCTGGCCGGAATAACCATTACCCTGGGGAGCCGCGAAATTATTCTGCTGAGGAGCGGAGTAGCCGCCCTGAGCAGGGGCGTTGTACCCGGCGCCGCCGCCAAAGCCGCCCTGCACACCTCCACCGAAGTTCCCTCCGGCAGAACGCTGCGCGCGAGTCACCTGTGCGGTAGCAAAACGCAGAGTCGGGCCGATTTCCTCGACCTCAAGCTCAAACGAGGTACGACGCTCGCCTTCCTTGGTCTCGTACGAGCGGGACTTCAGACGGCCCTGTGCGATAACCTGGGTACCCTTCTTCAGGGTCTCCGCAACGTTCTCAGCATAACCACGCCACACCGACGCACGCAGGAACAGGGTCTCCCCATCCTCCCACTGGTTGGTCTGACGGTTAAACGAACGCGGAGTCGACGCAATCGTGAAATTAGCAACCGCCGCACCCGCAGGGGTGTAACGGAGCTCCGGATCGCTCGTCAGATTACCGATAACGGTAATAACGGTATCGCCTGCCATAAGATGCCTCCTCGATAAGAGTTACAAGTGTGTTGATTCCAGTACAGAGCAACCCCCTGACATTTTTAGAGGGTCAGCCACCGGAGGGCGCAACTACTTGTTGGAGATCTTCTGATCCTCCGGGCGGATGATCTTGGTACGCATGACGGACTCGTTCAGGTTCAGAACACGATCGAGCTCAGCTGCGGTCTCGGGGGTAGCGGTGAAGTTCACCACTGCGTAGATACCCTCGGACTTCTTCTGGATCTCGTATGCCAGGCGGCGACGGCCCCAGATATCGACGTTGTCGATAGAGCCGCCCTCGCTGGTGACGATCTCGAGGAACTTGGACAGCGACGGCTCAACCGCACGGTCCTCAACCTCGGGGCTGAGGATAACCATCAGTTCGTATGCACGCATGATTAAACCCCTCCTTTGGGCTAAACGGCTATGGGATTTCCATAGCAGGAGATTCATTGTGCCCTATACGTGAAGCACACCGGTTAGGGAACACGCATAGATTTATTAACAATACACCACGCTGAGCGGATGTAACAGTACCGTACCGCGTGAGCTCAACCATGCGATGCGGTACCGAAACCCCAGAAGCTACGCCTGGAGGCGCTGCTCCCACCACTGCAGAAGACGCGCCTTCGCCTCCTCCTCAGGAAGCGAGCCCTCATCCAGGCGCAGATTCAGCAGGAACTTATACGCCTCACCCACCACCGGGCCCGGCGCAATCCCCAAAATCTGCATAATCTGACCGCCGTCCAGGTCGGGGCGAATCGCATCCAGCTCCTCCTGGGCCGCCAGCTCAGCAATACGACGCTCCAAATCGTCATACGCCTCAGCCAGCGAACGCGACAAACGACGATTACGGGTCGTCACATCAGAACGAGACACCCGGTGCAGGCGCTCCAACTGATCGCCCGCATCACGCACATAACGGCGCACCGCAGAATCAGTCCAACCCGACTCGCGGTAACCATAGAACCGCATATGCAACTCCACCAGGCGAGCCACAGCCTTAATCGTGTCATTATCAAAACGCAGCGCACGCATACGCTTCTTCACCATCTTTGCGCCCACCACCTCGTGGTGCAGGAACGAGACGGAGCCGTCCTTCTCAAACTTGCGGGTCTTCGGCTTGCCGATATCGTGCATCAGCGCCGCGAAACGCAGAATAAAGTCCGGAGCCGGGCACGGGCCGTCCTCACCCGTCTCCTTCTCCATCGCCTGCTCCATCACCTTCAGCGAATGCTCATACACGTCCTTATGGTGATGCGCAGGATCCATCTCCATGCGCAGCGCGGGAAGCTCCGGCAAAACATAATCCGCCAAGCCGGTATCCACCAGCAGGTTCAAACCCACCCGCGGATAATCCGCATCAATCAGCTTCACCAGCTCATCACGCACACGCTCAGCCGAAATAATCTCAATGCGGCCAGCCATCTCACGCATCGCCTCGAAAACCTCCGGGGCCACGCGCAGATTAAAACGCGCCGCAAAACGAGCCGCACGCATCATACGCAGCGGATCCTCAGAAAAAGACTCCTGCGGCGAGCGCGGGGTGCGCAGAACACCCTCACGCAAATCCTCCACACCGCCGAAAAGATCAACCACCTCGCCGCTCGGCAAAGCCGCAGCCATCGCATTAATCGTGAAATCGCGACGCACCAGGTCAGCACTCAAATCCGTGCCGAACTCAACCGTCGGCTTACGCGAATCCGAAACATACACCTCAGCACGGTACGTAGTCACCTCGTACACCACACCGTTCTTACGGGCGCTAATCGTGCCGTACTCCTTACCGATATCCCACGTGTGTTCACCCCACGCACGCAAAATCTGCTCGCTCTGCTCCGGAGTAGCATCCGTCGTCAAATCAAAATCAGTGAAATGGCCGCCATCATCCAGCAGATTGTCGCGGACAATACCGCCCACCAGGTACAGCTCAAACCCCGCCGCACGGTACAGCTCTCCCAGCTCGGCGGCATCCGGATACTTCGACACAACATCAATAAACAGCGACATAATCCTTTAATCGTGCCAGATAAAACGCCTCCACGACCACCCAGCACCGCACAGGATGCTCACATCACCCCGCCCCGAAGCGCCAAAACCCTCCTCCATCAGTTAAGGTAGAACCATGAGCATTCCCGTATCCCGCGCACCCAAAACGCGCTTCGCCGCGCCCGCGCGAGCGGTACCAGCCCCCGAAGAAGTATCCGCCGGAGGGCTCATCATCGACTTCGATCGACCCGAAGAACTCCCCGCAGCCATCATCGCCCGAATCAACCGCACCGGCCAGCGCGAATGGTGCCTACCCAAAGGACACATCGAACGCGGCGAAACCCGAGTTGAAGCAGCCGGACGCGAAATCGCCGAAGAAACCGGAATCACCGGCTACCCCGTAGCCTCCCTCGGCACCATCGCCTACTGGTTCACCTCCAACGGACTACGCATCCACAAAACCGTACACCACTACCTCTTCGCGGCAACCGGCGGCGAGCTCAGCATCGACAACGACCCCGACCACGAAGCCATCGACGTCGCATGGGTCCCCCTCGCAGAGCTGCCCACCCGCCTCTCGTTCGCCAACGAACAGCACATCGCCCGCAGCGCCAGCGAATACATCACCACCCACCTCTAACGTCCCGGCAAGCCATCACACGGCAACACCCCGAAGGCACCCGGACAAAGCCCCGAAGACAACCGACCGACCATCACCGCCAACACAGGAGAGACACGTGGCACGAACCGACGCCCGCTCAAGCGCAATCATGGCCGCAGGTACACTCGTCTCACGCATCCTCGGATTCGTCAAGACCATCCTGCTCACCGTCGCTATCGGTTCACTCTCTACCGTCGGTGACGTCTTCGAAACCGCAAACACCCTCCCCAACCTCATCTACGTGCTCGTTGCCGGTGGCGTGTTCAACGCGGTTCTCGTGCCCCAAATCATCAAGGCCGCCAAGGCCCAAGACGGCGGCGCGCGCTACATCTCCAAGCTCGTCACGCTCACCGTCACCGCCATCGGCCTGGTCACGCTCATCACCGTCGCCTGCGCCTGGCCCATCATCAGCGTCATGGGCTCGGGATGGACCCCCGAACAACGGCAGCTCGGCTTCATCTTCTCCCTCTGGTGTCTACCCCAGATCTTCTTCTATGGCCTCTACACCGTCATCGGGCAGGTACTCAACGCGAAGGACGCCTTCGGCGCGTACATGTGGTCGCCGGTGCTGAACAACGTCATCACCATCCTGTCGCTATTCCTCTTCATCTTCCTCTTCGGAGCACAAACCCCCAACCCCCACCCGCTCCACACCGTAGACACCTGGACCAGCGCACAAACCCTCGTGCTCGCCGGATCCTCAACCCTCGGCGTGGTCATGCAGGCACTCGTCCTCTTCATTCCCCTACGGAAGCTCGGCCTGCGCCTCAAGCCCGATTTCGCGTGGCGCGGCATCGGCCTACGCGAAGCCTCCAAGCTCGCCGCATGGACCCTCGCCTCCGGCATCATCTCAAACCTGGCCTTCCTCTACATGACCAAGGTCGCTGCCGGCATCGTCGGCCAGCGCGAGCACTACGCCGCGATGGGCATCCAGATTCCGGGTTTGCAAGCCCTCAACTACGCTTCCATGCTGTACATGCTGCCGCACGGCGTTATCGGCATCTCCATCGCCACCGTGCTCTTCAACCGTATGAGCGCCTCCGCTATCGCCGACGACAGCGACAGCGTCATCTACGCCCTCTCCCACGGTCTGCGTAACGCCGCCGTTGCCACCGTCTTCTGCATGGTCGGACTCATCGTGCTGGCCGGCCCCATCGCAGTACTCTTCAGCGGCGGCGACCCCATTGCGGCCACCATCATCGCCCGCCTCATCGTCATCACCGCGCTCGGCACCCCCACGCTCACCATCAACTACCTCTACAGCCGCGTGCTCTACGCCCGCGAAGACGCACGCACCCCCTTCCGCATCCAGGTATACTCCGCCATCATCATGGTCGTCATGAGCTTCGCAGCTTCCATGCTCGACGCCCAGTACACCGTGTACATGCTCGCCTGGATCTACCCCATCCACAACATTCTGCTCATGTTCATCAGCCACTACATGGTGCGTCGCCGCCTCGGCTACTACGGCCAGCGCGGCATCGTCAGCGTCTACGCGCGCACGATTCTCGCCTCGCTCTTCGCCGGCGCGATTGCCGCCATCGCCCTGTGGCTGCTCGGCGGATACCAGCTCGACGGCTTCGCGTGGTCCTCCAAGATCACCTCCATCATCACCCTGGTGGTCTGCGGCTCGGTCATGGGCCTCGCCTACCTGGCGGGTGTGCAGATTTTCCGCGTCAAGGAAGCTAACGCGCTCCTGGCACCCATCACCTCCAAGCTCGAACGCCTGGCCCGCCGCTAGGCCCGCAGGCGCCCGGTACGTCACGAACTATCACTCAACCACGGCCTATTGCAAAGCCGGGTAGAATCTATTAGCAGAGCCCGCCACACGGCAGGCACCTTGAAACCACCTCGGGAGAACACGTTGTCGCAACAGATTCCGGTCGGATCGGTCCTCGGCGGCCGCTACGAAATTACCGCCCACATCATCATTACGGCAGAGTCCGATATGGTGCTCGAAGGCATCGACCAGATCCTTAACCGCAAGGTCTCAATCGTCGTCGCCTCACCCAACCGCAGCGCCCTGCTGGAGGCTAACTCCCGTGCGCTCGCCACCAATTCCCGAGGCAACATTCAGATCCTCGACCTGGGCATCACCCCCGAGGGAAGCCGCTACCTGGTCACCTCGCACACCCGCCCGGATACCCTGCTCGACACCCTCCTCGTCGAGAACCACGCGCTCTCCAACGCAGAGGATGCATTGGGCACCGAAATCTTCGGCGATTCCGATGCGGAGCGCTCCCCCAACTCCTACGAGAAGGTCTCCTCCGGCACCGCCAGCCAGGAAACCATCAGCGCTTCCAAGAGCTGGAACTCCGGTGAGAGCGGCACCGTAACCGCCTACTCCGAGCCCACCAGCATCTACGAGGATGAAGAGGACGAAGACGAAGGCGGCAGCCGCGGAACCTGGGCCGTCGCCCTAGCTGCCGTCCTGCTGCTGGTCATCGTTGCAGGTGGCGTGCTGACCTCTCTGGGTGCCCTGGGCTCCAACCAGGCAGCTGCGCCACACACCCCGAAGGCTTCGGCCAGCGAGACGGCCAGCGCAGAGGCTTCCCCCTCGGCCACCTCGACCGCCAAGGCCTCGAACGCACCCGCGAAGATTGCATCCGTGGCGCGTTTCGCCCCCTCGGAACCCACGTTCATGAGCGACATGGACTCCCTGATTCCGAACCTGACCGACGGCAACGCCAACACCGCCTGGATTAGCTACGGCTTTGGTACCGCCAACTACGCCGGTTCCATCAAGGACTTCGGCCTGGCAGTGAAGCTGCAGACCCCCACCGTCGTTTCTAAGCTGACCATCCAGCAGAACACCGGCACCGGCGGTTCCTTCACCATCTACACCAACAGCTCCGCATCTCTGAGCGGCGCGGTTGAGGTTGGCAAGGGCACCTTCGAGGGCAAGGATGCGGTCGTGAACCTGGATACCTCAAAGCAGAGCGCTGAGAAGGGTGCCTACGTCATCATCGTGGTCAACGAGCTGCCCCGCCTCTCCCTGCCGATTGGAACTTGGAATTACGGTCTGCGCATCAACGAAATCAAGGTGGACTAGTAGCCGGTAGAGACTCATCCTCGGATGATTCATCCTCTCTTTTGTGGCGGGGTCGCGAACCGATGTGTACGGTTTGCGACCCCGTCCTTTTGTTACCCTTTGTGTCCCTTTATGGCGTTCGAGACGCTCGCGAGCCCGCACCACGAGGGATATCTGGATAAGGGTCCCCCAAAATGGAATAATCAAGGGTAATGCCCCGTTACACGGGGGTATACGATAAGACCTTCTACAGAAGAGATACGCAATGACTGAGAACCTGGGAGGCCTCTTCGGAGGCGCCGCTCTGGGCAATCTGAACCTCGCCTCCGCATCCGCAGAGGAAGCACCCACGAAGGCCGAGGTAGAAACCGACTCGACGATCCACGACGTCATCATCGTGGGTTCCGGCCCCGCCGGCTACACCGCCGCAATCTACGCTGCACGTGCCAGCTTGAAGCCGGTCCTCTTCGCCAGCTCGCTCGCCCCCGGCGGCTCCCTCATGAACACCACCGAGGTGGAAAACTTCCCCGGATTCATCCAGGGTATTCAGGGCCCCGAGCTTATGGACAACATTGGCCAGCAGGCTGAGCGTTTCGGCACCGACATTCGCTACCAGGATGTCGACAAGGTCGAGCTGACCGGCGACGTGAAGAAGGTTTACACCGCAGACGGTGCGGTACACCTGGCCAAGACCGTCATCATGACCACCGGTTCTCAGGTGCGTAAGCTCAACATCGAGGGCGAGGATCGTCTCTCCGGTTATGGCGTTTCCTGGTGCGCCACCTGCGATGGCTTCTTCTTCAAGGACAAGGAAATTGCTGTGGTCGGCGGCGGTGACTCCGCGCTGGAGGAGGCTCTCTTCCTGACCACCTTCGCATCCAAGGTGTACCTGGTGCACCGCCGCGACGCTTTCCGCGCCTCCGAGATTATGCAGGAGCGAGTCTTCAAGAACCCGAAGATTGAGGTTGTCTGGGACTCTGCCGTGACCGCCGTGCACGGCGAGAGCAACCTAGAGGCGGTAACCCTCACCAACACCAAGGATGGCTCGGAGAGCCGCCTGGAGGTCCAGGGTCTGTTCATTGCCATCGGTTCTGACCCTCGCGTGGAGCTCGTTCGTGATCAGTTGGAGATTACCGAAAACCACACGATTGCGGTTCAGGGTCGTTCTTCGAAGACTTCCGTTCCCGGCGTGTTCGCCGCGGGCGACGTCATTGACCCGACCTACCGCCAGGCTATCATCGCTGCGGGCTCTGGTGCCGTCGCGGCTCTGGACGCCCAGCACTACCTCGAAAACCTCTAAGAACTGACGGAGAGTTCCTCTCCCCCACACGAAAGGAGAGTCCTGTGAGCAACGCACAGCAGGCAACCGATGCAACTTTTGACGAGCTGGTACTCGGCAACGACAAGCCGGTTATCGTTGATTTCTGGGCCGAATGGTGCGGCCCCTGCCGCATGGTGGGTCCCATCATTGACGAGATTGCCGACGAGTATGCCGGCCGCGTCGACGTAGTCAAGGTGGATGTTGAGGCCAGCGGTGACACCGCTATGAAGTATGGCATCACCTCCATCCCGGCCATCTATCTCTTCAAGGGTGGCGAGGTCGTTAAGAAGACCGTGGGCGCCAAGACGAAGTCCGCCCTCCTTGCTGAGTTCTCCGAGCACCTGGGTTAATCTCAAGAGGCTAGAGAAATCCCCCGGTGATGTTTCACGTGAAACATTACCGGGGGATTTCTGCATATTCAACTGATTTTAGTTGTTATAAGTACTTTTCCAATGGGTATTACCCTGAGAAATCAGAGTCCAAAACACGGATAATACGGTTCAAATCCTCCACGTTGGCAAACTCAATCGTCATCTTGCCCTTGCGGGCTCCCAGAGAAATCTTCACGGAAGTATCGAGCTTATCGGCGAAAGCCTCCGCAATGTAGTCCAGGCGCTCGCGATGCTTCTGCGGCCGGGGAGCCTTGCGCACTTTAGGCTCCTCCGCGCCGGAGGTGGCAGCCACGAGCTCCTCGGTGGCACGCACCGACAGTCCCTCATTCACGACCTTCTGAGCAACGGTCTCGATCTGCCCCTGGTCACTCAGGGCCAGGAGCGCACGGGCATGGCCGGCTGAGAGAATCCCGGCGGCGACGCGACGCTGCACGAGGGCGGGCAACTTCAGCAGGCGAATCGTGTTCGAAATCTGGGGACGGGAACGACCAATGCGCTTGGCGAGCTGCTCCTGGGTGGTGTCGAATTCCTCCATCAACTGCTGGTAGGCCGCCGCCTCTTCGATGGGGTTCAGCTGGCTACGGTGCAGGTTTTCCAGTAGGGCGTCACGCAGTAGGTCTTCGTCATCGGTCTCGCGAATAATCGCGGGAATCGTCGAGAGGCCAGCCGCTTGGGTAGCGCGCCAACGGCGCTCGCCCATGACCAGCTCGTACTTCTCTGCCCCATGTTCGCGAGAGGGACGCACCACGATGGGCTGCAAGACACCAATCTCGCGCACCGAGTGGATGAGCTCCTCCATGTCCTGCTCATCGAAATCGGTTCGCGGTTGCTTGCGGTTGGGGTGAATATCGCGCACATTGAGCTCAGCAAACTGAGCGCCGGGCACCGGCACCAAGTTAGACTGCTCCTGCTCATCTGCACCGGGCACAGGGACATCTTCGCCAAAGAAGAAATCCACCGGGCGGCGGGTCAGGGTCGTGTTGCGCAGGGCTGCACCCATATCGACGCGAGACTTTTTCTTCGATGTTTCACGTGAAACATCCTGCACAGAATCGGTGTGGCGAGGTTCAGATTGAGCGGGCTTTACAGGCTCCTTAGGGGCCTCCGACTTAGGAGCTCGACGAGGCTTCTCAGACTTAACCTCATGAGCCATCTCAAACAGGCCGTCACTCACAGGCTCACCTACGGGAGCGGGAGCAACCACCTTCGACTGCGGGGTGACCTCGGGCGCTACCTCTTGCTTGGCCGCCTTCTTCTCGGCGCTTCCAGAATTCTTCGTGCTCTGGGGAATCAGGGCCCCCAGACCACGACCCAAACCACGTCGCTTCTCAGCCATCGTCACTCCTTTGGACTCCCGGATGAGTCCGCTCATTTTACTTCTTTATCTAGTGTAGACGAATCACGCGACATTCAGGGAGAGGTTTAAGGAGCATCCAAAAATTTTAAAATATATCAAAGATAAAACCATTACAGGGTGTTTTCTAAAAAATTTTAGCTTTTTATCAATAGAAACATCCCCTCCACACACCTCATAAACAGTGCGGAGGGGATGCTTAAAATACGGATAGCGACATCACGTCCCGTATTCAAAATACAGATTAGGCCAAGCGACTCGAAAGCTCCTGAGCAGCCTCTCGATAGGCACGAGCACCGGTCGAGGAGGAATCGTAGGTAATAACGGTCTGCTGGTAGCTGGGCGCCTCGGAGATGCGCACAGAGCGAGGAATCTTCACACCCAGGGTTTCCTGCGGGAAGTGTTCGCGCACCTCCTCCGCCACCTGGAACGCCAGGTTGGTACGGGCATCGTACATGGTGAGCAGAATCGTGCTAATGCGAAGCTTCGAGTTTAGGTGCTTCTGAATCATCTGAATATTCTTGAGTAGCTGGCTCAGGCCCTCGAGGGCGTAGTACTCACACTGAATCGGAATTAGGATTTCCTCGGCGGCCACGAAGGCATTCACGGTGAGTAGGCCGAGGCTCGGCGGGCAGTCGATGAATACGTAGTCGAGGCGAGGCATCCCCTGCTTCTCGCGCCACTCCGTGTAGTCCACCAGCGCGTTCTTGAGGCGAGTCTCTCGCGCCACGAGAGAGACCAGCTCGATCTCAGCGCCCGCAAGGTCGATATTGGCGGGCGCACAGAACAGACCGGGCATATCGGGGCATTCCTGAACAATTTCAGCGAGAGGCTTGTCTTCAATGAGCACATTGTAGACGCTGGGCACATCCACGCCGTGCTCGATACCCAAGGCAGTCGATGCGTTGCCCTGCGGGTCATTATCGATGACGAGGACGTTCAGGCCGGCTTCTGCGAGCGCGGCGGCAAGGTTAACGGCAGTACTGGTCTTTCCAACGCCACCCTTCTGATTCGACACGGTAAAGACACGCGTATGCACAGGCTTGGGGAGTAGATCTGCGGCCGCTTTCTGGGCGTGATGAGTCATCGGGTGCCTTCCGTAATCCGAGTCGTAATTCGCATTGATGTTTCTGGGAGGGGTGCCTCAGATAGGTATGGTCTACACCAGTACCCACCGTAGGAGCAAACAGGAACCCCCACGTGTGCCGGGCACCAATGTTTCACGTGAAACATTGCAGTCTTGGCTACGCGTGATGTTTCACGTGAAACACCGCGGTACACAAGTACGCTCCTGAGGGCTACACAGGGTGCGGCAGATAGCCTGTCGCCATCCAATCATTGCCGACCTCAGCCTGAAGTTCAACCCCTCCTTCAAGGGTACCCGTCGCGGCGGCAATACTCCACGTGAGGGGTCATTCTGGATACATGCGCCGGATACAGGTGCGCCAGACACAGAAAGGTGGCGCTGCACCGAGCGAGTGTTTCCACTCCCCTGGCGCAACGCCACCTTTCGATAAGCGTCCGCAATCCTTCACGGGGTATTTACGTTTCTGCGATACCCCAACCCTGCAGTACTAGAGGCGTACGCGCACCACCGTGGTCGGCTCCTCCAGCAGATCTGCACCCGCCGTCAGAATCTCAGTCTCGCGGGCGCCGTAGCGGTTCAGTTTCTTCTTCGCCTTGGTAATCTCCTCAGCGGCACTGCGACCCTTCAGGGCCAGCAACTCGCCGGTGCCGCGCAGAATCGGCAGGGTAATATCCAGCAAGCCCACCAGAGCAGACACGGCGCGGGCGGTGACAACATCCGCATCCACGGCACCCACAGCCTGCTCGGCACGCGAGCGCATCACGGTCACGTTCTCCAGCCCCAGATCCTCAATCACCTCGTTGAGCCAGATAACGCGACGCTCCAGCGGCTCAATCAGGGTCAGCTTCAAATCCGGGCGGGCTATGGCCAGGCAAAGGCCCGGCAAGCCCGCACCCGAGCCAACATCGGCCACAGAGGCATTCGGAGCAATATACTCCTGCACCACGGCACAGTTGAGCACATGGCGGGCCCACAGGCGCGGCACCTCGCGAGGACCAATCAGGCCACGCTCAATGCCTGTCGTCGCCAGGTGCTGTACGTAGCGCTCCGCCAGTGGCAAGCGCTCACCACCAAACACGGCCTCGGCGGCGGCGCGTTCGTTCTCGTTCAGAGTTACCTTCGTTTCCTCCACCTTAGACTCCTACCTCGGGGAGAGAAATCACGACGTGGCGACGCGGACCCTCACCCTCCGACTCGCTGTACAGGCCGGCGGCGGCTACCACGTCGTGCACCACTTTGCGCTCGTAGGGGCTCAGCGGCTTCATGTGCTCGTCGCGGCCGGTGGCTCGCACCTTCTCGATAGCCTCGGCAGCAATCTTCTCCAGGTACTCGCGACGCTCAGCACGGTAACCTGCAATGTCCAGAATCAGACGCGAACGGGTGCCGTTGCCAGCCAGAACGGACAGGCGCACCAACTCCTGCAGGGCATCCAGCACCTCGCCGTGGCGGCCCACCAGGTGACGCAGCTCTTCGTTGTCATCGTCGTCGTTGACGACCGAAAGATAGATGCGGTTATTACGCACCTCAATGTCAATGTCGCCATCCAGGTCGGCAATGTCCAGGAGCTCCTCGAGGTAATCGGCGGCAATATCGCCCTCTTCCTCGATATCGTCGATCTCCTCGTAGCCTTCGGCGGCCTCGTCCACGAACTGCTCGTCGCCGAGCTGCTCCTCATATTCCATAGCTTCAGTCACGATAATCCTCGGGTGTTTGCGGGTTTTAGGGGTACAAAGTATCTCATACACGGCGCCGGGCCCGCGCCTTACGCGGCGTGAGCCCGGCCCGAGTGGGAGGAAAGCCTACTACTTTCCGTTTTGCTTATTGCGCTGCTGCTTCTGGCGCTTCTTACTTACCGGCTGCTGGCGCTGACCGGCTGCGGCACGCTCGCGAGCCTCCTGCAGGTCCTTCTCGTGTTGCTCGCGGGTCTTACCCACCGGAGGCAGGCCCTTCGCTGCACGGCGAGCGTTCAGCTCACGCTCCGCCTGAGAACCGGGGGTCGGGTTATTGCGGATAACCCACCACTGCTGACCCAGCGACCAGAGGTTCGAGACGGTCCAGTAGTACATCACACCGAGGGGGAAGTTAATACCGGAAACAGCGAAGATGATCGGGAAGATGTACATAATCATCTGCTGCTGACGGAACATCGGGGATTTCAGAGCAGCCTCAGACATGTTCTTCACGCTCAGCTGCTTCTGAATGTAGAACTGGGTGGCACTCATCATCACAATCATGATGGCAGCCTGAACCACCGTCGCGGTGGCGTCACCGGCACCCGGGTGCATCATGGTCGCAAACAGCTGAGCACCGAAAATCTGGGAGTCGTTGAACTGGTGCACCAGTTCAGCCGGCAGCATGAGCACGCCCTGGTTGCTCTGCGCCGCGGTGGGAACACCCATCAGCACCTGGTACAGACCGAAGAAGATCGGCATCTGAGCCAGAATCGGCAGGCAGGATGCGAAGGGGTTCGTACCGTGCTTACGGTACATTTCCATCTGCTCCTGAGCCATCGCCTGGCGGGAGAGCTGGTCCTTCTTACCCTTGTACTTCTCCTGCAGCTTCGCCATATCGCCCTGCATCGCGGTCATACCGCGCATAGCCTTAATCTGCTTGACGAACAGCGGGATGGTCAGGGTACGCATCACCAGAGTCAGGAAGATGATGCACAGAACCCAGGTCAGGCCGGAGGCGGGGTCCATACCCACCGCGGTGAACAGCATATGGAACAGCCATAGGACCACGGAGACGATCCATTTAAACGGCCAAAGAATCATGTCGATAGGATTCACGAAGAATACTCCTTAAGGACCTTACAAAGTCGGTAAGTCGAAGGCGCCGCCTATTCGGGGCGGGCGCAAGAGGTGTGAGATGGCATATAACGGTCGGGGTGGTTGAGCAGAATAATTTTCGGTTCTGCTCCGGGAGCGAAAGTAAGCTTCCCCTCCGGGACTGGGTCGATACCTCCGGTCGCCCAGGGAACGCACCGCAGGATGCGCCGCACCGTCAGAGAAAGCCCACCCAACGCACCGTGAGTTGTAAACGCTTCCAGGGCGTACGCCGAGCAGGTCGGGTAATAGCGGCACACGTTCCCGTACAGCGGGGAAACGACCGTACGATAGGCCTTCATGCACGCAATCAGCAGGTTCTGCGGCAAAACATAGAGGGCCTGCAGAAAAGATTCAGGATGCACGAACTCGTTAGGGGCTAATGCCAACAGCTCGTCGGGGCCGATGAGGGGCTCCCTGGCGCTATACGTGCCGCTGTGCTGGGGGTGAAAGCATTCATCGCGGCGTGAAGTACGGGAGTGGCTCATTGCTGTCCCTCGGTCGGTGAGGGCCGGTTGAGCTTGGCGAGAGTCGTTTCGAGGGCGGATTCGTAGTCTTTGCGGAGCTGATTCCAGTCTGCCCGTGCGGAGGCGGGAAGCGCCCGCACCGCGATGGCGTACCCTTCCGGATGCGCGGCGCAGGTGAGCGCGGCAAGCTCACGCAACCGGCGCTTAACCAGGTTGCGTGTCACCGCGTTGCCCACCGCCTTCGACACGATGAAACCTACCCGGGTTGTTTTTCCGGGATTTTTCGCCGTAGATATAACGATGTTCCGGCGTCCACTGCGGATGCCGGAACGGAAGGCGTGGGAGAATTCAGCGCCGGTGCGCATACGGTGCTGTTGAGGCAGCACGTCTCCCCCTTTACATAGTGGGGAGGCCGGCAGGGCCGGCCTCCGTATTTCTACGCTTAATGATAGTTCGCCCGCCGATGCGTGTGCATTGGCGGGCGAACTATATGCCGGAATTAGGCCGAGAGCTTTGCGCGGCCCTTACCGCGGCGGTTCGACAGAATCGCGCGGCCTGCACGGGTGCGCATACGCAGACGGAAGCCGTGCTTCTTGGCGCGACGGCGGTTGTTCGGCTGGAAAGTACGCTTGCTCATACTTTGTCTCCTTGATTTTTGCGGTTCGTGCCCTCACGGGGTATCGGAACCGTACGCTTCTTGGTGCACGGAGGTATCGCGACTATTCGCGGTAGGCGGTGCACACACAACAGCACAACTTTAGAAGAGTGGCGGGCGTAAATCAAGTTCTTTTTGCTTTTTTCCGCGTGATTCCGGGCTCCTTTGAGATGAGTGTCGGGGCTGGTGGGGGACGGTTTGTGGCGATTGGGGTTGACGGAGAGCGCCGCGGGGAATGGTGGAGGGGATACACAGGATTCCGCACAGCTGCTTTACCACCTCGACTTTTCCTGGGGATAGCGCAACACGACAGCCATCCACCGCAGTGCATATCCTGCCAGTACAACACTTTGGATACCACTTATCCACAGGTGCACACGCTCGCAACATTCCCCGTAATAACAAGGAAGACGTCGATTTCTCCACCACTTTCCACCTTTCATCCACACCTGTAATTACAACTTTTCCACCGTGTGGAAAACTGTTGTGGATAACGTCAATCGCCTGTGGATTAAGCGGGTAGAATCTTAATGACCTGCGGAAGGTTTCGGCATTGTTGGCGCTCGTTTGAGTAGTCAGCATCTTCTGCGGCAGATTGAGCGGAGGTAAGGACCCCTATGACCGAGTCACTTCAGGCGCGCTGGGCGCATCTGCTGTCTATCCTGAGCAGCGACCCGAACGTCACGGCACGTCAGCGTGGCTTTGTGAATCTTGCCCGCCCCCAGGGCCTGATGGGATCTTCGCGCCTCATCATCGAGGTGCCCAATAAGCTCACCCGCGCCGTGTTTGAGGAGCAAATTACCGCCCCCTTCCGTGCAGCGTTGCACGAGGCATTCGGCCCCACCACCACCGCACTTTTTGATGTGAATGAGACGATGGTTCCCATTGAAAGCGCAGGTCAGGACGTTAATGAGTCGGAGCAAGCCGCACCCGTCGAGCATGCAACTGTAGCGGCGCACCAGGTGCCTGCTGAGCCTTCTGATTACCCCGGTGGTGTACCTTACGCCGAGCCGACCCATCGTGAGGCCCCCGCTGGTTCCCGAGCTTTCGAGTACTACACCGAGCCGCATCCGGGCCCGGATTCCGAGGCGCACGTTCCAGCTGATGAGCGGGTGACTCGCCCCTCGTTGCAGACCCTAGAGGCGGAGCGAACCGCTTTCCACACCGCGCATCATGAGGCTCCTGTTGAGGCTCCGGCAGCACCGGCTGCGCCCCCGCACGAAGACCCGGAAAACGCTCCGACGTGGGATAGCTCTGCCCGACTGAACCCGAATTACACCTTCGACACCTTTGTGATTGGCCAGTCCAACCGTTTTGCCCATGCAAGCGCCTTCGCCGTAGCTGAGCAGCCCGGCATCGTATACAACCCGCTGTTCATCTACGGCGGTTCGGGTCTGGGTAAAACCCACCTGTTGCACGCGATTGGCCACTACACCAAGTACCTTTACCCAAATCTGCGGGTTCGCTACGTGAATTCCGAGGAATTCACGAACGACTTCATCAACTCGATTCGCGACGACGAGGGTTCGTCGTTCAAGCAGATTTACCGCAACGTTGATGTGCTTTTGATCGACGATATTCAGTTCTTGGCGGGTAAAGAGGCGACGATGGAGGAGTTTTTCCACACCTTCAACGCACTCTACAACCACCAGAAGCAGATTGTGATTACCTCTGATTTGCCGCCGAAGCAGCTGACCGGATTTGCCGAGCGGATGCGTTCGCGCTTCGGCTCGGGATTGAACGTGGATGTGCAGCCTCCGGAGTTGGAGACCCGTATCGCGATTCTGCGCAAGAAGGCTCAGAGCGAGATTCTGCCGGTGCGCGATGACGTTATGGAATACATTGCTTCCCATGTCACGGCCAATATTCGTGAGTTGGAGGGCGCTCTGATTCGCGCGAGCGCCGCCGCCTCGATGAAGAAGCCTCCGGAGCCCATCACGCTGGCTGAGGCGGAGACCTATCTGAAGGATTTGCTGTCCGATACGGGTGGTGCCGAGATTACCTCGGCGCTGGTGCTCTCGACGGTGGCGAAGTATTTCGACGTGTCCATTGAGGATATGCAGTCGAAGTCTCGCACCCGCACGCTCACGAACGCCCGCCAGGTGGCGATGTACCTGCTGCGTGAGCTGACTGAGATGTCTCTGCCGCGCATCGGTAATGATTTGGGCGGCCGCGACCACACGACCGTGATACACGCGGTGCGTAAGGTGAGCGCACAGATGGCCGAGCGACAGACGATTTTCAATCAGGTGACCGAGTTGACGAACCTGATTCGCCAGGAGCAGCGCGCCGCCGGCTAGGCTCACGAGGCCGCACGCATCCTCTATACGTCTCTGACAAGGTGTTTTATAGGGGATGCGGGGGTGGCTCGAGGAGTAAAGGGGTGTTTGCGACCACGAATTATTAGGTGGCAGATCCCCAAAATAGGGGGTGTGGATAAGCTGTGCTTTAACTCCGGTGCTCGTGTGGACGTTAAGTGCATGAATATTCAAAAGATGTGGAAGAGAGTATATGTATAAATATTCATACACAATGCATCCTCAGTCCAAGGGGGATTCCTCCACTTAATATCCACAGGCTACTTCCGCGTCATTGCGGGGTTTCAATGGGTTTTCCACCGTTTCCACAAGCGTTAATAATACTACTGTACTTAAAGAAAAAATCCTCTCCATAACATGAAGCATTGCCTCGCCCCGGGGCTACCGGGAAGTTTGATATGCATTTTGAGCTGCTCAGGGCATTCATCTGGTATGGTTCCTGGAAATGCTGAGCGAAAGCAAGCGCTTCACTGGTTCCTTACCCCTGTTGGTTTTGGTGAAAAACCCACATCTTCAAAGGCGTAATTTCGAATCTATTTTCGATGCTTTTTGAAGGATTTTCCGCAGTTCTTTGTAATTACAAAAATGCACAGCTAGTGACCCGAACAGACCGGCCGCATTCCTCGTGAATCCCTGTAATTACAATTCGTCTGGATTCCGGTAGGATGGATAGACGCGCGCGCACGGGCACCGCGCACTAGAGCAGGCGAAACCTTCCGGCTCTCTCGCAGTTCATCTTTACGTGCGCCACAAACCAAATCTCTACCACCGTGAAAGGCGCCTTCTCGATGAAATTCACCGTTGAACGCGATGTCCTCGCCGAAGCAGTCGGCTGGACGGCACGCTCCCTGCCCTTGCGTCCTACCTCCCCCGTGCTCAACGGTCTGCTGATTACCGCCTCCGCAGGCGAAGTCAGCATCGCAAGCTTTGATCACGAGACCAGCGCCCGCCAGGTTATCGCCGCCGATGTTCAGGCCGAGGGCGTGTGCCTTGTTCCCGGTAAGATTCTGGCTGAGATTTGCCGTTCTCTGCCGAACGCCGAGGTTGAGTTCACCGCCGATGAGTCCGTGATTCGCCTGCACTGCCGTTCCGCAAACTTCCAGCTGGCCGGCATGCCCGTGGCCGATTACCCCGAGCTGCCTGAGCTGCCCGAAGTCTCAGGTACCGTCGACGGCGCCGAATTTGCCGAAGCCGTCAAGCAGGTTCAGATCGCTGTGTCCAAGGATGAGACCCTGCCGCTGCTGACCGGTATCCGCGTCGAGATCAACGGCGACACCATAACCCTGCTCGCCACCGACCGCTACCGTCTGGCCATGCGCGAAATCAAGTGGAACCCCACCAACCCCGATGTTCAGGCGGCTGTGCTGCTGAAGGCCAAGACCGTTTCCGAGGTCGGTAGCACTCTCTCCGGTTCCGGCGAGCTCTCCATTGCGCTACCCGCAGCCGGCGAGCTGATCGGTTTTGCCGCCGGTACCCGCCGCACCACGAGCGTTCTGATGGACGGCGACTACCCCAACATCCGTGCGCTCTTCCCCGAGCAAACCCCCATTCACGCGGTGGTTCGCACCTCCGACCTGACCGAGGCGGCTCGCCGTATCTCGCTCGTGGCGGAGCGCAACACCCCGTTGCGCCTGAAGTTCACCCAGGGCTCGGTCGCCATTGATGCGGGCCGCGGCGACGAGGCTCAGGCCTCCGAAACCCTGCAGGCTCACCTCTCCGGCGAAGACATCACCGTGGCGTACAACCCCTCCTACCTGCTGGACGGCCTGAAGGTGTTCGGCACCGAGTTCGTGCGCTTCTCCTTCACCGATGCGCCCAAGCCCGCCGTGATTTCGGGCCAGGACGAGCCGCTGGCTGAGGACGACCGCAACTACCGCTACCTGCTGATGCCGGTGCGTCTGCCCTCGAACTAGTAGCTTGCCGCCCCGCGCGCATCCCGAGGCTCTGCCCTTAGGAAGGCTCGCGGGGCTGTGCTTTTCCCCGTCCGTGCCTATCCCTCCCCTCGACCGAACCGCACGAAAGGAGCCGTCCGGTGTACATCGACCATATCTCGCTACTGGATTACCGCACCTACGCGCTGCTCAATCTGCCTCTGTCGGCCGGGGTGACGGTTTTTCTGGGTTCGAATGGCGTGGGAAAAACGAATATTGTGGAGGCCATTGAGTACGCGGCGGCCCTCTCTTCGCATCGGGTGAGTCACGATGGGCCGTTGGTGCGAGTGGGCGCCGCTCGAGCCTACATTCGTACCCGTGCTGTGCGTGGCTCGCAGCAGACCGTGACCGAGTTTGAAGTGGCACCCGGCCAGGCGAACCGTGTGCGCATTAACCGGGCCGCCCCGGTGCGCGCTAAGGAGGCCCTGGGGATTGCCCGCACGGTGCTGTTTTCTCCCGAAGATTTGCAGTTGGTGAAGGGCGATCCCGCCGGCCGTCGTCGATTTGTGGATGAGCTGGCTGTCTCCCTGCGCCCCGCGGTGGCGGGGTACCGTAGCGAGTATGAGCGGATTTTGCGGCAACGTAATTCGCTACTTAAGTCGATGCAGCGCCGCGCTCGCGACGAGAACGCGCTGAGCACCCTCGCCGTGTGGGATGACCAGCTTGCATTGATGGGTGCTCAGCTGCTCTCTGCGCGCTTTCGCCTGCTGCAGGGCCTACTCCCCCAACTGCGTCGCGCCTATGCAGGTCTGACGGACGGTTCTAAAGAAGTGGGTTTCACCTACGAGTCCACCGTCTTTGCGAGCATGGGTGAGCGTTCTCTCGAACACGCGGCCCTTATGAGTATCGAGGATTTAAGGGAGGCGCTTCTGCATGGTTTTGCTGAGCGGCGCGCCGAGGAGATTGAGCGCGGTGTGACGCTGGTGGGCCCGCATCGCGAGGATGTGACCCTGCTGTTGGGGGGTCTTCCGGTTAAGCATTTTGCCTCGCACGGTGAGAGCTGGTCGTTTGCATTGGCCCTGAAGTTGGCTTCGTGGTTTGTTCACGTGGAGGATGATTCTTCGCCGGGGGCCTCCCCCATCCTGATTCTTGATGATGTCTTTGCCGAGCTCGATTCGGCGCGCCGCCATCGCCTGGGCGCTATGGTTGCCGCTGCGGAGCAGGTGCTCATTACGTGTGCCGTGCTTACGGATATCCCGGAGGAGCTAGGGGACTACCGCCTGGTGTCCGTGACTCCCGGCCACGCGGAGTACGTGCCGGTGCCCGGCGCCCGCGGTGGGGAATCCGAAATCCCCCGTGCAACCCCTGCCGAGGAAAGCGGCGAAGTGCAAACCGAGAAACCTGTTGTCGGTGAGGATCATGAGTAGCCGCCCCGGAGAGGACCCCACTTCCCTTACCGCACCTTTCGGTGACTCCTTGTCGAGGCCTTCCCCGACCCCCGATTTTCGTGAACTCGACGGCACTGTTTCACGTGAAACATCGATATCTGGCAGCGAGGTTGATAGCTTCGGTGAGTTCTATCGAGACGAGGTGGACGCCCCCGCAGCCCTACTGACCCGTATGCGCGTGGCCGCCCAGGAACGCGGTGAGGCGCCCCTCAATGCTTTCTCGGCGCGGAAGATTATGCGCGAGTTCGGTGCCGCCATGTCAGGAACTGCCCCTAAGAAGCGTCGCGAGCGCGCGCAGGGGTGGGATCCCCGCGTTATGGGTGGGTACAGCGGCCCCGGTGAAAGCTCCCGCGATCCCAAGCTGCTCGGGGGTGTCGTGAGCTCCCTGATTCGCTCTCGAGGCTGGAGGGAGCCCGTGGCTGTCTCGAGCGTACTGGCTCGCTGGGCTGAACTTGTTGGCCCTGAAATTGCCGCGCACACCAAGCCCCTCAGCTTCGAGAACTCCATCGTTCAGGTGCAGTGTGACTCTACCGCATGGGCCACTCAGCTACGCCTGATGCACGGGCAACTGATCGACCTCTTCCGCCGCGAGCTGGGTGAGGGTGTGGTGGCGCAGGTGCGTATCCTGGGTCCGAATAACGGCCGATGGAACCAGCGCGGGTATCGACGTGCCTCCGGTATGCGTGGGGTGCGCGACACCTACGGGTAGGAGAGTCGGCGGTGTGCGCGGAACGAACCTTTGTATCGACACCGGAATAGTCGGAAGGTTGAAACCTTGGAAGTGCCCGCATCCCAGCCGCTTATTCGGGGCGTATCCCCCCTCACCGGGAAGGGGGTTGAACGTCTCTCAGAGGCCGTTACAGGCGTTTGAGGGGGTGGAATATGGGTGAATTACCCCAAATATGGCGCTCTGGATGGCTTTAACACCCCCTTGCTCGGTAAAATAAAGGGGACAATGCGTTAAATGCGCCCATATGGGCGTTACCGGCACCGCGAGTCATATGAAGGCGCTTTAAGTGCCGCGTCGAGGCGTTCTAGGCTCCCCTCGTCGCCGATTTGGCTCCTATGACGGGCTGGTGCCGCAAACTGACATTTGGAGCCTATTCAAGGAGTTCTCCCTCGTGGTACCTGAGCAACCCCATGAATACGGTGCATCCGATATTACCGTGCTGGAAGGTTTGGAGGCGGTTCGTAAACGCCCCGGCATGTACATCGGCTCGACCACCGAGCGCGGTCTGCACCATCTGGTCTACGAGGTCGTTGATAACTCCGTGGATGAGGCGCTCGCCGGTTATGCCTCCGAAATCGACGTGACCATCCAGGCTGATGGCGCGGTGCGCGTCAAGGATGACGGCCGCGGTATTCCCGTGGATGAGCACCCCACCGAGCACAAATCCACCGTTGAGGTTGTCATGACCGTGCTGCACGCCGGCGGTAAGTTTGGTGGCGGCGGCTACTCGGTCTCCGGCGGTCTGCACGGTGTGGGTATCTCCGTGGTGAATGCCCTGTCGACCCGCGTGATTACCGAGGTGCACCGCCAGGGCTATGCATGGCACATCTCCTTCTCCAACGGTGGTGTGCCCGACGCTCCCCTGCGCCGCGGCGAGCCTTCCGATAAGACCGGTACGATTCAGACCTTCTACCCGGATCCCGAGATTTTTGAGACCGTCGAGTTCGATTTTGAGACTCTGCGCGCTCGCTTCCAGCAGATGGCCTTCCTGAACAAGGGCCTGACCATCACCCTGACCGATGAGCGCGAGAAGTTTGTTGCTGACGAGGTGACCGAGGACGAGAAGAAGACCTCGACCCTGAACCGCGTGGGCGCTAACGCCGAGGGCTACACGACCGTCACCTACCGTTACGACAACGGCCTGTTCGACTACGTGCACTTCCTGAACGCCGGCGCGAAGACCATCGTGAACGAAGAGATTGTCTCCTTCGAATCCGAGGATTCCGACCGCAACATGAGCCTGGAAGTGGCCATGCAGTGGACCGGTGCGTACAAGGAATCCGTCTACTCCTACGCGAACACGATTAACACTCACGAAGGTGGTACCCACGAAGAGGGTTTCCGTGCCGCGCTGACCTCCCTGGTGAACCGTTACGCCCGCGATAACAAGCTGTTGCGCGATAAGGACGATAACCTCACCGGTGAAGACGTGCGTGAGGGTCTGACCGCGGTCATCTCGATTAAGATTTCCGAGCCGCAGTTCGAAGGCCAGACGAAGACCAAGCTGGGCAACTCAGAGGCAAAGTCCTTCACCCAGCGCGAGGTGAACGATCACCTGAGCGACTGGTTCGACCGTAACCCCGCCGTGGCTAAGGACATCGTGCGTCGCGCGATTACCGCCGCCCAGGCGCGCATCGCCGCTCGTAAGGCACGTGAGACGACCCGCCGTAAGGGCTTGCTGGAGACCAGCTCCATGCCGGGTAAGCTCAAGGATTGCTCCTCGAAGGACCCGTCGATCTCTGAGATTTACCTGGTGGAGGGTGACTCTGCGGGTGGTTCGGCGGTTCAGGGCCGTAACCCGAACACTCAGGCTATTCTGCCGTTGCGCGGTAAGATCCTGAACGTTGAGCGCGCTCGCCTGGATCGTGCCCTGTCGAACGCTGAAATTCAGGCAATGATTACCGCCTTCGGTACCGGCATTGGTGATGACTTCAATATCGAAAAGGCTCGCTACCACAAGATTGTGCTCATGGCTGATGCGGACGTGGACGGCCAGCACATCACGACCCTGCTGTTGACCTTGCTCTTCCGCTTCATGCGTCCGCTGATTGAGGCTGGTTACGTGTACCTGGCTCAGCCGCCGCTGTACCGCATCAAGTGGTCGAACGCTCCGCATGATTATGTTTACTCTGATGCTGAGCGTGATGAGGCTCTGGCACGCGGTGCGGCAAATAACCAGCGCTTGCCGAAGGATAACGGTATTCAGCGTTACAAGGGTCTGGGCGAGATGGATTACACCGAGCTGTGGGATACCACCATGGATCCGGCACGCCGCACCCTGTTGCAGGTGAAGATGGAAGACGCGGCTGCCGCGGATCAGATTTTCTCGGTGCTGATGGGCGAGGACGTTGAGGCTCGCCGTGAGTTTATCCAGCAGAACGCAAAAGACATCCGATTCCTCGATATCTAACCCGCACGACATATTTCTTATGGGGAATATGTGGAGTAGGTTATATAACCGAGTGATTTATTGAGGGAAATAATGAGCGAAGAACAGCAGAACGAAGTGACTGGGGCTGACGTTGTCGGTACCGGTGACGCCGAGATTGTGGATCACCACGGTCACATCGAACAGGTGGACCTGCAGACCGAAATGCAGCGCTCCTACCTGGACTACGCGATGGCCGTCATCATCGGTCGTGCCCTGCCGGATGTCCGTGACGGCCTTAAGCCCGTGCACCGTCGCGTCATCTACGCAATGTATGACGGTGGTTACCGCCCGGACCGTGCTTTCAACAAGTGCGCCCGTGTGGTCGGTGACGTCATGGGTCAGTTCCACCCCCACGGCGACAGCGCCATCTACGACACCCTCGTGCGTCTGATTCAGAGCTGGATTATGCGTTACCCGCTGGCGCTGGGGCAGGGTAACTTTGGCTCTCCCGGTAACGATGGTGCTGCGGCTCCCCGATACACCGAGACGAAGATGGCCCCCATCGCCCTGGAGATGGTGCGCGACATCAACGAGGACACCGTTGATTTCCAGCCGAACTATGACGGCAAGTCTCTCGAGCCGACCGTTCTGCCCTCTCGCATCCCGAACCTGCTGGTTAACGGCTCCTCGGGTATCGCCGTGGGTATGGCGACCAACATTCCCCCGCACAACCTGCGCGAGGTGGCCGAGGGTGTGGAGTGGTTCCTGAAGAACCCGCACGCCACCAACGAAGAGCTGCTGAATGCTCTCATCGCCCGCATCAAGGGCCCTGACTTCCCGACCGGTGCGCAGATTTTGGGCACCAAAGGCATCGAAGATGCGTACCGCACCGGCCGCGGTTCGATTACCATGCGCGCCGTGGTTAACGTCGAGGAAATCCACGGACGTACCTGCCTGGTCGTCACCGAGCTGCCCTACCAGGCGAACCCGGATAACCTGGCCATCAAGATTGCCGAGCTTATCAAGGACGGCAAGGTCACCGGCATCGCTGACCTGCGCGATGAGACCTCGGGTCGTACCGGTCAGCGCCTGGTGATTGTGCTCAAGCGTGATGCTTCCCCGAAGGTTGTGCTGAACAACCTGTACAAGCACACCCAGCTGCAGGAGAACTTCTCCGCAAACATGTTGGCCATTGTGGATGGCGTGCCCCGCACCCTGTCCCTGGATGCGTTTGTACGCCACTGGGTCAACCACCAGCTGGACGTTATTGTCCGCCGTACTCGTTACCGTCTGCGTCAGGCGGAGGAGGAGGCGCACATCCTGCGCGGCCTGCTCAAGGCCCTGGATGCCCTGGACGAGGTCATCGCTCTGATTCGCCGCTCCCCCACCGCGGACGAGGCGCGTACCGGCCTGATGGAGTTCCTGCAGATTGATGAGGCTCAGGCTCAGGCCATTCTGAACATGCAGCTACGCCGCCTGGCTGCCCTGGAGCGTCAGAAGATTCAGGATCGCCACGATGAGCTGATGCGCATGATTGCTGAGTACAACGCGATTATTGCTTCGGAGACTCGCCAGCGTGAGATTATCTCTGAGGAGCTGGGCGAGATTGTGAACCGCTACGGCGATGAGCGTCGCACCCAGATTATGTACGGCTACAACGGCGACATGTCGATGGAAGACCTCATCCCTGAGGAGGAGGTTGTGGTTACGATTACTCGCGGCGGCTACATTAAGCGTACCCGTAGTGATCAGTACCGCAGCCAGCACCGCGGCGGTAAGGGCATTAAGGGTGCCTCTCTGCGTGGTGATGATGTGGTGGAGCACTTCTTTGTGACGACTACACACAGCTGGATTCTGTTCTTCACGAACCTGGGCCGCGTGTACCGAGCGAAGGGCTATGAGTTGCAGGAGGCCGGCCGCGACGCGAAGGGCCAGCACATCGCGAACCTGCTGGAGTTCCAGGGGGGCGAGCATATCGCTCAGGTGATGGAGCTGAAGAGTTACGAGGATGCCGAGTACCTGGTGCTGGCAACTCGCGGCGGCATGGTGAAGAAGAGCCGCCTGAGTGATTACGACACGAACCGCACCGCTGGCCTGATTGCGATTAACTTGCGTGAGGGTGATGAGGTTGTTTCGGCATTCACCGTTTCGGCTGCCGATGACATTCTGCTGGTTTCTCGTAACGGTATGTCCCTGCGTTTCCACGCGGATGATGCCTCGTTGCGCCCTATGGGTCGTTCGACTTCTGGTGTGACCGGTATGAAGTTCCGCGATGGCGACGAGCTGATTTCTGCCAACGTGGTCACCGAGGGCTCTTATGTCTTTGTAGTGACTGAGGGTGGCTACGCGAAGCGTACGAGTGTGGATGAGTATCGCGTTCAGGGTCGTAATGGTTTTGGCATTAAGGTTGCTAAGCTTGTGGAGGATCGTGGCGCCCTGGTGGGTGGCCTTATCGTGGATGAAGAGGACGAGGTCCTGGTCGTGATGTCCAGCGGCAAGGTGGTTCGTTCGAACGTGGATGAGGTTCCTGCGAAGGGACGCGATACCATGGGTGTTATCTTTGCAAAGCCCGGTGAGGGCGATTCGATTATTGGTGTTGCCCGTAACCAGGATCGTCAGCTGGACGACAGCGATGATGAAACCACTGAGAATGCCGAGGCGGCAGAAGATGTTTCTGTTGCTCCCGGCACGGATAACGAGGGTGAAGCGGCGGCTGCCGACCTCACCGCTACTGGAGGTAACTAATGAGCAGCACTTCCGCGAGCTCCTCTTCCGCGTCAGCGCAGCGTTCGGCAGCAGCTGGTGCGTCTAAGAAGGGGGCCCCTAAGTCTGGTGCCCGCCGTCCCGCTAAGGCACGTTCGGGTCAGGCCCGTCCCGGTGCCGCTAAGCGTCCTGCCGGCAAGCGTCCGGTGAATGCTAAGCGTCCGACGGGTTCGCGTCGTCAGCTGGTTCGCCCTGCGCCTCGTTCGAAGATTCGTCGCGCGCGTTTGGTGGTGCAGAAGGTTGATACCTGGTCGGTGGCGAAGCTGATCTTCTTGCTGTCGATCGCTCTGGGTATTGTGACTGTTGTGGCTTCGGTGATTCTGTGGTTGTTCCTGCAGGCTTCGGGTGCTTTTGCTGGTGTGAACCAGCTGATTAGTTCGCTGGGTACCGGTTCGACCACTGTGGATATTTCGCAGATGATTTCGCTGGGTCAGGTGGCTTTGGTGACCACGATTTTTGCTGTGGTGAACACTGTGGTTTTCACTCTGTTGGGTATGATTGCCGCTATTCTGTATAACCTGGCTGCAAAGCTGGTGGGCGGTGTGACTTTGACTCTGAGCGACGAGTCTTAAGAACGCTCGACTATGAGTTTGAATTGGGCGGTATCGTCTCCGTGCGGAGGCGGTGCCGCCCTTTTTGTGCTATTTTCCGTGCTCTGCGGGGTTGTGGGTGGTACGGTTCGCCTTGATGTGGAACCCCCTCACATATATGTGATGCATAACATATCATTTTGATTTGGTGTTCCCTCCAAACACCTGTATAGTTATATCTCGTTCTACGGAAGAAATTCCGCAGAGGGAGGGCGTATAGCTCAGACGGTTAGAGCGCTTCGCTGATAACGAAGAGGTCCCAAGTTCGATTCTTGGTACGCCCACTCCGCACTGTGAAAGGCAGAAATGAAGAAGATTTTTCTGATGATTGCGCTTTCAAGTGTTGTCGTGATGGTGCTGGTAAAGTGCCAGAATGACGAGGTTGCTAAGGCCTGGAAAAATAACTAAACAGTGGTTTCCGCTGAAGCGGGGGCGTGGCGCAATTGGTAGCGCATCTGCTTTGCAAGCAGAGGGTTAGGGGTTCGAGTCCCCTCGCCTCCACTTTCCGGTGATTACAGCAAGAGGGAAACGCCTGGTCCCATTCCGAACCCAGAAGCTAAGACTCTTTGCGCCGATGGTACTGCACTTTTGTGGGTGTGGGAGAGTAGGTCGTTGCCGGTTTATTTTTGAGAAGACCCCGTATCGAAAGATACGGGGTCTTTTGTTGTATGTGCTGCCGGTGTGTCTGTTGGGCCAGTCGTGGAGCTGAATGGTGGGCGGTGAGGGGAAGGTGGTAAATGCTCGATGAGGCACGGATGCGAGGCGGGTAATAGACGCGCATCACAAATAGAAATCTGGGAACTGCCTGAAAGTGAACACTAGATGAACTCACCTCGGCACTTGGTATGCGGTATGCCGCTCGTCGTCCCGGTTTGGCAGAGAATCCACATAAAACAACTTAATGATGCTGGCGGGTGCACCGTTTTTGCCTAGTGATAGCGGGTTTTTTTGGGGTGGTAAATAAATAAGTCCATAAAACACGCACCTAATCGTGTGGGTTTGCGTGTTATTTCGTGTTAAAACCGAATACTTTCGATTTTTGTGGAAGCGGCAGATAATTTTCTTGTGACTACAGAACTCATTATTCTCGTGATCGTGGTGCTGACCGCGCTCGCCTTCGACTTTACGAATGGCTTTCACGATACCGGTAACGCGATGGCTACGTCTATCGCTACCGGCGCGTTGAAGCCGAAGACAGCCGTGGCTCTCTCCGCATCCCTGAACCTGGTGGGTGCCTTCCTCTCTGTTGAGGTGGCGCGCTCGGTCGGTAATGGCATTGTGAACCTGGACCGTATCGATGTGACATCGAACGGCTCAGCACTGATGCTGATTGTCTTTACTGGCCTGGTGGGTGGCATTCTCTGGAACGTGCTGACTTGGTTGCTGGGCCTGCCCTCCTCTTCGTCACACGCACTTTTTGGCGGCCTGATTGGTTCCGCCCTGGTGGCCATCGGTTTTGATGGTGTGCAGTGGATGGGTGTGCTTTCCAAGATTATTGTTCCTGCGGTTCTCTCCCCCGTCATTGCTGCAATCGTGTCGGCAACCGGCACCTGGCTGGTGTACCGTATTGCGGCTCCGGTTGCTGATGAGCGCAAGCACAGCGGCTTCCGCAAGGGTCAGGTGGCTACCGCTTCTCTGATGTCTCTGGCGCACGGTACGAATGACGCGCAGAAGACCATGGGCGTGATTTTCTTGGCTTTGGTGGCCTCGGGTTCTCTGAAGAGCGATGACGCTATTCCCCTGTGGGTGAAGGCAGCCTGTGCACTCGCTATTGCTTTGGGAACCTACTTGGGAGGCTGGCGTATTATTCGCACCCTGGGCAAGGGCATCGTTGAGGTGGATACTCCGCAGGGTGTGGCCGCAGATGGTGCCTCCGCCGCGATTATCCTGACTTCTTCGCACTTTGGTATGGCGCTGTCCACCACCCACGTGGCCTCCGGTTCGATTCTGGGTAGTGGCCTGGGTCGAAAGGGTGCCGAGGTGCGCTGGTCCGTGGCGGGTCGTATGGTGGTCGCTTGGTTGATTACTCTGCCTGCTGCCGCAATTGTGGGTGCTCTGACCTGGCTGATTGGTACTGGTATGAATAAGCTGACCGGCACCCAGTTCGTGGGTGAGATGACCGTATTTGCTCTGCTGGTTATCTTCTGCTTCTGGATGTGGCGCCATTCCCAGAAGGACAACATTGACGCCTCGAATGTGGCCGGCGACTGGGATGAGAAGGAAGGCGCCGCAGTCACCGGCGCTGAGGTATCCGCTGATCAGACTCTTGCTACTGAGAAGGCAGGTTCGTAAGCCATGGCATATCTGTTGGATATCGTGAACAAGATTATTCCGGTACTCATGGCCGGTCTCTTCTTTGGTGCGGGTCTTCCGGCGCTGTATGCGCTCGGTCTCCGCTTTGTAGCGGGCCGCACTGAGTACACGGCGGATGGCCAGTTGGTGGAGATTGAGCCGCCGAGTACGGTGGCTAAGATTGCCGCTGGGGTTGTTTTTGCTATCATCGTAGCAATCGTAATCATCGCCATTCTCTGGGTTGCTAAGGACTTTATTCACCACACGTTCGGCTGGAATATTTTCGGCGTCACCGGTGGAGGTCACTAGAACCGTGAAACACACAGTGAATATGATGATGACAGTATCGAAGGAGGGGCTCAATGCCTGATAAGGGCATCATCTCTCGAGTAATCGACTGGCTGAGCGTTGGGTATCCCAAGGACGTCCCTGTTCAGGACCGTGCCGCCGTGATGGCCATCCTGAAGATGCGTCTGACGGATGAGCAGTTGCAGGAAGTGGTCCGCCAGCTCATGCAGTCCCGTGCCGCTCGTGGTGAGGCGTATGTGAGTGACCAGCGAATCAACGAGTATATTCGTCGCGTGGTTGACCACACTCCGACCCCGCAGGATATTGACCGAGTAGCTAAAATTCTTGGCGCACACGGCTTCCTGATTGCGGAGAATCACGTGAATGAGGATGCTGAGCCTGCCGGTCGTACGGAGTACGTGCCGTACGAGGATCCGACCACCGGTGAAATCCGCATCGCGGAGCTGGCTGCTGAGTCGGCGAATGTTGCATCACCGCAGACCGCTGATTCGGATGACTAAAATTCGAGGGTTGGCTGAATAGACAACCAAGAGGCCTACGGGGCGAGTATTTCGCACCGTAGGCCTCTTCTATGTTGAGGCTCTCGAATGAGGGTCCGCCATCTTGATGCCTAATCGGTGTATTCTTACTCCACTATCTCTCACTCTGGGCGGTTTTTTGACCGCCGCTCACCTTTGGAGGCCCAATGTATTCTTCGCAGGTTCCTGAATCTCAGCATCCTGAAAAATCTACCGGCACGCGAGGCCGCTTCGCGGCCGTAGGGGACGCCGCAAAGCGGCATGGGCGCAACCTGGTGGTTCCCCGCCGCTCCCTGCTGTTGACTGGAGGCGTTATTCTGGCGGGTGGGCTAATCGCAACGGCACCGCGCATTGCAGCCACCGGCCTCTTGGGCGAGGATGCCGCAGCTACGGTTTCTGCGGAGAAGCTACTGGCCCGCCGTGAGCGTCGAGTGCGGGAAAAGATTGATACCCGCTATTTGCGTATTGAATCGCTGGGGCGCATCAATGTGGGCAAAGAGAAGAAAGAGCAGAACCTGCGATTGGTAGGCTCCCTGGCGCTCACGGAAGCCGCACAGGCGGATTTGCCGGCTGCTGCGGAGGCGCTGGCCCAATTATCGGTTTATGGCTCAATACAGCGTCTGAGCGTCACCTACGGTGGTGTAGACCCGTTTAATGACCCGCAAGGGAGTGGTCAGCGAGCCGATACCCCTGTTCCGCCGTTGCGTGTGAACGACTCGGCCACTCTTGACCGGGAGCAGTGGCTCAAGCTTCTTAATGCATCCGCGGCTCTGGGAACCAACGCGGACTATACTCAGGGTGTTGCCCTGGCGGATGAGCTACGCCTGGCGGCAGTTATCGAAGAAGGCGAGTATGCTGACGTGGCCCGCCGTTTCCGAGCCCTCGGTCATCTGGGTACCTCAGAGGACCGGGTGAAACAGGTGCGGCTCTACGCTCGGATTGCGCTCTCCAAGGCGGTGAGGGTACCTTCGGGGGCTGAAACTAAGATTGCTGTTAGTGTTGCGGAGGCTGCCCGAGTGGCGGTAGCCGCCGATGCTCTAGACAAGGCGGTTACGCCCGCTGATTTGAGTCTCCTGACAGCTTTCACGCTTACGTGGAATGCTCGTCAAGAATATCCGACGGATGGACGGAACGATGCTCTCAGCCTGGGGTTTAAGGCCCCTTCATCGAAGGATGAGCCGGCGAGGGAGAAGCTAAAGGAAGCTATGCGCCGTTACCTGAAGGAGCAGTCGGGGCCGCTGAGTGCGGTGTCTAAGCGTGAGGCCAGCATGCCCGGTGAGGTTATCAAGGGGTCGTAATGCGACCTACCCCTTTCCTGGAAGATGGTAAGCGGTGCTGTGACGGGTCTTACGAAAAAAATTTCCGTGAGGATTTGGTGATGTGCGAATCGCTGGTATAGACTGGTTAAGCACCACGGGGGCGTGGCGCAATTGGTAGCGCATCTGCTTTGCAAGCAGAGGGTTAGGGGTTCGAGTCCCCTCGCCTCCACTTTCCGGTGATTACAGCAAGAGGGAAACGCCTGGTCCCATTCCGAACCCAGAAGCTAAGACTCTTTGCGCCGATGGTACTGCACTTTTGTGGGTGTGGGAGAGTAGGTCGTTGCCGGTTTATTTTTGAACCGAGAACCCCATGTCGAAAGGCATGGGGTTCTTTGCATATCCGGGATACCGCTACGGCGAAGTACGGAGGTGGCATCGCACGCTAACATGGCCGCGCATCCGCGTATATCCCGCACACGCGAAACGGCCGCCCTTCGAAGGGATCTCCGGAGAGCGGCCGTTGAGGCTAGATACGTGCTTGAGACAGAAGAATGTTTAGGCGTTCTTCCAGGGGTCCTCAACGGGGCGAGCCGCGTTGTAGGCGGCGGCACCTGCGACGCCCAACGCCACAACCAGGCCCAGGAAAGCCAGACCCTTGCGGGGACGCTTGCCGCCGTTACGCTCAATACGAGCCAGTTCCTTCTCAGCAGCGCGAACGGTCTTCGCGGTGACCTTACGTGCCTTCTTCAATGCCTTCTTGTTACCGGTCAGCTTCTCAGCGAACAGCTCAGCGGTCTTGCCTTCCAGCGAGGACTCAACAGCAGCCAGGGACGAAACAACAGCCTGGGCCTTAGCAGCCTTGCGGGCCTTACGCTTCTTGCAGCAGAACATGGGGTGACCTCCATCGGTTGGGCGCCGCGGCGGCAAAACCGTCGAGACGCGCGTAGTGTTCACCTCTCAGGATATTCAATTCCGGCCTAAAAAGCCCGCCCAACAGTGCGCCCGGGGCGAAAAAACACGTTGTATGGCGAATGAGCGCCAGCCCGTGCCACAATAGAGCCATGACTAATGCAACTGCTAAGGCAACTATCCACACCAACTACGGTGACATCGTCGTGAACCTGTTCGGTAACCACGCACCCCTGACTGTCGAGAACTTCATCGGCCTGGCCGATGGCTCCCGCCAGTGGAAGCACCCCCGCACCGGTGAAATCATGAACACCCCCCTGTACAAGGACGTCGTGTTCCACCGCATCATCAAGGACTTCATGATTCAGGGTGGTGACCCCCTGGGCATGGGTGTTGGCGGCCCCGGCTACCAGTTCAAGGACGAGATTCACCCCGAGCTCTCCTTCTCCAAGCCCTACCTGCTGGCAATGGCTAACGCCGGCCCCGGCACCAACGGTTCCCAGTTCTTCATCACCACCGTTGAGACCCCCTGGCTGAACGGCCGCCACACCATCTTCGGTGAGGTCGCTGACGAGGCATCCAAGAAGGTCGTTGACGCTATTGAGAGCGTTGAGACCGGCTTCCAGGACCGCCCGGTCAAGGACGTCGTCATCTCCTCGATTGACGTCGAGAAGCTCTAAAACGCCTTCAGAAGGCTCGTGGAGCGTTCTACCTAAAGTGCAGAGAAAGCACATATAGTTCCAGGGGCCCGCCAGGATTCTTCCGGCGGGCCCCTGCACTTATAGGCCTGTACACCGTTCTGAACCATTCGGCACAACAATCTTTGGAGATTCAGTGGAGAATTATCCCAACTACTCCGGCTACGGGCAGACCCCCACGGTCTGCGCCAACCACCCCAACCGCGTCAGCTACGCCCAGTGCAAACGCTGCAACCGCACCGTCTGCGGCGAATGTCAGGTGGCGCTGGATGTGGGCATGGTCTGCCCCGACTGCTACCGCGAACTCACGGGTGGCAGCTCGAAGGCACAAGGTTCGAAAACACAGGGCTCCTTCCTGGCGCGCCACTGGCACATTAGCTACACGCTCATTTTGATAACCGTTGCGATTTACGGTCTGCAACAGATCATCCCCAACCAATGGGTGGTTAAACATGGCGCCATCTGGTGGCCCTACGTCCAGCACGGCGAGTACTACCGCATCATCAGCTATGGTTTTCTGCACGCACAAAATGACCCGATGCACCTGGTGTGGAACATGATTAACCTGTTTATCTACGGTGTGTCCCTTGAACGCATGATGGGTCGCTGGAAGTTCCTTGTCGTGTATCTGGGCTCAATCGTCTTTGGAGCCTTCGGCGTGTATGTATTGGCTCCTGGAACCAGCGTGGTGGGTGCCTCCGGAGGTATTTTTGGTCTCATGGGCTCGTTCATGACCCTGCTGATCATCATGAAGCAGAAGGACACCGCCCGCGTATTTGCCCTCATCACCGCGGCGAACGTTATCTACAGTCTTTTGACGCCGTCAAATATCTCCCACGCATGCCACGCGGGAGGCTTTGTGGGCGGTGTGCTACTGACTCTGCTGTTTGTCCCGTTCGTGAAGAAGCCCGAGTCTTCGGAACCGCCGCAGCAGTGGCTCAACGGCCGATACTGAGCCTCAGACCCGCGGAAATTCGCCACGAGGGCAGGTTATCCACAGAGGTTTTCCACACTGTGCATAACTACATTCGTGTAATTCCATGAGTGTGAGTAGATGTTTAAAACCTGTGGATACAGGCTAAAACAGTCGAATCACACCGCATGAATTACATCGGTGTAAGAGTTTTCCCCAGATTTCTCCACAGATGTGGAAAACCTTAAGTACCAGGCTGTGTGTAATTACAAAAAATTCCCCGGCGCAAAGCGCCGGATAAAACCAAGAGGGCCCGGAAGGATTTGTCCTTCCAGGCCCTCCGTACGTCGCGCCCCTTACGGGACGAAGAAGCGGTGGGTGCAAAACTAGTTCGCCTGAGCCTCCGCCTCCTCAACCTCCTCAGGAGTGAGCTCCACACCGGTGTACAGACGGAACTGCTCAGCAGCCTGCAAGGCAATCACCTCGCCGCCGTGAATCACTTCCTTACCCGCCGCACGAGCCGCACGAATCAACGGAGTCTCAACGGGCATTGCCACCACATCAAAGACCACCTGAGCCTCAGCGATAGTTTCCTCCGGGAAAGCCAGTTCCTCGCTCTCCTCACCACCAGCCATGCCAATCGGGGTCACGTTCACCAGAATCGGTGCGCGCAACTTACCCACCTCCGGGGCCCACGCATACTCGTAGCACGCAGCCAATGCCGGACCGGTCTGCTCATTACGCGCAATAATCATGCCCTGTGCAAAACCAGCATCAAAGAAGGCACCGGCTACAGCGGCGGCCATCCCGCCCGACCCACGTAGCAGGAAGGGCAGAGAAGGATCCACGTTGTGTGAACGCAACAGCGAAGCCACCGCAATCACATCAGTGTTGTAGGCTTTCAGAAAGCCGTCAGTGTTCACAATAGTGTTCACTGCACCAATCACCGCAGCCGAGTGGTCCAGGTCGTCCACCAGGGGAATTACCGCCTGCTTGAAGGGCATCGACACCGAGCAGCCACGAATACCCAAAGCACGCACACCGGCGATAGCACCCTCAATATCGGTGGTAGTCATCGCCTTATACAGGTAATCCAGCCCATGCTTCTCATACAGGTAATTGTGGAACTTAATACCGTGGTTCGACGGGCGGCCCGATAGAGAAATGCAAACAGTCGTATCGCGATTTAGCGGAGGACGACCCATCTTAAGCCTCGCTACCGGAATCGAGAGTATTCTCAATCAGCTTCTTCACCTTATTACGGCTCACCAAGTCAGCCACCACGAAGTGGGTATCGCCGGTATCAACCGTAGGCACAATGGCGTTGCCCTCGTTAAGCGCCTTGACATGCTCCTCAGCCTGCGAATCCTCCCAGATATTAACCCAGGTAGCGTGGTCACCGAGCTCGCCCAGCTTAGAATCTAGAGCCTCGCAATAAGGGCAACCGGGACGCCAATAAATAACAACACCGCCGTTCTTCATCACTTCGCGGGCCTGTTCCTGGCTGGACTGCTGACGTTCGAGCATCGTTCCTCCGTGTGTTGGATGCGCCGGACAAATCGTGTGAACCACGAGGGAAAACCCAGCCCGGGCGCGCTAATACTTACCGCTTAAAGCATATCCCGGCCAGCAGAATTGAGCTTACGGATTTTCTAAAGGGGAACTTCTGCCGACGAATGATTACCAACAAACAGGAAAGCGGAAGTGTTAACGGCGCACGCCCCGTGCTCCAAACCGAATGGGTAGGGAACGCGGGGCGTGCACAGAGCGCGAGACATCGCGAGTACCTGTGAGAGTGAGAGATGAGAAGGAGAGCGATACATGGCATAAACATGCCGCTGCTGAGTGATGCCTCGGGTACAGCATCGATGGGAAGCACCCGAAACGAGGTGGAAACCCCACCATTGGAGGTTGAGTGAAAAACTAGAGGGGACGACCCGCCAAAAAGCCGCCCACCGGATGCGGTGGTGCTCAACTGCAACCGAACAGAAGGGCTCTCCAGGGCTGTAAGCCCCAATCATGCGCAGCTCAATACCCTGGAGAACCGGGGGATTCCATACGTGGAATCCCGAAATAACCGCAAAATGCGGAACGAAGCTTACTTGTCGCCGAGCTTCTGAGAAACTTCGTCAATCTTGCTGTTGATGACGTCCTCAACCTTTGCAATGTGCTCATTGCTCACGACGTCTTTACCAGCCTTGTCGTTAATCGTCTCCTGAGCCTTATCCAGACCGTGTTCAACGGCTTCCTTGACCTTGCCGAGGTTCTGCTCAACAGCGTCCTTGAAGATGTCGAGGCCCACGAGGGTCTCCTCTCTGCGCGTTTGCGCGCTCTCAAATGAGGGATATTCCAAATTCGCGGGGGAACTGGAATGTGATAGGCGAAGGGGCCTGCTGCTTACCTCACTGGGCGGGTGCCACGGTGGAACTTTACGGTTCACGGGCTGACCTTCTCGATAAGTTTACCCACGCGGGAAAGTGCTAAAAACCAGGTTTTAACGCGGAGAATTATTTCTTAATCACCAACAGAATAATTGTGGCTTATCCAGAGGTTATTGTGATGCGAGGGAGCGAAGCGGCGAGATAAAACTCGCAGGAAACTTTCAGATAAGAATAGTGTTCAACACCGCTATGCCTATCGACAGGACGGGCTAATACCCGAAAAACGGGGCTCCCGCGAACCTCAACACCAACCGCGACGAAGGCACCTCGCAAGCACCTAATTCACAGGAATATCGGTCATATCGGCCGCCGCCGACCAGTCATGCGAAGCCGCAAAACCCGCCGTCATCGGCAAAAACCGCGGGGCCGCATAGCCGTGCAGCGCATAACTCGTCGCAACCGCCTGAGCCGCCTCCTCCAGGCGCTCGGTCGAGATGAGCGCCATCACCGCACCACCAAAACCACCGCCCACAATGCGCGCACCCAACGCCCCATACTCCAGGCACACACGCACCGCCTCGTCAATCTCCGGGCGAGAAACACACAGCTCATCGCGCATCGATACAAACGACTCCGTAAAGATACGGCCAGCCTCCTTGAAAGCCACCAAGCCCAGCTCATCAGCATGTTGCAGAAGATAGCTCGCACGACCCACCAACGTCATATCGTGAAAAGCATGACGCACCCAGCCGCGCGGGAACAAACAAGGACGCCCCGAATCCTCCAAAGCATCCAGGGCACAGTTCACCGAAGAATCCACCAGCTCGGCACGCCAAGCCTTCGCGGAACGCGCATCCATGCCCTCACACGAAAGATCCTCAGGCAGAGCATCACGCAGAAAATGCAAGCCCAAGGCCTCAGCACACGCCTCAGAGGCCGCGCGCCGCGCCGCGAATCCACCGTCCGTCAGCTCGTGCGGGGTGTTTGTGTCAATCACCAAAAAGCTCAGACCGTGCTGGGCAATATCCACCCGCACCGGCTCAATCGAAAAGTCTCGAAAATCAATCACCAATGCCTGCTCCGGATGCGAACGCAACGAAGCCGTCTGATCCAGGCCACCCGTCTGCGCGCCGGCCACCTTATTCTCAGCCGTAATACACACCTGAGCCAGACGGGCCCGCAGATCATCATTATCAGCCGCCGCCTCATCTGTTTCCGGACAGTCCGGACGCAAAGGGCAAGAAAGCTCAAGCAACGCAATCGCCGTCGAACACTCCAAAGCCGCCGAAGAAGACAAACCACCACCCACCGGAACACGGGAATTGATAAGAAGGTCCGCTCCGAACGCGTCGGGGAGCATGATGTCGCGTCCGCCCTCCTGATTCATCGCCCAAGCCACGCCCGCCACATACGTGAACCAACCCTTCAAATGACCAGGCTGAATATCACGCACCACCACCGTGCGCTCATCCCCCGGCATCTGCAGCGAGGAAGCACGTAGCACCCCATCACGGCGCAGAGCACCCGCAATATACGTGCGGTAGGGCAGAGGCATCGGCAAACACGAGCCCCCCAGAAAATCAATATACTCGCCCAGCAGGTTCAGGCGGCCCGGCGCCGACCACACGCCGTCCGGCTCATAGCCGTAGGCGGTAATAAACTCCTCACGGACGCGGGCAATCTCCGCGCTGTGGCTGGGGAAGGCCGCCCACTGGGCGGTAGCGGTCATGGACATCGGGACACCTCGCTTGCGCCCCGCAGGGCATACGGAATCTGTGCGGTACCTCTTTGCGCCGAATGCGCCCGGAACGCGCAACATAGCCTAGAGGTTATCCCCTCTAGACTACGGCAGAAGGGCCACCCGGCTCGAGTCATGAGCGGTTTTGGGGCGGTGCCGACAGTAAACACCCGGATACCGTGTCACGCCACGGGAGGCGAAACACAACGCAAAAGCCCCGCACCATAACGATGCGGGGCCTGCACAATAGATGCTGAGAAAGCAAATACGAGGGTTAGCTCTCCTGAACGTACGGGGGCTGCACGACCATCATCACGTCAATAGCCGACTGTAAATCCCTGCGATAACGGTTAAAAGCATTCTCGATGAGCGGAACATCGCCACTAGCTACAGCCTCCTGAGGAGAAATGAGCGGCAATGTCTGGTACTCTTCCACCAGACTCAGTGCGGTGTGGGTCAGCAGACGGGCACGGCGCAACGCCTCCGCGTGACCCATGCCCAGCGACTGAAATTCGTGAGCCATAGCCACCACCGGCTTCAGCTCCCGCGGGTGCAGAGTCAAGCTTAGACGGACCACCTCGGGGCACTCACGGATGGGGTACAGCAACGAGAAGAGCGTGTCACCGCGACGAATCATGGAAGCGCGCACGGCCTCTACCGTCGGCTCAGCCTCTTCATACATCGACTTCGGGGCGCGGGCCAAGATATAGTCCGCCAGCAGGATGAGTAGCTGCTGCTTGTTCTTCACGTGGTAGTACAAGGCGCCGGGAGCCACGTGAAGCTCCTGAGCGAGTCGGCGCATCGAAAGGTCCGCCAGGCCGTAGGTCGCCAAGACCTCGTAGGCGGTATCTAGAATCTTTTCACGGGAAAGTACCACATCTCTATTTTAGGGTGTTTGATGTACTGCCCCCGACATCATGCGCCGACTGGAAAACGACTGGAAAACAGAAAAAGCGTAAATCATGCGAGAGAAGCATCGTAATAATTGGTGATTCTCACGGTTGAGAGATAAACGTTTCGCGTTCTAAAAGCAACTTCAATATTAGGTGCACTTAAGAATATAAGTAGCGCGAGACATACCACGCTCTGGGCATAAAAATGCGTCTAAAGCCCCTAAAAACCGCCAATGCAGGGGAACCTAGCGAGCGCACCTATAGCGCGCGGGTGTTTAATAGCCGGTATGAGCAATGCATTTTCTGAACTAATCGAGCGGGCAGGCTCCGAACAGCCCCTGACCCGCGATGAGATCCACACCCTCCTGGTGGACGGGGAGGGCCAGGACTTCGCCCTCATCGAAGCTGCCTCCGTCGTACGCCGCAACGAATTCCGCAACATGATTGCAGTCCACACCGAGAACGAGGAACTTGCCGACGCTCTAGGCACTCGCTCCATCGCCGTGGACTCCTACGACGTTCTTGACATCTCCCGCGACATCGACTCCGAGGAACTGGCCGAAGCTATTGAGCACATTGCTGCTTCCCCCGCTGTTGGTGTGACCGTGCTCCTGCCGAAGAACGCAGTGCCCATGATGCTCATGCGTGTGCTGTCGATTCTGCGCCTGGCTGCCCCCTCTAAGGTGATTCATCTGCCCGAGGGCTACGAGCAGTCCCTGCGCTCGCTGACTTCCCTGGCCATGCACGTGGTCAGTGCCATCACCATCACCGACGATATTGAGCAGTGGCCCATGGTCAACGAGATTCTGAAGTCTCTGCGTCACGGCGGCATCGTTATCTCCGGTACCGGTGGGCGCGATGCCCTCGCCGGCTACCTGCGTTATCTTTCCGACCTGGGTGTTGATCTGATGGGTCACCGCGAGGCCCGCGGCTCTGCATGCGGCTCCGTGGGCGGCGGCTGTGGCTGCGGCTCGGGTGGATGCGGCGGCCACGAGGAGCCTTCCTCCGGTGGTTGTGGTTGCGGTGACGGTGGATGCGGTTCCTCCGCTGAGGCTGAGGGCCACGGCCACTCCCACGGTGAGGGCGGGTGCTGCGGTGGCCACGACGAGCCTGAACCCGTTGCTGAAGAAGCTCCGGCTGGTGGCTGTGGATGCGGCGCTGGTGGTTGCGGCTCCAAGTAGCCCACCAAAGCAGCTCTCCTCGAGCAATATATTCTAAATATAGAAAGTTTCCCCTAGGTGCCTCATGCTAAACAGAGGTACCTAGGGGAAACTATATATTCCGTATTGGGTATTGAGCTGTAAGGTGAATAGGGGGGTATGAACGCCAGAATCACCTCACCCCAAAAGCCGTGTATCGCCCTCCGGTAGAGTAGTAGATATAGCCGACTGAACCTAGCCGTGCGAAAGGAACAATACCGGACCAATGCTTTATCTTTCCGTCATCGTCGTCATTTTGCTGGCGACCGTGTTCATGGTCAGCGTGGGCGACCGTCTGAACCTCCCTTGGCCGGTCATGATGACCCTGCTCGGTGCCGCCGCGCTCTTCATCCCCAACCGACCGGAACTGACCATTGACAGCGACATCATCCTGCCGATCTTCCTTCCGCCGCTGCTATGGGCCATTGGCGTTAAATTCTCCTGGGGCACCCTCCGCCGCCGCTGGAAATCCGTCCTGCTCTACTCGGTCCTGCTCACCACCGTCTCCGCACTAGCAATTGCCGGCGCCGCCATGTGGTGGGTCCCCGGCATGACCATCGCCGTAGCGCTCGCTGTCGGTGCCGCGGTCTCCCCGCCCGACCCCGTCGCGGTGGAGGCAGTCGCTGAGCCTGTTGGTATTCCCCGCCGCCTCATCGGTACCCTGCAGACCGAGGGTAGCTTCAACGACGCTATTGCAATCGTTCTCTTCCACGCCGCAATCCACTCCATGACCAACGGACATCACATCGACCCGCTCTCCGTGGCCAAGGACTTCGTCCTCGGTTCGATTCTGGCAGTCATCATCGGCTATATCTTCGGCTGGTTGGGCGGCTACGTGCGTCAACGCGCCCATGACGTGGTCACCAGCAACGCCGTGACCCTCGTGATCCCCTTCGGAGCGTACCTTGCGGCTGAAAGTGTGCACGCCTCCGGCGTTATTGCGGTGGTTATCGGTGCAATCCAGTTCACCAGCACCAAATACATGGCGGCCCTCGAAGCTGAAGAGCGCCTCACTGCCACCTCCTTCTGGCAGCTGATTGAGCTGCTCATGACCGGCGTGGCCTTTGGCCTCATCGGCCTGCAGGCAAGCAACATCATTGCTACCGCCGACTCCACCCGCATTACCAGTCTCTTTGTCGACGGAGCTATGGTCGCGATGGCAGCCATCCTTGTGCGCCTCGTCTGGTTCACCCTCATCTGGCTGGCGGGACGCAAGAACCCCATCCACGAGGGAGCCCCCGAAAGCTTCGCCGAAGTTATCGTCATGACCTGGTCAGGTATGCGCGGCCTCGTGACCCTGGTTCTGGCCTTGTCTATTCCCGTGGTCAACGGCACCGAACAGATTCGCCAGGACGCTATCGTCATGATGATTTCGGTCCTCTTCTTCACCCTCGTGCTACCCGGACTCACCCTGCCTCTGCTCGTGAAGGTTCTGGGCGTACGGGCTAACCACGAGGAAGAAACCGCAGTGCCCGAGTTGCTCAAAATTGCTCAGGCCGCCGCCCTGGATGCGCTACAGGCCGAAGCTAAAACCACCACCGACCCCGAAACCTATGCCCGTCTGAAGGAAATGTGCGCCGCCATTACCCGCCGTGACGAAATCAGTGAGGCGCTACCCGAAGAGTACAAGCAGCATATGCAGAGGCTGAAGGATAAGCGCAGTGACTTCGTGCGATTGCGTGACGCCGCCCTGACGGCTGCGCAGAATGAGGTGATTGCGGCTCAGGACCGCTACGATGCCCACGACGTGACCCGTGTGGTCCGCAAGCTGGATATCCTGGCCCAGGCGGAGAGTATCCGCTCATCGGGTGCGTTCATTCTGCCCGCTATGACGGCCGGTGCGGTGGCACTGGAGCGTTACAACCTGTGGAAGCAGTATCAGGATGCCCCGAGTACCCAAATCATCCCGGTTGTGAAGAACGCGCCTTCTTCGCCTCTGCCCTCCGCGGGGGAGAGCGCCTAACCCTCTCAGGGAGGCTGACAGCTGGACGGCAGGTCTGCCGGTGCTTGTGCCGGGGTAGATATGCCCTGGAGCTGGGAAAAGGAAGACTAACGCTCAACCATCACCTAAAATGAGACAGGAAGCGTTGAACACGCTGTAGCTCTCTCAAACTCACATTGCATTGAAAGTAGACATGGACTTCAAGACTCTCTCGCCCGCGTACCTGACCTCCCTTGGCGCGATTTTTTGTGGTGCGCTCTTGATTGGCTCCTCAACCCCCTGGGTTCTGTGGTTGGGATGGATTCTGCTGATTGCCGCCTTGTGCCTGAACGTTGTGGCGGTGTTGCTCTCGGTCGGTAAGGCGAAGGGCGACCCCGTTCCGGCGCTTGTGACGAACCTGGACGGGCTGGAGTCTACCGTTGAGACCCGCATCCGTGAGCGTGCCGAGCAGCGCCGTGAAGACCGCGAGCGCCGCGAGGAAGAAGAAGCTCGCGCTGCCGAACAGCCTTCGGAGGTGCAGGATCAGGAAGCCGAACAGGATCACTCCGCAACGGCTCAGGACGAGGCGCGCGAAGAGGAACCCACCGAGTCCCAGCCGGTCGTGCAGGCTCCCGCTGGTCGCCTGGGCGTGCTACCTTCTCGCGCCCGCGCTGCCGGTCGTGCCCCGAAGCCCCGCTCGAACGTTCGCTAGGTGGGCGTCATGAACACGAAGTTTCTGCTGTCCCCGGCGTACCTGGTCTCTATTGCTCTGTTGCTTGCGGGGGCGGTGCTTTCGGGTGGCCGATTCATGCTCGTCGGGTGGATTTTGTGCATCTTGGGCGTGGGCCTGAACGCCATGACTCTGGTGGTGCTGACCAACCGCGAGCAGCTCTACGCGATGGATGCTCGCGCGGCCGCCGGTGCGGTGCGCCGCGGTTTCTCGGAGCGTTCGGCACCCGTGGTGCAGCGCGTTAAGCCCGCCTCTGAAGGGCCTGCTGAGGGTCCCGAAGAGCAGGGTACCTCGGCCGTAGAGGAGAGCCGCTAAAGCGTCTCCGGTCGCGGGACTGACCCCGGTTCGGAGGTCGACCCAATAGCTATCGTGAAGGACCCCTTCGAGCTAAAAGGTTCGAGGGGGTCCTTCACATCATTTATTGGTCGCCGGCACGACAAGCGTAGGCATAGGCTCCGTGGTGACGCCGGTCTGGCGGCACTCCGCCAGAAACCGCAAATTTTAAAAATTACTCGACGCGCTAACGCGCGACAGGGGCACCTGCCAAATCAGATATTCATAATTCTGGACACTCACAACACGCTAAGCCGCGTTCAACGGCCACGCCCCGGCCGGTGTCGTCCGCTACTCCTGGATACCCCACATTTCGCGGGCCAGGCGGGCGATATGAATGGTCAGATAGGTCAGCTCGTCCTGGGTTAGCGAATGGTTCAGCTGCATCTGCAACACCAGCAGAACCCTCTGCGCGCAGGCGAAGGCGCGGGGCGCGTCCGCGCGCAGGGCCGCTAGAAGGCTCGGCTGTGAGACGCTATCAATTTCTGGGGATTCGCCCTCGCGACTCGCCCGTACGAAGAGGTACCGCAGGTGCGTGATAAAGCGTGCCGCACTTACAGAGTCAGGGTCGAGTGTGCGTTCGTAGCTGGCCTCGATAATCTCGAAAACCTGTGCGAACACTTCCGTCATGCGGAAGGCCTGTGACATGTCCGCCGTCGCAAATTGCGCGTTGACCAGGTGTAGTGCCAGCGGAATGGCTTCGCCGGGATCCATCTGAACCTGCAGGTGCTCGTGCACCGCGGCAATTACCGAGCGGCCGTACTCCACCTCGCGCGGGTACAGGAGTGTCACCTCGGGGGCAAGCGGGTAGTCCACGCGCACCCCCTCGCGGGCACGTATCACCGCGTAGTGCAGGTGGTCGGCCAGCGGAATAATGAAGGAGTTCGAGAGCTCCAGCACCCCGTCAGCCCGCACGCGCGATTCCAGTCCCGTGGCAATAGACAGGATTTCGGCGGGAATCTCAGAAAGGGTGAGGCTGAGGCGCTCACCCGACATGCCCCGCTCGGGTACAAAAGTTTGCTCAATCGCGGCAGAATCAACAACCTGGCCTTTACGCTTACCGAAGGCAATACCGCGACCAATCACCACGGCCTCCTGGCCCAGATGATTCACGGTGAGGGCGACATTGTTGTTGTAAATACGGCTGATGCGCATACGCCCTCCTTTGCGATGATGCGACGGTTGTGCGATGGTCGTCTATTGGCGCGTAACGTTCGGGAAAAACACCGATGGTAGCGCCTCGACACGTAATTGAGTGTTACCTAATCTAGTACAAATTTTACAGAAGAGAACGGCCGGCTGAAGAAGGCACAGACCGGTTTGCCGGAAGATTGCCGGAAGAGAAACTCCGCAATCTGTGCCTCAGCTGTGACCGACACATGCGTTCCGTATGTTTGTCGCGAAAATATACATTCGGCGCACCCGCGTGAGAATCCTCGCGGTACCCTAGACCTATGAGCAGTAAAGCAACCGAAATCGCCAAGAACCTTCCCGCCCTCGAGCACCCGGACGGCAGCCCCATCCGCGCCCTCGTCGTCGATGACGAGGAGATGCTGAAAGAACTCGTCAGCATGGGCCTGAAAATGATCGGCTGGGATGTGCAGTCCGCCGGAGACGGCCCCTCCGCCCTGGCTATTGCCCGCGACTGGCGCCCCGACGTGCTGGTGTTGGATATTATGATGCCCGGCTTCGATGGCCTGGAGCTGCTCAACCGCATCCGCAAGTTCTACCCCGAGGTGCCCTGCCTGTTCCTGACCGCTAAGGATTCGGTGGACAACCGCATCGAGGGTCTGGCGGCTGGCGCCGATGACTACGTGACCAAGCCCTTCTCGATGGAAGAGGTCATGATCCGTCTGCACCGCCTGGTGCAGCGCTCCGGCGTTGCCGCCATTGACGACGCCGAGCTGGTGATGGGTGATCTGGTACTGAACCAGGACACCCGCGAGGTCACCCGAGGCGGTGAGCAGATTAACCTCACCGCAACCCAGTTCGACCTGCTGCGCTACCTCATGGAAAACGCGAAGCGAGTGGTGTCGAAGAGCCAGATTCTGGATAACGTCTGGAACTACGATTGCGGCGGCCAGGCCAATATTGTCGAGCTGTACATTTCGTACCTGCGTAAGAAGATTGACGTTGGTCGCGAGCCGATGATTCACACGGTGCGCGGTGCTGGTTACGTGTTGCGTCCGGCGCTGTAATTCGACGTAGTTTTTCAAGGTCTCGGAACGGGCAGATGCTGTCCGTTCTGCACTATCTGCTCAGATGGCGCGGTATGTTCCGGAGTATCCGATTATCCCCGGAAATACCGCGCCATATCAGTTGTATTCCGTATTGAGAATGTAGAAAGAAAGGTGTTTATGAGTGCCTACACGCCCGGCGACTCCGGCTCCCCCGATGCCGAGCCCACCCGTTGCCTCCGCACCAGCGATACTCGCGCTGGACGCACCGGTATTGGGCGCGTCGCCTCTATGAAACACCTCTACATTCGCTTTCGTGCGGCCTGGCGTAGCATGAAGAACCCCGAGGCTTCCCCCGAGGAAATGGGGTACGTGCCGCACCTGCGCTCGCGCCTCATTGCCATCCTGGTGATGGCGCTCGGCGTAGCCTGCCTCATCATTGGTCTGTCGACCTATGTCACCTTGCAGAACTCCCTTTACCAGCAGGCCGAGAGTAACCTCGAGGAAACCAGCCATCGCGTGGCGCAACATACTTCACGCGACGGCAAGCAGCAAGAAGTGGAATGCGACGACCTGAAGAAGGATAAGTCCACCTTCGCACCCGGTCAGGCTTCGGGAACCCTCATTACCTGCGTGGACTCCGAAGGGTCGATCGAAATCGCCAGCAAGCTGGGTAGTGACGGTACCATCCGGAGCCTCTCGCCCAACGACCAGGTAACCCTCGGAACGCTGGCTCTGAACTCCAGTAAAAGTGAAGAGCGCGAGGTGACCTTGGAGGCGGGCACCTACCTTATCCAGATCACCCCAAAGGCAAATAGCAGTTCCGACGCCCAGGTGGTCGGCATCCCCCTCAACAACGTGCAGCAGACCCTCACCATCTTTGTGATTGTTGTGTCTATCGGTTCAATTGCCGTGATGGTGGGTGCGGGCGTGGCTGGATCCTACATTATTCGCCGCACCATGAAGCCGCTTGAACGCGTTTCTGCTGTGGCGACGGATGTGGCGCACCTGGACCTTGAGGAACACACGATTTCATCGGCTGTGCGCGTGGACCCTCGTGACTCTGATCCTCGTACTGAGGTTGGCGCGGTGGGTTACGCCCTCAATCAGCTGCTGGATAACGTGAATTCGGCGCTGGAGGTGCGTGAACGGACTGAGCATCAGATTCGTACCTTCATTGCGGATGCCTCGCATGAGCTTCGTACGCCGCTGGCGGCCATTAAGGGCTACTCCGATATGCTCCGATGGACTGAACCGCTCAGTGAGTCGGGTCAGTCTTCGCTCGCGCGTATTGATTCGCAGACCGAGCGCATGTCTCGCCTCGTGGAGGATTTGTTGACCCTCGCGCGCCTGGATGAGGGGCGCGAACCTAAGCTGGAGACCGTGGACCTGACGGAGCTGCTCGTCGAGTGCACTTCGGATATGCAGGCGGCTGCTCGCACCCATGTGTGGCATCTAGATGTGCCTCACGAGCCTGTCGAGGTGGTGGCGGACCGCTCGCAGATGCAGCACGTCATTCTGAATCTGCTTTCAAATGCGCGTAAGCACACGGATGAGGGAACGCGTGTGATTGCGGGGCTTTCGGTGGATCGTGCTCACCGGGAGGCGGTGGTTTCGGTGGTGGATAACGGACCGGGTATTGATCCGGAGTTCTTGCCGAAAATTTTTGATCGTTTTACGCGCGCGGATAAGGCGCGTTCCGGTTCGGATGGTACGACTGGCCTGGGTTTGGCGATTGTTCAGGCTATTGTGCAGGCGCATGGCGGTTCGATTCAGGTGCAGAGTCAGCCTGGGCATACTGTCTTTATGGTGCGGTTGCCTCTGGGTTCTGTTGCTTCGTAAGGGGAGTTGAGTTGGGGGTGGATTGCCGGTGGAACGTTATTGTGTAAAGTTTCAATCTGCACCTGAGAGTTATTTCCTAGAGTGCAGATATGTGGTGAATCTAACCTAAATATTATTTGCTGGCAGTGCAAATTACACGTATTGTGAAACTATGACAAAACTCGTTGAATCCCCTGCAAACATTGCAGATAAGCGCTCTGCCCGCAAAGCCGAGAACCGCATCGCAATCGTCGAAGCTGCAGAATCTCTCGTCCTTGAAGGCGGCTACGGCGCACTGAATGCCGAAGCACTCGCCGAGCGCGCTGGCGTCTCCCGCCGCACCATCTTCAACCACTTCGCCTCCGTCGACGACGTGCTGGTCACCCGCCTGAACCAGTACTTCAACCGCATCTTTGAAGAGAGCGACTTCACCGTCTCCGGGCAGAACCCCAGCATGGAAACCGAGATGCTCTCCATCGCCCGCAACGTCTTCATGAGCAACACCCTGGAAGAGTACATCGCGCCCTTCGCCCAGCTACTCTACGCGCTCGAGATGGACAGCCCTGCAAAGTTCGAGGAATACTCCCACGTCATCCTGGAACGTACCTATGACATCTTCCTGGAGAAGTACCTCGAAGCCTACCCGGACCTGCCCTACCTGCGCGTTGCCGTGTTCGCCTCGAACATCTCCGAAACCATCGGTGAGGGCGTCTACTACTACCTCACCCGCGCCGAAGAAATGACTGCCAAGGTCGCGGCAGAAGCGCCCGAAGGAACTCCCGCTGAGGCGCTCGCCATTGAAGCATTGCGTCAGTGTGTGCTTGAGGCCCTCGGCTACCTTGGTCGCCTGGTTCAGGGCGAATTCGCGGCCTAGAATCCCGCAAGGTTAACGCTGAATATTCTCACCCCGGGTGCCTCGCCATGAGGTTCCCGAGGTGGGGTATTTTTTACCCCAAAACCAGTACCCAAAACCAGGGAGCACCAGCGTTCATGTCATGGGGAAACCATAGAATAAGACACCGCGTCTAGAGGCGTCGAATCTGCCACTCCATTCCACAAACCACTCAGCTTTCAAGGAGTATTTCATGGCAACCTGGCTCTACCGTATTGGTGAAGCCGCTGCCCGCCGCGCCTGGGCGGTTATCCTCATCTGGGTGCTCATCATTGCCGGCGTGGCGGGTGCCTACACCACGTTCCACGGCAAACTCAGCAATACTTTCACCATGCCCGGAACGCAAACCCAGCAGCTCTCCGATGAGCTCGCCCAGCGTTTCCCGAGTGCTAACCGCGGCTCCGGCCAGATTATTCTTACCACCGGTGACGGCACTGCCCTCACCGAGGAGCAGAAGCAAGCATTCTCCATCGCGCTAAACAAGCTCACCAGCGAGGTTCCTTCCGTGGATGCGGTCACCGACCCGTTCACCACCACCTCCAAGCTTGCGGAGGCGAAAACCCAGCTCGACGAGGCGCACGCCAAGATTGATGCCGCCCCTTCCCAGATTGAGGAGGGTAAAAAGCAGCTGAGCGCCGCCGCCTCGCAGATTGAAGAGGGTACCAAGCAGATTGCCGAGAGCGAGAAGAAGCTTGACGACTCGCAGGCGCAGATTACGTCCGGGCAGGAGCAGCTTGCCTCCGCGCAGAAACAGCTGGATGACGCACAGGCGCAGCTGAAGAGCGGCTATACCCAAGCGGAGGCGGCAGGCTCACCCACCGACACGATGGAACAGCTCAACACCCAGCAGGCGCAACTGGCCGAACAGCAGAATGCTCTCAACCAGCAGCGTGACACCCTGGCCGAAAGTCAGAAGCAGGTTGATGCGGGCCGGGCAGAAATCGCCTCCAAGAAGGAAGAACTGGCTGAAGGTCAGAAGAAGCTGGATAAGCAACGTGACCAGCTGCAGAAGACTGAGAGTGAGCTGCCGGCGCAGCGTGAGCAGCTGGAACGTCAGCAGAAGCTGTACGACTTCGCTGTCGGCTACCGTATGGTCTCGGAGGATCAGTCCACGGCGATTGCGACCGTGTCGTTCAAGAAGAAGATTTTTGAGGTTCCGTCAGCTGACCTGCAGAAGGTTATGTCTGATATTGAGTCGGCGAACCTGCGCGGGGCGACCGTACAGTTCGACGCGAACCTGAGCGAATCTGCACTTGGCGGCGGGTCGCACACCGGCGAGGTGGCGGGCATGGTCATCGCCTTCATCGTGCTGATGATTATGCTTGGTACCTTCGTAGCTGCCGGTCTGCCGATTCTCATGTCCCTGGTGGGCGTGGTGGTGGGTGTGCTTGGCACGCTCTCTCTGTCTTCTGTCATTCAGATGAGTTCCACCGCCTACACCCTGGGCCTGATGCTTGGCCTGGCGGTTGGTATCGATTACTCGCTGTTTATTTTGAACCGCTACCGCACGAACCTGCTGGAGGGTATGCCGAAGAACCGGGCGATTGCCCTGGCGAATGGCACGAGTGGTAGTGCTGTGATTTTTGCGGCGAGCACCGTGATCATTGCACTCGTGGCGCTGAACGCGACCGGTATTCCTTTCTTGGGCGTGATGGGTAATGCTGCCGCGTTCTGTGTGGTTGTTGCCGCCCTGATTGCGGTCACTCTCACCCCGGCGGTGCTGTCCCTGGCGGGCACTAAGGTGATGCCGAAGAAGCTGTGGGCTTCCATCGATACCCCGCAGAAAATTGTGGAACGTCGCGCGCAGGATGCGGAACGCACCGAGAAGCCGAACGGCTGGTTGCGCCTCGTGTTGGCTCGCCCGCTACTGACTTTGATTACCGGTACTGTGGCACTGCTGGCGGTTGCCGCCCCCATGTCGCAGATGCGTCTGGGCCTGCCGGACGCCTCCAACTACCCCTCCGATAGCGCCGCCTACAAGTCGTACGCACTCATCAAGGACAAGTTTGGTGAGGGTATGAGCGCCCCGCTGGTTGCGGTCGCGCATACCCCGGCGGACATGAGTGAGGAGCAGGCTCAGCAGGTGCAGATTGATATCGCCTCTGCGGTGAAGGAGCGCGGCGGCGCGAATGTGCAGGCTGTGGTTCCCGGTGGTATGACCGATGACCGTACCCTCATGATTTTCCAGGTGATTCCTGCCCATAGTGCAAGTTCCGTTGAGACTGAAGAGCTCGTCCACGAGCTACGTGCCGTGACCGTTCCGGTTCAGGGTTCCGAGGTATCTCTCGGCATTGCGGGTCAGACGAGCGGCAATATTGATGTCTCTGAGGTGCTCGCGCAGAAGCTACCCCTGTACCTGGGCGTGGTGATGGGCCTGTCCTTCCTGGTGCTGATTCTGGTGTTTCGCTCGATTATGGTTCCGCTGGTTGCCTCGGTGGGCTTCCTCTTCTCGGTGCTGGCGAGCTTCGGTGCCGTGGTCGCGATTTACCAGCTGGGCTTCATGAGTGCCCTCTTCGGGGTGGATCACCCGGGTCCGGTGCTGTCCTTCCTGCCGACCCTGCTCATCGGTATTCTCTTTGGTCTTGCGATGGATTACCAGATGTTCCTGGTGACCGGCATGCGTGAAGCGTACGTGCACGGTAAGGATGCGGTGACCGCCATTGTGAGTGGCTACAACCATGCTGTGCGTGTGGTGGTGGCTGCCGCGATCATCATGATTTCGGTGTTTGGTGGCTTCATTTTTGCTGATTCGACGATGATCCGCCCGATGGGCTTCGGCCTGGCGTTCGGCGTGCTCGTGGACGCGTTCATTGTGCGTATGACGCTGACCCCGGCAATTATGGCGCTACTGGGCGATAAGGCGTGGTGGATGCCGAAGTGGCTGGACCGCCTCACCCCGAATATGGATGTTGAGGGTGCCGGGTTGAGTGAGAAGATTCAGCGTGAGCGTGAGTCTGTCTCTGGCGGCTTTGAGTAACCGCTAAAGTATTAGTATGCGTTTGTGCGCCATAGCGCACACTGAAGACTAATACGAGACGAAAGGGCAGGTGCAGGGCGATGAGGAACCGCGCGAGTATCCGACAGCGGATAGGAGGCGTTCTGAATCGTGTGCCTGCCCCTTTTCTTGTCTTTTTGGGTGGCGGTACCGGTGCGCTGTGCCGCGTGTACACTCCCGGCGGCGTGCTGGTGGCGAACCTGCTGGGCTCATTCACGCTGGGCCTGCTGACGATGGTGTGGAATGCCTACGCGCGCCGTGACGGTGAGGAACAGATTCATTCGTTCCGTCTGCTTTTTGGTGCCGGCATGATGGGCGGCTACACAACCTATTCTTCAATTGCGGCCGTGGTAGCGCAGACGATTTTTCTGCCGTACACGGTGCATAGCGGGTATATGGTGTTGGCGGTGCTGGTGTTGCTGGTAGGCGGTTTAGTGGCTGCGGCTGCTGGAATGCTGACTGGGCGTCGGGTGGCATCCCGTTTGGTGCCTGCCGGTGCTGCTGAGGAGGGGCGCTAATGTTTTTCGCTCTGATGGTGTTCCTCTGCGGCGGTTTGGGTGCGATGACCCGTTTCTTCTTGGATAAGGCGATGTCTCCTCGCCTGCGTACTGAGTCGTCGATTATTAGCCCGGTGTTTGTTATTAACCTGGTGGGTTCGTTTCTGTATGGCCTGCTGATTATGCCGGTGTCGAATCCTCGTGCGCTGGGGGTGCACTATAACGCTACGGATCAGGTGGCGTTCTGGTGCACGGTGATTACGACCGGCCTGCTGGGTGGTTTTACGACCTTCTCGACTGCCATGGTGGAGGCGCTGACCGCCCGTTCTGAGGGCAAGATGGTGAAGTTCCTGATGCTCTGGCTGGTGCAGGTTGTGGGTGCGATGGTGGCTGCGATTGCGGGTGCCTTCGTGTTTGTGCTGCTGTTTGGGCGGTATATTGCGCCGGTGTTCCCGCTGGATGTTCTGTACTGACGGCACCGATTGTGGCGGTTTGCGCGGAGTGTTAGGCACTGTACAGCTTTTTCACAGTTTCGCCTAGGGTGAGCCATAGAGCTGTCTTTTACACTGGTGGTGAACGATATGCGGTGGGCATGAACAGACACCCGCTATACACCACCAAAATACATGCTAGAAAAGGCATATATACATGTGGAAGGCATATGATTCACTCTCACGACACAAGGAACACACAGCATGCAGGAACTTTTTAACAAGCACATGATTGGCACCTTCGCCATCGAGATTGCGGCGCTCACAATCGCTCTGAGCCTCATCGGGTTCGTGGCGATGCGCCTGCGCGCCCAGAAGACTGGTCGAGCGCATCACGCGAAACAGTACGTGATAACTGCCCTGTTCGCCCTGTTTCTGTCCTCGGTTCTGTCGCTGACACTCACCCCGATTGGTGACGCGAACAGCGTAAGCAACCCCGAACTGTACTACCCGCGATTCTATGTGGGCTGGAGCTGGCAGCAGGCGTGGGATCTGACCCGCGGCATGGGTCTGCGCCGCTTTGCAACGACCGTCTATGCGCAGCTCTTCTTTAATATCGCGATGTTCATCCCCCTGGGCTTCTTCACCGCGGGCTGCCTGCGCTGGGGTCTGCGCGCTACTGCGCTGAGTGGTTTTGCGCTCTCGAGCTTCATCGAGTTGAGCCAGCTGACCGGTAACTGGGGCCTGGCGGGCTTCACCTACCGCACCTTCGACGTGGACGATATCGTGAACAACACCGTTGGTGCGGTCCTGGGTGCAGTCTGCGTCTGGATGGTGCGCACAATTCGGAAGCGCCGCGCGGCCAAGCATGAGCGGGCGTTGTCGGTGTCTGCCGCCTCGGCGTAGCAGATTCTTGGATTGCCAGATGTTTTCATAACATGATTGATATAATTCATGTTATGAAAACGTCTGCTCCTAGCCTCCTTCCCATCTTGCGTAGTGACCTGCAGGGTGAAGTGATGGCATTGCTGTTCTCTCACCCTGAGCAGCAATACACGGTGTCACAGATTGCTGATGCGACACGTGCATCATTGCCGACTGTTTCCCGAGAAGTGAATCGTCTAAATCAATCTGGTCTGGTGACTGTCCAGAATGTTGGTAAGGCCCGCATGGTGCAAGCTAAGGTTGATAATCCGGTGGGCCAGGCGATGCGTCAGTTGATTCTGGTAACTTATGGTCCTGTTCCGGTGCTCCGGGATACTTTGCAGGGTGTTTCCAATATTGAGGGTGCCGCTATTTATGGCTCGTGGGCTAGCCGTCGTTCTGGGGTGGCTGGGCACGTGCCGAACGATATTGATGTACTGGTTGTTGGTTCCCCTTCGCGTCAGAAGCTATATGAGGCTATCGATGATGCTGAGCAGAAGCTTGGCTATGAGGTGAATGTGAAGCGGCTATCTCCTGAGGCTTGGAACTCGCAGGATGGCTTCGTGCAGACTGTGCGGTCGCGTCCTATGGAGGTTCTCTTTGGGCAGCTGGAGGTGAACGATGTCGACGCTGAAGCCTAACGCCCCGACTCCTGGTCCTTGGACTGTTGGCCGGGAGCGCATTCTTGAGCTGATTGATGCCGGTGAGTTGGAACGGGTCGCTGTAAATCGTGAGCATGCTCAAGGTCTGTTGTTGCGTGCTCGTCGGCATCTAAAGACAGCGCGTCGTCTGGTAGTTGATGATCCGGAAGGTGCCTATACGCTCCTCTATGATGCTTCGAGGCTGGCGATGACTGCCGCCTTGGCGGTGCAGGGGCTGCGTCCAACTACTCGGGGAGGTCATATCGTGGTGGGTGATGCCTTGCGTGCTCAGCGAGGCCCTCATGATGCGGTGGGTAAGCTGTATTCTCGCTTGCGTCGAACTCGTCATGAGGTTGAGTATCCCGGTCTGGATTATGAGCCTATAGCTGTGGAGGAAGCTGAAGAGGCTTTGGAAGATGCAGAGTATATCGTTCAGGAGATGACTCTTTTTATTCCTAAGCTAGGACCTTTCTAGACTGTATTTCTTTTCGGCACCCCTGAATGAATCTCCTTCTGTAAGGTAGACGCAACGAACCCCTCATTTTCATAACCTGACCGATATTGTGCAGGTTATGAAAATGAGGGGTTCGCTGTTTTAGATGAAACCTCGCCGGATAAATCTATTCAGATAAACCCGGCTCGATGAAACCCTCGACAGGGAAGTTCTCGGGCGGGAAGACTACTCGTTGTCAGCCAGGCGGTTCACGACGCGGGTGCTACGGTTTGCCTTCACTTCTTCGGGGAGCAGGACCGGCATGGAACCGGTCGGGGTGTAGGTTGCCGCGCGTGCCGCCGCGGTAGCGTGGGTGTCCTCAAACTCGGGGATAACCTTGGCACTGGGTGCACGGTACAGGTGGCTATTAGCCCACCATGCGAAGAGCAGAACTGCAATCGTCAGGGTGGTGGAAACGAACAGCCACGGGCTGACCTGACCCTCGTAGTAGAGCTTGAAGAACGCACCGCCCATGAAACCGCCGGCAATCGGGCCGCAAATCGGAACCCACGCATAGAACCAGCGTGAAGTGCCCTTATCGTGGATGGGTAGCAGGGCGTGCATGAGGCGCGGACCGAAGTCACGGGCGGGGTTCAGGTGGCCGCCGGAGTAGGCGTGGGAGGCGTAGACGCCGAAAGTGACGGCGAATTCCCATCCGAAGGCGATGGTGAAGAAGTTGTCGCCGTGGCCTTTGGAGCGGCGGAGTTCGACGTTGGCGATGACGCCGCAGCCGATGGTACACATGATGAGCGTGCCAAGAAATTCAGCAAGGTAGGGGCTAATAGTGTACACAGGGTGTCCTTCAGGTAGTGAACTGCGGGTGGTAAACCGGGATTTGGCCGGGTACGCAGTGCCGAGCGTGAGGGAGGTGTGGTTTTGTGTGGGGTTATGCCGCCCGGGCGGTGGGGTTAACCTTTGGCATCTATGGAACCCTGAATGCCCTTACTGGGCAATACTTTAGTGTTATTTCACCCTTATAGATAAGCTATTTTTTGGGTTTTTTATTTAAAAATAAATGTGGTGGATGCGGGAAAAATCGGGCGTAGTTCACAGGGGGGACGTGTGGTGTGCAGACACCCGTGTCGGCCTGCATAAAACACAAAACTGCCCGGGCGCCCTCAACAGGGGGCCCGGGCAGTTTTCTGCGGGTCGACGCGGTCGATTCGGTCTAGCCTCCCTACGCGGCGCGTGCTACTTTGCGCTCGCCCAGCCGAGGATGGCCTCGAAGAAACGCTCGCATTCGCTCAGCTGCTCCAGCTCAATCCACTCGTTGGGGGAGTGTGCCTGCGCAATATCGCCGGGGCCGCAGATAATGCTCTCCACACCGGCACGCTGGAACTGGCCCGCCTCGGTGCCGTAGGTGACCTTCTGCGGCGCATCGTCGGTGCCCAGCCACTCATGTGCCAGGCGGACCAGAGGAGCGCCATCATCGGTGCCGAGGCCGGGTACGGCGGCGAGTAGCTCGTGCTTCACATCCACGCGGGAGGTGAGGCTACCGGGATCCGCGCCGGTCAGCTTCTCGGCGCGTGCGGCACGCGCCTGCAGGTCGGGCAGGATGACCTCCGAAAGTTCGCGGTCAATGCGCTCCACAAAGGACTCGGTGGTCACCTGCGGCAGGGTGCGCACATCGTACTCGAGGACGGCCTGCTCGGCGACGATGTTGTACTGCAGGCCGCCGTTGACGAGGTTGACGCTACCGGTGGAGTGGGGGATGATGAACGCCTCGTCGAATGGGCCTTCTTCCTCCCACTGGTCCGCCATGTCGGTGAAGAAGGTGATGAATTCGCCGGCTGCGGCGACAGCGTTCACGCCGTGGGTTGCCAGGGAACCGTGCTTGGGTACACCGGTGAAGGTGACGCGGCCGCGGTGCGCGCCCTTGTGCGCGTCGATAATGCGCATGCTGGAGGGCTCACCCACAATCGCGTAGTCGGGGGCGAGGTTGCGGGCCACGAACTCCTCGATGAGGGAGGGCGCACCGACGCAACCGATTTCCTCATCGTAGGAGAACGCGAAGTGCAGGGGAGTGCGCAGCTTTGCCTCAGCCACGCGCGGTAGCAGCCAGAGCGCCACGGCGAGGAAGCCCTTCATATCGCAGACGCCGCGGCCGTAGGCGCGAGTACCCTCCACGCGCAGGGTGAACGGGTCGCTGGCCCAGTCCTGACCGGCGACGGGCACGACGTCCGTGTGACCGGAGAGGATGAGGCCGCCGCGGGTTGTGCCGTCAGCGGCGGGGACGGTGATGAAGAGGTTGGCGCGGGTGCGGTCTTCGTTGTAGGTGCGTACGCCGCTGTAGCCGTATCGGCCGAATTCGGCTTCGAGAAGCTCGATGAGCTCCAGGTTGGAGCTACCGGAGACGGTGGGGATAGCGACAAGTTTTTCGAGCCAGGGGAGGGACGCCGGCTGAGTGGTTTGTGCGGTCATGGGGAACCTTTCTGCTGTGCGTTGATGCTCGGGGTGGTTACGTTCAGGGTACGCCGCGGGGCGGTATTCGTCGCGTGGTTGCCGCCGAATACCGCCCCGTGAATGGCCTGAGCGGCCGGGTTAGATGACGTAGTTGTTGACGTTGGAGTGCTCGCCGAGTGCGTGGAAGTTGCGCGAGTGGTAGACGAGCGGGGTGCCTTCGCAGTCGTTGCGGATGAATTCTTCGACCTGGGCGGTGAAGACGAGCGCGGGGCCGGCCTCGACGCGGCTGAGCGGGGTTGCGCGCAGTACGCGGCGTACACCGTGGACGAGGGGTTCGCCGGTGTGGACGAATTCCCAGGTGGTCGGGTCTGCGAAGCGGGGGTAGTCGTGGGTTGCGAAGTTCTTGGCGATGGTGACATTCTCAGCGTCGAGCATGTGCACGAGGAAGGAGGAAGCGGCAGCGATCTTTGCTGCGGAGCCGCTGTTGGCCTTGAGGGAGAAGGCGATGATGGGCGGTTCGGCGGCGACGGAGGTGAGGGAGGAGGCGGTGAAGCCTGCGGGTTCGCCGTTTTCGTCGGTTGCGGTGATGATGGCGACGCCGGCGGGCTGGTGTCCGAAGGCGATCTTGAATTGTTCGCTGGTGTCGGCGAGGGGTGCCTGTGCTGCGGTGGTTTCGGTCATGATCGACCCTTTCTTCTGCGGCTGCGTTTGAGGGTTCGTCCTGTGGTGTTTGCTCTGGGCGACCCTTTATTAAGGGGAGATACGTTTAGGGTAAAGCTAATGGGTGGTGAACACCTTATTTATTGCCCTATGTTTCTTAGGTGTACCTTTCATGACATTGAGCGTGAAATATTACGTCACATTCTTCGTTGTTTGGGATTGCCGGTGGTGTACCACGGGTGTCCCGTGAAGGGGTCTGAACGGTGGGTCGTAGGCGCTGTCCCTCTCTCATCCGCGGGGTTTCGCGGGGCGTAGAGGCCTCTAAGGTATCCTTGCTTGGTACACGAAAGCGCGCCGACCCCTATGTTGGAAAGTTTTCGGCGCGTGAACTGTGGGGAAATGAGGGTTAATGAGCTGGTTGGCAACTATTCCGCTACTCCTTTTCGCGGTCGTGTTGGCTTTTGGCCCCGGCTATGCGATGGGCTGGGCGTTGCGTGTTCCTGCACGTCTGCGCGTTTTTTATGCGCCGCTGCTGACTTTTGCCCTGGTGGCTGTCTCCGCGATTGTGCTGGGTAAGACCGGTATTCCGTGGAGCCTGATTTCTTTTGTGCCGGTCGCTGCCGTGTTGGTGGCTACGGCTGCTGGTCTCATGTGGCTGGTGGGTCGCCGTTGGCCTGCCCTGGCGTCTGTCTCGTGGCCGGGTAATGATGTTCCTGTCGCGTGGCCGGTGGTGGGTGCTGTGTTAGGCGGATTCCTGGTGCTGCACATGACCGAGGACATGGTCTACGGGCCTGAGGCGTTCTCGCAGAGCCTGGATAACTCATTCCATATGAATGCAATCCGCTGGATTCAGGAGCACGGCGACGCCTCCAGCTTGACCCTGGGTGCTGTGAGTGCAGCGGATCAGCAACCTACCTTCTACCCGGCGGGCTGGCACGACTTTGTATCGCTGATTTACAGTACGACTGGCACTAGCATCGCTACGGCAACGATTGTGACGGTGCTTCTGACAGCAAGTTTCGTGTGGCCTTGCTCGCTGGTAGCGTTCAGCTTGAGCATTCCGAAGCTTCGCCGCCTTCAGGCGCTTGCCATCCCTGCAATAATTGGTGGTTTTGCAGCGTTTCCCGGTCTCCTCCTGCGTTGGGGTGTCCTCTTCCCGAACCTTCTGGGGTATGCTCTGCTACCTACGTTTGTGGCATTAATGGCGCATTTGGTTCAAGCTCTGTTACGTCGCGAGTTCTCGGTCCTGCTCTCTCTGGGACTGTCGGCGCTGGTGGGCATCGCGGGTCTAGCGCTCGTGCATCCGAATGCTGTGGTGTCCGCCGTGGTCTTTGCTCTACCGATGTTGCTAGCCGGTGTGGTGCAAGTATCGCGCTCGCACGAGTTGGCTTTGCGGCAGAAATGGGTGGGTAGCCTTCTGTTGGTAGGTGTATCAATCGGATGCGTGGGCGCCTGGTTGGTGCTACGTCCCGGCGCATCTGCCAGCAACACGTGGGAGCCTATGCTCACCGAAGGTGAGGCGCTCTACCAGTTCCTCTTCTTGGGCCTGGAGAACGCCAATCAGTTGAGAGATACGTTCAATCCCTCGTATCTGGCCGGTTTCCTGGCCCTGTGGGGCGCGGGGTACCTGCTGTACAAGCACCGCAACCTGTGGCTGATTGCCAGCTGGGTGCTGATTGGTTACCTGTGGATTATTGCGGCTACTGTGCCGCGGGGTGACTTCCGTCTGCTGATGGTGGGCCCCTGGTACACGGATCATTTCCGCTTGGCGGCGCTGGTGGTATTCCCCTCGGTGATTCTGGCTGGTATCGGCTTGGGCGGCTTCGTGGAGGGGCTGCTCACCTGGATAGTCCGTCGCGTTCCACGTACGGCGCGTCTGAATGTGGCGACGGCCGGACTGGGTGTTGCCGCGGTGTTGGTTTTGGTTCTTGCCGGTCTGACTTCGCGTGTTCCTTCGGTGCAGGAGACAACGTTGGCTGTGTCGAAGGAATATCGGGTAACGCCGTCTTCTGTGGTGCTGAATCAGGACGAGATGAACGTTATTAACGAGATCCCGAAGATCGTGCCGAAGGGCGATGTGATCGTGAACAACCCCTGGGACGGTAGCGCCTATATTTACGCGCTGGCAGATCGTCACCTGACGGGATACCACTTCGAGTTTGAAACCTCACCCAAGTACTCGGCGATTATGCACAACCTCAAGAACGCTCGTACAAATCCGGAGGTGTGCCGCGAAGTGAACAAGTACAAGGCCCACTGGTACGTTCACCTGGAGAACCAGTTGAACTTCGGCCCAGACGCACAGAAAAACTACGACGGCCTCGTGGCTGCCATTGGCACGGACGTGCTGACCCCGGTGTATTCTTCGGGTCCGATGACGCTGTACCGCATTAGCGCTTGCGATTATAGATAGTATCTGGTGCTTATGGGTCGTTCGATGTGTTGCGGGAGTGGCGTAGAGATTATGTCGCCCTCGCAATGCGATTTCGAGCGTCGTTAAGAGAGTGCTGATAAGATGTAAAACCGTATGCCTTTGTGTGCATACTAACTTCCGTATGCCATACACACAAGAGATAGCACCGCATGGAATCAGAGACTTTTACGCAGACCCCTCGGCCCCTCATCATTATGCCCGCGTGGAATGAAGAGGAAGTTATTGGGGGCACAATTGAAGAACTTTTCCGCATGATGCCTGAGGTCGACTTGGTGGTCGTCAATGATGGGTCCACCGACCGCACCTCTGAGATTGCGCGCGCTGCCGGCGCTTTCGTGATTGATCTTCCCTACAACATGGGTATCGGTGGCGCTTTGCGCACCGGTTATAAGTATGCTCGCCAAGCCGGTTATGATTGCGCAATTCAGGTTGATGCCGATGGCCAGCATGACCCGAAGGGTATCCGCACTGTGCTTGCCGGCCTGGAGGATGTCAACATCTCGATCGGTTCCCGCTTTGCTGAGGCGACGAACTATAAGGTGTCTGGTCCGCGTAAGTGGGCGATGGTGGTTCTGGCCCGTATGTTTACGATGATTTCAGGTGAGAAGTTCACCGATGCCACCTCCGGCTTCCGTGCGGCAGACCGCAAGGCGATTGAGCAGTATTGCGAGCATCTACCTGCTGAATATTTGGGTGACTGTATCGACGCCTGCGTGATGGCGATTCGTTCTGGCTTGACTGTAAAGCAGGTGCCGGTTGAGATGCGTGAGCGTCAGGGCGGCACTCCTTCTTCGAGCCCGTGGAAGTCTGCGGTGTACCTGGTTCGTTCTTTCTTCTCGTTTGGTATGTCGATGACTCGCCAGAAAACGAATGTGGGGTCTAAGTAAATGAGCGCAAATATTTTCTTCCTTCTCATCGTGGTGGTGATGGAGGTTCTCGTTCTGGTGCAGGTACGCAACCAGAAGATGAAGGAAAAGTACGCCGCACTGTGGCTTATCGTTGGCGTCATCATGATTGTGCTAGCGCTTTTCCCGAAGCTTTTGGATGCCCTCTCGCGTCTGGTGGGTATTGAGACCCCGGTCAACCTGCTGTTCCTACTGGCGATTATTATGCTGATGGGTATTAGCTTGCACTTGACCCTGGCTATCTCGAAGATTACGGATGATATGCGTACCCTCGCTGAAGAAGTTGCGATTATGAAGGCTCTTCAGCGTCAGCCGCAGGGTGCTTCTCGCGCTACGGAGCGAGAGCAGAAGAAGCCCTAAAGCCCCTGATTTTAATACGTCTCTACACGTTTGAGCTTGGAGTAATACCTCATGACCGTTGATATTCTGTTCCCCTACTACGGCGACGTTGCCATGATGAAGCAGGCTGTGCTGTCTGTGGTTGGTCAGACCAACCCGGACTGGCGCATGATTGTTATCGATGACGGCTACCCGGATGATTCGATTCCCGGCTGGTTCGAGTCGCTCAAGGATGAGCGCATCACCTACATGCGTAACGAGAAGAACTTGGGCGCGAACGGTAATTACCGTAAGTGCTTGACCTTCGTAGAGAATGACCTGGTCACCGTCATGGGTGCTGATGATGTCATGCTCCCCAACTATGTGCAGTGGCTGGTGGATTCGGCGGCGAAGCACCCTGAGGCGTCCATTTTCCAGCCTGGCGTGGTCGTGATTGACGAGCATAATGCTCTGTCAAACACTTTGGTGGAGCAGACTAAGGCGTTCTACCGCCCCAAGGGTGAGGCTGTGCTGAAGGGTGAGGAGCTGGCTACCTCCCTGCTGCGCGGCGCGTGGTTCTACTTCCCGTCCTTGGGTTGGCGTAAGGACGCTATTGTGGGAACTGGCTTCCGTGAGGGCCTGAACGTTGTGCAGGATATGGCGCTGATTCTGGACATTACGATGCGTGGCGGCTCCCTGTACTACGATCCGCAGGTTGCGTTCATGTACCGTCGTCACGGTGGTTCTGACTCGTCTTGGCGTGCCCTGGAAGGTACCCGCTTTGATGAGGAGCGCCGCTACATGAATACCATTGCTGATGAGATGACTGCCCTGGGTTGGTCGAAGGCTGCCCGCGTGGCCCGTATCCGTTTCTCCTCGCGTGCTCACGCACTGACTCTGTTGCCGAAGGCAGCCCTGGCGAAGAAGTGGCAGGGTGTTAAGAACCTTGCCGAGCATGTGGTGAAGTAAACCTATATTTGTGTACGGTGCGTCGTACATCCTGCGGTGGATGTGCGGCGCATCTGCGTATGTAATGATGGTTTGTGTTGGCGGCTAGGAACGAGGAGGACACCGTGGAAGCCCAAGATACTGTAGGAGCCCAGGACGCCGTTGAGGCTCAGCCTTCGGGTACGGTCACCCGCTACCAGTCCCTCGCGCTGTTGGGTTCGTCGCTGTTGGCGGCGGTCTCCACGCTGGCGGTGACCATGATTGCTCAGCGTGCGCTGAACGGTTCAGAGCTGACGGAGTTCCTGCTGTTTTGGGCGGCGCTTTTCACGGTGACGGGCATTATTACGGGCATTCAGCCGGAAATTACCCGCGCGGTGGGTACGGCGCGCACCCAGACGGTATCTGCTGAAGAATCCTCTCTGCAGGGTGCTGGAGCCCGCGTGGTGACAGTCGCGGCAATACTGGGTGCTATCGCCGGTGCGCTGGTGCTGGTGAGCTCCCCGCTGTGGGCGGGCCAGCAGATTCCGCATTCGGCGGCGGTGGGCGTGACCGTCATGGCGGTGGGTGTGTTCCTCTACGCCCTGCAGGCGACTATGAGCGGTGTGACCGCCGGTGAGGACCGCTGGTACCTTTTCGCTGCGGTGGGGGGCCTGGAGTCTGCCGGGCGCCTCATCCTCATGCTTGCGGCGGCCCTACTCATTCCTTCCCTTGCCGGCCTTGAGGCGGCAACAGTTATTCCGATGGCCCTGTGGCTCATCCTGGCGTTCGTGACCGTCTCTGGTCGCCGCCTGTGGGTTGCCCGCGCCGATGCGCCCGCGCACCGACTGACGACCAATATCCTCTGGTCGTTTCTGTCCTCTGCCGCCGCGGCGGTGCTGATGATGGGCTTCCCGAACGTGCTGAAGGCCAGCGGTGCCGCGGAGAGCGAACCGGTCGTGTTGGGCACCCTGATCCTGGCGATTTCCATTACCCGTTCGCCGATTATGATTCCCCTACAGGCGTTCCAGGGCGTGGCGGTTTCTGCCTTCTTGAAGCAGCGTCACCGCCCCGTAGCGGCGTTCATTAAGCCTGCCGCCGCAGTGGTGGCTGTGGGTGCCGTGGGTGCGTTGGCGGCGTACCTGGTGGGTCCACTGCTGTTCCGCCTGATTTACCCGCCCGCCGCCGGTGCAGAGTCCGCGTACGAGGCGGCAGCCTCCGGCATCACCCTGGGTGCACTGGTCTTCGCCTCGGCGTTGCTGGCGCTCATGACCCTCTCGGGCAATATGGCGCTCGCGGTGAACCAGCACCGCATCTACCTCGCCGGTTGGGTGGTTGCCGCGGCGGTGACCTTGGGCCTGGCGTTCCTGATTCCCGCGCCGCTGGTGCCGCGCGCTATCGTGGCGCTGGCGGTCGGCCCGGTCTGCGGCTTCGTGGTGCATATGGTGGGTGTATCTGTCACCGCCCCCAAGGGATAATCCTGCATTAAGAATGCCCCTCGGCTGACATTCAGCGGAGGGGCATTCTCCGCGTAGCGGCTAGGTTGCAGACTGGACTGCAGGCTTCTTACCCAAAACCAAAGGGTTACGGGCGAGAGCCATGGCCCGCTTCTCAACAAAGGTCCAAGAAAGCCATGCTAGGCCGAAGGTGATGATGGCGTCGAGGATGATATTAACCGAGATTCCGAGGGAAACGCTTCCCAGGAGTACAAGAATCTGTTGTACCGGCCAGGCGTAGATATACACGCCGTAAGAGATATCGTTGGTTTGCCCCAGAGGAACGTTAAGACAGGTGCCCAGGGTAATAATTCCGAAGGCCAGAACAATCTGAGTCCACTGCATAATGTTGGCGTGAGGAACGAGCCAGGTGAAGTAGAACCCGGCGAGAGTACAGATTGTAGCCAGGAGCGGAGTGATTACCGGACGGAGCGTGATACGGTGGCTCACGAGGTAGAGTAGAGCCCCGGCAAAAAAGAAGGGGTAGAGGCGTGCTGAAGCCTTGAGGTTTCTAGGGTCGAGGCCCAGCGCCCAGGTCATCCAATCGTAGCCAAGTACCTGAATGAGTACGTAGTAGCTGAGGCTCACAAGGTAAGCAAGAGGAATAAAAACCTTTAGATGCCGGCGAACGAACGGAAGGTAGAAGATGGGGAGAAGTAAAAGGTAGCAGAAGAACTCGTATTCTAGCGTCCATGCTGAACCGTTCCATGAAGGGGAGGTAAACGGCACGTCGGCCGGTCCGTTAAAGAGTCCGTACTGCAATTGGGAGAGATCCCAGTTGTTGCGGAAGTATAAGATGGCGTTGGGGATGTCCCAACCCATGGGGGCGTGGCCTGTGAGGACGGAGAGCGTTCCACCAATGAAAATTACGAAAAGGATAGAGACCCAGTAACCGGGGAAAATACGCAAGATACGCTTCACCAGATATGATCCCGCGGAACTCCGGTAGGCGCTGTGCGCAATTAAAAATCCCGAGATGGCGAAGAAAGCATTGACTGCAAAATCGCCAAAGACATAGAACTCTTTCCATAGAGGGTTTTCATCAACCTTTACACCCGCCACAATGTAGGGCGTGTGGGAGAAAATCACAAAGGTCGCGAGGACTAGGCGAATGAAGTTGAGAGAATTTGGCCGCTCAAAAACGGCGGAATAGAGGGACGGATACTCCGGTGCTGTATGTGCCATAAGTTTCTAGGGGATATGTGGATGAATATGCAGTGTGAGTGTAGCGTTGGGTTAGCGCAGAGATGAAACCGAGAGTAGAATCCCCGTGCTTTGTTCCAGCAGATATATATGACTAACGCCTAACGTCAAAGTGTCTGGGATTAGAGGTTATAGACCCGCTTAACGTACGCGCCGTACAGTACGCGATACAGCGCCGTACTGGTCTTCAACAGCAGACCGGCGGCACCAAACACCGGGCGGATGCGCAACGCAAGCAGTGCATCGCGCACCGTAAAACCGGTGCGGCAACCCGCCAACACAGCCGGTGCACCCTCGCCCCCGACAACGAGTGCCTGCTGAGCGTTATTTAGGTACGCAAGAACCCGGGCAATCGTCAGTGCCTCCTGACCGGCAGGCAGATGATACGTACTCGTACGTTGCAGAGACTTCTCAAAATACTCAAGCAGACGACGAGTTTCAGACAGGGGAGTAATACGGCTCCAGGTCAGGCTTCCCGCGCTCACAGCGTACGCGTACAGCGGCTCATCAATGACGGTCACGCTCTGCGCTCGCAGGTAGCAGTCCAGTAGCGCGCATTCGTCCTCAGCACGTTCAATCTGGGGGTACCTGACGTTCTCAAATAGTTCGCGGCGAATAATCTTATCCCAGGCGTAAGGAGACAGCTCGTCCTTGAGTAGAGCAAATGCCGCCTCCTGACCAGTCATGGTGCCGGGGGAGCCCTTCAGACGCTTCCTGTTAGCACCATTGGTTGCCACCATATTGTGGGCGCAATTGACCACCTGCGCACCAGTACGCTCGGCGTGGTAGTGCAGGCGCTCCAGGAAGGTCGGGTAGAGAGCATCGTCAGAATCGGGGAAAGTCACCCACTCGCCGCGTGCATGTTCGATGCCCTGATTACGCATGGCGGAGAGACCATGATTGTCGGGGTTGTTGAACACACGAACTCGCTGATCGGGGTGCTTCTCCAGGTACTGCTCAATGATCTTGGCGGAGTTGTCGGGTGAGCCGTCAATCATAATGAGTAGCTCAAAATCAGGATCCGACTGATTAAGAACCGACTCGATGGCTTTAACCACGGTGGAGGCGGTGTTATAGACCGGCATGATAACGCTAGTGCGGGGGGCAGAAGTCATCAAGAGTTAAGACCTTTTGAGAGAACGATAAGAGAACGAGTATTACATTCCGTAGGTGCGTTTAGTATAGGTCCGATAAATGGGGTAATAGATTGCGGGTAGGTACTTGAAGAGCGCTCCTGCAATCCCAAAAACAGACCCGGAGGAAATCGCCAAATACAGGGTACGGGGTGTAATTTCTTGGCGGCAACGATGTAGGAATTCTTTACCCCCGGGAGGGTTCTGTCGCAGGATACTGTTACCGCTGTTCACGAAATTGATGATGCGTGAGATGGCGAGTGCGGTCCGAACCTTCTTGCTGACGTGGGGGGCACCTACCGTTACATCCACGTAATCCATGAAGGCGACTAGATCTTCGAAAGGAGGAGTCGAACCCCAAGTGATAGATTCGGGGTTAACGGAGTAGAGATTCAGGGAATCAGGGATAACCTTCAGTGCGCGGGATACGGTGCAGGCCGCGATGATGTATCCGGCGTCTTCCACTCGGTTAAAGAGAGGGAATCGGATATCTTTGAGAGGGGCACGACGGAAAATTTTGTCCCATGCGAAGGGCGCGATGCGACTGCTAAGAACCCGTGCCAGCGCGTCATCACCGCTAAAGGTACCGGCCTCACCCATGAGACGGTACTGGGTTGATCCGTCCGGGTAGTAGATATCGTGGGCACAACCGACGATATCAACGTCATCGGTAGCGGCGGCGTGCATGGTTTCAAGGAAATTGGGTTTGTACGCATCGTCAGAGTCGAGGTAAGCGAGCCAATCGCCGTTCGCATGGTTGAGTCCGACATTGCGTGCACCGGCCAGCCCAAGATTCTTTTCGTTAAGGTGGTACGAGATGCGTGAGTCCTGGAGTTTCTGGAGATACTCCTGAATTACACGGTGAGAATCATCCGGGCTTTGATCGTTGATGATGATGAGTTCAAAATCCGGGTCGGTTTGAGAGAGTACGGAGTCGATAGCCCGAACTACAGTGTTTGCGGTGTTGTAGACCGGCATGACAATGCTGGTGCGGGGTGACGGCATAGTACCTCTTTGAAATGCGGCGGGTGGAACTTTATATAGGTACATCATACGGTGGGGGCGGTAGGGAATCGAAATATGTTCCACCGCCCCCACGGTATGTGACGGACCTACTGATGAGGAGGGATATGCGTAGTATTGCGGGGCTTGCGAGTATGGTCGGTGTTAGCCCAAGCCATCCACAAACCCCAGAGGGCTATCGCGAGACCAGCCCACACACTTGCTTGCTCCTGCGTGAGGATTCCGTAGGTCTGCAGGACGGCAGCGGTAGCTGGAATGACCGCGTACAGCTGCTTACGCCATCCTGGACGGTGTCTAAGCATGGCGCTTTGACTTTGCGAGGTTCTCGATATCTTCAATACGCTTAGCAATGAGAATCATCTGATGGTCGAACCATTCCACAACGGTTCGAGTGTTGACAGTAGCGTTGCCAAATTTAGCAACCGCAAGATTACCTTCTCGAACAAAAGGCTCGTTATACACATCGGTTAGGGCTCGATGCGCTGCGTTGTAGGCGGATGCTTCAGAAATAGGTGCCATGATAATCTCCTTGGCGGTTGGGCGGCTATGGTAGCCGCGGTTTAACAGAAAACCCCGCCAGGATAAACCCGACGGGGTGAACTACAGCAGTGAAATAACAGCTTCATGCGGTAGTTTTATCTGCCCGGGAAAATGGTGTAATCCTACTGGATTGGTTACCTATGTTCACAGGCAGAAGCTTAATAGTGGACGATGTTAGTCCTGGCTATGAAGTAGCAGGGCTAAAGCCTGCATGCCTTCTAGCCCTTCCCACACAGCAGAGCAAGAACGACAAGATGCCCTTTCTGCGGTGTAATACAGTGCGGATCTGCGTATCGAAGTTAATTCGTCACAGCTTGTTTTCGTAACTTCCTGCTCCCCGCAGTTAGGGCAAAATCCCTGCAAATCATGACTGGGATGGCGCAACGCAACAATGGCTCGAATCCAACTAGTTGTTATTGCTAACGCCTCATCCTGGAGTTCCTGATGCGAGTGATTGCGAATCCACGCAGAAACCTGATTTTTCAGCGGTGCACCGGGGAATGAGCCCATAACAATGGAACGAATAGACTCTTGAACTTGTAGCGCATTAGCAGAAATCGGCATACGACATCCAAAACGGCTGGTGCTGGACGCTCCTCCGGTACGTGAACCACCAGCTACATAATCTGCCAACTCATCCAATAACGCCTGATGGCGCGGAATACGGAACTTTTGGCGGTGCAGACATTGACGGTCTGCGTCCTTCACTGGCGTGCCCACGGTTAGAGCAATCAGATGCTGTTGTAGCTGCTCGCCAGACGAAATGGTAGCCATAATGATGTAGCCTCTCTGTTAAATGAGTGAATTATTGATATCCGCTACAGGGCGGAAGGTGTACGGACCATAGTATTGGTCATACATTGATTTGCCCTGCTTCTGCTTCGTGGTAGCGAAGCTGAAGCATGTGACAGACGCTTTCTCCGTGCGTGTAGGAATGATGCTAAACCAGCATCATGAACGGCCCATTCATCCTGTCCGTTCTTCTTGCCGATTGGAGCTTCAGTATCCTGGTGCGTATTCTGTCGCTTCATTTGTCGGTAGTGCTTGCGGCATAAGGGGTGCCCGGCATGTCGAGAATCCGCATCTATTGGTTTTTCACAACTTGTGCAATGAGAAAGAGAAGAATAGGAATTCGGGCCCATGCGATAGCCTGATCAATCTTGGACATAGCAAATCCTTTCGGAAAGGCAGTAGCCCCACACCATGAACCTCCCGGGAAGTCCATAGTGCGGGGCTACCGCAAATGAATTGGACACTAAAAACGCCGACCAGCTTTATCTTGGTCGGCGTGACTACTCGGTAGGCACACTCCTGCCGAGGTGATATTCACTTTACGGGGGTTGGGGTGCGAAAGTCCTGTCGCGTATTTTTTGAAATTACAAATTTCTTTATTCTTCATTTGGTCTCCGTATTTCTTCCTACTTCAAACCTTGGGAACTTAGGTTAACCTATGGAAAACAGGCGGTGCGCTCCCTACACTGGAAGGGCACATTGACAGACCGCGTGGTCCGCCCACACCGCGACCCCGCCCCTCCCAACGGGTACACCACCGAAGGAGACGCACATGAGCCACCGCACACCCGCGCCCGCCCGATCACCACGACGAGCCGCACTCGCCAGCTGGATAGGCTCCGCCCTCGAATACTACGACTTCGCCGTCTACGGCACCGCCGCGGCAATCGTGCTCAATCGCATCTTCTTCCCCGAAGACACTGCCGCCATCGGCATCCTCAAATCCATGGTCGTTGTGGGTGTCGCCTACGTTGTGCGCCCCTTCGGCGCCATGATCGTTGGCCCCCTCGGCGACCGTTACGGCCGCCGATTCGTCCTCATGCTCACGCTCTTCCTGATGGGCAGCGCCACCTTCTCCATCGGCTGCCTGCCGACCTACAACCAGGCGGGCATTCTGGCCCCCATCCTACTGGTGGCCTGCCGTATGCTTCAGGGCCTCTCCGCCGCCGGTGAGCAGGCAAGCTCCATCTCCATCTCCCTGGAACACGCCCACGAACACCAGCGTGCCTTCACCACCAGCTGGACCCTGCAAGGCACCCAGTTCGGCTCGCTACTAGCGACCGCCGTCTTCATTCCCTTCGCCGCCCTGCCGGACGAACACCTACTCACCTGGGGCTGGCGCGTACCCTTCTGGCTCTCCGCCTTCGTGGTGGTGACCGCCTGGTTGATTCGCCGCACCCTCTCCGAGCCGCCCGCCTACCTGCAGCGCGAAAAGCTCACCGAATCCCCGCTCAAGCTGGTCTTCAAACACCACAAACGCGCCGTACTCACCATTGCCGTATGCGCCATGGTCAACACCGTGAACATGGTCTTCACGACCTTCGCGCTTTCCTTCGCCACCAAGGGTTACGGCCTTGACCGCAGCACGATGCTGCTGGTGCCGGTCGCCTCCAACACCCTCGGTCTGATTGCGATTCCGCTCGCCGCCATGCTTGCCGACCGGATCGGTCGTAAGCCCGTGTTCATGACCGGTGCGGTTGCTTCGTCCCTGGTGATGTTCCCGTACCTCGGCGCGATTACCGAGGGTAACTGGGTGGGTATCTTCACCTACGGCGTGCTCATGCACGGTGCGCTGTACTCCATGGCGAACGGCGTGTGGCCCGCCTTCTATGCGGAGATGTTCCCGACCCGCGTGCGCGTGACCGGCCTGGCGTTGGGCACCCAGATTGGCTTCGCAATTTCTGGAGGCGTCGCCCCCGCCGTGGCGACCAGCCTCGCCGGTGCTAATCTGCATAACGCGGTGCTGCCCGCCGTGTTCACGGTCGCCATGTGCGTGCTCGTGGCAGTGGGCGCGCTGACGGCTCGTGAGGGGTACAAGAAGTCCCTGGCTGAGCTGGATGCATAGTCCACGGAATATATTCTGTATATAGAATAAACGCAGGTGGGGCTGGATAGATATCTACCCAGCCCCACCTGCATGTTTAACCTTCTAAACTCCCTGCTGGGCCGCAATCAGCGCCTCAAAATGCGCCGCCATGCGCTCAGCGTTCGGTTCCAATCCGGTGAAGAGGCGGAACGCATCCACCGCCTGGCCCACCGCCATGTAGCCACCCGTCAGCACCTCGCACCCGGCGGCACGCGCCGCGCGCACCAGCTGCGTTTCCTGTGGCAGGTAGATGACGTCCGCAACCCACAGGCCCTCACGCAATGCCCCGGCGCTCAGCGCCGACTCGCTCAACGGCATGCCCGGATGCACGTGCATACCTACCGGGGTTGCGTTCACCAAACCCTGAGTCTCCAGTAGAGCTTCAATCAAGCGCTCATCCTCGGTCAGTACCTCGATTCGGGTCTGCGGGAAGAGCCTGCCCAGCTGCTCCGCAAGCCCCTGCGCCTTCGCCGCGTCACGCTCAAAGAGGCTCAGGCGGCGCACCCCCAGGCGGCACAGTGCGTACGCCGTGGCGCTACCGGCACCGCCAGCACCCAGCTGCACCACGTGCTCCAGGCGCGTCGGCTCCTCCGTCGCCTGCGGCAGGCCGCGCTTCAGACCCGCAATGAACCCCGAATAGTCCGTGTTATCGCCGTAGAAGCTGCCATCCTCGCGAATCACCACGCAATTGACCGCGCCCAGGGCGCGGGCGGCGTCCGAAAGCTCGTGCAGGTGCTCCATGACCGACTGCTTGCACGGGTGCGTGATGTTGAAAGCGTTAAAGCCGAGCAGTGCCGCCGCATCCAGAAGCGCCGGGGCGGAGGCGCCATCCAGGTCGACGGGGCGGTACAGGTAGCGCACCCCGTGCGCGTCCGCTTCGGCCTCATGCATGGGAGGGGTCAGGGAGGAGGTGATGCCGTCACCAATGAGGCCCACCAGGAAAGATTCAGTACGCAAACTCATGATTTCACTCTACGGGTCGGCGCCGGGTGAGGGAACCGGGTCCCCAACAATTTCACCGAGCAACTTCGCAGGGTTACTTCATGGGGTGGCTTCACCGAACCACCCCGCCGGGCTCAATATTCGGGTGGTTGAAGGCCGCAGAATGAGTATTTTCCGATAAGATTTTGGGCCCGTCGAGCGAATATAGCGAATATATCTGACATCTTCACCGTAAGGGTATAAGCTGGAGATAGCCCATTTGGGCGGTGCAGACCGTGTGACCTGCGCGCAGTTGCACAGACACCGTCACAGTGAAGTGATACCTACCTTCGGAGGATAGATTGTCAATGACTGACAAGACTATGGCACGCTTCGCTGGCGCCGATGCATGGATCGAGCAGTATTTTCTGAACAGTCCCGACGATGAGCGTGAAGAGTTCACTCCGGCAGAATTAGAGGATTTGGCTCGCACCCATCGTGCGCTAGCTGAAATCCGCGCCTCTAAGACACCCATCGTTGTTGCGCGCAACGACGACTACAACACCACGCTGTACGTCGCTACGGACGACATGCCGCATATCGTGAGCTCCCTGACCGCCAACCTTTCGGCGCATTTCGGTGGGTTCGTCACCATTCTTCACCCCACCTTCCTCGCCGAGCGCGGTCCGGACGGCACCCTTCTGGGCCTGCGCGGCACTGGAATGCGCGGCAATCTCGCCAGCGGTGATACCGCCACTCTTGGCGTGCCCTCCCTCAAGCTCAGCGAGAACGCCCCCGCGGGCACTACGGTCGCTATTGAGTCTTGGATTGCGATTCGCCTGACCCGCTACCTGGGTGAAGATGACCTGCGCCTGCTGGAGCACGAGGTGCGTCGCGTGCTCGATGACGTGCGTGCCTGCTACACCGACCTGGATGGCATGGTCACCGCGGTCTTCGATATCGCCCAGGCCATGTATGAGCTACGTGGCGCCACCCTTGGCCATGGCGAGGAATCCTACGCCGCTAATCCGCGCGGTGTGGAGCCCGCCTCCCGCGTGGAGGTGGCTCAGGACTTCCTGCACTGGCTCACCCGCGGTAACTTCGTGTTCATGGGTGTTAAGGAGCGCGTGCTCGACGGCACTTCCGGCGCTATCGCCTTGGTGGATCGCCCCGGGTCGGCTCTCGGCATTCTGCGGTCGACGGAGGGTAAGAGCCGCATCCAGCTCTCCGGTGACACTCTGGACCGTGCCCTCTTTCCCCGCCCCGTGTACATCACGAAGGCGAACTCCCGCTCTACTGTAGCCCGCAACGATTACCTGGACTACATTGGGGTGCGCCGCTTCGATATGAGCGGCCGCGTCATCGGCGAGTACGTGATTCTAGGCCTGTTCACCCGGCAGGCCTACTCGTTGCCCGCCATCGAGACCCCCCTGGTGCGTGAGCGAATCGCCATGGTGCGCCGCCGCCTGGGTTATCACCCCGGTTCCTACTCGGATAAGGCTCTGCTCGGGGCGCTGGAAGACTACCCGCGCCTGGAGCTGTTGCAGGCCTCGGTCAATGAGTTGGCTGAGACGTTCAGCGGCATCATGGGCCTGGAGGAGCGCCGGAAGACCCGCCTCTTCCTGCGCGCGGACCGGTTTAACCGGTTCATTACCGCCGTGGTGTACCTGCCCCGCGACCGCTACAACACTGACGTGCGGTACCGCATCGAGCAGGTATTCCGACAGGAGTTTGATTTAAGCGCCATCGACTATGAGGTGTACCTGTCTTCCTCGTCGCTGGCCCGCCTATTCTTCCGTATTCGGCTTACCAACCCTAACGATGTGCCGACCACGGATCATCAAGCTCTCGAAAAGCAGATGCAGCAGGTCACGCGCTCCTGGGCGGAAGCCACCGCAGCTGCCATTGAGGCATGGAAACCCGGTGCGGAAGGCCGCCGACTCGCGTCAGCCTGGGCCGACGCAAGCAGCGCAGCTTACCGAGCCGATTACACAGTAGAACAAGCAATCGAGGATATCGTGATTCTTGAATCTCTCTCGGGCAAGAAGCCCGCCGCAATCAAGGTTGAAGCAGGCGAAGCCAACACTACCCGACTGAAGACCTACCTGTCCGCACCTCACACCCTCACCGAGCTCCTGCCGGTGATGCAGAACATGGGCCTGGTCGTTGTGGATCAGAAGCCCTACGAGTTCAAGCCTGAGGATGGCGAAGAGTACGGCTACCTCTACGACTTCGGAGTAGAGTTCCCCGAGGGTGTGGACCCCAACGCCGTCGCATCCCTTTACGAGGACGCCCTGAACGCCTACCTGCTCGGTGAGCGCGAGTCCGATACCCTGGACCGCCTGATTCTCTCTGAGGGCCTCACCTGGCAGGAAGCCCGCCTGTTCCGTGCCCTGAACCACTACCTGATTCAGCTGGGCCTGGGTTACACTCCTTCGTTCATGTCGAACACTCTGCTTGCTAACCCCGGCATCACCAAGCACCTGGTGGAGTTCTTTAACGTCAGCTTCGACCCGAACAATGGCCTGAACGACGAGCAGCGCAACGCACGCCGTGAAGATCTTGAGGCTGCCCTGGTTGAGGAACTGAACAAGATCCCCACCCTGGATGCTGACCGTTACCTGCGCTCCCTGAGCAAGGTGATTCGCGCCATCCTGCGTACTAACGCTTACCTGGGCCGTGAGGCATTCGCCATCAAGGTTGCACCGCAGCAGATTGATTTCGCACCCCTGCCCCGCCCCAAGTTCGAGATTTTCGTATACTCCCCGCGCGTTGAGGGTGTTCACCTGCGCTTCGGCGATGTCGCACGAGGCGGCCTGCGCTGGTCCGACCGTCGCGACGACTTCCGCACCGAGGTGCTGGGCCTGGTCAAGGCTCAGATGGTGAAGAACGCCGTCATTATCCCCACCGGAGCGAAGGGTGGCTTCTACCCCAAGCAGCTGCCCGACCCCGCCGTGGACCGCGACGCCTGGATCACCGAGGGCCGCGAATCCTACAAGGTCTTCATTCGCTCCCTGCTTGACGTCACCGACAACCTTGCGGTGGGCACCGACGGCTCCGAGACCGTCGTGCGTCCTGAGGGCGTCATCGCACGCGACGAGAACGACTACTACCTTGTGGTCGCAGCGGACAAGGGTACCGCCGCATTCTCCGACACCGCGAACGCAATCAGCCTTGAGCGCGGCTTCTGGCTGGGCGACGCCTTCGCATCCGGCGGCTCCGTCGGTTACGACCACAAGGCAATGGGTATCACCGCACGCGGTGCCTGGGAGTCCGTCAAGCGTCACTTCGCCGAGCTCGGCCACGACGCTCAGACCGAAGCGTTCACCGCTGTCGGTATTGGTGACATGTCCGGTGACGTGTTCGGTAACGGCCTGCTCCGTTCCAAGGCAACCCGCCTGGTTGCAGCGTTCGACCACCGCGACATTTTCCTGGACCCGACCCCGGACGCAGCCGTCTCCTTCGAGGAGCGTCAGCGTCTGTACAACCTGCCCCGTTCCTCCTGGCAGGATTACAACCGCGAGCTGATTTCCGCCGGTGGTGGTGTGTACTCTCGCGGCCTGAAGTCCATTGAGATCACCCCCGAGGTGCGCGAGGTTCTGGGCCTGGACGAGTCCGTCACCGAGCTCGCACCGGCCGAGCTGATTTCTGCCATCCTCAAGGCACCGGTTGACCTGATTTACAACGGCGGTATCGGTACCTACGTGAAGGCCTCCACCGAGACCAACGCACAGGTCGGCGACAAGGCTAACGACGCACTGCGAGTCAACGGTAAGGACCTGCGCGCCAGGATTGTGGGCGAGGGCGGTAACCTCGGCTTCACCCAGCTGGGCCGCATCGAGGCTGCACGTAACGGCGTTCTCCTCAACACCGATGCTATCGACAACTCCGCAGGTGTGGAAACCAGTGACCGCGAGGTTAACATCAAGATTCTGGTGGACCGCCTCGTGGCTCGCGGTGAGCTCTCCAGCGAGGAGCGTGCTTCCTTCATCGAATCCCTGCAGGACGAGGTTGGCGGCAAGGTCCTCGAGACCAACGTCGACCAGAACGTGCTACTGCAGGGCGAGTTCCACGGTTCCTTCCTGGGCACCAACCTGTACAAGCGCCTCATGCACGACCTGGAGGAGCACGCCGGCCTGAACCGCGCCGTCGAGTTCCTGCCCACCGACGAGGAGCTGGACGAGCGTCTGGAGACCACCGGCGACCGTCTGACCCGCCCCGAGCTGGCTGTCCTGGCTGCGTACGTGAAGATTTACCTCACCCACGCCCTGGAGCAGACCGACTTCGCCGACGACCCCTACCTGGAAGGCGTGCTGCGCACCTACTTCCCGGCAGCACTGGTCGAGCGCTTCGGCCAGCACCTGGACTCGCACCCGCTGCGTAAGGAAATCATCTGCACCCGCGTGGCCAACGAGCTGGTCAACATCGGTGGCATCACCTTCGCGTACCGCATCATGGAGGAGTTCAACGTCGGTATCGACTCCGTGGCCCGCGCCTTCATCGTAGCCCGTGAGCTCTTCGAGCTCGGCACCGCCGCTAAGTTGCACAGCGAGCTGTCCCCGAAGACCCCGCTGGACGCATGGTTCACCGTGCTGCGCGACAACCAGCGTGTACTGGACCGCGCTGTTCGCTGGTTCATCACCGAGCGTGGCGTGGTTGCTGGCGCAACGATTTCCGAGCTGCTCGAGAACTTCGGTTCCGTCGTCGAGATGCGTCGCAACCTGCCCGAGTACCTCTCCGATACTTCTCGCGCTCGCGTCCGTGCAAAGCGCGACGCAGGCGAGGCTTGGGGCCTGCCCGAGGAACTCATCGTCATCTGGATTCGCGGCTTCGAGGGTTACGCTCTGCTGGATGTGATTCGTTCGGCTGCCGATCACGATTTCGAGGCAACCTCGCTGGCACCGGTCTACTTCGCCACCTATGACCGTTTCAAGGTGGACGAGCTGCTTGGCCTCATCACCGAGCTGCCTCGTAGCGACCGTTGGGAGATTCTGGCACGCCAGGCAATGCGCGGCAGCCTCTACGAGACCGCTGCAAGCCTTGCACTGTCCGTGGCTGAGGGCACCGAGGGCGACTTCTCCACTATCGATGGTGCGCAGAAGGCTCTGGCTGGCTGGATTGAGAACCACCCGACCCGCGTGGGTAACATTGACCGCATCCTTGACGAGATTGCTGAGGCAGCTCCGGATGTCACCGGTCACCCGCGACTGGCTGTGGTTTCGGTGGCTCTGCGTACTCTCGCAAGCGCATCCTAAACGCAAGGCGGTAGCTGCGCCCTACCGTCATGTAGCGGCGAATTTGGTGCAGTAACCGCACGTGAGCATCCCGGCTCCTTCCTGTTGGAAGGGCCGGGATGCCCTGCATATGCCTCAGGAGGCATATGGTCTTAAAGATGAAATGTGTTTCAAATCGCCTAAAATTCAAGTCGAGCTTGAATAAAAGTTCAACATTTTGCTTGACGCGTACAGTATATTGATGACGGCGGCATCGTTGCGTACATGAGCCCCACGCCAAATTAGGCGTAGGGGAGGGGCTCTACACGTGATGTTTTGGATGCTCGCCCAGCCGAAGAAACCCACCTGGTGGGTGCGGCTGATCCGGCACGCATGGACGGCGCGAATCCGACGGCCCACCCGGCCACCGCGAGGGACATCATCCGTGCACTACATAACGCACGACACCATCATTCACTCAACGTTACCTCCGGCTCGTACGCGAGCCGGGCCCGCATACTCCATATTTTCGACTGAAAGTCTTCAACGTTGTCCACCAACCACGGTAGCGAGGGGCAGCGCACCAGCGCGTGGCGCCTCCTTATCAACTTTCTGCTATACGTCTCCCCGGTCGCGCTACTGACCACCGTCTTCCCCATCGTCACGCCCACCATCAACCGGTACAACCTGGATGGTGTGCCGCTGATTCAGGTGATTCTGGCTGCATCCATCACCGTGCCCTGGCTTAGCCAGGCTGCCTGTCTGCCGCTCTATCGAGCAATTCAGATGGAACACAAGAAGATCGCGGACGCCCGCGAAGGCCTGCGCATCCAGGCTGAGACTCTCGAGAATCAGCTCAAGCGTGCTGAGGCGAGGGCTACCCGCGCGCGTTTGGATGAACCCCAGTTCCAGGACATTAGCGACCTGGCCGCGTTTAGCCGCAACTGGATTTACCTCTTCTTCGTGACCATGCCGCTGGTAGTGCTCTTTGTTATTCCTGTGGCCCTTGTGCTGAAGTGGAACGCGACTGCCATCGGCGCTTTCTTCGTACTCGGCGTACTCAACATTGCCTTCGCGCAGCTGCTGGTGATTCCTAACCTTGCGAAGAACCGCATCATCTGGTTCATTGCCTGGCTCGGCTATACCTTGGCGCTGTACTTCTTCCCCATCGTGTGGTTCCTGCCGCCGCTCGTTGGTTCGCTTATCCTGCTAGTCGGCTTGGGTAAGAACTTCGTGTATCTTTTCCACTTTGCGCATATTCCGCTGAAGGACGTTGCTACGGATGCTCTGCGTGGCTTCCTGACCGGCTCCATTATCTGGGCGGATAAGTACATGCTCTTTTTGGCCACCGCCGGTGAGATTAACGTCGTGGCGATTTACATGAGCCTCATCCCCTGCGTGATTGCCTACAACTACTTCTTCGTGGTGGAGGCCGACCGCGTCAACGATGCGATTCAGTACCTGTGGACCGTGTTCGAACGCCTGCCCTACAACCGTGTTCGAGAAGAGGCGCACAAGGCTACCCGCACCTCCGACCGTTCGATCCGCAACTCCCTGTTTGTCTATATCGGTAGCGGCATCATTACCGGTATTCTGATGTTTATCTTTATGCCGGATTCCTTCTCGCTGGCGTTGATGGGTCTGGTCGTCGCGTTCCTCTTCGTGGCTATCGCCCTGCTCATCTACCAGATTGAGTACATGACGATGTTCAAGACCGTGCAGGTGCTCTCCGCAGCGCACCTCATCTTGCTCATCATCTGCTTCGCAATTCTGCCGAACGAGACCGGATACCTACCCATCATCGTGGGCGAGGCGGTCCTTGCGTACGCCTGCTACCGGGTGTACCGTCAGGCTTGGCAATCACCCGAATACTCTCTCTTCTGGCGCCGCGCCCTCGCCTGGTAACGCCTGCCCGCATGCCGGGCCCGCAGACACCGCTCTGCGGGCCCGGCCGAGAACACACCACGTAGCACGGTCCGCGAAAGACACAACCAATGACTGAACAGATGTACCGAAACCACTATGCTCCTCTACAGCTTCCGGAGCCCGGGGAGCACTATACCGACCCCGAATACCCGGATGTCGATGTTGCCATCATCATGGAATCCACCTACCCCTACCTCAAGGGTGGCGTCTCCGCGGTGGTGCACGATATCGTCTCTGAGAACCCTGATCTCTCCTTCGGCATTATCCACATCGCGTGGGATAAGAACTCGCCGCATGAGGACCTCTACGGCATGCCCAAAAACGTTAAGTGGGTCAAGGTGATTTACCTGAGCCTCGACGTCAACCGTGCCGCCTTTGCCGCCGAATGCGACCCCGATAACCTGCACATGAAGATGCCGCAGCGTCGTGAGCTGGCTGATCGACTGATTCAGGGTTTCAACGCGCTCATTGCCGGCGACGTCAACCCCCTCTGGAAGCTCTACGACGAGGGCATCAACCCCGCCACCCGCACCTATAACCTTTTTGGACTCTTCGGCACCCGCGAGTTCATGCAGGTTATCGCCAACCTCGGGTTCTTCAGCGAGGTTCCCTTCGGTGAGCTTTTCTGGAAGGTGCGCGACTTCGTCTCCATCCTTTTCGCGCTGCTGCACGAGCGGATGCCCCACGCCCGCGTGTACCACGCCCACACCACCGGCTACGCGGCCCTCATTGCCGCCGCTGCGGCCCGTGATCACGGCACTAGCTTCCTGCTGACCGAGCACAACCTGTACATTCGCGACACCATCAACACCAAGCTTGAGCGCAACATGGCGAAGCCGATTACCACCGACTACGCCTTCCTCGCCGAGGAGCGCGAGCACCCCGGCCTGGGCCCCGTCACCCTTGACGAGCGAGCCTGGTCCGTCTGGTTCCTTGAGATGGGCCGCTTCTGCTACCCGAGCGCCGACATGGCCACCTACCTGTACCCCAAGGCGCTGGAAGAAGCACGCGGCATTGGCGCACCTATCGACCAGATGAACGAGGGTGAGAAGGACCGCGCCATCATCCTGCCCAACGGCATGCTCATCGAGTCCGTTGCCGAGGCCTACTACGCCCGCCAGGCGGCGCGTGCCCGCATCCTCGCTGAGGGACGCGGTCACGTGTGGCGCTTCGTGTTTATCGCCCGTGTGGTGCCCATTAAGGGCCTCACCGACCTGATTCGCTCCCTCGCAGTGCTACGCGACCAGGGCCTCGTGAACTTCCACCTGGATGTGCTCGGCCCCAAGGATCATCTGCCCGAGTACTACGAGCTGTGCCTGCGCACCATCGACGAGCTCAACATGGGCGAGTACATCACCTTCCACGGAACTGTGAACGTGCGCGCCATGCTGGACCGTTTCGACCTGCTGCTCATGCCCAGCTACAACGAGGGCCAGCCCATCGTGGCCCTGGAGGCGATGGCCGCCTCCGTGCCGCTGGTCAGCACCGACGTGGGTGGTATGTCGCAGCTGATTGACGATGTGCTGGTCGCCCCCGACGGTCACGAGATTGGTAACTGCGGCATCCTCACCATCCCGGGTGATATTGAGGGCTTCGCGGCCGCTCTGCGCACCATCATGGAAGAGCCCAGCATTTACGAACGCTACTGCGTGAACGCCTATGACCGTATCGTGAGCTTCTTCCAGCTGCGCCTGGTGATGGATCGTTACAACGCCATTTACCGTGAGCTGGGTAAGATGCCTCCGCGTGACCCCGAGTTCTCTCCGGAGTACGATGGCCACGAGTAAGTTTGAACGGCTCGGCGGCCCCGGGAAGTTCGGCGCGTGGGTTCGCTACGGCGGTAAACCCATTACTCGGCAGCAGCTCGATTTCGCTATTAAGAATTACTCTGTTGCGATTCTGCAGCCCTGGGAGCTGGATGCGGCCCGCTATCTCAAGAAGCATGCCCCGCAGATGGTGGTTTTGGCTTATAAGTGCCTGTCCTCCACCCGCTCCTATGAGCCGGGTCCGATCTACTCTTCGGGGTTGTCCTTCGCGCAGGCTGTCTCGCTGGCGAATTCCGGTAAGGACTTCTTTACGCACCGCCTCAACGGTGACCGCATCGAGTGGAAGGGCTATTCCAAGCACTATCAGATGCAGGTGTGGAACCCCGGCTACCGCTGGTACTGGGTGGATTCGGTGGTGCGCGAGATGCGCGACTCACCCTTCGACGGCGTTATGGGCGATAACGACGTGGAGAACGACTACTACGGCTTGAATCTGCCCATTCAGGGTGTGCCGTCCATGACTACGGTTCGTGATGGTTTGGATCGCCTGGTGGCTTCTGCTGGTGCTGAGCTGAACGGTATCGGCAAGATTTTGGTGCCCAATATTGCTGAGTCGCGCCTGCGCTGGGGCAAGTGGGAGCACCACAGCGCCTACGGTGGCGGATTTGAGGAGGTGTGGCTCGGCTGGGGCCCGAACGACTACCTGGCTTCGCCCTATGCTGTGATGCAGGGCCGCGATATTGCGCGTGGTTCTGAGGGTGATGTATCGCTCGGGGTGTACCTCACCGGTCTGAAGCGCGGTGCCTCCACGCAGAAGAAGGTGACGATTCTGCGTACTCCGCTGAGCGGCCGGAGGTCACCTTTGACTGGCACTGATGAGAATTTCCTCTATGGCCTGGCTGGTTTCTGGGTTTTTGGTGGGGGAACTTTCACCGGTATTAGTGCGACCCACCATGACGCCTACGATGAGCTCCCGCACGCTCCCGAGCTTGCCTTTGATTTGGGGGATGCTGCGGGTGGCATTGTGGTTCAGGGAACTGTGCAGACCCGCACGTTTACGCGTGGCTGGGCTGCGCTGAATACTGGCGATCGGGAGGTATCTGTGACGGTCCCAGCCGGGATGATTGACGCGAAGGGTGTTTCGGTACCCACCACCATCAAGTTGGCTGGCCACCGTGGCTTGGTGCTGCGCCGCCGCTAGAGGGCACTTTGAAGCTCACCTAAAATATTCACCTAAAACGAAACCCACCGGTGTATATAGCTAAAAAGCTATATACCCAGTGGGTTTCGTTATATACGTGTTAGATGAGCCTGGGTACCCTACTTAGCAGGGTAGGAGGGCACGTCGTAGCCGCCCATGCGCTCCAGAACGCGGATCACCTGGCAGGAGTAACCGAACTCGTTGTCGTACCAGACGTAGACAATTGCGGAGTCATCGGTTACCACGGTAGCCAGCGAGTCCACAACACCTGCGGTGCGGGAGCCCACGAAGTCGGTGGAAACCGCCTCGGGGGAGTCTGAGTAGCCCACCTGGCGGCGCAGGGCACCGTCAATGGACTCACGGAGGAACAGCTCGTTCAGCTCCTCAGCGGAACCTGCGGGCTTGGTCAGCTTCACGTTCAGGATTGCCATGGAGACATCCGGGGTGGGAACGCGGATAGCGTTACCGGTCAGCTTACCCTCCAGCTGCGGCAGAGCCTTTGAAACAGCCTTTGCCGCACCGGTCTCGGTGATGACCATGTTCAGCACGGCGGAGCGGCCGCGACGGTCACCCTTGTGGAAGTTATCAATCAGGTTCTGATCGTTAGTGAACGCGTGGACGGTCTCAACGTGGCCGCGCTCCACACCGTATGCGTCATCCAGAACCTTCAGCGCCGGAGTAATCGCGTTAGTGGTGCAGGAAGCTGCCGAGAGGATCTTATCCTCATCAGTGATGATGTTATCGTTCACACCGAACACGATGTTCTTCATGTCGCCCTTACCGGGAGCCGTCAGCAGAACACGAGAAATACCCGGACGGTTCAGGTGCTGCTCCAGGCCCGGGACATCACGCCAGCGGCCGGTGTTGTCCACCAGCAGGGCATCCTTAATGCCGTACTCGGTGTAATCGACGGTGGCCGGGTCGGAGGAGTAAATGAAGCGAACCGGTACACCGTTAGCGATGATGGTGCTGTTCTCTTCATCCACCTCAATAACGCCCTTGAAGGGGCCGTGAACCGAGTCGCGCTCCAGCAGGGACGCACGCTTGACCAGGTCCTTATCGCCGTTCTTACGCACTACAACAGCGCGCAGGTTCAAGCCAGAACCCAGCGGCGAGGAGGAACGCTCCAGCAGAATACGAGCCAGAAGGCGACCAATACGACCGAAGCCGTACAGCACAACATCCTGCTCCTTCGGCTGGTCACCCTGGCGGTTCACGGAGGCACCCAGCTGCTCGGGCAACCACATGGTCAGCTCGGGGGAGCCAGCCTCACAGTGAGCCTTGTGCAGGGCGGCAATGTTAACCGAGCATGCCCCCAGGTTCAGCTCAGTCAGAGCACGCACCAGCTCCAGGGAATGTGCAGGGTTCAGGGGCGCACCATCGATGTGAGATACGAAATCGTGCAGCTTCAGCAACTCAATGACAGACTTGTTCACCAGGCTACGGCCGTGGATGCTCAGCACCACACCGTTCTCACGGTGCAACTTACCAATGAGGGGAATCAGCTCCTCAGCAGTGGCCTCACGGTTAACCCAGGTAGTGGTTGCAGTCGTCACGTATGACCTTCTTCCTAACTTCGTTGTTGGAGGGTAGGCGCGACGATGCTGTCGCGTCAATACCGGAGTCGGGCCTCCATAGGCCCGGCGCTGGTTTAAGTCTAACCTGTACTAATCCCCGGAACGGCGAAAACTAGGGGTAATCGGGCTAAAAATCACGGACGGGGATAGGGTGGAAGAGTCTCGCCCTGACAAGCCAACATAACCCGTCAAAAGGGAAAGCAAAACCAATTTAAATCCCCACAAGAACACACCCCACGACACAGGAAAACATAGGTAAAATTGGAACCATGTTGACTGTAATCGGTGAAGCACTCGTAGACGTCGTCCACCAGCACGACGGCGAAACCCGCGCCTACCCCGGCGGATCGCCCATGAACGTAGCCGTCGGCGCGCGTCGCCTCGGCCACCCCACCAACTTCGTCGGCCACTACGGCCCGGACGCCTACGGTGAAAGCATCAACGCGCACCTGAACGCCTCCTCGGTGCAGTTGCCCTTCGAACCTACCGCCGAGCGGACCTCCGTCGCTCAGGCCACCATCGGTGCTGATGGCGCCGCGGAATACGAATTCGATATCGAATGGGCCCTGGGTGCCATCGCCGACCAGCTGGCCGAACTGGCCCGCACCTCCAATGCAGTACACACCGGCTCCATCGCCGCCATGCTCGAACCCGGTGCACAGGTCGTCGCGGACGCCTTCGAAGCCGCCCGTGACAGTGCCCTACTCAGCTACGACCCGAACTGCCGCCCCACCCTCATCCACGATGTGGAGCAGGCACGACAGTGGGCCGAAAAGTTCGTCTCCCTCTCCAGCGTCGTCAAGGCTTCCGACGAGGACCTGCAGTGGCTCTACCCCGAGCGTTCCCTTGCCGACACCGCCCGTGCCTGGCTGGACCTCGGCGCTGAGCTGATGGTGATCACTCGCGGTGAAGACGGCCCCATCGCCTACAGCAAGAAGTACCCCGAGGGCATCAGCCAGCCTGCGCACCGCGTGGAGGTTGCGGACACCGTCGGTGCCGGCGACTCCCTCATGGCGGCCCTCATCGCGGGCCTGCTGGACCGCGGTATTGCCGGCCCCGATGCCCGTGCCAAGGTTGCCGCGCTAACCGCAGAAGACATCGCCGACCTGCTACGTTTCTCCGCAACCGCAGCCGGCATCACCGTCTCCCGTGCAGGCGCCAACCCGCCCACCCGCGAGGAACTCGACGCCGTTCTAAACGGCTAAAAAATGACGCACAGCTGGCGGATAGCTCACCCTATCCGCCGGCATCGTCATATACACGGCCCCTACCCCGTGAAAAATTAACCTAACCACCGCGAGAAAACACAAGGAGAACCATGAGCTCCATTGGCTCCGCACCCCTGCCCCGTGAACCCTACGCAGGTCTGCCCGAACTGCCCGAATTCACCCTGACCTCCACCGACATTCAAGACGGCGGCACCGCCCCCGAATGGATGCGCTCAGCCCTCTTCGGTGTACCCGGCGGTCAGGACCGCTCCCCGCAGCTGTCCTGGAGCGGCTTCCCCGAAGGCACCAAGTCCTTCGTGCTGACCTGCTTCGACCCGGATGCGCCGGTCCCCAGCGGCTTCTGGCACTGGACCGTCTCGAACATTCCCGCCGAGGTGACCAGCATCGACACCGGTGCAGACGCACCCGCCGGCGCCCTGACGCACCGCAACGACGCCGGCGTGGCGGGCTTCCTGGGGGCCGCGCCTCCGGCTGGCCACGGCCCGCACCGCTACATCTTCTGCGTCACCGCAGTAGACGTGGAGAAGCTCGACATTGACGAGAATGCCACCCCCGCCGTCGTGAACTTTAACCTGCTCGGTCACGGCCTGGGCCGCGCGTTCCTGACCGTCACCTACGCGGAACCAGCCGAGTAGCCTCCGCCGTGACGCTTCCGCACATCACTCTCGATTCCATCAACCGAAGGCAACAGACCGCATGATTAAACTCATCGCCAGCGACCTGGACGGCACCCTCATCGGGCATGACTTCCGTTTCCGTCCGCGCACCCTGCGCGCCCTGGAGGCCGCCCGGGCCGCCGGAATTGAGATTGTTTTCGTCACCGGCCGCCCGAGCCGCTGGCTCACGCCGCTGCGCGAGCAGACCGACTTCGACTCCTACGCTATCTGCTCCAACGGCGCCGTGGTCTTCCACCTGGGCGCGAACGAGGTGGAAGAAGTCAACGGTGCTGACCCCGCGGTGATTGCCCGCGCCCACGAACTGCTGGAGCCCATGTTCCCCGACGCCACCTACACCCTCGAAACCGTGGATACCGTCTTCATCCAGGGCCCGTACGAGGGCGGCGAGGTGCTCGAGGGCGCCCGCGTGGTGGAAATGAGCATCGTCGAAGCACTCGAACGTATCGGCTCCACACCGGTCATTAAGTACCTGATTCGCGTGCCCGGCATGGACCCGGATATCCTGCAGGCACGCGTGCATCAGGCGGTAGGATCGCTCGTGGCCGTCACGCGTGGCGTGGTGGGTGAACCCCTGGTCGAGATGGGCTCCAAGGACGTCAATAAGGGCCGGATTTTGGAGAAGTTTGCGGCCCGCCACGGCATTGAGGCGCACGAAGTAATGGCCTTCGGTGACATGCCCAATGACGCGGAGATGCTCTGCTGGGCGGGGGAGGGCTTCGCGATGGCCTCGGGTCAGCCGGCACTTATTGCGAAGGTGGGGCGCACCTGCCCGCCCTTCCACGAGGATGGTGTGGCGCAGACGATTGAGACGATGCTCGCCGAGCGGTCCTAGCGGCCTAGTATTAGCCATCCAACGCTAGTGGCTGGGTCAGCTTCCGCAGATATAACTCAGACATAAACTTTTATGTCTACACATAAAAAATTTGAGTCTAGACATAAAAATTCATGTCTAGACTCAAATTTTTGTGTCTGATTTGTGTCTAGACTAAAATTTTTTGTATGAACAACGTGGAATGGACCCCCGAATGGCTTACTGAAACCATCAAACTACTGCGCACCCACGGTAGCGATACGCAGTTTATTGAGGTTAAAAAAGCCCACGGAGGCTACCCGGGAAGCCTAGACGCAACCCTGAGTAGCTTCTCCAATAGTTCCATGGGTGGAATCATTATCTGCGGCCTCGACGAGAATAATGACTTTGAACCTGTAGGCGTATACGACCCTGCAGACTTAGAAAAAACCCTCGGCAACAAGCTCCGCAGGGGCCTCAAGCCGCCGAACACCATGGAATCCGGCACCATCCTCTACGAAGACACCAAAATCTTTGTTGCCGCAATCCCTCCGCTACCTCCCTACGAACGCCCCGCCTACATTGGCGGTAAAGCGTACGTGCGTTCCGGTGACGGTGACCACGAAATGAGCCGCCATGAAACCGACCTGATGGTGGCTCAGCGGACACGCACCGGATTCGATGAGGAGCCGGTAGAATACACCTCCATTGCCGACCTGGATGAAGGCCTCAAAACTGCTTATCTGCGAGACGTCCGCGCTAAATCACGCCGCCTCGCCGGAAGTTCCGATGAAGAAGTGCTCCGACGCAAGGGAATTATTGCCCTCGGAACCGATAATCTTTCTCTTGCGGGCTTGTACGCCTTGGGTTCTTACCCCCAAGAGTTCAGGCCCTCGCTCAAAGTTACCGGAGTCGTCATCGACCCAAGCGGTAAAACCCGCAACCTCGACAAGTTTGAGGCGGACGGCCCCATCCCCGCCATGCTCGAAGAGACTCTGGCATGGGTCAAACGGAACCTGGCACACCCGGTTGTCGAACTGTCCAACGGGCACCTCATCAATGGGCAGGAAGTACCCGATATTGCCCTTCGCGAGATCCTGTCGAATGCACTCGTACACCGCAGCCTCAACCCCAAAGCAGATACCGAAGAGGTGCGCGTCAGGATTTTCCCTGACCGAATCTCTATAGAGAACCCCGGCGGTCTATACGGAATCACTCTCCAGCGTCTGCAAGAATACGGCGAACGCTCCCGCGTGAATGACCGCCTGTATGACGTCTGCACGCATGTAACAACCCCCGAAGACGGATACCGAGTCATCGAAGGTGAGGGTAGTGGCATCTACACTGCCCAGGAAGCGGTGCGTCAGGCAGGGCTGAAACCCATCCAATTCGTTGATGGGGTCATTCGTTTTACCGCGATTATCAGCAGGGAGCCTCTGGATGGTGCTCGTGCTGCTAATGCCGGTATGCCGCAGCAGAAGTCGGAAGTAGATCCGCGCCAATCGTCACCTACGGTTCCTAGTAACCGTCAGGAGGCGGTGCTTCTCGCCCTGCGCGCGCTACGCCACCCCGCCGGTATCGAGGACATCATGGCTGTGCTACCTGAGCCTTTTGCTGAGCTGCAGAAGCCGCAGGTCCGGTACGTCCTCACGAAGCTCCTTCAAGAGGGCGTGATTGTGCGTGAAGGTGGTCGAGGTAACCGCAATACGACATACCGCCTGCCCTAATCGAATACCTCATATACGCAAAAGCGGCCCGGATGGAAACCAATCCATCCGGGCCGCTTTTCTACAGCCTACGCCTCAGGAGTAGCACTCCCAACGGGCGGTAAGGCGCCTAGTGCACCTCAGTGCTCTTCTCAGCATCGAAGGGCTCCAGTGGGTCGCCAGCAGCCTTCGTGTACTTCGCAATGAAGGTCATCAGGTGGAAGATAATCAGGGTCGCAGCGGTACCCAGAGCAATACCGGCGAAGGACAGCTCACCGAAGGTCCAGGTGTAGTCCGCAATACCCACAATCAGCGCCACAGCGGCGGTGGTCAGGTTGATCTGGTTCGAGAAGTTCACGCGGTTCTCGCTCCAAATACGTGCGCCGAGCATACCAATCATGCCGTACAGAACGGTTGCGGCACCGCCCAGAACACCCGCCGGGACGGTTGCAATTGCCGCACCGAATGCGGGGAACATGGACAGCGCAATCGCGAAGATAGCCGCCACCCAGTACGCCGCGGTGGAGTACACCTTGGTCGCAGCCATCACGCCAATGTTCTCAGCGTAGGTGGTGGTACCCGAACCGCCGCCCATACCGGCGATGGTGGTTGCCAGGCCGTCCGCCATGAGGGCGCGGCCCGAGTAGTTGTCCAGGTTCTTGCCGCTCATCAGAGCAACAGACTTCACGTGGCCGATGTTCTCAGCCACGAGCACCAGAATCACGGGGATGAACAGGCCTGCGAGCTCCCAGTGGAACTCGGGGGTCTGGAAGTGCGGCAGGCCAATGATGCCCTGAGTCTGCACAGCCTTGTCAATCTTGGAGAAGTCCACTTCGCCGCGAATCACAGCGGTGATGTAGCCGATGCCCACACCCAGCAGGATGGACAGGCGGCCAATGATGCCCTTGAACAGCACCGAAATCAGGATGATGGAGCACAGGGTCACCAGCGCGGTCACCGGTGCCACCATGAAGTTGTCCTTAGCGCTCTTCGCCAGGTTGAAACCAATCAGCGCCACAATCGAACCGGTGACGACCGGGGGCATGAGCTTGGTCAGCCAGCCGGTGCCAGCAAACTGAACAATCAGACCCACCAGGAACAGAGCCACACCGGCCATGACGATGCCGCCGAGGGCGCCAGCCGGGCCGTGCGAGTTCATGGCAGCCGCCAGGGGAGCAATGAACGCGAAGGAGGAGCCCAGGTAGGAGGGGACGCGGCCGCGGGTAATCAGCAGGAACAGGACCGTGCCGAGACCCGAGAAGAACAGGGTGGTTGCCGGAGGGAAGCCGGTAATGATTGGCACGAGGAAGGTTGCGCCGAACATTGCGACCACGTGCTGTGCGCCGATACCGATGGTAATCGGCCAAGCAAGGCGCTCATTCGGGGCGACGAAGGAACCAGGCTTGATGCTGCGGCCGTCGCCGTGGATCGACCAGTCAAAGCCGAGAAGCTTAGAGATGCTCAAAGGGAGCTCCTGAGGTGAATATGGTGGTGTATAAAATTCCACATTATTCTACGCGTATACAGGCGTAGGTCACAGCTAAATACCTATAAATATGAGCAGGGATACCCCTAAACCGCCTATATTCCCAATCTGCTATCTAATTGATGGAGGTGGGGGTACATAAAAATACCGTCACCCCTTATATGCAATATCTTACATATAAGGGGTGACGGTACTGATGAAGACAGCGTCGCTAACGATTAGAGAGCTTCCTGAAGAGCCTCAAGGTGATCGTACTTCGACAGCTCGTAGCGCAGGTGACCCTCAGTCGGGGACTGCACTGGCAGGAACGAAGCCTCACGCAGACGACGAGCCGTCGGGGACTCGGCCACGTAACCGGCGCCTCCCACAACCTGCAGCTCAAAGTGAGTAGCAATGGTTGCGAAGTGCGAAACACCCAGGCGCAGGCTCAGCAGGTCGCGACGCTCGGCACGCTCCGGCTCAGACGCCAGGCGAATCAGCTCCTCCCGCAGGCTTTCATACTCGGAGAGAATCAGCGGGAACTCGGGGCGGAAGATACCCTTCGACACGTCCAGGTGCTTAGCAGCCTCCTGCAGAGCACCCGCAGCAAGACCCAGGCAGAAGGATGACTGAACCAGCAGGAACGGTGCGGTGACATCGTGCAGGAACGCCTCGAGGTTATCGCTCAGAATGTCCTCGCTCGGAACGAAAACGTCCTCAAACTTCAAGGTGCCCGACTCGGTGCTGTTGAGCGCCAGCAGGTCACGGTGGTAGTAAATCTCCAGGCCCGGCACATCCTGGCGAATCGTCACAATGTAGCGGTCCGGGTGGCTCTCCGGGGCGTTCTGCACAGCCACCGGCAGAACAATCACGCCGCCCGGGTACAGGTTCGACGCCCAGGAGATAGAACCGTTGAGCTTCAGGCCGCCCTCAACGAGGGTGCCCTTCACCTTGATCGGCTCCAGACCCGATGCCTCCTTGTACGCTGCCGCCATGGCGGTGGTGCCACTGACGGTCGCATCCGCCAGACCGGCGGGTAGCTCGCGGCCCACAGCGTCAAAGAACGCGATGGTGGAGCGGTGAGCCCACAGGGAGAACGCCGTGGAGGCGTCCTCGGTGGCAAGGTCGAACGCTACCGAAACCTGGGGGACCAGGGAGCCGCCGTCGCAGCCCAGGGTAATCAGGCCGTCCTTAGCAATCTCGCGGAGGGTCTCGAAGGGCGAACGCTCGCCGCGGTCAACGGCCTCCGCGTTGGTGCGAGCGAGGGCGAGAACCTGCTCGCGCTGAGGGTAGTCGTACAGGGGTTCCAGGGTGAAGTCGGACATGGGGTTTCTCCTAAGCGGGGAGCACGCGTCTATGCGTGCAGCTTGAACAGTCGGTCGATGGGGGTGCTGACGGCCTTGCGGGCGCGGACGACAGCGTCTTCGTCGGGTGCGTCGTAGAAGCACAGGCACTTTGCGGTGTCTTCGCGAACGTAGGTGCGCAGGAAGGACACCTCGGGTACTTCAGCGTACTTGGGGGCGTTTGCCTTCTTGCGGGTCAGGTACTGTTCCATGGTGATCTCTGCGGGGATGTCCCACTCGACCAGGTAGTCGGCGTCCTTCTTGAGCTTCTTGATGTCATCGAGCTCTGCGCCGACCAGGCGGACTGCGTCGGGGCCTGCAACGGCTGCGCGCTCACCGATAGCTGCGGTGAGGTCGGGGCCGAATGCAGTGTTCTCGGATTCGACGATGACGAAGACGATCTTGTGGTCTGCGGAGACCTGGGTTTCGATGAGTTCTGCGCCGTGGCTCAGGGACGAGTTGACGGTCTCGATGAGTGCGGTTGCCTCTTCCTTGGACGGGTTAGCGGGGGTCAGTTCTACCAGGTACAGTGCCATGATGTTCTCCTTGGGAGGTTGTGTTGGGGTGGCCGGCCGCGTGTTATCCGGCCGTTCTGGAATCACCTTAGACCTGTAGTAGAGGGCTGTCTAATAGATGTCCGTTCGTGGCGTAATGAGTCCTTTTTTGACTCTGATTTCCGTCACGCGCGTTCACGGGGAGACATAAATCGTCACAGTTCCGCACATTGGAACCTGCATACGGCCGCAGAGTTTTCGCGCGGATTATAGAATCCGATAGCGCATCTATCCGCGCCGTCCTGCTCGTGCCGCAAAGTCGTCGAGGGCGCGGTTGAGAGCGGGGACAGTCCACACTTTTTGCCCCTGAATTTTGACGCGTTCTTCACGCAGAATCTGCAGCTCCACCATGCGGTTGAGGAGGCGATACACACTAGCTCGGGACCCCTGCGTGTGCTCCTCCACCATGTGCGCGGTGAAGGCGGGCTCAGTGCAGCACAGGTCAGTGAGGGAACGCAGGAGAGGGGTTTTACGCTGGGCGGTGGCTAGTATTTGCTGTTGTAGATTCTCAATGTCTTGAGCCAGCCACTCTACATTGATGAGGGCTTGATTGATGGCTCTATTGAAGAGCTTAATAATGGGTTCAGCGTCACCCGTACGGTAGTCGGTGAGTGCCTGAATGTACCCTTCGGTATCGTGTAACAGGCCTGAAGAGATGGGAAGAGTGACGTGCCGAGTAACCCCTCTAGCTCGGAGGAGCGAGGAGATGAGGGCGCGTCCGGTGCGGCCGTTGCCGTCGGTGAAGGGGTGGATTGTTTCAAATTGGGCGTGCGCGATCGCCGCCTGCGCGAGGGGGTCAATATCGCGGCGGTTCATGAAGGCTACAAGGTCTTCGAGGGCGGCAGGAACCCTCTCGTGATGTGGGGCCACATAGTCGGCGGTCACGGGTGAATCACCCTTAATCCAGACCCATTCGGTGCGAAGCATGCCGGAGTCCTGCTGCAGGCCGCGGGTCAGCTCGCGGTGCATCGCCAGGATGCTGTCGACGCTAATGTTTTCTGCAGTGTCCAAGGCTGCCCGCATAGCGTATACGTTGCGTGCTACCAGTTCAGCGTTGATTCCTACTTTTGATCCGCGCGCGCCCAGGACGGCTAGTGAAAGTTTGCGGGCGCTAACGGTGAGGTTTTCAATTTGCGAGCTGGAGGCAGATTCGCCGCGCAGAAGAACCGCGGAGAAGGGGATACCGCGGATATTGCGGAGTCGCTCATCAAAGAGGGCCATCTGAAGGGTGGTTCCTTGGAGGCGCGCTCGCAGTGCGGGGCTGAGTTCGACGTTGAGCGCGGCAATGGAGGCGGGCACGGCACTGGAGAAGGTGCCGGAGTTGCGGCGCGTTGCGCGTCGGGAGGCGAGGGCATCCCGGTAAACCCAGGGGTCTTGCGGCTCCCATTCGAGGGCGGGCCAGGTGATGGCTGAGGGCATGAATCCTCCTCCAGGGTGTCGTCTTGCGGCTTGTGTTTGGGGTGAGGGTTTAATAAGACAATACACCTCGATTTTCTTATTAAGGCGCTTAATAAGAAAATCCGCGCGGATTGTCTCATTAAGGAAAATACCCGGAACGCCCATCCTCAACCTTCCCCTCCTGAACATTCCGGCGCCCCGGCTGCCGGGAGCATACACCGAGGCATGCACCAGGGCGTACAGCAGGGGCCCCGAACCCTTGGTAACTCAAGGATTTGGGGCCCTAGCCTATAGATGCTCGCCTATACGCTCACGCTGCCCGAAGCAGCGAGTCACCAGTGTAGACAGGCAACTTGCTTACTTCACGCCACGCATAAGCTTCTGAACCGGCTTGTGCACCAGGAACAGCAGAATACCGGTCGCGATGGTGATGATACCCATCCAGGTGAAGTAGGGAACTTCAGTCTCCATGGTGTAGAATGGAGCCAGCCAACCCGACAGCACGGTGCCCATCGCCACGGAGGTGAAGTACAGAGCCATCATGTTCACACGGTGCGCCTTCGGGGCGAGCTTGGTCGCCAGCGAAATACCGACCGGCGAAATAATCAGCTCAGCAATGGTGCAGACGAACAGAATCAGCACAATCCAACCCACGTTCACGCTCTTAACGCCCGCCTGGGTGAGGAAGATCCAAAACGCCAGACCGATGATAATCAGCGCTGCAGAGAACTTCAGGGTGGTGACCGGCTGGCGGTCGCCCCACTTGGTCCACAGGGCGGAGAACATCGCACCGAAAATCACGATGAAAATCGGGTTGATGGAGTTGACCAGGTTCGGGCTCAGCTCCATACCCAGGATGTGCCAGTCGAGGCGCTCATCCGAGTACACCGCCATCACGGTGAACTGCTGCTGGTACAGGGCCCAGAATACAGAGTTTGCAATCCACAGGGGGATGAAGGCGGTGACGCGGGAACGTTCGTCGGAGGTGACGTCCTTAGCACTCAGTATCTGTACGAACAGGGCGATGGCGCCAATGAAGATGAAGGCCATGACCCAGTTCTTGAGGTTGGCCGCGGTCATCAGGCCGGTGCCCAGTAGGATGCCGATAATCACCACGACGCCAATCAGGGCCAGGAAGAAGTTACGCTTCTGTGCGCCGGTGAAGGGGGTGGCAATCTCGTGTACGGATGCGGGCAGGTTCTTGCGGGTCAGGGCGTACTGAATCAGGCCGGCGGCCATACCGACAGCTGCCAGACCAAAGCCGACGTGGAAACCTCCGGCGGTCCAGCCCCAACCGGTCAGAATCGGGCCGAGGAGCGCACCGGTGTTAATGCCGATGTAGAAGATGGTGAATCCGGCGTCGCGGCGGTGATCGCCATCCTTGTAGAGAGAACCAACCAGCACGGAGGCGTTGCTCTTCAGACCGCCGGAACCAATCGCAACCAGCAGGAGGCCGATGATGACGCCCGGCACGCCGGGGATGAGGGAGAGGGAAATGTGGCCGGCCATAATGCCGATTGCGGAGTAGAAAAGGGTGCGTTCGGGGCCGAGGAGGCGGTCACCGAGGATGCCGCCGAGGATGGTCATGAGGTACACGACTGCACCGTATGCACCGATAACGCCGGTGGCCATGTCCTTGTCTAGGCCCAGGCCGCCCTTGTCTGCGGTGTAGTACAGGTAGTAGATCATGATGCCCTGCATGCCGTAGAAGGAGAAACGCTCCCACATTTCTACGGTGAACAGGTTCGCGAGCATGCGCGGGTGGCCGAAGAAGGTCTTGGTTTCCTTGGGTACGGCACCTGTTGTGGTGTGAGACATGGTGGAAATTCTTTTCTGTCACGCCCGGCGTTCTATGTGACCCGGCTAATATATGCTTAAGTCTATACCCTTTTAAGCGCATATGTATACATGAGTGTGCTTGTATGACGTATGGTTATCTTCTATGTAATGCATGAAAAATCATTTCAATTTTTTCGTGTACACCCTGTTGGACACTCAAAATACGCTAAAAATCAGTCCAGATGCGCCCCGCACCCCCGACGCGCTAGAGTGGAACCACAACTATGCCCGTAGCGCACCCGCCCGTGCCATTCGGTGCATTTTTAACCACTTCAAAGGAGAACCCCATGACTGCTGTACCCCAGGTCGATCCCCGCGACGTTCCCGCAGGCGCAACCATCATTGACGTGCGTGAAGACTACGAGTGGGAGGGTGGCCACGTCACCGGTGCTAAGCACATCACCCTTGGCACCATTGCTGAGCGTCTGGCAGAACTGCCCGCACCTGGCGAGGACTTCTACGTTATCTGCCACGGCGGCGGCCGTTCGAACCGTGCGGCAACCTTCCTGCGCGAGCACGGCTACGCCGCACACAACATTGCAGGCGGTACCAGTGCATGGTTCGCCGCTGGCCTGCCGATGACCAGTGAGAATGGCGAAGCACCCGCGGTCGTTCACTAAACCGCCGGTTCGCTTGCACGCCATACAATGGAGTCCGTGACTGAAACTTCTGCGGACCGTATTTTTTCTATCCCGAACGCTCCCGCTTCTGTGCCCGATTCCCCTGCCCTGCCGAGTATTCTGCAGAGCATCCCGTGGGATGCGCAGACGCGGGAGCTTGCCGTGCGCCCGCTTCCTTTCGCGGTGAACTGTGAGGACGCGTATCCGCTGCTGACTGCTGGCGCCGAGTATTCGTTCTGGCTGGATTCGGCGCGCGAGGAGTCGCCCATGTCGGTCGCCTCGTATGTGGGTGTGGTCCCGGCGGAGCTGTCGCTCCTGCGCGTGGATTCGGCGCGTGCGGCGGCTGAATCCGGCGGGGAAGACCCCTTCGCCCAGCTGGAGGCGGCGCTCGCCTGTGCACCGCGCGTGCATCCGGATACCGCGGCGGCAACCGGCCTGCCTGCGGGTCTGCGCGGCGGTTACGTGGGCTACTTCGGCTATGAGGCGCGTGCCGCCATGGGCATGGAGCACGGCCACCCGGTGCCGGGCTACCTGCCGGCGTATGAGGCGCCGACCCCGGATTCTCTGTGGTTGCCGGCGGTCCGCTACCTGGTGCATGAGCATGCGCGCCCGGGGGTTGCGGCGCGGAGCTGGCTGGTGGGCGATGAGCCGTGGTGCGAGGTTGCGGAGCGGCTACTGAGCGTGGCGCTGGCTCCGGTGCTGAGCGCGGCGGGGGAGTACGCCTCCGAAAATGCTCCCGTCAACGCCTCTGAGTTTGCCGAGCCTCTGCTCTTCACGGCGCCCGCCGCGGAAGCCTATATGGATTCTGTTCGTGCTAGTCAGCACGAAATCTACGAGGGTAACAGCTACGAGGTGTGCCTGACCGCGCAGACGGTTGCTCGCATCCGGAATCCGAGCCCGGAGCTTTTCTTTGAGCTGTACCGCCGCCAGCGCGCCCACAACGCGGCGCCCTACGCGGCGTACCTGCGGTGTGGTGATTTTTCGGTGCTTTCTTCTTCGCCGGAGCGTTTTTTAAGCGTGGATACGCACCGCAACGCGCAAACCAAGCCGATTAAGGGCACGGTGCCGCGCGGGGCCACCCCGGAGGAAGACGAGGCAGCTGCAGCCTGGTTGCGTAGCGACCCGAAGACCCGCGCTGAGAACCTCATGATCGTGGACCTGCTGCGTAACGACCTGTCGTTGGTTTCCGAGCCGCACACGGTGCGCGTGCCCGTGCTTATGGGAGTGGAGAGCTATTCGACGGTGCATCAGCTGGTGTCTACGGTCAGTTCGCGTCTGCGCGAGGGCGTGAGCGCGGTGGCTACCGCGCGGGCGTGCTTCCCGGGCGGCTCGATGACGGGTGCTCCGAAGCCTTCGACCATGCAGATTATTGAGGGCCTGGAGGGTCGCGCTCGCGGCGTGTATTCGGGTGCCCTGGGTTTTGTCTCGGCGGATGGTTCGGCGAACCTGTCGATTGTGATTCGCACGCTCGTGGCACACGATGAGGGTACGGTGACTCTTGCCGCTGGTGGTGCGGTGGTTGCCGATTCTGACCCTGCCGCCGAGTATGAGGAGATGCTGACGAAGCTGCGTGCTGCGTTGCCGCCGTCGGTGGGTCGCGTGGTGGAATAACCTAGCGCTGGAATAGCACAGGGAATAGTCTGCGCCGCCTGCACGTGAGCCGCTACACTTGAACTATGACTAAGCTTTCTGAAAACCTCCCCATTGAAGAAGCCCGTGAACGCCTGCGCCAGCTGATTATGGAGCTGGCTGTGGTGCGCGGGCACGTGGTCCTCGCCTCCGGCAAGGAAGCCGACTACTACGTTGACCTGCGCCGCATCACCCTGCACCACGAGGCTTCTCGCCTGGTGGGTCAGGTCATGCTGGACCTGCTGGATAAGAACGGCATCGAGTTTGAGGCCGCTGGCGGTCTGACCATGGGTGCTGACCCGGTGGGTACCGCGATTATGCGTGCTGCTGGTGATCAGGACCGTGCGATTGACGCGTTTGTGGTGCGTAAGGCTCAGAAGTCTTACGGCATGGGCCGTCAGGTGGAGGGCCCCAGCGTTGAGGGTCGCCGCGTGGTTGCTGTTGAGGACACCTCCACTACCGGTGGTTCTGCGCTGACTGCTGTTGAGGCGCTGCGTAAGGCTGGCGCTGAGGTTGTGGCGGTTGCTGTGATTGTTGACCGTGCGACCGGCGCTAAGGAGCATGTGGAAGAGGTTGCGGGCGTTCCGTGCCTGTACGCGTACTCGAAGGATGAGCTGGGCCTGGACTAGTCTCTACTGGTTTGGACTAGGACCTCGTGAATTTTTAAGACGTTCCCGTTGCTGCGGGTAAACCCGTGCCGCTGGCTACTGTGTGTGGCTGGTGGCGCGGGTTTTTGTCTGTAAGATGGCTCTGTGGGCGCCGGAGTGGCGCTGGTTGTTGGCGTGAAGGTGGGTTGTGATGGTTGAGAATCGTGAGGCGGCTGAGGCTACGGAGGCGGCTGTAGCTGAGGCTGTTGAGGGTACTGAGCAGGGTACTGCCCGTTTTGAGGTGGGTGTGGGCCCGTGGGAGGGTCCGTGGCCTGAGGGCGACCATTGGGATGAGGAGCTGCTGCGTGAGGGCGACCGCCGTAACGTGGTGGATAAGTACCGTTACTGGTCGATGGACGCGATTATTGCTGACCTGGATACGCGCCGCCATGATTTTCATGTGGCGATTGAGAATTGGCAGCATGATTTGAATATTGGCACGGTGGTGCGTACTGCGAATGCGATGTTGGCGAAGGAGGTCCATATTATTGGGCGTCGCCGTTGGAATCGTCGTGGTGCGATGGTGACGGATCGTTATCAGCATGTGCGTCATCATCCGACGATTGAGGATTTTGTGGCGTGGGCGCAGGGTGAGGGTCTGGAGATTATTGGTATTGATATTTTTCCGGATTCGGTGCCCCTGGAGACGTATGATCTGCCGAAGAAGTGTGTGCTGGTTTTTGGTCAGGAGGGCCCGGGTTTGTCGGAGGAGTTGTATGCGGCGGCTAGGGATACTCTGTCGATTGAGCAGTTTGGGTCGACGCGTTCGATGAATGCGGCGACGGCTGCGGGTATTGCGATGCATGCGTGGGTTCGCCGCCATGTGTTTGGCCAGATTCCGTCGTAGTTTGGCGGCTGTTTATGAGGTGTTTAAAGGTTCCGATGCGTTGTGTGCGCGTCGGAACCTTTTTTATTGGGGGTTTTTATTGGGGCTTGGGTGATTTTTTGTTTGGGTGGTGTGTTGAGTTTTTCACATGAATATGGGTACCCACGGGGTTTGATGCGTTGTTTGTGGTGGGGTTGTGTGATGTTATCTGGATTTTTTGTCTTGTAAATGTAGTAAATAATATTTGAATATATCTAAAGCGGGTAAAGCACATATTATCACATAAGTGGTTTAGGTCACTAAATAAATAGTCTAGGTGTGTTAGTGTTAATCCAAGTCACAGGGAATATGAGAATCGCACTCTCAATTTCGGTTTGGGGCATGCGATGGATTTCCTGACTTCGGCTCGCCAATGGTTGCGGGTTGTGGGTATGAATGACCGCGGCGTCATTCTTTTGAAAGGAGATTCTGATGAGGATCTTTAATAAGTCTCTTGCTGTTGCTGCCTGTGTGGCTGCGGTGACTTTCGGTGCGGTAGCACCTCCGGCATATGCTGGGGTGACTCTCTATGAGAATGCCAACTATGACTGGGGCCCTACGTTGGGCACTGGGGAGACGCGCAATTTGGGTTGGATGAGTGATCGTGCTTCATCCATTAAGAACCATACCCATAACTGCTCATGGCGCTACTTCGAAGACATTAATCACAGGGGTCGAAATTTTGCATCTTCTTCCGACTTCAACTATCTTCGCGGTCTAAGCCATGCGGATCTCCATTGGGGCGAGACTTGGGATGATCGTATTAGTTCTATTCAAAAGGAATGGTGCTACAACTAAAGGTGATGGAGGAGCCCAACGTTTGTGGGCTCCTCCTGACTTTCCCGATTGAAAGGAGTCGGTAACAATGAAGAAATCTGCTGCTCTGTTCGCCTGCTTTGCTTTAGCTTTAAGTTCCTGCGCCGCTACGCCTAAAGATACTAGCCTCAAAGCCCAGCTGGATTTTGAAAATAACTATATTACTCTTCCGCTCGACGAATACGACAGGAGTGACCAGGCCGAAGATATAACGCGTAGGGCGTATTTGTTGATTCTTAAAGAGTGCTATGCGAAAAAAGGATACGATTTTGAAATTCTAGAAAACGGCTGGGTTTCTGGCGACGCCTCCCAGTACGGCTCCTGGAATGTGAAGCATGCGGCGAATCATTTTACGTCCAGCAAAGTCAGAGAAGAGCAGTCTAGGATTTATGACAGTATCCCTGAAGACGTCAGGGTCAGTTGCCGCGAAGAGCATCGGGAAGAACTGAATGCGCTCAAGTTTGATGAGGAAAAGTACCGCCCCGTCCGTCGTATCAGTGGCGAAGCGTACCAGCGTGCGCAGGGTGACCCTGAATGGAAGAAAGCCCGCTCAGATTGGTGGGACTGCCAGCGTGAGAAAGGGTTGACGCCTCGCACCGGGGACGGTGAATGGTCGAGCAAAGAAACGGCCAATCTGAATGCTGATGATCCCAAAGTGTTGGAGGAGGTTATCCGCCTGGCAATCATTGAAGCTCAATGTAGTGAGAAGGTGAGGTTGGCTCAGCGTTTGGGTGATGTTGAGGCGTCCTATCAGGGGCCTTTGATTGAGAAGAATCAGGCGTTGCTGAATGATTTGAAGGCCGATCGTGACGCAAAGATAGCCAAGGCGCGTGAAATTATCGCCACCCGCCAGTAGATATCAGCGGCAAGCAGATAGGATCCCTTGGGATAATTGGGGTAACTCCGTTTGAACGCTACAACGAGGTATGGAGGAGGAAAAGCCTATGCGTAAGGCTCTCTCTGCGGTAACAGTATTCTGCCTACTGGGGGCGTGCGTATCCTGCTCCAACAGCGCCGAGCGGGACACCTCACGAAAAGCTGTTCTCGATTATTCAAAGAACTACATACACCTTCCACTGGACGAGTATGCCTTCGATGAACTAACAATCCGTACGGTGAGCACGGCGTGGCACACGCTCATGTCCGAATGCTACGCGCACCACGGGCAGTCCTACGCTGTGCCCTCAATAGACACCCCGCAACCCGGGGGGCTATACGGCAACTGGAACGTCGAGTACGCCAAAAAGTACGGGTACTCCCAGAAGGAATCCCGAGGCCCAGACGATTCAGCATCAGACGACATCAACGCCCGGTGCCAAGAAGAGGTGAAAACCGCATTCTCTGACGTCGAACTGGACGAAAAAGAATACCGGTTTGTAGGAGAGCTAAACTCACAGGCATACACCTACGCCTCCCAAACCGATGAGTGGAAAAATATTCGCTCAGAATGGTGGACCTGCCTGCGTGAACGTGGGCTAACCCCCAGAGAAGGAGAAGGTGACTGGATGTCCGAAGAAAGCGCACATCTCATGGCTTCCTCCCAAGATAACGAAGAATCTAAGCCGGAGGAAATTCGCCTCGCAACCATCGAAGCTGAATGTAACCAGAAAGTGGGTATGGCTCAGCGTCTGGGTGATCTTGAGGCGTCCTACCAGGGGCCGCTGATTGAGAAGAATCAGGCGAAGCTCAACCAGCTGAAAGAGGAAAAAGAAAAGCATGTGGCGAGGGCGCGTGAAATTATCGCCACCCGTCAGTAGCCGCACCCACCTGAAGGGCAGAACGGGCGAACCAGCCGCAGAATGCCCACACGAAAATTTCACAAGAAGGAGCCGGGGAGTGTCACCACTCCCCGGCTCCCGCTGTATCCACTCTCAACCTCGCAGCCTACGCCGGCGCACCTACAGGCCCGCCAGTTAAAGGCCGCTCAGCGTCAGGTTGCTTAGCCTTTTAGCCCACCGGAACGTTAACGTTCACCAGCGAGTACAGATCCTTCGGATCATCCGGGCTAGCAACCAGGTCAATGAACTGCTGCAGGTCGGTGTCCTGCGTAGCCGCACGGGCATAACGCAGACCCGAGAAGTCAGAAATCGCGAAGCCCACCGAATCAAACAGGGTAATCTGCTCATCCGACACGCGGCCCGGCTCCTCACCGGTCAGAACCTTCCAGAACTCCACCACCGGGAAGTCCGGGTCCTTCTGCTGAATCTCGCCCTCAATGCGGGTCTGCGGCGGGAACTCAACAAACACGGTGGAACGGTCCAGAATTTCGCTTTCCAGCTCAGTCTTGCCGGGGCAGTCGCCACCAATAGCGTTCAGGTGCACGCCGGGCTTCACCTGGCGGTCCAGCAGAACCTTCGCCTGCTGCTTATCGGCGGTGCAGGTGGTAATAATGTCGGCACCCTCAACAGCCTCGTCCACGTCCTTAGCCAGGTGGATGCGGAAGCCCAGCGGCTCCAGGTTACGGCGGAACTTCTCCATCGCGTGCGGATCGACGTCGTAGACGGACAGGTCCTCAATGCCGAGCACCGCGCGCATACCCAGCGCCTGGAACTCAGACTGCGAGCCGGTACCAATCATCGCCATCTTCTTCGAATCCTTGCGTGCCAGGTGCTTAGCAACCATGGCGGACACGCCGGCGGTACGCAGCGCGGTCAGCAGGGTCATCTCAGCCAGGAACACGGGGTAGCCGTTGTCCACGTCAGCGAGCAGACCGAACGCGGTCACGGTCTGGAAGCCGCGTGCCGGGTTGGACGGGTGGCCGTTCACGTACTTGAAGGAGTAGGTGATGTTGTCAGAGGTGGGCATCAGCTCAATCACACCGAAGGGGGTGTGGGAGGCGACGCGCGGAATCTTGTCGAAGCTCTGCCACTTCTTGAAGTCTTCTTCGAGGAAGTCGACCATGCCGGCAATGATGTTGCCTACGCCGTCCTTCTGAATCCACTTCGCCATCGAGGCGACATCAACAAATTCCACCGCGTGTGCGCTAGGACGTTCAGTCATGATTTTCTCCTTTGAATAATTATGCTGCAAACAATGCGTTGGCAGTGAGTGTGTTTAGCGCGGATATTAGCAATAATTATGCCAAAAATATTCCAGAACACACTCTTACAAAATGTATTTTGTGTTTTTGGCGCGTGCACGGTGCGCATGAGCTACGCACCGTGCACGCGAGTGGATTGGGCGTTAGGGCTTGTCGTGGTGGCCCTTATGAGTGGTGCCGTGGTCTTCATCGTCGACAAATTCGTCGAGCGCGATGTGGGTGTGCGGCTCCGAAATGAGCTTCTCCACCACGGGGCGGGCAGCAATCACAGGCACAGCGCCGGTGTAGCCTTCACGGACGCGAGCAATCTCATTGACGCGGTCACGAACCGTGTACCAGCCGATAATCAGCAGCGGGATAACCACCAGCAGAGATGCCAGGGTGTAGGTGCCCACCGGGTAATCCAGTGCCATCAGCACCATCACAACAGCGAGGAAGACCATCACAGCCCAGTCGCTGAAACGGCCGCCGGGTGCGCGGTAGTTGGGGCGCTTGTACTTACCCTCACCGACCAGCTTCAGGTACTTCTGGTGCGACATTGCGATAGCCGCCCAGCTAGCCATGGTGCCCACCGACGCGATGTTCAGCACGACCTCGAACGCCTGCTCGGGAACGAAGAAGTTCAGCACAACACCGAAGAGGCCCACCACACCGGTCAGCAGAATACCTGCCACCGGAACGCCGGAGCGGGACACCTTAGTGGCGAACTTCGGGGCCGAACCGGCAACACCCATCGAGTGGAGGATACGGCCGGTGGAGTACAGACCAGCGTTCAGTGAGGAGGCAGCGGCGGTAATCACGACCAGCTGCATAATCGGTGCGGTGCCTTGAATGCCGATAGCGTCGAAGAAGGTCACGAAGGGCGACTCTGCGTCCTTGTATGCGGTGTAAGGCATGAGCAGGCAGAGCAGAACCACGGAACCAACGTAGAAGATTGCGATACGCCAGATCACGGTGTTGATAGCGCGGGGGATAACCTTCTCAACGTTCTGGGTTTCACCACTGGTGGTGCCGACCAGCTCAATACCGGCGTAGGCGAACACAACGCCCTGAACCACGATAAGAGCAGGAAGGATGCCGTTGGGGAAGAAACCGTCGTGCGCTGCGATGAGTTCAAGGCCGGGGCGGATGCCGTTGATGGGTTCACCGAAGACCAGGTACCAGATACCAACTGCCATGAAGGACAGCAGGGCAAGAATTTTAATGAGTGCGAACCAGAATTCCAGCTCACCGAAGAGCTTCACGGAGATGAGGTTCAGGGCCACAGTGATGACAACGATAATGAATGCGCTGAGCCACTGGGGAATGTCTGCGAAGAACTGGTTGTATCGACCGAACCAGCTGATATAGATGGCGATTGCGGTGGCGTCTGCAACGGCGGTCATTGCCCAGTTCAGCCAGTACAGCCATCCGGAGACGAATGCGGCTTTTTCGCCGTAGAATTCGCGAGTGTATGAGACGAAGGAGCCCGAGGAGGGGCGGTGAAGGATCAGCTCGCCGAGGGCTCGCAAGATCAGGTAACCGAAGAAACCGATGACGCCGTAGATAACGGCGAGCATGGGGCCTGCGTCCTGCAGACGGCTACCGGTGCCTAGGAACAGGCCGGTACCGATTGCGGAACCGATGGCAATCATCTGGAGCTGACGTGCGCCAAGCCCCTTGTGAAAGCCTTCCTGTTCGTGTGCGAAGGGGTCGTCTGTTGGGGGCTTCACGTGCGGGTCCGCTGCGGATGTGTGCGGGTTCTTGTTCGGTGAGGTGCTCATGCTATACCTCCTTGGATAGTTATATCTGAAGCACGTGCTGTAAAAATGTGGTTGGAAACACGTCTATGGGCTGTAATGACTATAGCACGGTAATTCGAGTAAATATATCCTGCATCACGCAATAATTTTTATGCATCATATGAATATTGCATGTATATATTTGGCTTATGTTGTATTGTGTGGTTTTTATTGTTTTATGAAATAAGTCAAATACTTTTATGTATAAACAATAAATTCTCTCTTCACCGCATAGCACAAGAGCACCCACGATGGGGTGCTCCAGCAGGTCATTCAGTGCAGGGATTTACCTCTCCATCAGACAGTCAATCTTCGCGCGCAGCGCGCGCTCACGGCGGTTCAGCCACCACCAGCTCGGCCAATGCAGGAACGAACGGCGACCCACCTGCACGACCGAGGGCAGCTTCGCCTTCGCCAGCGCCTCATCAATCTGCGGGTCCTCCGCGCCCTCGGCGCGCATCCGCTCGATAAGCGCCAGGGACTTGGCAACATCGCCGTGACCCATCACGTGGCGGCTCTTGCGTTCCAACACCGCGTCCAGGCGGGCGCGCACCGGGGCAATAGCGGCGGCATTAGGATGCTCCCGCTCGGCTCGACGCTGCGCCTGGCGCGCCCGCTTTTCGCGGTTCAGCTCGCGCCGCTTCGCGCTATTTTTTGCTTTTGATGCGCCCATGAGAGTCCCTTTCGGTGCCGCAATATCGCGTGCGTTATCCCCGTAGCGGGTCGGGCTGGAGGTTGAACCGTTGGCCAAACCCCACTCGAGGCATTAGGTCATTAATACCTCTACTTTACCGCGCAATTCCGCGGAATCTCCGGCCTAGCAAACCCCAAAAAACCCCACAAAAAGATAGAGCTTCTTAGTTATGCCTTGGTAAAATAGTGCGAGTAGGAGGCGCCCCGCGCGCCAACAAAATGGTGAACCGGTCCAGTAGGTGTCCGGTCGCATCGATTCAAGGAGTCAGCATATGGCTATTGCAACCCCCGAAGTCTACGCAGAAATGCTGCAGCGTGCGAAGGAACAGGGCTTCGCATACCCCGCAGTGAACGTGACCTCCTCGCAGACCCTGAACGCCGCAATCCGCGGCTTTGCAGAGGCTGGCTCGGACGGTATCATCCAGGCATCCACCGGTGGTGCAGCATACTGGTCCGGCGCTTCCAAGAAGGACATGGTCGTTGGCTCCCTGGCCTTCGCAGCCTACGCACGCGAAGTTGCTAAGCAGTACGACGTGAACATTGCACTGCACACCGACCACTGCCCCAAGGACAAGCTGGAGGGCTTCGTTCTGCCCCTGCTGGCAGAGTCCGAGAAGGCTGTCGCCCGCGGTGAGGACCCCATCTTCAACTCCCACATGTGGGACGGTTCCGCAATTGACCTGGACGAGAACCTGAAGATTGCATCCGAGCTGATTGAGCGTACCTCCAAGGCAAAGATTGTGCTCGAGGTTGAGATTGGTGCTGTTGGTGGCGAGGAAGACGGCGTTGAAGGCGCTATTGACGACTCCCTGTACACCTCCGTTGCAGACGCAGTGAAGACCGTTGAGGCCATCGGCCTGGGCGAGAAGGGCACCTACATGGCAGCCCTGACCTTCGGTAACGTTCACGGCGTGTACAAGCCCGGTAACGTGCACCTGCGCCCCGAGCTGCTCAAGGAAATCCAGACCGAGGTCGGCGCCAAGTACGGCAAGGGTGACAAGCCCTTCTACCTGGTGTTCCACGGTGGCTCCGGCTCCACCGAGCAGGAGATTGCAGACGCAGTGTCCTACGGTGTTATCAAGATGAACATCGACACCGATACCCAGTACGCCTTCACCCGCCCCGTTGCTGGCCACATGTTCAGCAACTACGACGGTGTGCTGAAGGTTGACGGCGAGGTCGGCAACAAGAAGACCTACGACCCCCGTGTTTGGGGTGCAGCTGCAGAGGCAGGCATGGCCGCACGCGTGGTCGAGGCTTGCCAGCAGCTCGGCTCCGTCGGTACCTCCCTCAACAAGTAAGGTACTGTTCACCCGCCGCGGCTCCCGTAGTCGTTGCCGGGTCTGAACCTAAGTTGCGTTAAGCGAAAGCGGTGCCCGCTTCCTCTTCGTGAGGAGGCGGGCACCGCTCTTTGTGTATGTAGCTAGAACCGGGCGAACCTAGCATTTGCGCCGGCCTAGCATTTGCACCGGGTCTTAGCTGGGCAGGTTTACTTGCCGCCGCAGCCGCAACCGCCGCATCCGCAGCCGCCGGACTTCACAGCCACCGAACCGGAGGTGGGAATGCCGTCGCCGGTGTCGCCACCCATGAGGTTCACGCGGTTGCCAATCTCGGGGCCGCCGACCGGCTGGGCGGTCTTGCCGGCCAGGGTTGCGGCGAAACCTGCAGGTTCTGCCAGGGGGCTCAGGTTCGGCACCATGGAGGAGCCGGACGGGCCGCACGCAGCCGCTGCCGCGTTAGCCTTCGGCTGAGCCACCAGGTGGGCGCGGGAGAAGCGCTTAATCTGCTCGGCAGTCGGGTAGGTGAAGGACACCTTCACCTCACCGTTGACGAGCATGAGCGGCAGCACCTCGCGGCCGTTCATCTCAATCTGCTCGGCCACCGGGGCGCACTCTTCAAAGGCGGAAGGGTAGGAGTCGGTGGAGTACACCTCAATGTCCACGCCTGAATCCAGTGCCTCCTGCGCGGCACCCAGGAATTCGGAGCGCTCCATGTCCTGCGGATCCTCCGGGTTCTCGCCCGGGCCCGGAATAAATACTTCAAGAACGGTCTCGGTTGCCGTTTCGGTCATCGTGTAGCCTTCTTACTCTTGCGGCGCTCGCCTGTTCGCGGCGCCAGTCCTTCCCTAAGTGTACTCGTGCGCTATCCGCGTATTGAAGCGGGGCTAAAATGCCAGATTTGCGGAATATTTGCAGAAATTCGCTGAAACTGATTGCGATTCATATGCGGCGACCTCGGGTGCGGTATTCTGAGTTCATATGCACCGGAGTATCTAGAGCGGCTTCCCTCAACGGGCCTCCCCGAGAGCCCCGGTGCGGAATCCATCAGGCAATGACGCCGCATCCGTCGCGGACGAGCCTGCGCTACGAAAAATACGCTACCCCTTAGCGCTAGAGAAGGAGCATACATGTTTGGTTTCGGCAAGAAGAAGAAGGAAGCCGTTGCACAGGAAGCCGCATCCGCAGACGTTTACGTCGCACCCGTCACCGGCGAGTACTTGCCGCTGAGTGAGGTCTCCGACCCCGTCTTCTCCCAGGGTGTTATGGGTGACGGCTATGCCGTGAACCCCACCTCTGGTACTATCGTTGCCCCCGTAGCGGGCACCATCGCCCTGATTCAGGACACCCTGCACGCCTTCATGCTCCGCACTGACAACGGCGGTGAGGTGCTCGTGCACATCGGTATCGACACCGTCGAGCTCGGCGGCGAGGGTTTCACCAAGATTGCAAACGTGGGCGACAAGGTGGAGGCAGGCGCCCCCATCATCGAGGTGGACTGGGCAGCTATCGAGGGCCGTATCCCCTCCAAGGAGACCATGGTGATGATTACCAACACCGCAAAGTTCAACATCTCCAAGGATTCTGAGGCACGCCGCCCCGTCACCGCTGGTGACCGCGTAGCCCAGGCCACCAAGAAGTAATCGAGGCCATTCTGTTGGGTGAAAACCCACGCAGTGACCCTGCGAAAGGTCGCGTTCTGCAGGCTCGCATGAGTCTAGAACGCGGCCTTTTTCGTTATTCGAGAAATTTTTAACGCTCGCGGGGCGTTAAACCTGAAAAGCCCCGGAAAAGGTGAAACGCCCAACCGCCCCTTGTGCCGGAGGTAAAAGGGTGTGGGTGGGGTACCTCATATGCCCTAAATACTCGTGAAGAAACGCTAAAAAATCGTTATGCTACATAGAGTTGCAGTTTGAGTTGAGAGAATCCGGCATCTCAGCTATGAACGGAAACTCCGAATTCAACCACATACATAAAGCTCAACTCACTACAGAAAAAAGGACCACTACGGTGACCGTACTCTCGAACACCACCAAGAAGATGAGCCGCCGCGGCTTCCTCGGTGCCTCCGCACTTGTACCTGCAGCCCTCGCATTGCAGACCGGCGAGGCCCACGCAGCCGCCAACACCCGCGCACAGTATGCAGCGGTACACAGCGGATCCCCCGCGCACCAGCTGCTGTACAAGACCGATGAATTCTTCATCGCGCACCGCGGTGCGGGCAACATCAACCCCGAACATACCGCCTACGCTTACGCAGAGGCAGTACGCCGCGGCGCCCTGGCCGTCGAAATCTCCGTGCGCACCACCCGCGACGGTAAGTTTGTCTGCATGCACGACGCCAACATCAAGCGCACCACCGGCGCCAACCTGGTCGTCCGCGACACCAACCTTGACGAGCTGCGCCGCCATCAGGTTGATATGCGTGAAAACCTGGGTGAAAACATCGGCCTGTACACCATCCCCACCCTCGATGAGGCTATTGACGCCATTGAGAACGTGCCCGAAGGCGGCGAATACGCCTCCGTTGGCGGCAAGAAGGTCGTGCTCTTCATGGAGGCGAAGGACAGCCAGGCACAGCAGGGCCTGCTTAAGTTCATCACCGACCGCGGCCTGCAGCGCCGCACCGTCATCAAGATGTACCGTGACGGCAACGGCGGCTTCAACCCCACCTCTTACTTCCTGAAGCTCGTGAACGCTGCGGGCTGCGGCACCTGGTGCTACTTTGACGGTAGCGACCCCGTCGACAAGATTTCCGCCATGGCTCGTCACGAGAACGTGGACGCCCTCGGTGTGCCCTTCTACGAGAAGCCCACCGGCGCAGGCTACGGCTCTATGAGCGAGGACGCCGTACGCACCCTCGCGGGCCTCGGCAAGGCCGTCATCGTGTGGGAGGTCCACCGCCGCTCCGTCTACGAGAAGTACAAGGCGCTCGGCGTGAAGGGCTTCATGTGCCCCGACCCCTACTGGGTGGTCGGTGACCCCTTTGACTCCAGCGTGAAGATTAACTCTGGCCGCCGCCAGCACGGCATCCTGCCGGCTGACCCCTCCATCGCGGCGGACATGCCTGAACTGAACGGTGCGGCTATCGTGCACCGCCAGCGCTTCGACGAGTCCGTGCTGCTCGGCCCGCTGGCGAACTACACCACCCACGATAAGTACACCCTTGACTTCTCCATGAAGTGGACCGGTGAACTGCCCAAGGAACAGAGCCACTACGGCTACATTGCCTTCGGCCGTACGCACGACGGCGCCTTCGGCATCGGTAAGAAGTTCGCCGCTAAGCAGGATGACGGCACCTACGTACTCGCCATCCGCCCCTCATACCGGGGTGGCTCAATTGCGCAGATTCTCTGCTTTGCCCCCGGCCAGTCCTCCCCGCGCGTGCTACACACCATGAAGTTGCGTAAGATCACCGGCGGCCAGGCGTTGAACTGCAAGATCGTGGTGAACAAGAACAGCTTCTACTACACGATCAACGGCCAGTACTCCAGCCCCATCAACCACAGCGCCTACCGCGGTCCGTACGTGCACTTCGGCCGCTTCCACGGTACGAATGATGGCGGTCCTCTGGAGCTGACCCGTATTGAGGCACGCCAGTCCTGGATTTGAGAGCGTAGGTGGGCTTAAACCACCGCCGAGCGCCCCGCCCTTCACGGCTCACCACCGCAGAGGGTGAGGCGCAGGGCTTTGCGGATGCGCATCGAGCATCCTTTCCGGGCTAGGCCTCCCATAATCCCCAATTAGGGTGCTCGCGTACCGCACGAGAACCCATCCCCGAAGGGGGCTGCATCCATCGTGGATGCGGCCCCCTTCGGTGTGCTTGGGGTTCTTGGCTGAGCTAGTTGGTCGGGCGGGGGAGAGGGACACCGGAGGCGCGCGAAGGGTACCCTGCGCGACCCCGCACGCGTTGTGGGGCATGTGTCGGGGGCGCGTAGCGGGCCGCGGGGCAGGGGAGAGTGCGGGACTAGAATTAAAAGCGTCAGAGTCGACCGCACCGGCCGCCCCAACCCGAAAGGCACGCCATGACCTCATCACCCGAAAACGCCACTCCCGAAAAGCCCGGCGCGAAGTCCGCCCAGCTGCGAGGCCGCACCGAACCGCACATGCAAAGCATCAACATGCCGCAGCGCGAACCCATCGACCCCTACGAGCGGCCCTCCTACCCCTTCTTCTACGTGCCCACCGACCTGCTCATCGGCGGCAGCTGGGTCACCGGCGACAACGGATCCTTCCCCGTGCACAACCCCTCCTGCGGCCAAATCCTCGCGCACGTCGCCGACGCCAGCATCGAACAGGGAATCGAAGCCCTCGACGCCGCCTGCGACGCCCGCACCAGCTGGGCGGCAACCAGCCCCCGCGAACGCGCCGACATCCTCAACCGCGCCTACACGCTCATGACGCAGCGCACCGAAGTCATCGCCCGGCTCATGACCCTCGAAATGGGCAAGCCCCTCGACCAGTCCCGCGGCGAAGTCGCCTACGCCGCGAACTACCTGCGCTGGTACGCCGAAGAAGCCGCCCGCAACTTCGGCCGCACCGCCGTCGCCCCCGAATCCGGGCTACAGATCACCACCGTGCGCCGCCCCGTCGGCCCCTGCCTGCTGATTACCCCCTGGAACTTCCCGCTCGCCATGGCGGCACGCAAGGTCGCCCCGGCGCTCGCGGCGGGCTGCACCGCGGTGCTCAAGCCCGCGTCCCTGACTCCGCTCAGCTCCCTGTATTTCGCGTACCTGATGCGCGAGGCGGGCCTACCGGACGGCGTGCTGAACGTGGTAACTACCTCCCGCACCAGCGAGGTTGTCTCTGCTTTGATGGCTGATGAGCGCCTGCGGAAGGTCTCGTTCACCGGCTCCACCGCCGTGGGCCGCACCCTGCTCGCGCAGGCCTCGCAGAATGTTCTGCGCACCTCCATGGAGCTGGGCGGTAACGCCCCGTTCATCGTCTTCGAGGATGCAGATATCCCCGCCGCAGTGGAGGGCGCCTACGCGGCGAAGATGAGGAATATGGGCGAGGCGTGCACCGCCGCCAACCGAATCATCGTGCACGAGGACATTGCCGAAGAGTTCACGGCTGCCTTCGTGGAGCGTATGGAGGCAACCGTCGTGGGTGACGGAACCGTCGACGGAACCGAATGCGGACCGCTAATTCAACCTTCAGCGGTTGAATCCATGCTTTTTATGGTGGAAGACGCCCTGGGCAAGGGCGCGCTCCTCGCCTGCGGCGGGTGCGTTCCCGAGCTTGAGGAGAACGTTCCGAGCGATACCGGCGGCATGCCCAAGAACCTGAACAAGGGCAACTTCGTGACCCCTACCGTACTGACCGGCGTGACCGATTCGATGCGCGTGTGGCGTGAAGAAATCTTCGGCCCCGTCGCCCCGATTGCCACGTTCAGCGGCTACGGTAAGGAGGGGGAACGCGCCGCCCTGAAGCTCGCCAACGACACTGAGTACGGCCTGGCGGCGTACGTGTACACGAGCAACCATCCGCGCTTTACGCGCATGGCTGCTGGTCTGGAGTTCGGTCTGATCGGTTACAACTCCGGCGTTATCTCGAACGCCGCGGCACCCTTTGGCGGCGTGAAGCAGTCCGGTATGGGTCGCGAGGGCGGCCCGGAAGGCCTGGAGGAGTACACCGAGCTGCAGTACATCGGCGCGCCGAACCCGTTCGCCGGATAAGCCTGTTCGCCGGGTACGGCAAGATGCCGGCTACGATGAACCCTGGATACGCCGAAGAACCCTGGATACGCCGAAGCCCCGGCGGGTACCCGAGAAGGTGCCCGCCGGGGCTTCACGCTGTTGACATCATGCGCGGGTGCTAGAACTGGCTCTGCCTAGAGCTGGCACAGGGTTTATAGCTGGCGCAGTGCGAGCAGCTCGCGGCTGAAAGCATCAGCGGGACCCTTGCCGCAGGAGTTGGGGCGCGGCTCAAGGGTGACTCGTTCGAAGAAGGTGACCCAAGTGCGTCCGTCGGTGTGGGAGGTGAGTGCCGCCTCCATGGTGGGGTGTTCGGCGATATCTACCGCGGGGTCGATGCCCGCCTCGAGGAGTGTACTCAGTGCCTCCGTTGCGGATGTTTCACGTGAAACCAAACCTCCAGAGGTTACTTCTTCGCCCTTTCTCTCCAGTTCGAGGCGTACGGCAACCTCCGCCGCCTGCTCCACCGGGGTATCCGTACTGCGGCCTCGCAGACCGTGTAGCGACGGAATATCGCGGCCCGCCAGCGACAGGTACGCCGCCAGCGCCGAAGGCTCCGAGAGGCGACCGTAGGTGTAGCCGGTGGGCAGCATAATGCCGACCGGGGCAAAGCGGTGACCACCCGTATGCGAGCACTCCCAGACCGCATTACCCGGCAGGATATCCGCCAGGTGCGCCGCAATGGGGCGACCGCGCAGAGCACAGCAGCGGTCACGCTTGGAGTGGGTGCACACGAGAATGGCGGGGGAGTCCATGAGCTCCGCGCCGGTCGCCTGAATCAACTCCTGGGGGTTGTTCAGGGGTAGGTCGAGGAGCTGTTCGGGGGTGCTCACGGTGAACGAGTAGAGCTTCTCCTCACCCGGGGTGCAGAGTGCGTAGAGCACCCGGTGGGTCGGGTTGCCGGATGCATCCGGTGCGCCGTGCAGTACGCGCCCCTCCCTGCCCGCCTGGCGAATCAGCAGGAACTTTAAACCCGCCTGCGAGACTGCCTCGCCCAACGCCTCCGAAAGCTCCTCGCCGAGGGCGGATCCGTCCAGCACGTCGCGACCCCAGTGGCCCACGTGCTCGAGTGCCAGCCAGGCGGTGGCGCGTCCGGCGGTGCCGCCGAGCGCCTCGTCGTCGTAGAGGGAGCAGGAGTCCGCCGGGATGCTCGTGGCGCGGGTGCGTGAAGAGAGCTCATCGGCGTGTGCGGCACGCAGATTCTTCAGCTCTGCGGGGTTGGTGGTGCGCGGCTCGGGGGTGCAGGATTTAGTCATGGTTTCTTGATTCTACGCCTGCAGGATGTGAATGACCTATGTTGCCCCTGCACGGTCTAAATGCTGAAAAACAACCGCTCAAGGATGATTTTTAGGGGCTATTGGGTGGTCAACTACTCAGGAAGGAGTGTCAAAGCCACGCGGTAGAGGTGGTCCTTTTCTTCGGGGGTGCCAAAGAAGGAACGGAGCATGTAACCCTGGAAGATCATCATGAGGGCGTCCGTCGTATCGCGGGCGTAGTCGGCAATGAGCGCCTCCTGCTCGGGAGTACGTTGCTTCGGGTCGGGGTTGATTTCGTGCAGAACGCTTAGCTGTTCAGTGGCCCAGGGGGTGAGGGTCTTAGTAATAAGATCCTGCAATAGAGAAATGACCTCCGTGGTCGCCTTGGCGATTTCGGGTGCGTGGAGCGCTTCAAGGCGGAGGCACAGCATGGCGGAGAAGTTCTCGTTAACCAGCTGGTTGGTATAGATGGTTTCGAGGATGTCTTGGGGGCCTGAGCCTTCAGGGAATGTGCCGCAGAACTCCTTGAGATGGTTGAGACGCTCTTTAATGGAGCCGATGAGGATATCTTCTTTGCCGGAGAAGTGCGAGTAGATGGATCCGGAGGACAGGCCGGAGGCCTTGATAATGTCGCTCATGGAGGTGTTGATGTAGCCGCGTTCGAGGAAGCAGTTAATGGCGGCTTCGAGAATCTGGGCTCGGCGTGCGGCTTTGGTGGCGTCTGTTAGTCGGGGCATGGTTCCAGTCTACGGGGTGAGGGACCCGGAAGGCACAACGCTAATTCTTTTTGTGACATTACAAACAAAATAGCTATTTTGTTTGCTTGCAACAAAAACCGAGGGTAGAGTTCTATCTCGTAAGCGAAATAAGCATTTTGTTTGGAGATTATCATGAACAACGAAACCACCACCGCAGTCACCGCAGAGGCAGTGACCGCCGCAGCCCCCGACCGTTCCTCCTGGCTCAAGGTCATCACCACCTCCCTGCTGGCATCCCTGATTGTTGCGCTTGTTATCCTCGCCTTTACCTGGCCCACCAAGACCATGGAGGCAAAGAATCTGCCCGTCTCTATTGCGGGCCCCGAGGCGACCGTCAGCCAGTTTGAACAGTCCCTCAAAGACAGGGGCATTGAGACCTTTGAACTGAAACAGGCATCCTCCCGCGAAGAGGCTGAACAGCAAATCAAGCAGCGCGAAACCTACGGCGCAATCATCTTCACCGAAGGCGCCGCACCCGAGGTGCTGACCGCCCCCGCCGCCAATGCCGCAGCAACCCAGATGTTCAACGGTGTAGCCACCCAGCTGAACGCGCAGATTCAGCAGAAGGCACTCACCGCTAAGACTGAAGCCCTCACCCAGGCAGTGCAGGCTGGCGGTGAGCAGGGTGCCCGGGCCGCCGCGCAGCTGGAGCAGATGAAGGCGCAGGCCGAGCAGGCCTCTGCCATGACGGTGAAGGCCACCGCCGTGGTGCCCCTGAGCGAGAGTGACTCCTCCGGTACCGGCCTGACTATTGCCGCTTTCCCCCTGGTTATAGGTGGAATCCTCGGCGGCGTGCTCTCCCTGAACCTCATCAAGGGCACCTGGCGCCGCTTTGCTACCGCGACCCTGTATGCCGTCATCGCCGGCGCTCTGACCGCCCTGATTCTGAGCACCTGGTTCGGTTTCATCCCCGGTGATTTTGCAACCCTGTGGGCAGCATTCGCCGCAACCTATTTGGCGACCGCATCCTTCATGATTGGTATGGGCGCCCTACTGGTTCCCGCCGCTGGCTTGGGCCTGGGTGTGGTGGTGACCATGTTCATCGGTAACCCGATTTCGGGTGCAAGCATGCCGAGCGCGTTCCTACCCGGTGCGTGGGGTCAGATTGGTCAGATGATGGTTCCGGGTGCCTCCTCGACACTGCTGCGTTCCATCGCGTACTTCCCGGAGGCTGCAACGAGCGGCCAGTGGCTGGTACTCGGCTCCTGGATTGCGTTCGGTCTGCTCGCCGGTGTGATTGGCTGGGCTCTCAAGGAGCGCCGCACCGCAACGGTGAAGGCATAAGCGCCGCGGGTTAGGTTGCCGCTGCAACGTAGCCGGTGCAACGTAAGAAGGGTGTGTGCCGTGTTCACTGAACACGGCACACACCCTTTCGACATACCGGCTGTTATGTGCTGTTACTGATTGTCGAGAACGTACTGCTTGAACTGCTCGTCCCGGCGTTTGAATTCTTTGAGCTCATTCTCCAAGGCTGCCTGGTTCTTGGCGACGAGCGGCTTCTGGTACTGCGCCTCCAGGTCGTAGAGCTTCTGCGAACGGCCTACATCCTGATTGCACTGTGCCTGGATGGTGGCGATTCGAATTTCCTCTTCTGAGGGGGTGGTGCTCCGAGGGATATTCTTTTCTTCCTTGACGGTCACCTCACTATCGGGGGTGAGGCCCTTATCCTTGACGCATCGCTTCCACTCGTCGTCGAGAGATTTTTTGAGTTGCCTATCGCCTGCGGCATTTCGGGCGTCGGTCTCCAAACGCGTAAACGTGCTGCTTCCGAAGGGTATCTCTCCAATTTGCTTCATCTCATCGACGGCGCGCTGATAGCATTCGGTGCGGACATCCTTCCCAGGGTCGGATGAGGCGGCAGGGGAGGAGAGGTCCAGCGTATTTGAGTCTTCGCGCTCGTGGAGGCCGTATTTTTGGGCGTGCTCAACGTTCCAGATCCCGTAGGTTCTGCCGAGGTTCCTGCCGGATCCTTCGGTGGGGACGAACATCTCGTAGCGTTGCCCGTGTTCGGCAAAGCACTTTTTGCGGGCGAGCTCAAGGGCTTTGGTGAAGTATTCGCCCTTGCCGGCGGTGTTGTATGCGTCCAGAGGCAGGATCACCCGGTCATTTTCTGTGTCGAAGATTGCTCGGGCGCTTTCATCCTTCTCCAACGTGGGACCGAAGGAGCAAGAAGACAGCACAGTGCTGATGAGGGCAGCCGTCAGAAGCTTTTTCAAAGCTGACATGGTGCTCCTCCAATCTATAAGATTCGTTGAAGAGAGCTGATGCGGTCGTTCCAATCGAACGGGTCCCACCACTCAAGTCCTTCGCGAACACCCCTTAGATTATTGAAATCTCGTGCATTCGTAGTAAGGCATGCCCCTCGGTACCCCTCGTGTTCACAGACGCGGTAGTTCTCACCGTAGCTACGAATCGAGCTAATCGAATCGTTGTAAGTTCCGTACCCCCACCACACGGCAAGGTTTTCGACGGAGTGTCCCTTGGTATCCAGGGTAAGGAATCCCTGCCATTGGGCTTCGGTAAAGAACTGAGCGGAATGACTTGCAGGGACATTAATCCCTACCAACGTGGTAGCAACCAAGCCGGTTGCCAACAATTTTCGCAGACGCATTGCGTGTTTCCAATCTGTCTCGGGGGCTATAGACGTCGCGGTCGTTGCCCTGTAAAACCACATGGTTTATGTGGTTTTTGCAATACTTCTCGAGAAGTATTTCAAAGATACACCAAGTCGGGAATGATTTGCAGGAAAATTAGTGCATGTGTTTTGTTGAAAATATCACACAAAACCCTATGTGATTGATCTTGTAGTCGCTGACGTGGTTGGCTGGTTCGTCTTGGCTGGTTCATCAAGGAGCGCCGCCCGGCACCGGGGGGAGGTATAAGCGCCTCCGCAATAACCACCATGTGAACCCTGCCGATAGGCTCGGGGAAAGCGATAGGCGGGCGGGCGCACCTGATTTGGTGCCCCGCCCGCCTCGCGCCACAATGAACACATGACCGCAGAAGACACCACCACACTAACCAGCGCCAGACTCGACCTCTGGCTCTGGTCAGTGCGCATCTTTAAAACCCGCTCCCTCGCCGCCGACGAATGCAAAGGCGGCCACGTGCGCGTCAACGACGCCCCCGCCAAACCCTCCCAAAAACTCAAAAAAGGCGACGTGGTGCGCGTGCGCTACCCCGGCTGGGAACGCGTCTTCAAAGTCGAAAAACTCCTCGTCAAACGCGTAGGCGCGCCCATCGCCGTCACCTGCTACGAAGACCTCTCCGGCCCGCGCCCCGCCTACCTCTCCATGCCGCCGGTCGCCAAACGCGAACGAGGCAGCGGCCGCCCCACCAAGAAGGAACGCCGCGCCCTCGACGAACTGCGCGGCCGAGGCACCTAAAGCGCATCTCGCACACCTATCTCGCAGAGTGCACCCCGCCCCGCGCGCAGGAACCCGCCGCGGCGGCGGGGAGTAGCCTAGAAGGATGAGCACACAGAAGCCCCCGAAGACCGAACCCGGCGATACTGCACCTGCCGTGCCCGCGAAGAATACCGCCGCGAGCCTCAGCGCCAATGCCGGCGCCAACGCCGCCGAGCCTTCGCTGAACCGGCGCATCCTCGTACTCGCCGTACCCACCTTCGGTGCGCTCATCGCCGAACCCATCTTCGTGCTCACCGATTCCGCTCTCATCGGCCAACTCGGCAAGGCAGAACTCGCGGGCATGAGCATCGCCGCCACGCTCGTCACCACGGTCGTGGGCCTCATGAACTTCCTCGCCTACTCCGTCACGCCCGCCGTGGCGCGCGCCTTCGGTGAGAAGAACCTGCGCCGCGCCTGGCAGATCGGCGTGGACGGCGTGTGGGTCGCCTTCGGCCTCGGCATGCTCCTCATGATTGCCGGATACGCCTTCGCAGACCCGCTGCTGCGCGGCCTCGGTGCGACCGACGAAACTATGAGCTACGCCCTCGACTACCTGCACCACTCACTCTGGGGTATTCCGCCGATGATGATTATCCTCGCGCAGGTCGGTACGCTCCGCGGACTGCAAGACACCGTCACCCCGCTCAAAGTCGCCACGGTCGGCACGCTCGTGAACATTGTGCTGAACTGGTTGCTCATCTACCCGGTCGGCTGGGGCGTTGCCGGTTCGGCGACCGGCACCTCCCTCACCCAGTGGGGCATGGCTGCCGCGCTCGGGGCGGTCATGATGCGCGGCACCCGCGAACACGCCGTCCGCTGGGCACCTGACACGACCGGCATGCGTTCGGTGCTCTCGCTCGGCTCCTGGCTCATGCTGCGCACCCTATCCATGCGCATCGCCTCCCTGCTGACCGTGTTCGTCGTGGCACGATTCGGCACCGAACACACCGCCGCCTACCAGCTCGGCATGGGCGTATTTAACCTCTTCCTCTACGCCCTGGACTCCCTCGCCATCGCCGCCCAGGCGCTACTCGGCAAGGAACTCGGCGAACGCGACCTGAACGTAGAATCTGAGCGCGTGAAGGTGCGCCAGCTGAAAAACCGGCTACTGCGCATGAGCCTTATCTACGGCGTGATCACCGGCCTGATTTGCCCGCTCATTGGCTTCTTCGGCTCCTGGATTTTCACGCAGGACGCGCAGGTTGCGTTCCTCTTCACCATCGCCACCGTCATCATTGCGCTCGGCCAGCCCATCGCCGCGTACGTGTTCACCCTGGACGGCATCCTCATGGGCGCGCAGGACGTGAAATACCTGGCAATTGGCTGCTTCATCATGCTGGTGATGTACGTGCCGGTCATGCTCGGCCTGCACTGGGCTGTCGGCGCCGGTGCCATGGATGCGCTCGCCGGGTATTGCGGCTTGTGGGCGGCTTATATTCTGTACTTCCAGGGAATTCGCGCGGTCATTTTCGGTCGCCGCGCTGCTTCAGACGTGTGGATGAAAGCCGGTGTCGAGTAGGGGGTAGGTACCGGCGCTCGCGCATATTTTCTGCGGAGTATTTCCTGCGGGCGTAACTCGCCACATTTCGTACCGCCAGCACCCGCCGCGGGTATAACATGACGGGGTACTGAAACCCTCGTGTAAAGGATGAAACCGTGACCGTAACCCGCGAAGAAGCTCTCGAAATTTTTGCCCATCGCCGCGCAACCCGCGCCTACGACCCCGACCGCCGCGTCAGCGATGCAGACTTCGCCGCAATCCTCGAATTTGCGCGCCTGTCGCCCAGCTCCGTCGGCACCGAGCCGTGGAAGTTCCTGGTCATCCAGGACCCCGAACTGCGCGAAAAGCTCAAGCCGATCGCCTGGGGCATGGTCGGTCAGCTTGATGCCGCAAGCCACCTGGTCGTACTACTCGCGAAGAAGGGTCTGCGCTACGACACCCCGTGGATGCACCGCACCCTCGAGGGTCGCGGCCTCACCGAGGAGCAGATGCAGGCAGCACTCGAACGCTACAGTTACTTCCAGAAGCACTGCATTAAGGTTCTGGAAAGCGACCGTGCGCTCTTCGACTGGGCCTCCAAGCAGACCTACATCGCCCTGGGTAACATGATGACCGGCGCCGCAATGCTCGGCATTGACTCCTGCCCCATCGAGGGTATGGACTACGACGCAGTGAACGAGTTGCTGGCTTCTGCTGGCTTGTTCGACCCGGAGGAGTTCGGCGTGTCCGTGGCTGTGACCTTCGGTTATCGCGCCCGCGAGATCGCGCCGAAGAGCCGCCGCCCCATCGAGGACCTGGTCACCTGGGCGTAAGGTTCTGCCGGGCTGTTAGCTCGGGCTATCGGGTGGGGTGTTTGCGCTAGATGTTTGTGCTGGATGCTCAAGCTAGGTGTTCAAGTTAGACGTTCAAGCCGCCACCCGTGAAAACTAAATATAAAGAAATGCACCGCCTTTACACGGGCGGTGCATTTCTTTATATCTTTTACCGTGCGAAATGCGCGGTGAGATATGCTTTTGAATTTTTTGTTCAGGCTTTTGAGGAGCTAATGCTCGGACAATTTCGCGCTATATTTTGTTACTTCCTAAACGCCGTCAGACGCATAGAATTCAGCACCACGAACACCGAACTAAACGCCATTGCCGCACCCGCAATCATCGGGTTCAGCAGGCCCGCCACGGCGACCGGAACAGCCACCGAGTTGTAGGCGAACGCCCAGAACAGGTTCGACTTGATGGTGCGCAGCGTAGCGCGGGAGAGACGCAGCGCCGTGACCACCGAGGCGACATCCGAACGAGTCAGCACAATATCGGCCGCCTCCGCGGCAACGTCCGTGCCCGAACCCATCGCAATGCCCAGCTCCGCAAGAGCCAGCGCCGGGGCGTCGTTCACGCCGTCGCCGACCATCGCCACGCGGTGACCGGCCTCCTGCAACTGGCGCACCACCTGCGACTTACCCTCCGGGGTCACGCCGGCGTACACATTCTCGGGCGAAATGCCGACCTGCGAGGCGACCGCCTGCGCAACCTGCGGGGCGTCACCGGTGAGCAGGATGGGCTCCAGGCCGAGCTCGCGCAACTGCGCCATGGTCTCGGCGGCCTCTGGCTTGGGGGTGTCGGCAACCGAAATCATACCGACCGGCTGCAGGGCGGGAGCATCTTCTGCGGCCTCATCGTTCGGTGCCTCGCCGCGGGCGACAACCACCGTCGTCAAACCCGCCCGGCGAGCCTGATCCAGCAGGGCCAACTGGCCCTCGCTCAGCTGTGCACCGGCCGCCTGCAGGTACTCGGGGGTACCCACTAGAACCAGCTGGGAGGAGCCGCTTTCGGCATCTCCACCCGCGCTGCTCAGTACGCCGCGCACGCCTCCGGGAACACCCTCAAAGCCGCTCACGCTCGGTGCCGAAGCACCCTCATCCAGCACGCCCTGCTCATGGGCAAAACCGGCAATCGCGCGGGCAATCGGGTGCTCACTCAGCGCCTCCACGGCGGCGGCATCACGCAGAACAGATAGGGAACGCTCGTTCTTGGAATCGGCAGAATCCGGTGAAATACCGGACAAGTTACCCGCCGACTCATAGTCGCCAAAGGTGCCGTAGAACGCCACAGACATCTCACCAGTCGTCACCGTACCGGTCTTATCCAGCACCACACGATCAACCGTGCTCGTCGCCTCCAACACCTGCGCATTACGAATCAAAATGCCCAACTGCCAGCCGCGACCCGTACCCGCCAGCAACGCCGTCGGAGTCGCCAAACCCAGGGCGCACGGGCAGGCCACCACCAGCACCGACACCGCCGCATTAAACGCCGCCGCACCGTCACCAGAAACCAGCCACCAACCGACCAGGGTCAGCACCGAAATCGTCAAAATCACCGGCACAAACACCGCAGAAACACGGTCCGCCAGGCGGGCAATAGGAGCCTTTGTCTCCTGCGCGGTGGCCACCAGCTCACCCATCTTCGCCAGAGTCGTCTCAGCGCCCACGCGGGTGGCCCGCACCGTCAACGAACCAGACGTATTGACCGTCGCACCCGTGACCGCATCACCCTGATGCACCTCCACCGGCACAGACTCACCCGTCAGCAGGGACGCATCCACCGCCGACGAACCCTCAACCACCACGCCGTCCGTGGCAATCTTCTCGCCCGGGCGCACCAGGAACAGGTCATCCGGCATGAGGTCCTCCACCGGAACCTGCACCTGCTTCGTCACGCCCTGCTTATCGGTGCGCAGCAGAGTCGCCTCCTTCGCGCCCATGCTCAGCAGGGTGCGCAGCGCCTCCGAAGAACGGTGGCGGGTGCGGTGCTCAATCGCGCGACCAATCAGCAAGAACAGCGTCACCGTGGACGCCGTATCAAAATACAGCGGCGCATGGTTGCCGGTAAATATCGACCAGAAACTGCCGTCCGCATGATGCACATGCGCCGTCAACGCCGGGTTCATGAGCAGCTGCGCCAGCGAATAGAAATACGCCAACACCACGCCGAGGGACACCAGCGTATCCATCGTGGACGAGCCATGACGCGCATTAATCAGCGCCGCACGGTGGAACGGCGCGGCACACCAAAACGCAACCGGCGCCGTCAGAACCGCCACAACCCAACCCCAATTCGGGAACTGGAGCGACGGGAACATCGAAATCAAGAGAACCGGCACGCCCAAAATCGCCGCATAAATAATGCGTTTAGTGAAGCCGTCATTCATGCTCGGGGTGCTGTGATGGTTGCCGCCGCCGGATGCGCTCGCGTTCGTTCCAGCGCCCGCGCGCGGCCCGTTCTTGAGGTGTGCCGTATAGCCGGCATTGTTGATGGTCTCAACAATCTGCTCGTCGCTCACACCCTCGGGCACGATGACGCGCGCCGACTCCAGTGGCAGGTTCACCGCCGGGTCAACACCGGGGATTTTGCGGAGCTTACGCTCCACGCGACCCACGCAGGATGCACAGGTCATACCCTGGATATCCACGTGGATAATTCGGGTGGACTCCGTTGATTTTACGGTCGTTCCGGCAGTATTAAAAAGAGAGCGCTCACTCTGTGATGAGGGCTCACGAGTGGTTGGTGAAGGCTGTGTAGAAGACACAATACTTCCTTAAAACTCAAAAACGGGGGGGTAGAAAAAAGGTACACCAAGCCGGGGGAGGGGCCCCAAAGGACCCCGCCCCGGACGGTGTATGGTGCAGTGTTTAGGGTGCAGTACTGAGGGTGTCGCGGGAGTGAAAGCCGCGGATAAAACCGTGAGGCTGTGAATGTGGCGGCTCAGTGGTCGCCGGGCAGCCCATCCGGCCTGCTCGTGTGCGGGCGAATACCGGTCACCTTCGCGCCACGATCAGACACACCGTACGCACGCTTCACGGCAGCCCGCGGGAACGGTGAAGCGTTCGCCTTCTCGCGCGCCTTCACGCCCCGCTCGTGCTCGGCAGAACGCTTATTCGCGCTCGTGCCGCTACGTCGCGCGGCGCCGGGCGCATCCTCACGCGCCGTATATTCGGGGCTCTGCTTCACCCATGAATCGACCAGCGCCGCATCCAGATTCATCTGCCGGGTGACGCGGGTGATCGCGTCGCGCAGGTGCATGTTTTCGGCGCCGACAAGGGTGCGGACCGCGCCAACAACCATCGCAATGTACTGCGGAGGGTAAGCCACGATGACTCCTAATCGAGTCGGCTGCCGCGCTAGACGGCGGGGGTGAAGCCAGCCTCCACGATAGCGTCTGCGACAGCCTGGGTGTTGAGGGTGCCCTCGTGCTCAATGGTCACGGTGGAGACGCCGTCCTTGACGACATCGACGGTCACGCCGGTCACGCCGGGAACTTCGCTGATCTCTTCGCTGACGCTCATAGCGCAGTGGTTGCAGGTCAGGCCGGTTGCCTTAACGGTGGTGGTGCTCATGATGATTTCCTTTCGGTAATGGGTTGAAAACTTGGGTCCGCCGGGTGTTTAGGTGCGGGGCGTTTAGCTGCGCATGAGGCGGGAGATTGCGGCGGCTGCCTCTTTGACCTTTGCCTCTGCGATGGTCGGGTCGCCGGTACGTTCGGATTCGATGGCGGCGCCGGTCACGCAGTGGCCGATGTGCTCTTCGAGCAGGTTCAGGGAGACGGCGTGGAGCGCCTTGGAGACCGCGGCAACCTGGGTGAGGATGTCGATGCAGTATTTATCTTCGTCGACCATGCGGGCGATGCCGCGGACCTGCCCTTCGATGCGGCGCAGGCGCTTGAGGTGCGCCTCTTTGTTGGAGGCGTAACCGTACTGGGTTTCGGGTGCCTCACCGCTGCAGCATGCGCCGGTGTGCGCCTTGGTGGGCTCCTCAGTGGGGGCGCCGGATGCGGTGCTGACCTGGTCGGATGTGCTGTGGCAGCACTGGTTGCTAGTGGTTTCCATGGCTTAAGTGTATACCCTAGGGGGGTATTCCGCAAGGGGGTGTTACGCGGTGAGGGGTTTCATGCCGAGATTTTTTACGCCGAGAAGCCACATGTGTTTCGAACAGCCACCATTATCGTGGCTTCTCGAAACACATGTGGCTTTTCGCTATGGGGCTGTAACCCCTGCAGAATTTGTGCCATGGTTTAGCGTCTTCTGCCATGGTTTTTAACTACGACCAAAGACACTAACCTATGGCACAATTTTTCGGCACGGCACGGTAAAACAAAAGCGGCCCCGAACACTTCCGTATCCGGGGCCGCCTGCTACGGTTATCTATATATTGGGTTGGAACTGGTTTACATGTCGGGCCAGTCGCGGTGTAGCGAATACTCTGTGTCCCCATCACCGCTATCGTTCAGGTGCCAACGCTGACCGGTACGAATATCGGCCTTACGCAGGCGCGGGTTCGGGTTATCCGGCTTGCCCATGGTCGGATCGTTCTTGCAACCCCACCTGGTGTCGTCGTAGCTGCAGTCACCTGCTACGCGTCCCACATCAACCCACCACACACGCACCAGCAGCGGGTCAACGGTATCTTTCGTCAACACGACATCCAACGCCTGCCAGTTGCCGCCGTTCACGCGGAAACGACCAGAGTATGACACTGTTGCGTAGGCATGGAAGTTGCCTGAGCGCTTATACACATAGCTGGTGGCGGTCTTGCGTGACTCTTCGCCGCGTGCCCTGCTGGCTGGCTTGCCCATGGTGTAGAAAGTATCCTCGTCGCCGTTGCCGTATTGGATGGTCATTTGGGTGGGGTAGGATTCTATTTCTACGTGGCCGATCATGAGGTCGCCTTCCCACCGTGCGGTGGGTGCGTCGACGTAGAAGTTGACGGCTTGGTTTTTGTAGACGTTGGGGTTGTTTTCGCCGAGGCCGGAGCCAAGGTTGTAGGACTGTTTCAGTACGGGGGCCTGGATATTGGTGTTGGCGAATTGGTCTTCGATTTCTTGGAGCATTTCTTCGATAGTGGGTCCTTTGGGTGGTGTGGGGTTGTTGGGGGTAAGGGTTTTAGTGTCATGAGCTTTGCAATATATTGTGTCCCCATTGGTGGTTGATTCAATTGGCTTTTCTTTGACGCGCGCATACTCACCAGGTTTCATATCTTCGGTATGGCAGGCAGCTTCACCGGGGCGGCGGTTTGCTGTTTTTCGGGCGTATATTTTGGCGCCGCTTTCGTCGGTTATTGATTCGTAGTTGTTGTTAAACCATTCCACCCACTTTTGAAACTCAGATGATAAATCCTGTGATATATCTGCATCTGTAGTATGTGACTTATAGCTTTCCTCAGTCAGGTCACCGTCTTTATTTCCTTGATTCTCGCTACCATCGCGACTTGGAGCGGCGGATTCTCTATTCTGAGATACTCTAAGGCAATGTCCACTGGAATCTCGCTGTGTGCATTCTGCACTATGTGCAGGTAAACCACCAAAAAATACGGATGAGAGGATAGAAATTCCTATAATTGTTGTAAATTTATTGGGTTTAGCCATTGTTTGCCTCGAATGAGTTTGACTTCCCGCTACCAATAATTTTCCAGTAACCGTCAGAATATTTAAAGAAATAATTAAAGAGGTCATTTTCTTTATTTGTATTGGCCTGTTTAGTGATTTTTCCGTCAGAATCGATATACATAACAACACTCCAGAAGCGGCGGAACTTCATGCGATATATTTTCTGCTTCTCGTCATAAATTAGATTACCCTCAGACTGATAAGAGTCCAGACCTTCAACAACCCAACCTCCACGAAGGTACAGCTCTTCAATGTACTGGTAGAAGGGATATTCCTTAGAAGTCTTCTCAATGTATTGGAATGCCGGGTATCAATATCCAGTCTGAATGCCATAGTTATGGGCGGCCAGCCAATCCTCCATCATGTGGATGAGACCTTCTTCGGTCTCGGGGTACTGGGCGGGTTCGTTACGAGGTTTGGGGACATTCTGTGCAGGGCCATACGCGTCAGCCTTACGGTACTCGCCGTCGGGGGCTTTGGAGCCGCCGGAGTAGCCGCGGGTAATGACCGGGCTCGGAGTAGCTGATGCAGAAGTAGCGTTAGATGCCGCAGCAGAAGCCGCCGCCGATTCGCTCGGCGCGGAGGATGCGGGGGCCGCCGCCTCGTTAGAAGCCTGCTGGCCGCAGGCGGTAAGTATGGCGGCCAGGCCCACAAGTGCGCCGCTGCCAAGCAGGGTGCGGCGATTAAAGATGGTCGAGTCCATAGAAGGTGTGCTCCTATCGTCGGTGATGGTGTGTGTATATGTGCATGTCGGGCTGGTTTTTACAGGTCGAGTCGACCGCCGAAAGAGGGTCAGCCCCGCCATGTGTCCAATAGGCGCATCAATGCGCTATTAAAACACTGTGTTATCCACCATACCGCATGTTTGTCATCGTTTACACCCTTTTGAACATGATGGACACACATAGTGGAATTTGGGTGCAACACAAGACGCCCGGACCCCCTAATGCTGGGGCGCCTGGCGTGGGTGGGTGGGCTATACGGCGAGCGCGTACATGTCGCGGAGGGCATCTTCTGCCTCGTCGAGGGCGTATCCACTCTGGCAGAGAGCATCGCAGTGGTTACCGTAGCGGAGGCCGGCGAGGAACTCGCGGTCGGTGACTTCGGGCAGATTTTCCATGAGGTATTCGCCGTTGTCGGTGAAGAAGTCGTCGATGTTGGCGGCGTCCTGACCGGAGCAGAAGGTGCGGAAGTCTTCATCACTGTAGTAGCCATCCGTGTACATGGGTTTCTCCTTTGGTTGCCTTAGGTTGCTCGGTGGAGGAATGAGAACGCGTCGTTGTTCTCTACAACCAAAGCTACGGGGCACCCCTGACACGATAAGGGGTTGCATCGCTCGCGCCGGAGAAAATACGCAAAAAATATGTGTGACGAGGGTGTTCTGGAGGCGCGCTCCCCCACCAAACTCCCCCGCCGCACGGAAGATTAGGCGCGGACGGGCTTGCCTCCTGTGTGCCGTTGCCCCGCCTCCCACACACCGGGCGGGAAATTCGGTCATGAGTTACGGACTTCGACCATGGGTTAGTGACTTCAGGCTGGGGTTTTAACCCCCGCCAAAGTCACTAACTCATGACCGAAAATCGGCGCTGTGCAGAGGGGCTGATCAGTAGCATAGAGCCGGGTTGATGCTGTGCCACCCCTTCCCCCGCTTAACGGCGAAAAGCCACATGTGTTTCGAGAAGCCACAAAAGAAGTGGCTTTTCGAAACACATGTGGCTTCTGGGCGGATTACCGCAAACTAGCGCGGGTTACAGTACATAACCGTGCGTTAGTTTCCGAGGGTTATTCTCCACCGAGGAACGGCATGAAGCGTACGATGTGCTTCTCCAGCTTCTGCTTCACGCGCTTCGCCTTGGTTGCTGCGTCTTCGGTTTTCGCGCCGCCGAGCTTGCCGCCGAAGAGCGAGATTTTGCCCTTGACTAGGCGGCTGATCTTGCCGGGGATGGTGCGTCGGTCGGTCACGTAGCGGTGGAGGTGTTCCTGCACCTAACCTAAAATCACATGGTTCGGATTACGCGGTGAGAGAGGGGTTTTATCCCATTCCCAGCGTTTGAAGAATTTTTTCCGCAGGTTCAGTGGAATACCAAGACTAACTGCGTCCATAGGGTTAGGAGAGCCTTGCGGAGTTTCCGGAACACCTGCAGAATCATCGATAGGCATCCAAAAAATACCCTGGGCCCAGTACGTCTTAACCCAGGATTTTCCATCCCAGACACCGTAAGCATCGAGCTGGCTACCGGCTATTTCATTCCCCGTCAGATTCCCCTTCAGGCCTTCTCCACGAGCATACCCCGTCATCTCGTACGTCATATCTCGAACCCGAGTACCTCCAGATTTAGGGTGTTTCTGATTCAACTTATATACACCAGGGGTGGGAGTTGAAACTCGTGCGACCCATACAGGGCTACCGTATACGATACGCTTTTTAGCTTCAGTCTCATCTTCCTTTGGTTCACTATCCACGCCGTCAACCCGAAGAAGCATCTCATAGATGCCGGGACCTTTAAGCCGAGGTGCATCTCTTTCCAATAGACCGCCGTTAAAACACTCCTCAAGCAGAGCTCGGACTTTAAGTCCTGCAGGGGCTTTTGCATATTCCCTGTCAACTTTAATACTGTCTATCAAATCATAGTGCGTATCTGCCACAGACGGGAACCAGGTGCTCTCATCAGATTTTGATTTAAATCCTCCTTGTTGCAAAAGGTTCTCCAAGCTTCCATAAGCCAGCACTGTGACATCTTTGCCTTCGCCAACCCACCAAGCCGTTTTCTCCATTCCCTCCCTACGCCCTTTCCAGGGCCACATTGTCCCGGCAGAAGCCACCAAACGCAGAAGTAGATAGGAGCCAGGCTGAGGATTATCTTCATCACAAAGCTCATTCTGTTTCTTAAGCAATTTCCCAATTTCAGTCAAGAAATCACGATTTGATTTTGGTACAGCCGTCATGCCTATGCCGGCACCCGCGACACCAACGGCGTTCGCTGAAACATTCCACCCACGAATTTCTGTGCGGAGGAGAAATTGTTCTACCTTAGGATGAGAAATGTACTCAAAGTTCTTGTGCTTAGCGTTGATACTCAACTGGTGACGTTTAAAAAACATCTCTTCTCCAATATATAAAAGTTGTACAGAAGCTGAACAGAGATACTGTCGTATTACACGTTTCCCTCTATCAAAATTAGGAATCGCAATGTCTAGCTCCACAGAACCTGTCTTTGTTCTGTACTAGTATCATATGCAACACCCCTGACAAGATAAGGGGTTAAATAGCATACGTAGGAAGAAATTCAGAAAAATATTCTGTGGTCTGGGCTTTCAAAGCTCTCTTAAGCTTCCTGAAGCATTTAATCCACGAAGATACAGAGTTCCCAAGTGCCTAGCCCGCTAAATATCCCCCTACGCAAACGCGAGAAGCCACATGTGTTTCGAGAAGCCACCAAAGAAGTGGCTTTTCGAAACACATGTGGCTTCTGGGCGAACTGCCGGGTTACAGCAGGTTACCGCCGGTACAGCACGTAACCGCGGGTTATTCTCCACCAAGGAACGGCATGAAGCGGACGATGTGCTTCTCCAGCTTCTGCTTCACGCGCTTCGTCTTGGTTGCGGCGTCCTCGGTCTTCGCGCCGCCGAACTTGCCGCCGAAGAGCGAAATTTTGCCCTTGATGAGGCGGCTAATCTTGCCGGGGATGGTGCGGCGGTTTTCCTTGAGCGCACGGTTGACGACGCGCTGGGTCTCTGCGGAGTCCAGCTCTTCGTCCTGCACGATGGTGTCTTCTTCGCGGGTGCGGCGGTTGGTCACGTAGCGGTGGAAGTGTTCCTGCACGTCGTGGTCTTCGGACTCGTTCAGGTAGGTATCGAAGTAGTCCTCGATGATGTCGCCGCTTTCGCGCAGGTCGGCGTCGTTACGGATGGCGAGGCGCACGCGGTCACGGAAGTGCTCCACACCGTCCTGTCCAGTTTCGGAGGTGCCGCTCTCCCCTGCCGCATTACCCTGGCGTGCCGCGCGGGCTGCCTTGACGAGCTCCAGGATGTAGAGCACACCGACTTCCTGCTGCCTGACCAGTTCGGTCAGGAAGCGCATGTTGGCGAGCAGATCGACGCCGGTCGGCTTTTCTTCGCCTTCGCCGGTTTCGCTGTCGGCGCCGTCCTTTGCTTCTTCCTGTTCGCGGCGCAGTTCGCGGGCTTCTTCGTAGATGTCGTTGTAGACACCGGTGTAGCCCTGCATGTCGTAGTCGCTGATGAGTTCGTTGCCGCCGTCGCGGATGAACTCGTCGTGCACGCGCAGTTCCTGCTGCAGTTCAAGCACCTGGTTCATGAGCTCGATGTAGCGGGCCTTGTCTCCGGGGGTGTCCACGGTGATGGAGCCGCCCTCGTCGATGGGGAATTCTTCGCGCAGGTCAGATACGGCCTTGTCGTATTCGGCGTAGGCTTCCTTGTAGGGTCGGGTGAAGGCGATGTCGAGGGCGGACTGGCCGCTGCTGTTTTCGGTGTCGCCGAAGAGGGTGAAGGCGTCCTTGGTGGCCTGTTCGAGGTCGCGGAAGCACACGATGTTGCCGGAGGGCTTGAGCGAGTTGAGGATTCGGTTGGTGCGGCTGTATGCCTGCACCAGTCCGTGCATCTTCATCTTGCGGGAGACGTCCTTGTAGTAGTTGTCGAAGGAGTCGCCGTCGGTGCTGTAGTTGGTGCCGAACATGGCGTTGTAGTCTTCGAGGAAGCCGTCCATGCGGCTGCCGGTGCCTTCGGTGGCGAAGGTGAAGTTTTCTTCTTCGCCGAAGGTGTCGAAGAGCTGCCCGCCGTTGCCCTGCGAGTAGATGATGGCGACCTTGAGCTTCTGTTCGGGGCGCAGGGTGCCTTCTGCGATGCGTTCTTCTTGCAGGGTGTTGAGGGCGTCGTAGTAGGTGCAGGCGGCGTCAATGGATGAGGTTGCCAGGATTGAGTTGAAGCCGCGCACGCGCTCTACGTAGTGTTTGGTGACGCCGTTGATGGTGCGGGTCTTCTTGACGTCGTAGCTGGTGGCGGAGCTCTGGTTGGTTTTGCGGTCGTAGTTGTCCAGGATGTAGGTGGCTACGGCTTCGATGCGCTGGGGGCTTTCGAGTACTTCCTTACTTTTGGCGAACTTTTCGAGTTCTTTGGCGTCGGGGGTTTCGGCGTGTTCGGCGGCGATTTCTTCGGCGTAGGAGGCTTCTTCGAGTTCGGCGAAGTCGGGGCTGGTGTTGGTGTATTCCAGGTGGAATTTCAGCACGTTCTTGTCGTTGATGGCGTCGACGACGGTGTAGGTGTGAAGGCAGTCGCCGAAGACTTCGACGGTGGTGGTGCCGGGGCCGCCTGCGGAGTTCTTTTCGAAGATGGGGGTGCCGGTGAAGCCGAACATGCTGTATTTCTTGAAGTGCTTCTTGATGGCGGTGTTCATGCGGCCGAACTGGGAGCGGTGGCATTCGTCGAAGATGATGGCTACGCGCTGGCCGTAGACGGGGTGTTCGGAGTCGGCGGTGATGAGGTTGGACAGCTTGTGGATGGTGGTGACCACGATGCTGGTTCCGCGGTCGGCGAGGCGTTCGCTGAGTTCGCGGGTGCTGCCGGTGGAGCTGACGGAGTCTGCCTGGAAGTTGTTGTATTCGAGCATGGTCTGGTAGTCGAGGTCCTTGCGGTCCACGACGAAGAGAACCTTGTCGACGAGCCCGGTTTCTGCCAGGCGGCGTGCGGTTTTGAAGCTGGTGAGGGTCTTGCCGCTGCCGGTGGTGTGCCAGATGTAGCCGCCGGCTTCTTTGGTGCCGAGGATCTTAGGGTTGTTGTTGGCGATTTCGACGCGCTTAATGATTTTTTCGGTTGCCGCGATCTGGTAGGGGCGCATGACCAACAGGTCCTTGTCCACGGTAAGGATGCAGTAGCGGGTCAGGACGTTTGCGAGGGTGTGGCGGGTGAGGAAGGTGCGCGCGAAGAGGATTAGGTCGTTGATTCGGTTGTTCTGTTCGTCTGACCAGTAGCTGGTGAAGTCGAAGCTCTTGCCTGCGGAGCCGCCGGAGTCGGTCTTACGGCTGGCGGTCTGCTGGTCTTCGACGTGCTTGTGGCGCACGGTGTTGGAGTAGTACTTGGTTTCGAAGCCGTTGCTGATGACGAAGATCTGGGCGTATTCGAAGAGGCGGTGCTGGTCCTGCTGGAAGCCTTCGTTCTGGTAGCGTTCGATCTGGTTGAAGGCTTCGCGGATGCTCACGTTGCGCTTCTTGAGTTCGATGTGTACGAGGGGCAGGCCGTTGACGAGGATGGTCACGTCGTAGCGGTTGAGTACTTTGCCGTTGGGGGCGGGTACGCGGTACTGGTTGATGACCTGCATGCGGTTGCGTGCGGGGTAGGCGGCGTCGATGAGCATGATGTTGCGCAGGGTGCCGTCGTCGAGGCGGAAGTCGATGAAGCGTTCTTCCTGGATGAGCTTTGCTTTTTCGAGGATGCCGTCGTTGGAGCGGGCGATGTGTTCGGTGAGCAGGCGGTTGAATTCTTCGTCGGTGAAGTGGAAGCCGCTGTTGGGTCCGTAGGTGCCTTCTTCGGGGCGGGTGTTGAGGCGTTCAAGCTGTTCGCGCAGGTTGCGGATGAGTGCGGCTTCGTCGGTGAGGCGCGGCAGGTATTCGTAGCCCTGGGTTTTGAGGGTTTCGATGAGTTCGGCTTCGAGCTGCGCTTCGCTCTGGTGCTCGCGCTTCTTCTGGTGCTGGGCCTTCCAATCCTCGTAGAGGTCAGTTCCCTTGAGCTTGGCGATGACGGTGAAGTCGTCTGAGCTGAGGATGCTTTCGGTGTGTCCTTCGGTGGGGCGGGGGTGGTTGGGTACGGTTTCCACGGGGGTGCTCCTTTGCGTAGGGGTTGAGTGTGTGGATGGTTGGGCTCGGGGTTGGTGAGCACGGTTAGTTGAGTGTGGGTTGTTGAGTGTGGTTGAGGTCTAGCGGCCCGGGCCGGGGTGGGGGGGGGCCACTACCCCTGCACGGGGGCGCGCGTGATGCGCGGTTTGATGCGCGGGTGGCTACTGGTTCTCACCCTTGCGGGGGAAGGTGAGTAGCTGGTCGCGGTAGTACTCGTATTGGCTGCGACGCGCTGCAAGCTCTGCGGGTAGACCCTCGGAGAGGCTGCTGGTCAGGGCGTCGAAGCGGTCGAGAATATCAACAATGCGATGCTGCTCTTCCAAGGAAGGAAGGGGAAACTCGATTTTCGCAAGGTTCTTAGGCGCAACATCAATAACCTTAGTACCGAAAGCATGACGCCTTTTATCCTTATTGAACTGACCGGTTGCCATGTAATAAGAAATAAACTTTGCGTTCTGCTCGGGAGCCTTAATAACCGTTGCGTGACCGCCAGTAACGATGTCGGATTCTCCAACCCAAGCTACAGCCTTGCAAACATCTTCAAGGTTTTCACTCGTGTTAGCCACAATGACATCACCGGGGTTAACTACAGCAAGTTTTTTCGCTTTGTCTTCCGGAACGTGCGCAATAACTTCTGCGGTTGCAGTACCAAATTTGGTGTAAATCTGGCCGTAGTGAATTGCACCTACACCGGATTCAGAAAAATCAGTCTTCGGCATACCTGAACCACGCACAAGCCGCGCAAAAGAGCCCAAAGGAACACGGGGGCAGTCGAGGGCTTCGAAGAGCGAATCACGGTAGTACTCGTATTGCAGAGTACGCGCTTCCAGCTCCGCTTCCAGGTTCGTGAATTTGTCGAGAATTTCAACAATCGCTTCCTGAATCTCCAGCGGCGGGACAGGGACCTCGATATTCGAATACTTAGAAATCCACTGTCGCGCATGATCAGAAGAGTTATACACAATGCACTGCATAACATAATAGACATACTTAAAAAGTGAATTGGTTCCACTCTTCAAAGTAAGCATCTTCATAGCACTCGACTTAGCTTTAAACGGGAATTCAACCCATTTGAAGGCAGTCGTAAAGTCATCAAAAATAATGACGGGCTCTTCCTCAGATGCAGGGTAAATACCCTCAGTCTCATTCGTGTAGCCGAGAATAAACGTTTTACCTGCAGTCAGCACCGGCGTTGGATACGATTCATCATAATCCTTAGACGACACAAGGTACTTCGTCGGCTGCTCATAGGCAAGGAGCTCACCCAGTGAGCGATACTCCACCCCGTCCGGGCAGAGCTCAGCCACCAGGCGGTCAATATAATTCATCACGTCCGCCACGACTACTCGCCGCCTTCCAGGCGCGCCACAATAGCGTCAATCTCCACGCGCAACTGAGCCTGACGAGCCACAATACCCTCAATACGAGAATTCAGCTCGACAATATCCACACGCTCACGCGTATCCTCCGGCTCAACCCAGCTCGACACCGCCAGGTTCGCCTCCTGCTCCAGCAGCTTCTCCACCGGAACCAACGCCGAGAAATGCTCACGCTCCTCACGAGCCGCCAGCACCTCCAGGATCTTCTCACGGTGCACCTTACCCAAAATATTCTGGTTCGTGCCCTTATCGAAAAGCTGCGAAGCATCCACGAACAGCACCGAATGATCCTTGCGACGGCCCTTCTTCAACACCAGAATGCAGGTCGCAATGCTCGTACCGTAGAACAGGTTGGCGGGCAGCTGAATCACAGCGTCCACCACGTTCTGCTTCAGCAGGTACTCACGAATCTTACGCTCCGCACCGCCACGGTACAGCACACCCGGGAACTCAACAATCGCAGCCGTACCCGCCTCATCCAGCGACGCCAGCATATGCATCGTAAACGCCAGGTCAGCCTTCGACTTAGGCGCCAGCACCGCCGCCGGGGCGTAACGGTCATCGTGAATCAGGGTCGGGTCATCATCACCCTTCCACTTCGTCGAATACGGAGGGTTAGACACAATCGCACCAAACGGCTCCTCAAAATCGCCGCCCGCACCACCGCGATGCTTCGGGTCAATCAGAGTGTCACCGTGCGCAATACTGAAATCATCCACCGGCACACCGTGCAACATCATGTTCATGCGGCACAGGTTATAGGTCGTCAGGTTAATCTCCTGACCCACAAAACGCAGGCCATCCGAGTTCTGACCCAGCTCACGCTTAAACTTCAACAGCAGCGAACCCGAACCACACGCCGGGTCATACACGGTACGAATCTGCTCAGCATCACGGCCATCCATGGCAATCTTCGCCAGCAGCTCCGAAACCTCCTGCGGAGTGTAATACTCACCGCCGCTCTTACCCGCATTCGCCGCATACATGCCCATCAGGAACTCGTAGGCGTCACCGAAAGCGTCGTTCTCGCTATCTTCGTAACCCTTCTCAAGGTTCATGTCCGCCACAGCGTCCATGAGCTTGAGCAGGTTCTCGTGACGAGCCGCCGGGCTCACACCCAGCTTGTTGGAGTCCAGCACAAAGTCATCGAAAAGGCCCTTCACGTTCGCTTCGGAGTCGGTACCGCGCGCCGACTCTTCAAACGCCTTGAACACGTTCGCCAGAGTCTCGTTCAGGTTCTGGTCCTGACGAGCCTTCGCGTGCACCACAGAGAACAACTGCGAAGGCAGCAGCAGGAAGCCGCGCTCCTCCACCAGCATGCGACGAGTATTCTCATCAAAAGCCTCATCAGGAATCTGCTCAAAAGCCTGATCCAGACCGTACTTCTTCTCCACAAAGCGCACCTGGCTCTCAGAGAGGTAACGGTAGAAAAGCATGCCCAGCACGTACTGCTTAAAGTCCCAGCCATCTACCGAACCACGCAGGTCATTCGCAATACGCCAAATCGTAGAGTGCAGCTGCGCACGCTCCGCATTGCGGTTACGGTGCTCGTCAGTAGTAGCGGAAGAATCCGTAGACTGCGTTGTCATGGGGGCGGTCAACCTCTCATTAGTTATCGTTTCTCATCGCAGAAACGTCAAAAGTTCGGGACCCGTGCGGTCCCGGTCGTACACATGCGCCAGTGCCGGTCTAGATGCCTTACTCTGTGGGATTGTTCATAGCTTCCACAAGCCGTTTCGTACCCGGCGGCGCGAACTCTTTCAGTATACGGGTTCCCCCGACCCCGCACTCGCCGGTTCGTCATCGCTGAGCCTCCACCACCCCTCCCCATAGACGGCGAGAAGCCACATGTGTTCAACACATGTGGCTTCTCAATGTAAAGACCAGAAAATAGAAATCCGGCCCGTCTACTCCATCAAGAGTAGCGGGCCGAACGGTTAACTTAAGGGTACAAAAACCAGCACCCAAAAATCAACACATGAAGGATATTTCTAAAGAACCTACGCCTCCGAGGGCTTCGCGCCAGTCAGGCGGTACGCCTTGTACACGCCAGCAACGTTACGCACCACATTCAACACGTTCTCCAGCATGAACCGGTCACCCAGCTCAACCGCAAAACGGTCCACCACGGTACGATCCTCCGACGTGTGCACACGCGCATCCACAATATTCACACCAGACTCAGAAATTGCACGAATCAAATCGTTCAACAAACCCTTACGGTCCAACGCCTCCACCTGAATCTGCACACGATACGTAGCAGACGGAGTCGAAGCCCACTCAACCGCCGTCACGCGCGGCTCCTCATCAACATTACGCATATTCGGGCAATCACGGCGGTGCACCGAAATGCCGTTATAACGAGTCACAATGCCGATAATGTCATCCGGAGGAACCGGGGTGCAGCAACGCGCAATCTTCGTCAACACGCCCGGAGCACCCGGAACAATCACACCATTATCGCCAATCGCCTTACGAGTCGACTTCAGCAGCGTCTCATCAAAGTCGGTAACCTCAACCTCAGGCGCCGGCTCGTCACCGCGATGCACCTCAACCAGGGTATCAATGACCTGCTTCGGCGCAATCTCATGCTCACCAATCGCACGGTACAGCGAGGCCACATCATTCTTATGCAACAGCTGAGCCACCTGAGTCATAATCTCCGGGCTCATCATCTTCTGCAACGGCAACTCACTGTTACGCATGCTCTTCGTCAGCATCTCGCGGCCGGCGAGCAGCGCCTCCAGGCGGCGTTCCTTCGCAAAATACTGACGAATCTTCGTGCGGGCACGCGAGGAGCGAACGAACTTCAGCCAGTCCTCACTCGGGCCAGCATCCTCGTTCTTCGTGGTCATAATCTCAACCGTCGCACCCGTAGGCAAGACCGTGTGCAACGGCACCAGGCGGCCGTTGACCTTCGCACCCACCGTACGGTGACCAACCTCGCTGTGAATAGCGTAGGCGAAGTCCACGGGGGTGGAGCCGTTCGGCAGAGCAATCGCCTCACCATTAGGGGTGAGCACCACAATCTCATCCGTATCCAGAGTCTCCGCCAAAGACTCGTAGAACTTCTCAGACTCCGGGTTCGAATTCGAAATCTCAGCAATCGACTGCAGAATACCGACGTTCATCATCGCCGACGTCTGAGTACCCGGCTCCTTCGGGTCCTTCGCAGGCGCGCCATTACGCTGAGCAACCTTCTCACCGCGCGAGGCAGCCTTATAGCGCCAGTGCGCAGCCACACCGTACTCAGCTTCTTCGTGCATCTTGTAGGTGCGAACCTGAATCTCAAGCGGCAGGTTACCCGGACCATACACAGTCAAGTGCAACGACTGGTAGTTATTGTTCTTCGGGTTCTTAATGTAGTCCTTGAAACGGCCAGTCATCGACGGCCACAGGGACAGCACGTGGCCGAGCACGGTGTAGCACTCCGCCTCTTCCTCAACCATGATGCGCACCGCGAGGATGTCATTAATCTCATCGAAGCTGCGGCCCTTCGTCTTCATCTTCTGATGAATCGAATAGTAGTGCTTCGGGCGTCCAGTCACAGTCGCGTCAATGCCCACCTCTTTCAGGCGCTCCATAATCTTAGTGCGCGCCTCATTCAGGAACTTCTCCAAGGCAGGGGTGCGTTCGCCAACCATGCGCACCATCTCGGCGTAAATCTCCGGGCTCATCGCGGCGAAGGACAGGTCCTCCAGCTCCCACTTAATCGTGTTCAAGCCCAGGCGGTGCGCGAGCGGCGCGTAAATCTTCAGGGTCTCTTCCGCCTTCTTCGCGGCAGAAGCCTGCGGCACAAAACGCCACGTACGCGCATTGTGCAGGCGGTCAGCAAGCTTAATGAGCAGCACACGAATGTCCTTGCTCATGGACAGCACAAGCTTACGAATCGTCTCGATGGAAGCGTTCTCGCCGTACGTCATCTTGTCCAGCTTGGTCACACCATCAACCAGATAGGCAACCTCCTCACCAAAATCATGAGTCAGCTGCTCCATCGTGTAGTCGGTGTCCTCCACCGTGTCATGCAGCAGGCCGGCGGCCAGCACGGGGCCGGTCGCACCCATCTCCGCAAGAATTGCGGTCACCGCCACCGGATGCGTGATGTACGGGTCGCCACTCTTACGCTTCTGCCCCTCGTGGTAATGATTCGCCACCTCGTAGGCGCGCTGCAACACGCGGATATCCTCGTCGGGGTGGTAGCGACGCACCGCGCGCACGACCGGCGCAATCATCGGGGAGAAGTGAATCGTCTCGCCGTTCGCGTCGGAAGTCTGCATGGTGGTGCGGCCGCCAAAGACCAGGCGATTCGGCCTGCGCCCACCAGCAGCCATAACACGGTGCGAGCCGCGGTGCTTCTTCGCAACGGATGCGTCAGTCTCAGGCAGAGGAATCGGGCCCGCGGGACGAACCGCAGGCTTGTCCTCGGGCTCCGCAACTTCCACGGCGGAAGGTTCAACAGTAGGCTTCATCTCGGTCTCAACGGCGGCCTGCACGGCGGTGTTCTGGTCAGCCTCGGCTCGCTTAGCTTCAGCCCGATTCGGCGCGGGCTGAGAAGGCTTCACCTGGGCGCCCTCATTCGGCGCGGGGATCTCAGCATTGGCATTCACAGCAGGTACTGCACACATTCCAGGCTCCTTCAGGCTCACGATAATCCGCCGCACGCCCGGGTTCCTCATCGTCGAAAGCTACCACCGGGCCGGTTGGCTGGCTCACACGCGGGCGCACAGCTTCTTCTCTTCTTATCCTACCCAGCGTCCCGGAAGGCACCAAACTATACAACGTTACGACACGCCCCCACCCCATACACCCGGGCACACTCAACCGGACATACTCAAGGGGAGCCGACACCTTTCGGTATCGACTCCCCCCAGCATCAGCGAAAACGCAGGCTACTCGCTCACATTCACGCGATGAATCTCAATCGTCGCACGGGCCGGCTTCTTGACCGACTTCTTGGCGGGCGCCTCCGCAGAATCCTCAGAGTCATCAGCCTCAGAACCCTCAGAGTCAGAGTCTTCAGACTCCTCGTCATCCTTGAAGTCACCACTCTCAACCTTCGCGGTGTGCTCACGAATATGAGCCTCACCCAGTCGAAGCGTCGCATACAACGGAGCAGACACGAATAGCGTACCGAACATGCCCACCAAAATACCCACGAACAGCGACAGCGACAGGTCCTGCAGAGTACCCGCACCCAGCATGAACGCACCAATGAACAGAATCGCGCCCACCGGCAGAACACCCACGATTGCGGTGTTAATCGAGCGGACCAGGGTCTGGTTCACGGCCAGGTTAATCTGCTCGGCAAAGGTCGTGTCGCGGCGTTCCAGCACGCCGTCCGTGTTCTCGCGAATCTTATCGAACACCACCACCGAGTCGTACAGCGAGTAGCTCAGAATCGTCAGGAAGCCAATAATTGCACTCGGAGTAATCTCGAAGCCGAACGCCGCGTACAGGCCAACCGTCACCACCACGGTGAAGAACAGGCCCGCAATCGAAGCCAACGACATCTTCCAGGTGCGGAAGTAGAAGGCCATACCCACCAGGGCCAGGATCACGAACACCACAAGACCCCAGAAGGCCTGACGAGTCACATCCGCGCCCCAAGTCGGGCCCACGAACGAGGAGGTCACGTCATTCTCAGAGACGCCGTACGCCTCCTGCAGAGCCTTCTTCACCTGCAGGGTCTCGTCGTCGCTGAGCTTGCTCATCTGCGCGCGAATCGTGCCCGGCGCAATGTTAGTCACGTGAACCTCGGAGGCGTCCTTCGCCTTCTCGTGGATGACACGCTCGCCGGTTGCGACATCGACGTGCGCGGTCTTCGAGACCACGAATTCCGAACCGCCGCGGAAGTCAATACCCAGGTTGAAGCCTCCGCCAACCGCCGGAATCAGAACCGAGACGGCCATCAGTAGCGCGGCCAGGGCCAACCACAGGCGGCGCTTACCCACGAAGGGGTACGAACGGGCGCCCGAGTGCAGGTCGTTACCGAAGCGGGCAAAAGCATTAGGTTTCACATCGGTAGCCATGCCTAGCTCTCCTTCTTCTCGTCCGAAGCGGAAGCGGCACCATCAGAGGCCGACTCCTCAGCCGCACGTTCCGCACGGCGACGCTCGGCGATGCTCAACTGCTTCTCCTCCGGGGTGCGGATGCGACCGGCACCGCGGTACAGCGGCGTGGAACCCAGCGACTCAGGCGACAGGCCCGAGTGGCGGTGACCCTCGCCAAAGTAGCGGGTGTTCGCCAGCAGAGTCAGCGCCGGATGGGTGAACAGGTACACCACCAGAAGGTCAGCGATTGCGGTCAGACCCAGCGTAAACGCGAAGCCCTTCACCGAACCCACAGACACCACGTACAGCACCACGGCGGCCAGCAGGTTCACGGCCTTCGAGGCCAGAATCGTGCGGGATGCGCGCTTCCAACCGTGGTTCACGGCCGAGGGAATCGTGCGGCCCGCACGAATCTCGTCACGGATACGCTCAAAGTACACGATGAACGAGTCGGCCGTCGCACCAATCGCCACAATCAGACCGGCCACACCAGCCAGGGACAGGCGGTAGTTCAGGGCCCAACCCAGCAGAGCAATCGCCTCATACGAAATGATGCCGGCAACCACCAACGACACAATCGTCACAAAGCCCAGCAGGCGGTACTGGAACAGCGAATACACGAACACCAGCAACAGACCAATCAGACCCGTCAGCAGACCCACGCGCAGCTGCTCCGAACCCAGAGTTGCAGAAATCTGCTGCTCCGACTGGATCGTGAAGCTAATCGGCAGGGCGCCGTACTTGAGCTGGTCGGCGAGAGCCTTCGCCTCCTGCTCGGTGAAGTTACCGGTAATCTGCGGTTTACCGTCAGAAATCACAGCCTGCGAAACCGGGGCAGACAGCACCTTGCCGTCCAGCAGAATCGCGAAGCGGGCACGAGCATCCGAAGCGTTCTGCGCACGAATCGAGTTCAGGCGAGAAGTAATGTTCTGGAACTTCTCACGGGCTCCATCGTTGAACTGAATGTTCACAGCCCAACGGCCCGTGGTCACACCCTGGCCGCTCGTCTCCTGGGAGTGGCTCGCGGTAGAAATATCGCTACCGCTCAGCTCCACAGGACCCAGGATGTACTTCTCCTTACCGTCAGCGGAGCAGGCCACCATCGGCTTGGTCGGGTCGGCGCTATCCGCGTCCTCGTTGCGGGCCGCGGTGCAGTCCTTCGCCTCGTACTGCTTGTACAGGTCGGCGGTAATCCAGTTGTGGTCCGAACCGTCAGTCGGATCGGCGGTCGGCTTGGGTAGCTTGTCGTCCGCGGTGCGGGATTCCTGAGCGACCGCGGTACCGGCACCGGCCACCAGGACCGGGCGGAACGTCATATTTGCGGATGCCTGAATCAGCTGACGGGTCTCGGAGCTAATCGTGCCGGGAACCGAGACGACCACGTTATTGCCCGAGCCGAAGGAGGTGGTGACCTCCGCCTCAGACACGCCGGCGCCGTCGACGCGCTGACGAATAATCTCAACCGCCTGGTTCAGCTGCTCCTGGGAGACGTTCCCCTCCGAAGATCCGTTGACCTTCGGGGAGAGAATCATCTGCGTACCACCCGAGAGGTCCAGGGCCAGTTTCGGCGCCCACGAACCCCCCGAATAGGTGCTGCCAAAAATACCGGCAGCCATCACAACCATGAGCAGGACCATCGAGAGGAGCGCCCCTCGCGCGGCTGCAAGCGGTGAACGCTTAGCCATAATGTTCCTTCTATGAGTATTTTCGTGTGTAGATTTGGTGTTCTACAGATTCCTTAGCGGACGCGAAAACCCGACGCCGAGTGCGCGGCGCCGGGTCGTTCGGTCTTAAGTTACTGGGCGGTCTTCGAGGAGTCCTCGGAAACGCCGCCTTCCGCGGGAGCCTGAGATTCCGCGGATGCCGGCTCGACGTCCTCGGTCAGGGGTGCTGCGGGGGCCTCGTCCTCAACAATGCTCATAATGGCGTTCAGTGCCACGGTGATGACAATACCCTTGGCCAGCTCCAGCTGAACCTTGTTGTTGTCGAAATCGGTGTTGACAACGGTGCCGTAGAAGCCGGAACCGGTCATCACCTGAGTGCCGGGGACGAGAGACTGCTGCATTGCACGCAGTTCCTCCATCTGCTTACGCTGACGCTTCTGCGCGGAAATCATCATCCAAGCCAGCAGCGCCATCAGGGCAATCATAATCAGGAGGTTAAAATCCATGGTCTCACTTTCACATCCGCACCCGTACCGCTCACCGCGAGGGTTGAGCGTACCAGAAGGTGTGGAATCGTAGATACAGTACGTATCCATCCTACGCGAGAGCCTGGGCTTTAGCGCACCGAACCAGCGTTTTTGTGAGGTTTACCTGAGTTTTGTCCAGCCCGTGGCGTAATTTTATGTCGCCAATAAAGCCCAATGGAGCCTGCAGAAGAGTTGTTGCGAACCTGCAGAAGAGCCCGCGGGAAGGGCGATACCTCCCAAGGGCTACTTGCTGTATGTCTTGTCCGGTGCGGTTCTAGAGCTGAATCTCGGGGCCTCCAAACCCAGGTGCTCCCAGGCCGCAGGCAAGGCCACGCGACCACGCGGGGTGCGACCAATCAGGCCCTCACGCACCAGATAGGGCTCCGCCACGGTCTCCACGGTCTCGGTCTCCTCCCCCACCGCAATGGCGAGAGTAGACAGGCCAACCGGCCCGCCACCGAACTTGTGAATGAGCGCCTCCAGCACGGCGCGGTCCAAGCGGTCCAGGCCGCGCGAATCAACCTCGTACATGTCCAGGGCGATCGCGGCATCACGCGCGTTGATGCGGTCCACACCGTTCACCAGGGCCCAGTCGCGCACACGGCGCAGCAGGCGGTTCGCGATACGGGGCGTGCCGCGGGAACGACCCGCAATCTCGGTGAAGCCCTCGGAGGTAATCTGCATGTCCATCAGGCCGGCGCTACGGCGCAACACCAGCTCCAGCTCCTCGACCGAGTAGAACTCCAGGTGGCCGGTAAAGCCGAAGCGGTCGCGCAGGGGCCCGGGCAGCAGACCCGCACGGGTGGTTGCACCCACTAGGGTAAACTGCGGAAGCTCCAGCGGAATGGAGGTCGCGCCGGCGCCCTTACCAACCACAATGTCCACGCGGAAGTCTTCCATCGCCATGTAGAGCATTTCCTCAGCAGGGCGACTCATGCGGTGAATCTCATCGAGGAACAGCACCTCGCCGGGAGTCAGCGAAGACAGAATCGCCGCCAAGTCCCCGGAATGTTGAATCGCGGGGCCGGAGGTGATGCGCAGCGGCGCGTCCATCTCGGCCGCAATAATCATGGCCAGGGTAGTCTTACCCAAACCGGGAGGGCCCGAAAGTAGCACGTGATCGGCACTACGGCCGCGCATCTTCGAGGCCTCCAGCACGAGGGAAAGCTGCTGACGCACGCGGCGCTGACCCACGAAGTCATCCAGGGACTTGGGGCGCAGGGCCGCCTCAATCATCTTCTCTTCGGGTTCTTCTTCCATCGCGACCAGGCGCTGCGCGGGCGCGCCCGGGACGCCGGGCACCTGACCGGGAAAATACCCGCCGGAAACCGGGGACGCCGCGGCCTGCGGATCGTAGGGGTTCTGGGTCATAAAATTCTTCTTTCGTGGAGTGAGTGAGGTGCGAGGTAACGGGCGCGCCAAAATCGGCCGGGGTCAGTCAGATTGCCCGGCAGGCGGCCCTAGTGGCGACCCACCGTGTTCTGCGTGCCCAAGGAAGCGAGCACGCCACGCAGAGCCACACCCACCGGTTCGCTCTCGGCGGCGGGATTGTGCTTCACGTACGCATCGATGGCAGCGGAGGCGTCCTTCTCGCTCCAGCCCAGGGAGGTCAACGCATCCAGCACCTGCGGCTTCCACACGATGCCCTGGCTCAGCGGCAGTTCATCGGTCTGGCCATCGCTGAGAATCAGCTTGCCGGCAAGCTCCAGCACGATGCGGCGGGCGCCCTTCGGGCCGATGCCCGGAACCTTCGTGAAGGCCTTGTCGTCGCCGGTGGCCACGGCCCGCTCCACCTCCGCGGCGGTGTGCACGCTCAGCACCGCCAGGGCGATGCGGGGGCCAATGCCCGAGACCGAGAGCATCATGTCAAAGACCTCGCGTTCGGCCGGCTCCGAGAAGCCGTAAAGGGTCATGGACTCCTCGCGCACAATCATGGTGGTCAGCACGGAGGCCTCCTCCCCCGTGCGCAGCTTGGAGAGAGTGCGCGCAGTAGCGTGCACCAGCATGCCGAAACCATTAACGTCAATCACCGCGTGATCAAGCCCCACCTGGGCCACACGGCCGGTCAGCGATGCAATCATTCTCTCCACCTTTCAACGCCCCGCGCCGGGGCGAACGATACTGCACTCCCCCGCGGCCTGCTGTGCCGCCAGCGCGCATCGGGGCCGGCGGGTATGCCACGGGAAGATACTATCAGTATATTAGAATATTTCTTCTGAAATCAAGGGATATTCGAATTCTTTAGCGAATCCGGCACCCCTAGCGGCGGGCCTTAGCCTCCGCCTCCATCCAGGCGCGCTGCGCGGGAGTCAGCGCACCCGCACGGCGAGCCTTCGCGGGCCGCGAACCCTGGTGAGTCTGTGTCTGTGCCGACATGTTAATACCCGAACCAATACCACCGCCACGCCAGCCGTGGCAGATGGCGATGGCGAGCGCATCGGCCGCATCCGCGGGCTTTGGCATGGCATTCAAACCCAAAATGCGGGTCACCATGCGGCCCACCGAGGCCTTATCCGCGCGACCGCTACCGGTCACCGCCGCCTTCACCTCGGAGGGCGTATGGAAGAACACCGGCACGCCGCGCATCGCAGCCGCAGAAATCACCGCACCCGAGGCGTGCGCCGTACCAATCACCGTGTTCACCTGCTCCTGCGCAAAGATACGCTCAATCGCCAGGGCGTCGGGCCGGTAGGTGTCCAGCCAGTGCGAGGCCGCATTGAAAATCCAGAGGATGCGCTGGTCCAGCGCGCGGGCCGGATCGGTACCCGCCACGCCCACGTTCACGAAGTGCGCCTTACGGTCCGCGGTCATGTCCAGCATTGAGAAGCCACAGCGCGTGAGGCCGGGGTCCACGCCCATGATGCGGGTCGCCCCCGGCACGCGGTCCACGGCGGCGACCGCATGGTTTTCGCGCATGCTATCGCGCGCGGCAGATGCAGCGTTCACGTGTGCTTTCCTTCCAAAATTCGCGGGGTCTACGGTTCGCGGGTCCGCCAGCCGGATCCCCGGCCGAGCGTTAGGCCGGTCGTTTAGGTCGGGCACCGGTCGGCATAACGTTCAAAAGCCACCTCCCGCCGGGTCCACACGCGGTGGACCGGCCGGGAAGTGGCTTCAGTGCGCGCTCAGAAGTGGCGCGCTCAGGCGGTGACTACTCGGCTTCCAGCTGAGCAGCAACCTCGTCAGAGACGTTAGCGTTCGAGTAGACGTTCTGCACGTCGTCCAGTTCCTCGATGGCGTCTGCCAGCTTCAGGAACTTCTTGGCACCCTCGGCGTCCAGGTCAACCTGCATGGTCGGGCGGAAGACCGGGTCGTCGTTGTTGTACTCCAGGCCAGCCTCGTCCAGAGCCTTACGAATCTCGGGCAGGTCGGTTGCAGCGGAAACCACGGTGAAGATATCGCCCTCGTCCAGAACCTCTTCAGCACCGGCATCCAGAACGGCCATCAGAACGTCGTCCTCGGTCAGACCGTCAGTCTTGGTCACCTCAGCAACGCCCTTGCGCTCAAACAGGAAGGCCACAGAACCCTGGTCAGCCATGTTGCCGCCGTTACGGGTCACAGCCAGGCGAACGTCGGAAGCCGCACGGTTACGGTTATCGGTCAGACACTCGATGTACAGAGCGGTACCCTGCGGGCCGCGTGCCTCGTACATAATCTCGGTGTAGTCGATGGTCTCACCGGTCAGGCCAGCGCCACGCTTAATCGCGCGGTCAATGTTGTCGTTGGGAACGGAGTTCTTCTTCGCCTTCGACACAGCAAGGTCAAGAGCGGGGTTACCGGCGATATCGGCGCCACCCATACGTGCTGCAACCTCAATAGCCTTAATGAACTTCGCGAAAGCCTTCGCGCGCTTAGCGTCGATAGCGGCCTTCTTGTGCTTAGTAGTCGCCCATTTAGAGTGACCCGACATTCGTATCTCCCTTAGTCAAAACCTCTGCGCGGGCACAGCAAAACGTTCCGCGCACTGTACTATAACTCAATCAACTATACCGTAGCGGAGGCACGCACCACCTCCTAGAGTGCACGCCAGCGCCCGGAATAGTACGTCAATAAACCGCTAGCGGGGGCGAGACACAGCCGAGGCGCGCGCCTTCTCCACCAGAGAGTCGTCAATCGCGTTCGGCGTGAACTCACCAAAACGACGAATCGCAGCCTGCTCAATCAGATAATCCGAAATCTTCGGGTTCTTCGGCAACAGCGAGCCGTGCAGGTAGGTGCCAATGACATTGTGCACGCGCGCACCCTCGTGGGAATCCGTCACGTTATTACCCGCGCCCTTAGTGACGGTAGCCAGCGGGGTGCATCCGGAACCCAGGTAGGTCAGGCCCGAGTGGTTCTCAAAACCAATCACGGTACCAAACTCCTCAGACTCCTCCACAATGTTGCCGATCAGGCGGTCATCGCCGCCGACCGTGTGCGCATCGAAGATGTTGATGCCCTTGAGCACCTCGCCCTCGCGGGTGCGGAATTCCCTACCAAACAGCTGGTACAGGCCGCAGATGACGAGCATGGGCACGCCGTCTTCGGCTAGCGAGCGCAGCGTGTCACCGTTCGCGTGCAGGTCGTCCTGAATCACGGACTGGCCGGAGTCCTGGCCTCCGCCGCCGAGAATGATGTCAACATCCTCGGGGAAGGGCTGACCGGGGTTGTGGTCCAGAATTTGCACGTCGAAGCCGTGTGCCTGCGCGCGGCGGGCCAGCGCCAGGGTGTTGCCCCAGTCACCGTAGATGTTCATGTCCAGCGGGTAGAGCTGCACGATGCGCAGCGTCTTGCCGTTGTTCGGGCCGGGCGCCGGGGTGCCCGCAAAAGTATGGGTTGCCGTCATTATGAGACCTTCTCAACGTCGGTAATCTTTGCCAGCTCTTCACGCAGGGCCAGCATGGCGGTGTAGGTGCAGAAGATGCGCATGGGCGCATCCCCGCTGGAGGCGATGAACTGCTTGAGCGCATCGGCCAGGTTCTCGTCGACCTCGCCGACCTTCACGCCGTCGTGTTCCAGGCGCAGCGCCATATCCCAGGCACGTACGCCCGAGACCATCTGCACGCCGGTGCCGCGCAGGCTGTCGAAGTCAACATCCCACAGCCAGGACACGTCACGACCGTCAGCGTACTGGTCGTTAATCGTGATCATGGTGGCGTAGTCGTCAGCGTTTGCGCTGGCCAGGGAAAGGCGGAAGCCGCTGGGGTTCTTCACGAGCAGCAGCTGCAGCGGGCGGCCGTTCACGTTCAGGGTCTCACCGCGACCGAAGGCGGGAGTAATCTTCGCCAACTCTGCGATGAGCTTATCTTCATTGAGCTTATCGCCCATGACCGCGCGGGTCAGGGCCATAGCGCCGGCAGCGTTGAAGATGTTGTAAATGCCGTACAGGTTAATCTCGCCGACCTTCTGCTCCCCCGCCACATCGAAGGTTGCGGAGGTGCCGGAGAAGGCGGTGAGGGTAACGTCTGCCTCGGGCAGAGACTGCTTCGCGACAGTGCCGCCGCGCATCTCATCGTCCGAAGGGAAGTAAGAGCGCAGGGACTCGGCCAGGCCGTAGTAGTTGACCTTCACACCCGGCTGCACATTCTCAGCGAGGGAGCGGATGCGCGGGTCCTCGCGGTTGAGCACCACGGTGTTGGTGGTTGCGGCGGCCACGGTCGCGAGCATGCGGCGGGTCGTATCAATCTCACCGAAACGGTCCAGCTGGTCACGCAGAACGTTCAGCAACAGCGCGTAGTCGGGCTTAACAGCCTTCACGAAGTGCACGGCGTGTGCCTCATCGAGTTCCAGCACAGCAATGTCAGCCTCAAGCTTGCCGGTGAGAGTCATCTCACCCAGCAGGGCGGCGGCCACACCGCGCACAAAGTTGGAGCCGGTGCGGTTGGTGAAGACCTTCAGGCCCTGCGCCTCAAGCAGCTGAACAGCCATCTTCGTGGTGGTAGTTTTACCGTTCGTACCGGAAACGACGACCACGCCGTAGGGCAGCTTCGCAAGCTCTTCGGCTACGAACTGCGGGTGCAATTTTTCCATGACGAGGCCGGGGAACGCGGAGCCGCCACCACGAAGCTTAGTCGCGTAGCGCACGCCCTGACCCAGAAGACGAATGAGGGGTTTGGACATGCTTACCATTCTAGTACACGCGCACGGCGCCGCTGAAGGGTGCGGCGGAGGCGTTCGCTCAGGCCAAAACGGGCCGCGGCGAGCGTGAACCGTGCCGCGGCGGGCGGCTTTAGAAGAGCGAGCTCTGCACCCTCACCCGCGTGAATCCCCGGTCGGGAACGACCAGCAGGTTGCGCCACTCAGCGGTGTTGACGAGGAACGCGGCGTCGGGATCGCCCACGTGGGCGCTCACAAACTGTCCCGCCGCTCCCGTGCAGAAGAACCCGGCCGTGCTACCGTCCAGCGTCGAATCGCACGGTGCGAGCGGTTCCGGATTGTGCGCGCGCAGGGCCGCGTACGGGCGGTTCATCGCCGGGGAGGGAACCCATGGCTCGTCCAGGGCGGACAGCTGTAGGGCGGGCTCCCCCACCAGGAACTCGGCGAGGGCGGCGCGGGCGCGGGCCACCGCATCCTCGTGGGCGGCACGCAGCTGAGCCCCCGGGAGCGGATGCGTCCAGGCCCGGTATTTACTCGCTACCTGCTTGACCTGGCTGATTCCGGCGAGGGCGGTCACGGCGTCCTCGGCACGGCGGATGGTCAGCCCGTCCGGGGCAAGCGCAACGTAGGTGGCCGTGGCGACGGCCTGCTCGTCGAGGCGGCGCGGGGTTGAGGTCAAAGAGCTCGTACCGACCTTGTGGGTGCCGTCGGGGAACGTGGCAATGTAAAGGCGGTGCTCCAGCATGGCGTAGGCGCGCATGGAGTCGGTGAGTGTTCCGGGGTACAGGTGCGCGCTGTGTAGGGCGGTGAATTCGTCGCGGGCGGCGCATCGGGGGCACTGCTGGCCACGCTGGATGCGGGCGGCCTCGGGGCACGGGTGACGGCGGGTTCTGGGGGCGCGGGGGTCGGTTGAGCCGGTCGTGTAGCCGGAGCAGAAGCGGTACGGCGCGCCGGATGCGTCAAGGGCCACGCGCAGGCTCAGGTAGGCCCCGGGGGTTAGCGGCGCCCGGAGGCGACGGCCCGCGGGGCGCACGGACAGTTCAGTACCCGCAGAACCGGACCCGTTCAGCCCGGGTTGGTCCGTTCCGGCCTCGACGGCCTCCAGCTCGAGAACGGGGCGGCGGTCCACCCAGCGCAGCTGCCGCCACACGAGGGCGCGCGGGGCGATTTCACCGCCGAAATAGGCGTCGGGTTCGGCGGAATGGGCCTCGCGGCTTTCAGAGCCGTTCCCGGTGTAGGCGTTCTCAAGCAGGTTGGGGTAATCCATGACTATCAACTCTAGCGGGTCGAGCGGCCCGCGGGGCGGCGCGAAAGAACGCTCTCAAAAGCGCCACGAGCCTGAGAGCGTAGAAAGGTGGGTCAGCATACCGGCCTAGCTCAGGCGGGCAAATCCTTCCGCAATGGCAGAGCGCATGTCATCCAGGGTGCGCGACATGGTCTTGGTCTGGGCAATAATCGGCAGGAAATTAGTATCGCCGCTCCACCGCGGCAGAATGTGCTGGTGCAGGTGGTCGGCAATTCCCGCGCCGCCCACCTTGCCCTGGTTCATGCCAATATTGAAGCCGTCGTTGTGCGAAACCTCGCGCAGAACCTTCATGGCAAGCTGGGTCAGCTGCGCAATCTCCAGGGTTTCCGCCTCGGTCGCATCGTCATAGAACGGAATGTGGCGGTACGGACACACGAGCAGGTGCCCGGGGTTGTAGGGGTAGAGGTTGAGAATCACGAAGGCGTGCTCGCCGCGGTGCACAATCAGAGACTCCTCGTCAGTGCGGCTGGGAGCGGTGCAGAACGGGCAGGTCTTCTCGGTGTAGTCCTTCTGCCCGCCGCTCACGTAGGCGGTGCGGTGCGGGGTCCACAGGCGCTGGAACTGATCAGGTGCGCCGGGTAGCTCGAAGGAATCCTGCACCGAGGGTGCGGTGGTCTCGGGGGTCGTGTTCTCGCTCATAGTCCCATTCTATAGCGTTTTCACGTTCCCACCAGGGGCGTCCACGGGTCGGCAGCGCAGGCCGACGGCACGGGTCGGCAGAGGCCCCGCGACAGAAACAACAAGAGGCACCGGCCCGTCACACGAACGAAACCGGCGCCCCTGCTCAATGTTGCAGGTCTTAGCGTTGCGGGTTCTCACCCTCGAACTTCATCAGCTGCACCGTGTGGGTTTCACCGCGGAAGGTGAACGAGAAGGTCAGCATGCCGTCGCGCACCGTAAATTCCTTTTCAGACTCCGAAGCTGCCATCGGGTTGCGGTCCATCGTTCGACGGTCACCCACCGAGGTCCAGCTGTAGTCGCCCTGACCGGACTCGAAAGTACCAACCCAGACGACCGTGGCCGTCTCTTCGTAGTTGAGGTGGTAGGTTACGGTGATTTTATTACCGCGCACCACGGCGTCCACGTAGTTCTCGGTGTCACCGAGCTGTAGCCACGTGCTCTCCGTCTGCGATGCGTCATCGCGCGGAACGTAGGTTTCAGAGCTGGAGGAGGGAACCTCAGAAATAATCTGAATTTCCGAGGTTTCCGCGCTGGCCGGGGTGACACGCGCGGAGGCAAACGATGCGTCATCGACAGTGACCGTTCGAGCGGTCAGAGAGGTGCCGTTCGACGAGCTAGAAGCGCCAGCCGTAGCGGAGGCGCACATGCCCAGAGTGAGCGCACCGGTCAGAACCAGCACGCCCAGAGTGGTCTTAGAAGCCACAGGTTGCTCCTGTTGAGTGTTTGAGTGAGAGTTGTGAGTGCGTGCTGGAACGAAACGAATATAAAGCAACACCCCGTAGCATGCGAGCTACAGGGTGTCATCGTACGCCAGCACGTAGATAGTGTATCCGCAGTGGCGTTTTATTGTGTATACCTACTAGGCGTTTTAAGTGATAATTTCCTCACAATTGGGTTATTCGAGAATGTATTTGTGAAATAAGTTCTCGGGGTGAGCCCAGGGTTACTCATCATCGCCAAGAGGGTTTGCTCCAGCGTAGATTGCATGTTGGTTGATGTTGGGTTAAGTGCGTTCGAGGTGCCTTGATGTGTTTTGACGGGTACATATACACGTACCCCTGGGCATCGAAGCAAAACTTCCCAAGACTACTTGCGGGAACGGAATGAGAACTTCTCACGAATAATCGTGAAGGTCTGACGGGTTTCCTCCAGCAGAGCCACAGGCTCCTGCTCGGGCGCTTCCTCACGCACCGCCACCTCACTGCCGGTACCGCGGCCAGCCTCGGCACTCGGGCTAGCCCAACCAGCGACCTCCTGCCGATTGCCCTCAGCCTGTTCTTCAAGCCAGCTACCGGCCCGGCCGGTGCCGGGCGTATCCGTTGCCTCGGGCATCAGGCGGGTACCGTCCCTACCCGTTGCCTCCTGAGTCGGGCCGGCCAGGCCCTCGCGGCGAGCGTACTGGCGGGCCAGCAACGCCCGAAGCTCCGCAATCTCCAGGCGGAGGTCATCTACATCAGCCTTGGTGGCGGGGTGTTCCTGCTCCTCCACTCCCCCAATTTTCTCGATAATCCAGCTCGCGAGCGCACCGGTAGCGACCGCGACCAAGCCCACCCCGTACAGCATGACGACCACGGCAATCGCCCTACCGATGCCGGTGACCGGGTAGACGTCACCGTAGCCGACCGTGGCGAGGGTCGTGAACGTCCACCAGTAGGCGGTGGGCAGGTCACGAATCATAGCACCCGGGGCGGAGGATTCCACCGAATAAATCGCCAGGGCAAACATGATAATGAAGATTGCGGTGTACCCGAAGAGCTTCATTCCCAGCTCGGAGAGCCTCTTGTACTGGCGGTTGGTGGTCAGGTGAATCATGGCGAGGAAGCTGACAATACGCCAGGCAGGCAGCAGCACAATCGCCAGATTCATGAGGTTGTGCGTGATGAAGTAGAGTCGACGTGGCGCCAGATACAGGCGAATGCAGTAGTCGGCAGCGAAGAGGGCCCACAGAATCAGCTGCAGGAAATTAAGGTGAGCGTCGTACGGTTCCCTGATTCGCGTACTCACAATGGGCGCAGCAAAAGCCAAGAGATACAGTAGTGACGCCAAGAACATGGGCTTGGAGGTGCGCTCCTCCCACGCCGCCAGGTTCTTCTCGCCGCGGTACTTGCTGAGTCTACGGAAGAAGCGAGTGCGCGGGGCGCGACGCGGCGGGTCCGTGACGGTGCGGGTGACCGTGCGGATGGTGGTCGTCTGTGTTCCGGGTTCGCGCACCTCGCGGGCGGTTTCGGTATAGGTTTCGGTATGGGTTTCAGCAGAAGATTCAGCGGACCCGATGCCGAGCGTGGACCGGGGCACGACGGGAATACCCTGCGTGCGCGGGCGGTGGCTTGTGCGGGTGATGCGGTGGCTCTCGCGGTGCGTGCCGTCCGGCTCGTCGCTGGTGGCGTATTCTTCGACTACTTCTTCGTAGTCTTCATCCTGCGCGGGATTGTATGCGTCATCGTCGCCGTCCGCGGGGGTCTGTAATTGATGCTGTGCCGTCCTATCCATAGGAGACATAATACTCTGCGCTTTGTGGGCCTCCTGGTGCCTCGGTCGGGGCATGGTGTGATTCTGTGGGTTCTGCCGCATCTCTGCTTCGTTGCACCGTATGCACTGGAGCTGGCACAATGTGTGGTGCGTGCATCAACTGCAAATGCGGGCGCGCACCACCGATATCTTCCATCCATGAGTCCACACCGGAGTGCTCCATGACCCCTTCACGCTTCCTCTCCTCTACTGTTCCCGCGGCACCGTCGGGTCTTCCCGCATCCGGCCTGCATAGGGGTGCTGTGCGTGTGCGGACCCGCGGGGTTGCGCTGGTGCTTTCCCTGGCTGCGGCTCTGGTGGTGCCTCTGAGCGGGTGTGCTACGCAGAATGCGGATTCTTCCGCTTCGGCTTCGGCCAGTGTTAATGGTTCGCTTGCGGTCAGCCGCGGGGTGGCCCCGGTGAATGAGGAGCGTGAGGGCTACCGTCTATTCTCAGGTCGAGGCCCTGTTGAGGAGGCCGTGTTCGAGGGACCCGCGGGTACCGGCTCGTATTCCTATATTGAGTTTGAGCGGCGCGGCGAGCAGACGGCCCCCATGCGTGTTTCTCTGCGTGATGAGGCTGGGACCTCGGTGGAGTTCCCGGCGGGTGAGTCGGGTGAAATGGGTGGCGTGTGGGTTCGCAACACCGCGGAGACCCCTTCCCCTTCCGCCTCCGCGAGCGCGGGCGCTTCGTCTGACGTGTCATTGAGCGCGACGCGGGTGACGGCTTCCACCTCGAATCTGGCCAATGATGCGCAGTGGGTGGTGTCGGTGCGTTCGATGGGCGTTGATTCCTCTGGTGGGCTGACTGCTCCGGAGGGTCTGGCGCTCGTGAGCCAGACGCTGTCGTCGGGCGATATTGTTCAGCAGGGCACGCGAGGTTTTGTTGACGACACGATGAACCGTTCGAGTTCAGCCGCTGTGGAGAACCGTTCGGGCGCGCCGATTCGGGTGTACTGTGCGGGGGCCACGCGCCAGGAGCTGACTGTGCCTTCCGGCGGTCGTGTTTTCTTGGATGATTTGGGGGTGCGTGCGGCGGATAAGTCGCCGTTGCTGTGCGGTGTGGTGGCTTCGGATGCATCGGCCCGCTGGACCCTCACGACGCTGGGCTCCCGCGCGTAGCGAAGGAAAACTGAGGAATCTGGAAATATCGAAAGCTGCGTTTGACGAGCTATCGACCCTTCGACCGCGACACAATCGCAACAGCGTGAGGCGGGGGCCGCTTTCAACCAAAATGTTACAGCGTGTGATGGGGGTGTCTAAGAAAATCTCAGATCGGCGGGCCAAGGATAGAGACACCCTCCCCGGATAGACTGATGAAGCCCCGAGATATCAACAAATACGCAGGAAAATCCCCCGTCACCACTGCACACAATTAGCGATCACATAGCGACGAATAGTCGTCAAACTTAGCCGGAGCTAACCAGAAAAGACGGCGTTCAAAAGACGATACTGGAGAAGACAGCATTACATCCCTTCATCTGTAAGGAAGCTCAAGATTATGACCGTTGTGTCAAATACATCTGAAGCACTCAAGTCCCCCTACGCGGACACCCTCAATCGTCTACTTTCCGATGCACGCGCAGAAGCCGTCGAATCCAGCGTCTCCGAACTCGAACGCCTGGCTATTGCACACGACGCATCCCACTACCTGCTCGTGCCCGCCGGCCTGGTCCGCCCCGACTCTGCCGAAGATGTTGCAAACATCTTCCGCGCAGCAGGCGAACTCGGCCTGCCCCTGACCTTCCGTTCCGGCGGTACCTCCCTGTCCGGCCAGGCCAGCGGTGACGGCCTGATGGTCGACACTCGCCGCTACTTCAAGAAGATCGAAGTTCTTGAGGACGGTAAGAAGGTTCGCGTGCAGCCCGGCGCGACCATCATGATGGTCAACAACTACCTGGCACCCTACGGCTACAAGCTCGGCCCGGACCCTGCCTCCTGGTCGGCCTGCACCATCGGTGGCGTGGTCGCTAACAACTCCTCCGGTATGTCTTCGGGTACCGCCTACAACACGTACAACACCCTGGACTCCATGGTGTTCGTGTTGCCCAGCGGCACCATCATTGACACCGCAGAACCGGACGCCGACCAGAAGCTACGCTCCCTCGAACCTGAACTTCACGAGGGCCTGCTGCGCCTGCGTAAGCGCGTCACCGAGAACCCGGAGTCTATGGCGAAGATTCGCCAGCAGTACTCCATGAAGAACACCATGGGTTACGGCCTGAACTCCCTGGTCGACTTTGAGACCCCCGTGGACATTCTGCAGCACCTGCTGATTGGTTCGGAGGGTACCCTCGGCTTCGTTGCTTCGGCAACCTACCGCACCCGCCCGATTCTGAAGAACATTTCCACCGGCCTGCTGGTGTTCGACAACCTGATTGATGCTGCACGTTCCGTGCCCGAGCTGGTTGCTAACAAGCTCGCAACCGTTGAGCTGATGGACGCCACCAGTATTCGTGTGGGCCAGCGTACCGGTCAGGCTGCGGAGGCGCTCGCCGCCATCGACGTGAAGGATCACGCCGCTCTGCTGGTTGAGTTCCAGGGCAACTCTGAGCAGGAGCTGAACGACCTGGCTGCCGCTGCGGCACCCATGTTTAAGAGCCTGCCCGTGGCTTCGCCGGTGTCGATGACCAGCAAGCTGTCTGAGCGTAACGCACTGTGGGCTGCCCGCCGTGGCCTGTACACCACCGTTGCGGGTAACCGCCGCTCCGGCACTAACGCACTGCTGGAAGACGTGGTTGTGCCCGTCGAGGTTCTGGGTAACACCTGTAGCGACCTGACCAAGCTGTTCGAGTCGCACGGCTACCAGGATTCCGTGATCTTCGGTCACGCGAAGGACGGTAACATCCACTTCATGCTGAACGAGCAGTTCCGCGACCCGAAGCGACTGGACCGCTACCGCGACTTCACCGAGGAAATGGTTCAGCTGATTCTGGGCAACGAGGGCTCGCTGAAGGCTGAGCACGGTACCGGCCGTATCATGGCTCCGTTTGTGAGCCGCCAGTTCGGTGAGGAACTCTTCGACGTGATGCGCCAGATTAAGCGCCTCATTGACCCGAAGGGCATCATGAACCCGGGTGTTCTGCTGGTTGAGCCGGACACCGACTACGTGACCGACCTGAAGGTTGCCGAGACCGTTGAGGAAGAAGTCGACCGCTGTGTGGAGTGCGGTTACTGTGAGCCGGTCTGCCCCTCCCGTAACCTGACTTTGACCCCGCGTAAGCGCATCGTGCTGCGCCGTGAGATTGCTGCCGCTGAGGCGAATGGCGACCACGAGCTGGCTGAGCGCCTGCGTAAGGAGTACGAGTACTACGGCATTGAGACCTGTGCTGTGGACGGCATGTGCCAGACCCGTTGCCCCGTGAACATTAACACCGGTGACCTGATTCGCCGCCTGCGTTCTGAGAACCAGAACAAGCTGGCCGCTACCGGTTGGAAGGTTGCCGCACAGCAGTGGGGCTTCATGGACAAGATGGCCGGTAAGTCCCTGACTGTGGCTAAGAAGCTGCCGTTCCCGGTGGTTCACGGTACCACCAGCATCGCCCGTAAGATCATGGGCGACGATATGGTTCCCTCCTACAAGAAGGATCTGCCGGTTGGCGGTGTGGCACGTAAGCCGCATAAGGACGCTAACGCTGAGATTGTGTTCTTCCCCGCTTGCGTGAACTCCATGTTCGGCGGTGTGGACGGCGACGGCAAGCATGACCCGGTCAACGCAACTCAGGCGTTCATCCGCCTGTGCGAGCGTACCGGCGTGAAGTACCGCATCCCGGACAACATTGGTGAGATGTGCTGCTCCACCCCGTGGAAGTCGAAGGGCTTCACTGCCGGCTACTCGATTATGAGTGACCGTGTGCTGAAGTCCCTGTGGGAGGCTACTGACGGTGGCCGCCTGCCGGTCGTGTGTGATGCTTCGTCCTGTACTGAGGGTCTTGAGGTGATGCGTGAGAAGGTACTCAAGGCGCTTGAGCACAAGATTGTGAACGGCCTGAAGCCGGGCGAGCCGGACTTCTCGCGTCTGCGCATGTACGACGCGGTGCAGTTCGCCGCCGATAACATGCTGGACAAGCTGACCGTGTCCGCTCCCCTGCCGTCTGTTGCTCTGCACCCGACCTGCTCCATGACTCACCTGGGCACTCAGCCTGCGTTTGAGAAGATTGCGAACGCGATGAGTGACGACGTGTATGTGCCGAAGCACTGGGGTTGCTGTGGTTACGCGGGTGACCGCGGTATGCTGCACCCGGAGCTGACTGCGAGCGCTACGGAGGCTGAGGCTTCTGAGCTGAGCGAGCAGAAGGAGTTTGCCGCATACATTTCGGCTAACCGTACCTGTGAGCAGGGTATGACCGAGGCGACCGGCCACACCTACCAGAACGTGCTGCAGCTGCTGGAACGCACCACCCGCTAAAAGGGGCTGAGCGCATAGCGGTATAAAGAAGGGACCCGGCGGGCTATCTGATGGATAGCCTGCCGGGTCTTTTTGATGACTTGAAGTATCTCGCAGGAATCAATAACCCTGTATTATTGCTACTCAGGGACCCTATAAGGGTCTCATCTCGATTGTTCACTCACAACGGCAGCGAAGGAGCACCGTGTCTATCACCCCAACTACTGTTCAGCTATACACAACTCTTTGGGAGGGCGATGTTGTAGAGCGTGTTACTTACCAGCTCTATAACCGAAACATCACGATTGATAAGCTCCCCCCGCACTCTGCTTGAGAAATACAAAAACGAAGAGGAACTGCATTTCTCCGGTATCTACTTTCTCACGAATTCCTCAGCAAACGACCCCCGCCTGTATATTGGCCAGGCGGCAAAACGCCTGAATGGAAATGGGCTGATAGGCCGTATTCGTGAGCATGACCGCTCTAAGGATTTCTGGGATACCGCGTATCTGATTACTTCCACCGACAATTCTTGGGAAGCGACGGAACTGAACTACCTGGAAAGCGCGTTCTGTCGTGAGGCTCAGAAGGTTGGCAGATATAGCCTGGAGAATGGCATTATCCCCTTCGCCGGAAATATCGGAAAAGTGAAGAAAGCAATTCTGCGTTCCCTCGTCCTTGAAGTTCTACTGATGCTACGCGCGAGTGGTCACCGCATGTTTGAGCCCATCACCCCGAAGAAGGCTAAGTCGACGGGTACAGAGATAACAGCGAATGCACCGGCTGATGATTCTTCTACTATTTCTCAGCCGGAAGAAGCTCAACTCCCTACCGCTTTGGCTGATGCAGTATTCCGCATTAAGCGCAAGGAGTTGAAGCATCCGGCTCGCGCGCGGATTGTCAATATCTCTGGTACTCGTGTGGGTGTTGAGGTATTTGAGGGTGAGCTCCTGCCGGTGCGTACACCGAAGAAGGCTGAGGCGCGCTATCTGAAGGATTTGGAGGCTTTGGAAGCTACCCGCGCTGAGCAGGTTGCCGCCGGTCACCTGGATGGTTTGAAGATTGTGAAGCCGATCGAGTTTACAAGCCAGTCTGCTGCTTCCCGTTTTGTTCTAGGCGGCTCTTCGAACGGTAATACGGATTGGGTTTTGGAGTCTGATCCGAACATTTCGCTGGGTGCATTCCTGCAGAACCTTGAGGGTTCTCAGAACTAATCCCCTGTGTGCTGTGTATGAGAAGACCCGGCGGGCTATCTGATGGATAGCCTGCCGGGTCTTCTCATAGTTTTAGGATTACCTCTCACTGTCGAAGAGGCGAGCGTAAAGCTCCCCGTCAGTCTCCGTCACGATAATGACCGGTTGTCCGCCCGCGACCTTGCTTGCGCGCTGGAACACGTCAGCCTCATCTTCGCCGGGAGCCGCAGGGATAACGTAGCACTCCCCTCCCGCCTTCTGCGCAGCGAGCGCAACAAGTGCCTTATGCTCCGGGTTTCGGCGAGCAGACAGGTTGAAGCGCCCCGCGATGCGAGCCCGTTCCTTCATCATCTCAACGCTTGCCATACCTCAACCCTTTCAAATGCACTTCAACAGCAAAGTCTACTACTTCTTTGTAAACAAACTTTGCTTTCCGAAAACCCGGCAGGCTATCCAAATGGATGGCAAGCCGGGTCCCTTTTGTCAGTTGCAGCATTTATTTTCGGCTATTAAATAGTCCAATAATCAATACTGCTATTGAGATGCCGTAGAGGATTCCAAGCACTAAGTCGCTGACACTTGACACTACATTCAAGATAATTGCCAGGATCAAGAACAGCATCCCAACAGGAATATACTTATTCGAATTCATACGCTCGTGCTCCCTCAATAATCAACAGCGATACATCATTTTCAGAACCATCCAGCTACCCATTTTCTGAATGACTATGGACGTTCGCCTTACTACCATACTAGCAGTCTGGAGCTAAGTCTGACCAGAAAAGATGATCTGTGGAAAATAGCACTGCCTGCTCTGATCTCAAAAGTTCGTAACTAGCAACCATCGGTCAGGCTATTCGTTAAATGTCTCCATACAGAACCTTGAGATCTCTTGGAACTAGAATGTTCCCCTGAGTATATCGCATATATGAAGAAGACCCGATGAATGATACCTAAGAAACATTCATCGGGTCTTTATATTTAAATATATATTTTACAGCATAGCAATTTGCTCGTCTACAGCATCCTTAAACTTTGCATACGCAAGGCGCCTATACTTCGCAATATCTACACCTGTCATAAATGCTGCAAATGCATTATCTAGAACTTTTTCAGCCTCAGAAATATCTTTAATTCCAGTTTTCTCCATAATATACAGTGTATACAAATCGCGCTGAACACTCTTCCCTAGCTTTTTACCATTTTCATCTACCTGAGATTCATAATATTCCATAACCATAAAGTACTTATCAAGAAGATCTTTAATTTTATCGAATTCCGTTGACCCATCAAATATATCTTCATAAAAATCAGTAAATAGCTTTCGTTTCTGATTACTTGCCTTGCCAGGCTCTTCCTTAATAATAGCCATAAGTATCTGAGCAATTAATTCCATGGACACAGAACGCTTACCATTCTTTTTCTTTCCAGAAACATGGCTACGCTTAAGAATATATTCATACTGCTTACCATCGAGATATTTTTTAAGTTTAATTTGCCAGGCATCATTTGAATGCAAGTCAGCAGGATTGATAGCATTTTGACTATTAGTAAACCGAGCAATCTGAGTTCCTACAGAGTAAGCCTTTCCGTTAGCATGCAC